>ENA-UOJJ01002326-UOJJ01002326.1-human-gut-metagenome-genome-assembly--contig:-CS66-NODE-2326-length-24157-cov-22.361796_pt1 | contig 24157 bp, 20 predicted proteins | sample MGYA00242343_ERZ723890 | MGnify/ENA metagenome assembly ERZ723890
CGATGAGGTTCCACCTGTTCCCATCCCGAACACAGAAGTTAAGCTCATTCGTGCCGAAAATACTTGGCTGGAAGCGGCCCGGGAAAATAGGTCAGTGCCAATACAAGCTTAAGTGCCATCTCTTTGCGAGATGGCACTTTTCTATCTCAATAATTATTTCAGGAGGAGCATTTTATGAAGGCCAAATCCCTTTCTGCGCTTCTTATTCTGGCATTGCTGCTGGCGCTCTGTGCCGGCTGCACTATTCACATCAATCCCAGCGCCGGCATTACCACCAATGACTCGTTCCACTATTCCACTTACGATAACGCTGCCGATTACACCGCGGGCCGCTTCACTTATCAGGCGGAGGACATTCGTGCCGTCCGTGTTTATTGGGTCGCGGGCAGCATCGATCTTATCGAAAAGAATTCTGCTGAGCTTTCTGTCAGTGATTCAGCGGATAACCGTTCGCAGGAGGCCCAGCTTCATTCTCTGCTGCGGGATGGCATCCTTACCATCCATTACTGCGCCTCGGATTACCGCGGTGAGATGCAGTCCGAATGGAAGCAGCTCACCATCGAGATCCCCAGCGGTATCGAACTGACGATCGAAAATGTCAGTGCACCGATCCGCGCGGCAGCGCTTTCCACGCCGCAGCTCCACATTGCCACGGTCAGCGGGGATATTTCCATTGATAGCCTGGTAGGGGAAAAGGCCGAGTTTGATACTGTCAGCGGCAATATCGAGGTGGATACCGCCAATGTAAAGACCGTATCCTTGAACAGCATTTCCGGCAATTTCGATTGGGAACGGCTCACCGTGGATCAGCTCACGGCCGATACCGTTAGCGGCGACCTGGATTTTGAATTTATCTCCTGCCGGGAAGCGGCGCTGAATACCATCAGTGGAGAAACCGACCTAACTCTCCCGGCACAGGGTGGCACCGTCCGCTTTGATACCGCCAGCGGTGCTTTTATCACCCAGCGCGCCTATCAAAAGCAGGATCATTTCTACGGCTTTGGCCCGGCGGATTGCAAAATCAGCGTCTCCTCCACCAGCGGCGACCTGGAAATCGAATAACCATTGCAGAAATTAAAGCTCTCCCGGGAAAAATTTTCCTCGGGAGAGCTTTTACTACTACTTCACCCAGTCGTCCGGCAACTTCTTGGCGGTAAATTCCTGTCCGTTTAGGTAAAATAGGGGGGACCCTCCAGAATGCCGGTAAAGCGCAGCCGCCAGGCACACAGCACCTGCTGCTGCAATTTTAATGCCCGGTTTTTCTTCAGACTTTCCGGTGTGCAGTACTTGGTATCCCCCAGCAGCGGCCATCCCATGTGGGCCATATGCGCCCGTATTTGATGGGTGCGGCCGGTGTGCAGTGTTACCTCCAGCAGGGCCAGCCCATTTTTTTGCCGCAGCACCCGGTATTCCGTTAGGATGGTCTTGGCATCCGGCTGTGGCTTATCAAATACCGTTACGGTTTTTGTCCTGGTATCCCGCCGCAGAAAGGCTTTGCAGGTAGCATGGTCGGGATTGGGGACTCCCACAGTTACGCAGCGATAGGTCTTTTCCACCTGCCGCTCCTTGATGATCTCATTCATTGCCTGCAGCGCTATGGCATTCTTGGCGCACAGTACCAGCCCGCAGGTGTTGCGGTCGATGCGATTGCACAGTGCCGGCGCAAAGCTGTTTTCCTGTGCTGGGTCATATTCGCCCTTTTGGTACAGGTATTTCTGCACCCGTCCGATCAGCGTATCCGCGGTGCCGCTTTCATCCTCATGTACCACCAGCCCGGCGGGCTTATCAGCGATAAGGATATTCTCATCCTCATAGATGACCGAAAGCGCGTCCCCGGCCCGCAGAAAGGTCTCATCTGCCCGCTTTTCCTCAAAAAACTCATCATTGAGGTACAGGCTTACCACATCACCCACGGCCAATCTGGTGCTTATTTCTGCCCGCTTGCTATTCACCTTGATTCGCTTGGTGCGGATTCCCTTATACATCATAGAGGAGGGCAGCAGCGGTACGGCTTTGCCCAGGAATTTATCCAGCCGTTGTCCGGCGTCATTCTGTCCTATCGTAAATTCTTTCATTTATGATTCCTTCTTTTACGCCCGGCGGCTCGCAAAAATGAGCCCCGGCTGCGTCAGCCTGCCTGCGGGCCTTCCTTGCCGTCTTCTCATTTTTTTTGGCCGTCCGCCGTCTGTTCTTTTTTCAAAATTCAATATAAGCATACCCGGATTTCAGCTCACCGTCAAGCCCCACCGCTCTTTACTTTTTTCGGCGGGAATGGTAAGATAGGAACAGAATTTTGTCGAAAGGGGAGGGGAGCGCATGGCCAATGAACATTCCGGTCATCGGGATCGCCTGCGGGAGCGCTATCTCTCGGAGGGCCTGGATGGCTTCCCGCCCCACAATGTGCTGGAGCTCCTGCTGTTTTATTCGGTGCCCCGGCGGGATACCAATGTCTTGGCTCACCGCCTCATTGAACAGTTTGGCTCCCTCGTTGGTGTCCTCAATGCCGCCCCGGAGCAGCTGGCCCAGGTGGAGGGCATCGGCATGAATGCCGCCGTTCATCTCCACCTCGTCGCGGATATCGCCCGCCGTTACTATGCCGAAGCCATCACTCCTCTGCCCAATGATGCCCAGCGGGAGGACCTAATGCGCTATTATGGAAAAAAGCTGGTGGCCGCCTGCAATGGCCTGCCGGAAGAAACGCTCTATCTTGTCTGCCTGGATAATAACCTCCGGGAGATCAGCACCGACCGCATCTCCACAGGTGCCCCCAATGCCGTGCAGCTGCCTGGCCGTAAAATCGCCGAAGCAGCGCTGCGACACCATGCTCCCAGCATCCTGCTGGCGCACAATCACCCGCGCGGGCTGGCCATCCCCTCCCAGGAGGACATCGCCGCCACCCTATCCCTGCGGGATGCCCTGCGCGCCATTTCGGTCGATCTCATCGACCACTTCATCATCGCAGGCAGCGATTATGTCTCGATGGCCCAGTCGGGTTTCTTCAGCTCGGCGGCCCGGCAGACTTTCGCCTTCCGCAGCCCGGAGGATGATCTTGATCCCGGCTTTCCAGCCGATTGAACGGGCGGGCACGCCTCCGCTTCCCCTCGGGCTAACCCTTGCGGGCAGCCCTCGTCCGCTCCGCCGCGCCCGCCCTAAATATTCCCCCATAAACCAAGAACCGGCTTCAGAGCGTTTTGCTCCCCAGCCGATTCTTTTTGCACCTTATTTCTTCTTCAGCAGCTTTCCAAGGTACTGCCCGGTAAAGGAAGCCTTGCAGTCCGCTACCTCCTCCGGAGTGCCGCAGCAGACGATCATTCCGCCGCCGTCGCCGCCCTCGGGGCCCAGGTCGATGATATAATCCGCCGTCTTGATGACATCCAGGTTGTGCTCTATCACAATAACGGTATTACCTGCGTCCGCAAATTTCTGCAGTATCTCAATGAGCTTCTTCACATCATCGGTGTGCAGGCCGGTGGTGGGCTCATCCAGGATATATACTGTCTTGCCGGTGCTCCGGCGGGAAAGCTCTGTCGCCAGCTTCACGCGCTGTGCCTCGCCGCCGGAAAGGGTCGTCGCCGGCTGTCCGATCTTGATATACCCCAGCCCCACATCGTACAGGGTTTGCAGCTTGCGCTTTATTTTTGGCAGGTTCTCAAAGAAGGTCAAGCCCTCTTCCACGCTCATCTCCAGTACATCATAGATGCTCTTGCCCTTATATTTGACCTCCAGCGTCTCCCGGTTATAGCGCTTGCCCTTGCACACCTCGCAGGGGACATACACATCCGGCAAAAAGTGCATCGGGATCTCCAGAATACCGGCGCCCTCGCACGCCTCGCACCGGCCGCCCTTCACATTAAAGGAGAACCGCCCAATCTTATACCCCCGCATTTTGGCCTCGTTGGTGGAAGCAAAAACCTCCCGAATGTCATTGAACACCCCGGTGTAGGTGGCAGGGTTGCTGCGGGGCGTCCGCCCTATGGGGCTTTGGTCGATATCAATGACCTTATCCACCAGCTCCAGCCCGTGCAGCGCCTTGTATTTGCCGGGCCGCACGTGTGCGCCCATCAGCTCCTTGCTCAATGCCTTATTCAGTATCTCGTTGACCAGCGAGCTTTTCCCGGAGCCGGAAACCCCCGTCACTGCCACGAAGCACCCCAGCGGGAATTTGACATTGATGTTCTTGAGGTTATTCTCGGCAGCGCCCACAATCTCCAAATAGCCGCCGTTACCGGGTCTGCGTGACTCCGGCAGCGGGATCTTCTTCGCCCCGGAAAGGTACTGCCCGGTGATGGATTCCTTGCAATACTTGATCTCGTTTGCCGGGCCGCTGTATACCACATGGCCGCCGTGGATGCCCGCGCCCGGGCCGATATCCACAATGTAATCAGCGGCCTCCATCGTCTCTTCATCGTGCTCCACCACTATGACGGTATTGCCCAGGTCGCGCAGGTTCTTCAGCGCCTCTATCAGCCTTGCATTATCCCGCTGGTGCAGCCCAATGGAGGGCTCATCCAGGATATACAGCACCCCCATCAGGCTGGAACCGATTTGGGTCGCCAGCCGGATGCGCTGGCTCTCACCGCCGGAAAGGGTGCTGGCGCTGCGGGCCAGGGTCAGGTAGTTGAGCCCCACATTGCTCAGGAACGAAAGCCGGCTCTTGATCTCCTTGATGATCTGTCCGGCGATTTTCTGCTGCATGTCGGTCAATTCCAGCGTGTCCATAAATTGCAGCGCGTCCCGCACACTCATCTTACAAAAGTCGCTGATGTTGATGCCGCCCACCGTTACCGCCAGTATCTCGGGCCGCAGGCGGTCACCGTGGCAGGCAGGGCAGGGGACAGAGGACATGAAAGTGGCGATATCATACCGCATCCATTCGCTGCTGGTCTCCTTAAAGCGCCGCTCCAGGTTATTCACAATGCCCTCAAAGTCATTGACGAACTTGCCCTTAAAGCCCGCCGATTGCCGCACCATCTCAAATTTTTCGCCCTTAGTGCCAAAGAGCACCAGGTCCAGCTTGTCCTTTGGCATATCCTTTACCGGTACATCTAGCGGTACGCCAAAGTGCTTATTCAGTCCGGTAAAGTACATCTCCCCAATGGAGCCGGGGTCGCAGCTCCAGCCCGTCACCTTAAAGGCGCCGTCCCGGATGGAACGGTCCGGGTAACGCACCACCAGCGCCGGATCGACCTTCTGGAACACACCAAGGCCGGTACAGGTGGGGCAGCTCCCGGCGGGGTTATTGAAGGAGAACATATTGGGCGAAAGCTCCTCGATGGAGATATCATGGTCGGGGCAGGCATAGTTTTGGCTAAATAGCATCTCCTCGCCGCCAATGACATCTACCAGGGCCAGCCCGCCGGTCATGGCGCAGCAGGTCTCTATCGAATCCGCCAGCCGGGAGCGGATCTCCGGCTTGACCGAAAGCCGGTCCACCACGATCTCGATGGTGTGTTTATAGTTCTTCTCCAGCTTTATTTCCTCGGTCAGCTCGTACATATTGCCGTCCACCCGGGTTCTTACATAGCCGCTGCGGCGGGCCGCGTCCAGTTCCTTCTGGTAGGTGCCCTTGCGCTGCCGCACGATGGGCGCCATCACCTGGATGCGGGTCCCCTCCGGCAGGGTCAGCACCTTATCCACCATCTGGTCCACTGTCTGCTGGGTGATCTCCCGCCCGCAGATGGGACAGTGGGGGATACCGACTCTGGCATATAAAAGACGCAGGTAGTCGTAGATTTCGGTGACGGTGCCCACGGTGGAACGGGGATTTTTACTGGTGGTTTTCTGATCGATGGAGATGGCTGGGGAGAGCCCCGAAATTTCGTCCACATCGGGTTTTTCGGCCTGCCCCAGGAACATCCTGGCGTAGGAGGAAAGACTCTCCACATAGCGCCTTTGGCCGTCTGCGTAGATGGTATCAAAAGCGAGAGAGGTCTTGCCGCTGCCGGAAAGCCCAGTAAAGACAATCAGCTTATCTCTGGGGATCTCCAGGTCGATATTTTTCAGGTTGTTCTGCCGCGCGCCGCGGATCACGATTTTATCTAATGCCATTGGTTCCTCCTTGCCGCAAAGGCCTAATGTTATCAGCGTTTTGCGGCAGTAAAGCTTACTTCTGTTACAGGGTCTCTTTCAGCCTGGCTATCTTATCCCGCAGGTAGGCGGCGTGCTCAAATTCCAGCAGCCTTGCCGCTTCCCGCATTTCGGCGGTCAGCTTGGCGATGGCCGCCTCGGTCTCCTTGCGGCTCATCTTCTTGCCGCCCTTGCCGGTCTTTTTATCCGCCACGCTGATCTCCAGCACATCCCGGATCTCCTTCTGGATGGTCTGCGGGGTGATGCCGTGTTCGGTATTGTATCTCTGCTGGATCTCCCGCCGGCGGTAGGTTTCCTGGATGGCCTTCTGCATGCTGTCGGTCACTTCATCGGCATACATAATGACCTTGCCCTCAGCGTTTCGGGCCGCCCGGCCGATGGTCTGCACCAGCGAGGTCTCGCTGCGCAGGAAGCCCTCTTTATCGGCATCCAGGATCGCCACCAGCGAAACCTCGGGGATATCCAATCCCTCGCGCAGCAGGTTGATACCCACCAGCACATCAAATTCGCCTTTTCGCAGGTCGCGGATGATCTCCATTCGCTCGATGGTATCCACATCGTGGTGCATGTACCGCACCTTGATGCCGGTTTTTTCAAGATAGGCGGTCAGATCCTCCGCCATCTTTTTGGTCAGCGTCGTTACCAGCACCCGCTGTTCCTTTGCCGTCCGAGCGTTGATCTCCCCAATGAGGTCGTCAATCTGTCCCTCTACCGGCCGCACATCAATTTCGGGATCGAGCAAGCCGGTGGGACGGATGACCTGTTCAGCGATGAGAGCACTTTCGCTCTTTTCCAGGTCGCCGGGCGTGGCGCTCACGCAGACGATCTGTTTGAGTTTGCCCATAAATTCATCGAATTTCAGCGGGCGGTTATCCAGCGCCGAGGGCAGCCGGAACCCATACTCGATGAGGGCTTCCTTGCGGCTGCGGTCGCCGCCGTACATGCCTCGGGCCTGCGGCAGCGTCACATGGCTTTCATCGATGAAGATCACAAAATCCTCGGGGAAATAATCCAGCAGGGTGTAGGGCATGCTGCCGGGGGCGCGCCCGCTCAGCACGCGGGAGTAGTTCTCGATGCCCTTGCAGAAGCCGATCTCCTGCAGCATTTCGATATCATAGTTGGTGCGCTCGGCAATGCGCTGCGCCTCGATGAGCTTATTGTTGGCCCGGAAATATTCCACCCGTTCATCACATTCCCGCCGGATCTCCTCAATCCCGGCCATGAGCCGCTCCCTGGGGACGATGTAGTGGGAGGCCGGGTAGATGGCCACATGGCTCACCACATTTTTCACTTCGCCGGTCACGGTATTGATCTCGCAGATGCGGTCGACCTCATCCCCGAAAAACTCCACCCGGATGGCAGTCTCGCTGGAATAGGCCGGGAAGATTTCCACCACATCCCCGCGCACACGGAATTTATTACGGACGAAATTGATATCGTTGCGCTCGTACTGGATCTCCACCAGCTTGCGGATCAGCTCGTCCCGGTCTTTTGTCATGCCCTGCCGCAGAGAGATGACCATGTTGCGGTAATCGATGGGGTCGCCCAAGGTGTAGATGCAGGAGATGGAGGAAACGATGATGACATCCCGGCGCTCCGAAAGGGAGGAGGTGGCGGAATGGCGCAGCTTTTCTATCTCCTCATTGATGGCGCTGTCCTTCTCAATGTAGGTATCGGTGGAGGCGATGTAGGCTTCCGGCTGGTAGTAGTCGTAGTAGCTCACAAAGTATTCCACAGCATTCTTCGGGAAGAACTCCTTGAACTCGCTGCACAGCTGCGCCGCCAGCGTTTTATTGTGGGCCAGCACCAGCGTGGGCCGGTTGATGCGCTGGATGATATTGGCCATGGTGAAGGTTTTGCCGCTGCCGGTCACGCCCTTCAGGGTTTGCATCCGGTTGCCGGTCTCTATGCTTTTTACCAGGGCATCTATGGCCTCCGGCTGGTCACCGGTGGGCTGGAAAGGGGATACCAGTTCAAATCGGTCTTTGCTCATACGCCCTCCTTGTCGCTTCTTTTCCACTCTTTATTGTACCACAAAGGAATCGCGAACACAAGTTCGTTTTGCAAAAATCCATGAGGAAATTTGCGGGAGAAAAAGATGCAATTTTGTGCGAAAGCGACCAAAACGGCCGGTGCAAAATGCCAACAAAAAGCGGATGCCGCAGCACCCGCTTTTGGAGATCATTCTTTTGCCAGCACCTCCGTCAGGATTTTTTGGAACTGGGGCAGCCACCACAGCAGGTAGCCGGCCCGGGTGGGGTGGACAGCGTCATTCATGTACAGCGCGCGTTCTTCGGGGGAAAGGGCATTAAAGGCGTTATCATGCCACAGGTCCAGCAGGGCAAAGCCCCATTTTTCCTGCAGATCCACCAGCAGGTTCACCAGCTTGTGGTAGCGGGGGTTATCGTAGCGGGCGGCGGTGTAAAAGACAATGGGACAGTCCCATTTTTCCCGTACCATGGCCAGTATAGCCTCCATGCCGCCGACAGTGGTGGAAACATCAAAGTCCTCCGCCCGGAAGCAGCGGCTGACCCGGCCCGGCACACTGCGGAAGGTGGCGTCATTGGTGGAAAGCTGACACAGGAAGCAATCGGGCGCCTGCGGCATGCGGGCCATGCGGCGGCGCAGCCGCTTAAGGTAGGAAAAGTATCCCCGGTCCGCCAGGGTGGTGGCGGAAACAGTCTCCTGAATGATGCGGCAGCCATCAATGCGGGCGAGATAATCTAGGAAGGAGACCCCGCCGGAGGAGAACCCGGAGGAAATGGAGGAGCCGAGACACAGGATGGTTTTTCCCCGCAGGGGGCTGTTATCCCTGGGCAGCTGGCGGCGCAGGGCATAGGGGGCGGCATTGCCGGGGTGGCCCAGCCCAAAGAATACCCGCAGCGCAATAATGGCGGCGATGAGGATTATTATGCCAATCACGATGAAAAGGACTTTCATTTATCTTCCTCCTGTGCTATAATTACAAGAGTTGGCTCCGATAGAGCGGCCCGTGTGGTGGTTTTCTACCTCCATTAAGCAACAAACGGGTGGGTTTTGTCAATACGGGAGCCGAAAGAAATACCCAAAGGAGGAAAAGCGCATGGGGAGACCATCACTGGCGGAGCAACGCCGTGTGGAAATATGCCGGGCGCTGCAAAGCTGTGTCATCCGCAACGGATCGTATGAGATGACCTCGGTGAAGGACATTGCGCAGGAGGCGGGTATGGCCGCCGGAATGCTGCATCACTATTTTGAGAGCAAGGATGATATTCTGCTGGTGACGGCGGAAATGGTGCTGCTGGAGCTGCAGAACCACCTGAGCGACCTGCTGCGCATCAAGGATGCCGCGGAGAGAGAAAAGATGCTGGAGGAGCTGCTGGGCGATAACGAGCAGAACCGGTTTTACATCATGCTGCAGGCCATGGCTCTGGCCATGCCGGCGGTGAATGAGCTGCTGCTTGGCAAGCAGGAGGAGATGCGGGATATCTTGGCAGAACGGCTGGAATTCCGCGGGAGCGACCCGGAAAAGGCCAAAGCCGATGCGGATCGGATGACCTTCCTGCTGTGCAGCGCGCTGACCACCCCCAAGGGCGTACAGAGCGCCGCCGCGCGGCAGATGACAGCGGATACCCTGCAGGAGCTTTTCCCATTGGGCTAAATTACAACAGGCACGCCTTACGGGGCGTGCTTTTTTGTGGGGTGGGGAAAGGATTTCTTGCGGCAGGTGTTGCGGTGCGGGAGGATTCATGATACAATATAGGGTGGAAAATTGTAAAAAGAGAGGGTGGCGGGCCTTTGAGCCAAACCGAAAAAACAATACAGAATTACCGGACGCTCCGCGAGCAGCAGGGGTGGGCCGATGCCATAAAAAAATACCTCAGCGAAAAGTACGAGACCCCACCACTGGCCCATGTGCATTCCTTTGGCTGCCAGCAGAGCGTTTACGATGGTGAACGCTTTAAGGGGGTGCTGGCCCAGTTGGGCTATGGCTTTACCGATGAGATCCGTCAGGCGGATCTGATCCTGTATAATACCTGTGCCGTACGGGAAAATGCAGAACAGCGGGTCTTTGGCAATGTGGGGGCGCTTAAGGGCCTAAAAAAACAAAAGCCGGACCTGGTGATTGCCCTGGCGGGCTGCATGACCGAACAGCAGCAGGTAAGCGAAAAGCTGAAAATGAGTTATCCCTATGTGGATCTTGTAATGGGCAGCAATGCCGCCGGCCGGCTGCCGGAGCTTTTGTACCGTGTCCTTATCGAAGGGCGGCGCAGCATCCGCCGGGATGCAGGGGAGGGCGGCACCGATACCACTCTGTACGAGGAGATGCCGGTGCTGCACGAAAGCCGGTTCAAGGCCTTTGTGCCGGTGATGTACGGCTGCGATAATTTTTGTTCCTACTGCATTGTGCCCTTCGTGCGCGGGCGCGAGCGCAGCCGCCTGCCCGCGGATGTCGCGCGCGAGGTGAAAAATCTGGTGGAGAACGGCTGCCGGGATATCACCCTGTTGGGGCAGAATGTGAATTCCTACGGTAAGGGGCTGGAGGAACCGTGCAGTTTTGCAGAGCTTCTGCGGATGGTGAATGACATACCGGGAGATTTCCGCATCCGCTTTATGACCAGCCACCCCAAGGACTGCACCCACGAGCTGCTGGATGCCATGGCGGAGTGTGATAAGGTGTGTAAACACCTGCACCTGCCGGTACAGAGCGGCAGCGACCGCATCCTAATGGCGATGAACCGCCACTACGACTTGCGGCATTACGAGGAATTGCTGCGCTATGCCAGGGAAAAGATGCCGGGGCTTTCCATCACCAGCGATATTATTGTGGGCTTCCCCGGAGAAACAAGGGAAGACTTTGAGAAAACGCTGGAGCTGGTACGGCGGACCAAATACAGCGCGCTCTTTACCTTCATCTACTCCCGGCGCAGTGGCACTGCCGCCGAAAAGCTGCCCGATCCCATTCCGGCCGAGGAAAAAAGCCGGTGGTTTAGGGAACTGCTGGACACACAAGGGGCTATCGGCAGCGAACTGCTGAAAAACTATGTGGGCAAAACGCTGCGGGTGCTGGCGGAGGACGAGGGCAAGACCCCCGGGACCCTTAGCTGCCGGGCGGAGGATAATACCATTGTGGAGGTGGCCGCCCCGCCCGAAATGATCGGGGAGTTCCTGCAGGTGCGCATCACCGCCGCCATGAACTGGGCGCTGCGCGGAGAGCGCGCCGAATAAAACAATAAACCTATGGAGGATAAAAAACATGACTTACACTGAACTGGTAGAGAAAGCGAGAGAGCTGGGTGTTGCTATCCAGGATACCGATGAGTTTACTGCCTTTATCGTGGCCAAAACTGCGGCCGATAAAAGCGAAAAGCTGCAGGATAAGCTGGGGCAGTTCAACCTGAAAAAGCTGGATCTCAACCGGGCCATCATCGCCGAGGAAAAGGACAACGAAAAAATAGCGGAGCTGAACGGAGAGGTGAAGAACCTGTACGAGGCGATTGTGAGCGATCCCCTAATGATCGCCTATTCCACCACCAAGGACGAACTGGACAATACGGTGCGATTCATCATGCAGATCATCCAGGGCAGCGCCAATGGCGATAACCCCTACGAGATCGAGGAACAGTCCTGCGGCGGAGATTGCTCCGCCTGCGGCGGCTGCCACTGACGCCAACTAAGACCTGACGAAATGACAAAAAAGAGGGTGCCGAAATGTCGCTGATACCGCAGGACCGCAGTAAATTATCCCCCATGATGCAGCAGTATCTTTCCATGAAGGATGAGCATCGGGACCAGATCCTCATGTTCCGTCTCGGAGATTTCTACGAGATGTTCTTTGATGATGCCGTGACCGCCTCCCGGGAGCTGGAATTGACGCTGACCGGGCGGGACTGCGGCCTTCCCGACCGTGCGCCCATGTGCGGGGTGCCCTATCACAGTGTGGAAAACTATATTGCGCGGCTGGTGAAAAAGGGCTACAAGGTTTCCATCTGCGAGCAGATGGAAAACCCGGCGCTGGCCAAGGGGATGGTCAAGCGGGATATTGTGCGGGTGGTGACCCCCGGCACCCTGATGGAAGCCAACATGCTGGAGGAGGGCAGCAATAACTACATTTGCAGCCTGTGCCCGGCAGGGGAGCGCTGCGGTCTGGCCTTTGCCGATATTTCCACCGGCAGCGTGCTGGTGACCGAGGTCTCCGGGGAAATGGCGGCCATCAACGAGCTGGGCAAATACAGCCCCCACGAGGTCATCTATGCCGAGGAGCTGCCGCAGCTGCGTTCAGTGGTGGGCTTTCTCAAGGACCGGCTGTGCTGTGCGGCCCAGGCGGGAGACCGTGATGCCTATACCGAGGAAACAGCCAAAAAGCTGGTAACGGAGCAGTTTGGCGCGGATACCGTGACCCGACTGGCGGGTACCCCGCTGGCGGTGCGGGCCCTGGGCGGGCTGATGGCCTACCTGAAGGTGACACAGTTCACCGGGCTGGAGCGCCTGCTGGAGGCAAAAAGCTATCTGCCGCAGGAATATATGCGGCTGGATGTGGCGGCCCGGCGCAACCTGGAGCTGACCGAAACGATGCGCAGCCGGGAAAAGCGGGGAACGCTTTTCTGGGTGCTGGATAAGACCAAGACCTCGATGGGACGGCGTTTGCTGAGAAGCTCCATCGAGCAGCCGCTTTTATCGGTCAATGCCATTAACCGGCGGCTGAATGCCGTGACCGAGCTGACCCGGAACAGTATTCTCATCAGTGAGCTGGCGGCGGCCCTGGATGGCGTGTATGACCTGGAACGGCTGATGACCCGGGTGGTGTACGGCAATCCTCCGGTGAAGGATATGATCGCTCTGGGGACCACTACAGCCCGTCTGCCGGCCATTAAGGAGCTGCTGGGCGAGGTGCAGTGCGCCCTGCTGCGGGAAATTGAACAGAACATAGACCCCCTGGAGGATGTGGCCCGGCTCATCGGCTCGGCCATCGATCCGGACAGTGATATTCCGCTGAAAGAAGGCGGTGTCATCCGGGAGGGGTACGATAAGCAGCTGGATGAGGCTCGGCATCTTTCCAAGGATATCCGGGGCATCCTGGCGGAGATAGAGGAACGGGAAAAGGATGCCACCGGCATCCGGACGCTGCGCATCGGGTATAACCGGGTGTTCGGCTATTACATTGAAGTATCCAATTCCTTCAAGGATCAGGTGCCGGCGCACTATATCCGCAAGCAGACCCTGACCAATGCCGAGCGGTACATTACCGAGGAGATAAAGGAGCTGGAGGAGCGGGTATTGCACGCCCAGCAGGAGGCCATTGACCGCGCGGCCGAGCTGTACGAGCAGGTGAGAGCGACGGTTGCGGCGGAGCTGCCGCGCATCCAGCAGACGGCGGCGGCCGTAGCCGGGCTGGATATGCTGTGCGGCCTGGCCACTGTGGCGCTGAATAACAACTACTGCTGCCCCACGGTGGATCTCTCGGATGAAATTGAAATCAGCGAGGGGCGGCACCCTGTGGTGGAGCAGCTGCTGGACGGCGTGCCCTTTGTGCCCAACGATACCAAGCTGAATAACCGGGAAAACCAGATTGCGGTACTGACCGGCCCCAATATGGCGGGTAAATCCACCTATATGCGGCAGGTGGCGCTTATCGTGCTGATGGCGCAGGTGGGGTCTTTTGTCCCGGCGGCCAGTGCCCGTATCGGCATTGTGGATGGCATCTATACCCGTGTGGGCGCCAGCGATGACCTGACCACCGGCCAATCCACCTTCATGGTGGAAATGAGCGAGGTGGCGAATATCCTGAAGGAAGCCACCGAAAAGAGTCTGCTCATTCTCGATGAGATCGGGCGGGGAACCTCCACTTACGATGGCATGAGCATTGCACGGGCAGTGATTGAATATATTGCCGACCGCAAAAAGCTGGGGGCCAAGACACTCTTTGCCACCCACTACCACGAGCTGACCGACCTGGAGGAGCTTATTCCCTGTGTGAAGAACTACAATGTGGCGGTGAAAAAGCGCGGCGAGGATATCGTCTTCCTGCGGCGCATCATCCCCGGCGGGGTGGATGAAAGCTACGGTATCGAGGTTTCCAAGCTGGCGGGTATCCCCCGGTGGGTCATCGACAGAGCCTACGAGGTGTTGTCTTCTCTGGAGGAGGGGCAGACCGTGAGCGAGGCAAAGGTAAAAACCCGCGCCAAGCCCAAAGAGGAAAGCGAGCAGTTGTATTTCATTGATGAAAAGGCGGAAGCCATAAAGAAACGGCTGCGCGGTGCCGACCCAAATACCCTAACGCCCATCGAGGCGTTGAACCTCATTTATGAACTGAAGAAGCTGCTGTAAGCGGCAATATAAACCAAAGACACCATGGCAAGTACAGTGAAAGGAGATGAGCCTGTGCCGAAAATCAATATACTGGATCGGGAAACGGCGGAGCTGATCGCAGCGGGCGAGGTGATAGAACGGCCTGCTTCGGTGGTGAAGGAGCTGGTGGAAAATTCAATCGATGCCGGGGCGACCGCCATCACGGTGGAGATCGGACACGGCGGGGTACGGCTCATCCGTGTGACCGATAACGGCTGCGGCATCGAGCGGGAGGATGTGCCAAAGGCATTCCTGCGGCATGCCACCAGCAAGGTGCTGCGCCCGGAGGATCTTGACCGCATCGGGACGCTGGGCTTCCGCGGGGAGGCGCTGGCCTCCATCTGCGCGGTGAGTGAAACGGAGATACTGACCCGCGCGGCGACCGAGGAGATTGGGACGCGGTACACGCTGGCCGGGGAGTGCGCCGGAGAGCTGGCGGAGGCGGGCTGCCCGGTGGGAACCACCATCACGGCAAAAAATCTCTTCTACAATGTGCCGGCCAGGATGAAATTTCTGAAGAAGGACAGCACCGAGGGAACAGCGGTGGCAACGCTGATGGATCGGCTGGCGCTTTCTCACCCGGAAATTGCGTTTAAGCTTATCCGGGATCGGGAAGTAAAATTGGCCACCCCCGGCAGCGGCGACCTGCTGGCGGCCATTTTTGCGGTGTATGGCAATGAATTTGGCCGGGGTCTCATCCCGGTGGAGTGTGAGAACGGGCCCATCCGGGTCAGCGGCTACCTGGCAAGGCCGGAATGCTGCCGGCCCTCCCGCAGCATGGAGCACTTTTTCATCAACAATCGCTATGTGAAAAGTGTTACCATCATGGCGGCGGTGGAGGAAAGCTACCGCAATCATATCATGGTGGGCAAGTTCCCGGGGTGTATTATCAACCTGGCGGTAGACCCTTCCCAGGTGGATGTGAATGTCCACCCGGCCAAGCTGGAAGTGAAGCTCAGCGATGAGCGGACGGTCTTTGATGCGGTGGTGAACGCCTGCCGCGGCGCCCTAGCCCGGATGAACAGGACGGTGGCGGTGCGGGATGTGGGCGGCAAGCGCTTTAGCGATTTTGAGCTGCGTAACCGCCCCGCCGAGGGAACCCAGACTCGCATGACTGTGGAACAGTACCGTCAAATGGCGGAAAGCCTGCCGGAGAAAAAGAGCTACGGCAGCATGGGTACCCTAATGAGCGGCGGCGGAAGCGACCAGTACCGCTGTGGCCTGCCGCCAAAGGGGACAAGCTATGGTATGGGGGCGCAGCCCCCGGCAGAGCCGAGAAAATGGGAGCCGGTAAAGCCAAAAACATCTGTAGAGGAAATTGGCGTTACAGATGATGAACCGCATAAAAAGGTGGAAAACCCGGCGGTAACTATTATAGATAAGAGCAATGAGGCAGTAGCACTGTCGGCCATAGGCGGCAGGCCTGTGGTAGTTGATCTACCGGTGGAGGAAGCGAAAGCCGAGCGCCATGAGCCGGTGACTCTGCCTATGTATGGCGGTAAGCCGGTGGTGACTGAGCCCCTGGAACCGACGGCACAACGAGAGGAACCTGAACAGGCGCAGGAACCGGAACCGGATTACCGACTGATCGGAGAGGTCTTTGCGACATATATCATGGCGGAGCGGGACAATGAAATGCTGCTTATTGATAAGCATGCGGCCCATGAGAGGATCCTCTTCAACCGGCTGAAGCGCCAGCACCAAAGAGGCGCTGTGGAACGCCAGGTGCTGTTGGTGCCTTTGACCATCCATATGCCGCGGGAGCTGTACGATGCCGCCATAAAGAACCTGGATTGCTTTGAGCGGGCAGGCTTTGCTGCGGAGGACTTTGGTGAGGGGTGCCTGCGGGTGCGGGAAGTCCCGACCATCCTGGAGGATACCCCGGCGGAGGACCTGCTGACCGAGCTGTGTGAGCGGCTGCTGCATCGCGGCGGCATGGATGAGGAAGCTATTTATGATGAGCTGTATCACTCGGTGGCATGCAAGGCGGCCATCAAGGGGAATATTCCCTCGATGGAGCGGGAGCAGCAGGAGCTGCTGCGGCTGCTGCGGGAGGACCCCGCAGTGCGCAACTGTCCGCATGGGCGGCCGGTGGCCATTGTTATTACCCGGCGGGAGTTGGAAAAAATGTTCGGGAGGATCGTTTGATCCATTTTGCGTAGAAGGAGGGGAGTGCCGTGCGGCTGAAACCGAATACGCTGATTGTAGTGGCGGGGCCCACGGCCTCCGGAAAAACAGCGCTGGCCATCCAAATCGCGAAAGCGGTGGATGGAGAGATCGTTTCCGCCGATAGTATGCAGATCTACCGGGGAGTGGACATTGCCACGGCAAAGCCCACCCCGGAGGAGCTGGCGGCGGTGCCTCACCACCTTATCGGCTTTTTGCCGATGGATCGGGCTTTTTCGGTGGCGGATTACGCGGAGTTGGCCCGCAAGGAGATCAATGATATTCTAAGCCGGGGCAAGGTGCCGGTGCTGTGCGGCGGTACGGGGCTTTACATCAAGGCCATTGTGGACAATGTGCAGTACAGCGAGGCAATCACCGGCGATGAAGCGCTGCGGGAGCGGCTGCGGCAGCTGGCGGAGCGGGAGGGCAATGATGCCCTGTGGCGGCGGCTGGAAACAATGGACCCCGAAACGGCCAAGCGTATCCACCCCAATAATGTGGGCCGGGTCATTCGGGCCATTGAGGTGATGACGGTCAGCGGAAAGTCCATCCGGGAACACGAAGCCGAAAGCCTGCGGGAGCCATGTCCCTATCATGTCATTGAGCTGGGGCTGCGCTATCACGACCGGGAAACGCTGTATGGACGCATTAACCGGCGGGTGGATAAAATGGTGGAGATGGGGCTGACTGAGGAGGTAAAAGCTGCCCGGGAACAGGGCCTGACCGCTACCGCCGCGCAGGCCATCGGCTGTAAGGAGCTGTATAGCTGGCTGGACGGCAAAGAAACCCAGGAGGAAGCGCTGGAAAAGCTGAAGCAAAGTACCCGCCGCTACGCTAAGCGTCAGCTGACCTGGTTTGGGACGGATCAGCGGATGCGCTGGATCGAGCCGGACACGCTGGCCGCGGGGGAAACGCCGCTGGATAAGGCAATGGAGATACTGGAAAAGGAGGGAATGGCATGAAAAGCGGAATGGGCAAGCTGCTGACCTTTATTATGGCGGCATTTTTGCTGGTGTTTGCGGGCTACCATGCCTACCGGCACTTTTTCAGCGACTATACTACCGAGAATGTATACCGCTATACGGTGTACCACAGCACTACCGCTCAGGGGGTGTTTTTTCGGGAGGAAAAAAGCCTGGACCAGTCCGCGGGCAGCAACCTGCGCTATGCGGTGCGTGATGGCGAAAAGGTGCGGGTGGGCAGCGTGCTGGCCTACCGGTACAGCGATGCCCTGAGTGCCGACTTGGCGGAGCGCCGGGCAGAGGCCCAGAAGGAGCTGACCATGCTGCAGAGGGTACTGGCCCAGCTGCAAAGCAGCAATACCCCTACCGTAAGCGACCTGACCAGGAATACCGATATCGACCTGCAAAAGCTGGCGGAAGCGGTGGCACTGGAGCATTACAGCGGGATGGATACCCTGGCGCTGAACCTGCAGGAGGAGATCAACCTGGGCAGCGGCATTACCGGGAAAACAGAGGCGCTGGAAGCCCGCATTGCTGAGCTGGAGGCCCAGACATCTGGGAGTGCCAGCGGGGAAGCGGTATACAGCACACTGGAGGGGTATTTCAGCAGTGCGGTGGATGGCCGGGAAGGGGAATATACCCCGGCCCGCCTGGAAGCGATGAGCTGCGATGACCTGCAGACGCTGCTGACTGCCGGTGAAACGGAAGAAGCTGGGCTGGGCAAGGTAGTTTCCGGGCCGGAGTGGTACTTTGCGCTGACCATCAGCAGCAAGGAGCATAAAAACTACCAGCTGGGCAGCCGGGTCAATCTCGCTTTTGCCGGGGGAGGCACAGCACAGGGCACGGTGGTGCGCACCGAGCTTTCCGATGACGGCAGCGCCATGATGTTGGTCATCCGGGGTGATACCGTTACGGAGGATACCGTATCCCGCCGGGCAGCTACGGTGCGACTTTCTTCCGAAAATTACACCGGCGTGCGGTTCGATAAAGAATACCTGCGCATTGTGGATGGCGTAAAGGGCGTTTATGTGGATAATGGGTACAGCGTCAAATTCAAGACGGTGGATATCATTTACGAAGGGGATACCTACTACCTCAGCCGGCTGAATTATACCGGCGAAGAGCAGCTCAATATCTTCGATAAGCTTATTGCAAGTAAAATGGAGCTTTACGATGGGATGCCGCTTAGTGATTTGTGAGGGAACTTCCGGACATGGACACAATTTCTTGTGGTAACGCATTGACAGGAACCACAAAGAATGGGATAATAGATTTATATATCAAATATTCTGCGCAAGGAGGCCGTTATGAGTTTCATCAATAAATTCAAGGACTTTATGGGGATCGGCGAAGAAGATTTCGAGGACGATTTTGAGGAAAACGAGCAGCCCGAGGAGATGGAAGACGATCCGTTTGGGGGCTTTTCCATGCAGCCGGAGTACCGCCCAGGCAAAACCGAACCGGTCGAAAAGACCGCGGCGCCCCGCAAGGATAATAAGGTCGTCAATATCAATACCACAACGCAGCTGCAGGTGGTGCTGGTAAAGCCGGAGAAGTTTGAGGACGCTTCCGGCATCGCGGATCATCTGCTTGCCAAGCGCACCGTGGTGCTCAATCTGGAATCGACCAACCGCGAGATTGCCCGCCGACTGGTGGATTTCTTAAGCGGTGTGGCCTATGCCAACGGTGGTCAGATCAAGAAAGTGGCAAATTCTACTTATATCATCACCCCCTATAATGTAGGCGTGATGGGCGACAGCCTGCTGGACGAGCTGGAAAACAGCGGACTGTATCTGTAAGCAAGGGACCGTAACACTGGACCGGCACGACCGGGGGAGGAACAGAAAATGACCGAGAATTTGGCTCATCCGCAGTTTAGCAAGGGACTTTCCGGCTATAAGGTCGAGGAAGTGGATTCTTACATCGATAAGGTACTGGATACCATCAAGGATCTCAAGGACCAGAATGAGGTTTTGGAAGAAAAGATAGGCGTACTGGCCGAAAGTCTGCAGAAATACCGCGAGGATGAGGACAGCCTGCGGGAGGCGCTGCTGGGCGCGCAGAAGATGGGTGACAGCATCGTCAAGAACGCGAATAATAAGGCGGAGATCACCATGCGGGAGGCTTCCGTTAAGGCGGCGCATATCGTGGAGGAGGCCCGCAAAAAGGTGGAGGATGAAAAGGACGAGCTCATCCGGGTACAGACCGCTGCCGCCGATTTTAAGGCAAAGCTCATTGAGCTGTACCGGGAACACATCGAGCTGGTGACCCGCATCCCCGTAAGCGATAGCGCCCCCGCAGAGGAAGCTCCTGCCGTGGAAGAACCCATTGCCGAGGAAGTGGCCGAGACGGTGGAGGTAGTTGGACCGGCTGTGGAACCTACCCCTGTGGAAGCGGCCGAAGAAGCGGCAGCCGAGCATGAGGAGCAGTCTGCCCCCGTGGAGGAAGCACCTGCTGCCCCCGTAGTGGAAGAAAAATCGGATATCCCCGCGGCTGGTGAGGACATCTTTGCCGAGTTTGAAAAGAAAAAACAGCAGATCCTCAATTTTGATATCGGGGAGCAGCCAGAAACTGAGCGCCGCAGTAAATTTGCGGGGCTGAAGTTCGGCAACGACTTTAACCTGATGGATGATGAGGATGACGACTTTTAATAAAAACTAAAGCAGTCTGCGGCCTGTGGTAAACGGGTCGCAGACTTTTGAGGGTATTGATATGTTCAAGATCATTTCGGTTGTGATCGGTTTTCTGCTGCTGGGGCTGGACCAGTGGAGCAAGCAGTGGGCCATCACCCACCTGGAGGGGGCCGGTACGGTACCGGCGCTGCCGGGACTTTTCAATTTTGATTTTTTGCCCAATGGCAATGACGGCGCTGCCTGGGGAATGCTCTCCGGCAAGCAGACGCTGCTTATCGCGGCGACGGCCGTTATGCTGCTGGCTATCATCATCTACATGGTCGCCAAGCGCAAAAAAATGGCCAACATGGCCTTCCTTTCGCTGATACTGGTGGTATCCGGCGGCGTCGGGAATCTTATTGACCGCGTGGCGCAGGGCTATGTGGTGGATTTTATCCGCTTTGCGTTTTGGAACCGTTTCCCGACCTTTAATGTAGCGGATATCGCCATCACCGTTGGCGTGGCGCTTTTGGTCATCTATATCCTGTTTATCGACGGGAAGAAGGAGAAAAAGAGTGGAACGCCGTGAGCTGACTGTGGCTGCCGAAGCGGCGGGCTGCCGGCTGGATAAAGGATTGGCGCTGCTGGCACCGGAGCTTTCCCGCAGTCAAATTCAAACTTTGGCGGAAAAGGGAAGTATCCTGAAAAACGGCGCTGCGGCAGGGAAAAAGGACACCTTGCGGGAGGGTGACAGTATCATCATTACCCTGCCGGACCCGGTACCCACCGGCACCCAGGCCGAGAATATCCCGCTGGAGATCATATATGAGGACGATGATCTGCTGGTAGTGAATAAGCCCAAGGGAATGGTGGTCCACCCGGCGGCAGGCAATTATACCGGCACGCTGGTGAATGCCCTGCTGTATCACTGCGGGGACAGCCTTTCCGGCATCAATGGAGAGATACGCCCCGGTATTGTGCATCGCATCGATAAGGATACCAGTGGGCTGCTGATTGTGGCCAAGAATGACACTGCCCACCGACACCTGGCCGAGCAGATAAAGGTCCACAGCTTTACGCGGGAGTATGAAGCTATAGTTTACGGGCATTTTAAGGAGCAGCAGTTTACTGTGGATGCCCCCATCGGGCGACATAAAACCGACCGTAAAAAGATGTGCGTGACCGAGGAAAACAGCCGCCACGCTGTTACGCATGTGCAGGTGCTGGCGGAATATCCCGGCTTTAGTCATATACGGTGCAGGCTGGAAACCGGCCGTACGCATCAAATTAGGGTGCATATGGCCTATATGGGCCACCCGGTGGTGGGGGATCCGGTATACGCCCCAGGACGGCCGGACTGCGGGGTGCAGGGCCAGTGCCTGCACGCCAAAAAGATCGGATTCATCCACCCAAGAACGGGCGAATATATGGAATTTGATTCAGCGCTGCCGCAGTACTTTACGGCACTGCTGATGAAAATAAGCAAAGAGTAATCGTGTAATCGGAGGTAGCTATGACACAGGAAAAACTGGAACAGCTGAAAGCGACCGCCATAGAGGTGCGCCGCGGTATTCTGACCGAAGTTCATGCCGCCAAGTCGGGTCATCCGGGCGGCTCGCTTTCGGTCGCGGATATTATTACCTACCTGTACAGCGAGGTGCTGCGGGTTGACCCCGAAAATCCCCGCTGGGAGGACCGTGACAGATTGGTGCTAAGTAAGGGTCACACCTGCCCGGCGCTGTACGCTATGCTGGCGGAAAAGGGCTTCTTCCCCAAGGAGGAGCTGACCACCTTCCGCGCGATCGGTTCCCGTCTGCAGGGCCACCCCGATATGAATAAGGCCCCCGGCATTGATTTTTCCGCTGGTTCGCTGGGCCAGGGCGTCAGTGCCGCCTGCGGTATGGCGTTGGCCGGTAAGCTGGGGCACAAGGACTACCGCGTCTATACCATTCTGGGCGATGGCGAAATTGAAGAGGGCCAGGTGTGGGAGGCCGCTATGTTTGCCGACCACTACAAGCTGGATAACCTTTGCTTCATCATCGATAACAACGATCTGCAGATCGATGGCCGTGTGGGCGAGGTTTCTTCTCCCTATCCCATCGATGAAAAGTTTCGTGCCTTTGGTTTTGAAGTATTCTGCTGCGATGGCCACGACTTCACCGCGTTGGAGGAGACATTCCAAAAGGTACTGAAGGTGACCGGCAAGCCGGCAGCGATCATTGCCAAGACTATAAAGGGCAAGGGTGTCAGCTACATGGAAGACCAGGTGGGCTGGCACGGCAAGGCCCCCAATGATGCCGAGTACGAACAGGGCATGAAAGAGCTGGAGGAGGTGCGGTAACATGGCAGAGGTAATGAAAAAAGCGACCCGTGACAGCTACGGCGAAGCACTGGTAGAGCTGGGGCAGGAAAACCCCAATATTGTAGTATTTGATGCGGACCTGGCCGGTGCCACCAAGACCGGCGTATTCAAAAAGGCGTTCCCCGAGCGGTTCTTTGATTGCGGAATTGCCGAGGGCAATATGATGGTAGCGGCGGCGGGTGTTTCCACCTGCGGCTATGTGCCCTTTGCCAGTACCTTTGCCATGTTTGCCGCCGGACGCGCCTATGAGCAGATCCGCAACAGCATCGGTTATCCCCACCTCAATGTGAAGATCGGTGCGACCCATGCCGGTATTTCGGTGGGTGAGGACGGTGCGACCCATCAGTGCAACGAGGATATCGCCCTGATGCGTACCATCCCCGGGATGGTGGTCATCAACCCCGCCGATGACGTAGAGGCCAAGGCCGCCGTAAAGGCTGCCGCCGAATATGTTGGCCCGGTTTATCTGCGCTTCGGGCGGCTGGCTGCGCCTGTTTTTAATGACGCCGCCACCTACAAGTTTGAGATGGGCAAGGGCATCACCCTGCGGGACGGCAAGGATGTGACCATCGTGGCGACCGGTATTCTGGTGGGTGAGGCCATCAAGGCCGGCGAGCTGCTGGCAGCCGACGGCATCGACGCCCGTATCATCAATATCCATACCATCAAGCCCATTGATAAGGAACTGATGCTGAAGGCGAGCCGTGAGACCGGGCGCATCCTCACCTGCGAGGAGCATTCGGTGATCGGCGGCCTGGGTGCTGCGGTGATGGAGGCCATCGCCGAGGAAGCGCCCTGCAAGGTCAGCCGTTTGGGCGTCAATGACCAGTACGGTCATTCCGGCCCCGGCGCCAAGCTGCTGGAGGAATACGGCTTTACCGCCGAGAACATTGCGGCGCGTGCCAAGGAAATGCTGAAGTAAGAGCGATATACAGGCCGCCCGGTGCTGCAAATGCGGGATCGGGCGGCATTTTGCCGAAACGGGGAGGGGATGGAATGGCGAAAAGCAGGTTCCGTTTGCCGCTGCGGCGGTTGGATCGGGTGCTGCTCGTGGCGGCTTTGCTGCTGTGTGCGGGGTTGCTGCTTCTCCCGGCACAGGAGGGCCCCTATGTCGAGACACCGTTCCCCGATGCGCCCGAAGCGGTCCCCGCGGATTTGGATGAGTTCTTGAAAATGAGCTCCACCGACATTAACACCGCCGATAAGGAGACGCTGATGGCGCTGCCGGGGATCGGGGAGGTTCTCTCCGAACGTATCCTGCAGTACCGGGCCGAGCACGGCCCATTTGCCGATTGGGAGGAATTCTGCAAAATCCAAGGGATAGGGGAGAGCCTGGTGGAGACCCTACGACCGGTAGCGTATCTGGGCTAAACAGCCGCCAAGGCGGCAGGAGAAAAAAGGACGAAAAAAATCTAAAAAAAAGCAGTAAAACGGTTGACAAGGGGCTGATGATATAGTATAATTCGTTTTGTCGCCTGCGGAAATATCCGCCGAAGGACAAGCCAATGTGGGAGCATAGCTCAGCTGGGAGAGCACCTGCCTTACAAGCAGGGGGTCACAGGTTCGAGCCCTGTTGTTCCCACCAATGGCCCGGTAGTTCAGCTGGTTAGAACGCTAGCCTGTCACGCTAGAGGTCGTGG
>ENA-UOJJ01002333-UOJJ01002333.1-human-gut-metagenome-genome-assembly--contig:-CS66-NODE-2333-length-24094-cov-7.765381_pt1 | contig 24094 bp, 26 predicted proteins | sample MGYA00242343_ERZ723890 | MGnify/ENA metagenome assembly ERZ723890
ATCTACGGAGAGGACGCCGTCTCGGAGGCTGCCGTATGAGCCTGTATGACCGCATATTCCGGCCCCGCCGCTATACGCTTTCCGACGGCACCGTCGTCGAGGAAAAGTGCAGCCGCGCGCCGCTGGTGATTTTGATTCTGGTGCTGCTGACGGCCGTATCCGTCCGCGTGACCGGCTTCAACTTTTCCGTTCTGGTGAAGAAGGGCAGCAAATTCTTTGACATTCTCAAGGCCATGTTCCCGCCCAATACCGCGTATTTGGGAAAGATCTGGCAGCCGCTGTGGGACACGATCAAAATGTCCTTCCTCGGCTCGTTTATCGGCGCGGTGCTGGCCGTTCCGTTTGCCATCGCCGCGGCCAGCAATATCGTGACGAACCGCGTCGTGGTGTTTCTGGTGCGCCTGTTTTTGAGTCTGGTACGGACGCTGCCGACGCTCGTCTGCGCACTGATTGCGACGTATATCTTCGGTCTCGGCACCATGGCCGGCACCTGTGCCATTGCGGTCTTTACGTTTGCCTATGTCGGCAAGCAACTCTTTGAGATCATTGAAACGGTCGATATGGGCCCGTATGAGGCGCTGGAGGCCCTCGGCGCGACGCGGCTGCGCGCGTTCGTCACCGCCATATTCCCGCAGGTGCTGCCGACATATCTGTCCGTGTCCCTGTTCTGCCTGGAGGGCAACGTGCGCTATGCGTCCATCCTCGGCTATGTCGGTGCGGGCGGCCTGGGCCTTATTATGAACGAAAAGATCGGCTGGCGCGAATATGACAGTCTGGGCATGATCCTGATCGTGCTGTTTATCACCGTCATGATCATCGAAGGCGTCAGCCATGCGCTGCGCAAGCGCCTGACGTAAGGAGGAAACGGCCATGAACGAAAAAATTCTCAAAGCCTATGCCTCCGCGCCGAAGACTTGGATCTGGAAGATACTGGCAGCATTTGGCATTGCGTGCCTGCTGGCATGGTCCGGCTCTGCCGTCAGGGTCAGCAATCCCACCGGCAACGGATTGGAGGTTGCGGGCAACATTCTCTCCGGCATCTTCCATCCTTCGGCAAAGCTTCTGTTCACGCTCGGTACGGACGGTGTGCCATATTTGCTGCTGGAAACCTTCTGCATCGCATTTCTCGGTACGATCGTCGGCGCGGTCATTTCGCTGCCGCTGTCGTTCCTGTCCGCAAGCAATCTGGTGCCAAAGGGCGTGGCGTTTATCGGGCGCGTGCTTATTGCGGCGATCCGCACCATTCCGGCCTTTGTCTACGGTCTGATGTTCATCCGCGTGACCGGGCCGGGCCCGTTTGCGGGCCTGCTTACGATGTCACTGTGCTCGATCGGCATGGTATCCAAGATGTTCATCGAGAGCATTGAGGATTTGGATAAGCGAATTTTGGAATCTTTGGACGCCGCGGGCTGCACGACCTTCCAGAAGATCCGCTATGGCATCCTGCCGCAGCTGACCGCAGACTTCACCTCCACGATCATCTACCGCTTTGACATGAACCTGCGCGACGCGACCGTCCTCGGTCTTGTCGGCGCGGGCGGCATCGGCGCGCCGCTGATCTTCGCCATGAGTTCCTACCGCTGGAACGAGGTCGGTGCAATCTTACTGGGGCTCATCGTATTGGTGCTCATCATTGAGTGGATCTCGGCAAAGATCCGCGTCAAGCTGGCAAGGGGGTAACGATATGCAGGAACGAAAGCTGACAATCTACTTTACCTCCGATCTGCACAGCTACATCTATCCCACGGATTACCGCAGTCAGAAGGAACAGGATCTCGGCCTGTTCAAATGCGCCAGCCAGTTCCAAAAGGACGGCAATACGCTCATCATCGACGGCGGCGATCTTCTGCAAGGCTCGCCGTTCGGTGCCTTCTGTCACGATACAGTCGGCAGCGCGGCGCAGTTTGCCCAGATCATGAACCGCTGCGGATACGACTATGTGACGCTCGGCAACCATGATTTCAACTACGGTATGCCGTATCTGGACAGCTATCTGAACGCGCTCCGGGCACGCTGTGTCTGCGAGAATGTCCGCTGGGACGAGGGCGACGTCCGTTTTCCCGCGCGCGTGCATATGCTGGAAAACGGACTGCGCGTCGGCATCGTCGGTATCGTCACCGATTATGTAAACATCTGGGAACGTCCGGAGCATCTTTCTGGAATCCGGATTGAGGATCCCATCCCTGCGGCCGCCGCAGCGCTTGCGGCGCTGAAGGGCAAGGTCGATCTGACCGTGTGCGTCTATCACGGAGGATTTGAGCGCGATCTTGCCAGCGGCCGGACGCTTTCCACGACACATGAGAACGTCGCCTACCGCATTTGCCAGGAACTGGACTTCAACATTCTCCTGACCGGCCACCAGCATATGTCCGTGCCAGGCCAGATGGTTCGCAACACCTTCGTTGTGCAGCCGTCGGACAAAGGTCAGGAGTTTCTGCGCGTGGAAGTCTCTGTATCGGACAGCGGCGCGCAGTTTTCCAGCCAGACAATCCACGCAGGCGGCCCATGCTGCACAGAATGGCTCACGGAATTTTCAGAGATAGAGCACGGTGCGCAGGACTGGCTCGATCAGGTCGTCGGGCATCTGGAGGCGCCGCTGACGCTGGATACGCCGCTGCACATGGCTGCGAACGGAACCCCGCTCGCAGACCTGTTTAATACTGTGCAGCTGGCCGCAAGCGGCGCGCAGATCTCCGTCACGAGTCTTGCCAACGACGCGGCAGGTCTGCCGCAGACCGTGCGCCGCCGGGATATTTTGAACGCCTATCCCTATACGAATACACTGACGATTCTGCAGATCACCGGTGCGGTCCTGCGCCGGGCGATGGAACGCAGCGCGGAATATTTCATCCGGAACGCAGACGGAACGCTTCGTATTTCCGATGCGTTTTTGAAGCCGAAGGTCGAGCATTACAATTACGACTACTATGCCGGTGTGCATTATGTCTTTGACTGCTCCCGCCCGATCGGTCAGCGCGTCACGGAACTCTGCGTAAACGGCCGTCCCGTCGCGGACGACGATGTTTTCACCGCCTGCCTCAGCAGCTACCGCGCCAGCGGGACCGGCGGGTATGACTGCTATGTCGGCTGCCCGGTCCTGCGGGAGATCGGCACAGAAATGTCCGACTTGCTGCTGGACTTCTTCCAGCCCAACCGCCCTCAGCCCACTTTCACGCACTGCGATTTCCGCGTGATCTGATGACAAAACCGGCGCACCATCCACTCGGGCGGTGCGCCGGTTCTTTTTGCACAGGTTCAGGGCCGGACCTGTTTTTCTTCCTGCTCGATCAGCTTCTTTTCCAGTGCAGACTGCTTGGCCAAGATGGCGTTGACTTTGTCGTAGAGGTCTTCGATCATGATTTCGGTCTTGAGATTGACCTTGTAATCATTCTCTGCGCGGCGGCGGTCTTTTTCCTCCTGCCGGTTCTGGCTCATCATGATGAGCGGCGCCTGAATGGCAGCGACGCAGGAGAGGACCAGATTGAGAAGAATAAACGGATACGGGTCAAAGGCTTTTGCAGCCAGAACCGTATTGACGACCATCCACAAGATCAGCACGCCCGTGAACGAAAAGATGAACGCCCAGCTGCCCGCGAATTTTGCGATCGCATCCGCCGCGCGCTGTCCGAGCGTGTATTTTTCCGCGGTGGGGCTTTCGGAAATTTTACTGTCTGCCAGCAGATTCAGAACTTCCTCGTCCGTCATATCGTGCCGGATGTCCTTGAGGACTTCCTTCAGGAGCCTTCGGTTTTCTTTCATGGGCTTTGCCACTCCTTTTGGGGATTTTTTCTTATTATATTCCGTCGGCACGACCCGGTCAAGCACCGCACATTCTGCTTTTCACGTTTGTGCTTTCTGCACAAGCGGCAGGCTTCTTTACTGTTTCAGAAGCTTTTTTCCGACGATCCCAATGCCCACCAGAATTTCCACGACGGAGAGCCCCATCAGGATGCCGGAAATGAAATCCCGCACATCGGTCCCTCCGACCGTCCCCGACATAGCGCTGCTGGCAATGCCGAGGGTGATAAGCGCGACGCCATAGAGGATCCCCTTCTGACGTTCGAGTTCCTGTGTGCGGTGCAGAAGGTCGAGGATCTGCGCATCGTCATAGACACGCACGCTGTCTTCTGCCGCATCCTCGCCGTCCATCAGTTCCGGGCGCGTCACATGAAGCGCGTCGCAGAGTTTATGGATGATGCTGTAGTCCGGCATACATTTGCCGGTTTCCCACTTGTAGATGGTCGTTGGACACGCCGAGCTGCTGCGCCAGCTGCTCCTGCGTGAGATTTTGTTCCTTACGCTTGCACGCGATGTATTTGCCGATGGTTGTCTGGTTCATTTGGAATGCCTCCTGTTTCTTCGGATGCAGCAATTCTATCGAACATGCGGGGAATTTTACATCCCCCCGTGGTAGAATTTGAGGGAAATTGTATACAGCTTTTCATTATGATATCCTGACAGAAAGTTGTGACGAAATCTTGCCCGAAGCATGACCGAATTATGAATTATCAGGCGGCAGCTGCGGCAGGAAGAAATCCGGCCCCTTCGCTTCAAACAGCAGCAGCGACACGCTCAGAAGCAGATCGGCGTGCTTGACCGGTTCATCCAGCGGGATGGCGAACTCCTCCTGCATCCGGCGGATGCGGTAGAGCACGGTGTTTCGATAGGTAAAAATCCGGTTTGTCCAGTGTTTTCAACGGTTTCTGGAATGTTCAGCAAACCAACAGCCGTTCAATCGCTGTGGGAATTTTCGTATGCTCTGCGGATGTCCTCCGGCAGGTGATCGGGGATCATCGCCGGGATCGCGTCCTCGTTGCCGTCTTTGATCGCCTGCTCATAATACCAGCATTTGAACTTCAGCATATCGAGCGTCCGGTTCATGCGCTCGATCTCCGCCTCAACATGCGTCCGCTGCGCCTTAAACATCGCCCTGCGCTGCGGATAGGTCGAAGGTCCCTCCACGCACCAGTCCATGAACTGCTTGATATCCTTAATTTCCATGCCCGCTTTTTTCAGACATTCGATCACCCGGAGCGCCTCAATCTCCGTGTCGCTGAATTTCCGGATACCGGATACCCGTTCCATGTGCGGAAACAGCCCCTGCTTGTCGTAATAGCGCAGCGTGGAGATGGGCAAGCCGAACATCTCCGCCACCTGTCCGATCGTGTACATAAAAAGCCTCCAAAAATTTTCTTGAAAAAGCTTGACCTAAAGTCAGGTTTATGTCTTATCATGAGTGTAGCACACCAGAAAACAAAACGCAAGGAGTGTTTTACGATGAATAAAAAGGTGTTGATTCTTTCCTCCAGCCCGCGCAAGGGAGGCAACTCGGAGACGCTGGCGGCAGCCTTTGCCAAAGGTGCGCAGGAGGCAGGCAATCAGGTAGAACTTGTGCATCTGCGGGAAAAGCAGTACGGCTTCTGTAAGGGCTGCTTTGCCTGTCTGAAACTTGGCCATTGCGTCATCAAAGACGATGCAGTAGAAATCGTATGATCAGATGGACGTGATCCCGTTTGAAAAGCTGAAGGTGTTCTTTGACGCGTATCTGAAATGAAGCGGATCGTTCTTTTCTGCCTGCTTGTAAGCGAAATGCATTCGCTTGCAGCCTGCGCCGCAAAACATGTTCCGGATGCCGACACGGTTACAGTCGAACTATCCGTAAACTAAAATCGTCCCGGTTTGCGCCATTTGTGCAGACCGGGACAACGTTTTCAGATTTCCAAGCTGCTCTGCATGATCTGACTGTTCGTTTTCTTGTTCTTATCAACGGCGTGGTATAGATGTCCAGTGCAGTCATCGGTTGGCTGTGACCGGGGAGCCCCGCGACTGTGCCGACGTCTGTGCCGCTGGCAATGAACAGGCTTGCCGCCGTGTAACGCAGACTGTGGACATTCAGGTCAGTCGGCAGATCGTTTGCTTTGAGGATTTTCTTATGCTGCCAAAAATGATACAAATAGGTGCCGCAGTTATTGGCGTGCAGGCCGTAGGACCCATAGGAACTGAACATTCCCCGCTGGTCAGGAGCCACGGGCTGCAGGGACACATTATCCTACCCGCTGGGGCGCGATGCTTCTTTGCTATTTCTGTTTCAATTTTGTTTTAATTTGCTTGCACAGCAGTTTAAGCGCGTCTTTTATCATGGTATTGTCCAAGATAGAAGACGCGCTTATTTTTGTCTGGAGGTAAGACTATGAAAGAAAAAATTATGCGCTGGAATTACAAAAAGGCATTCATCACAATCGTTGTGCTTGCGGTGGTGCTGGCACTCGTCAGTGTGATCGCAGTTCCGCTGAGCCTGTCGCAGCAAATCCGCGACGCGCACGCGTGGGAGCAAACGTTGAAAACCGAACGGCTGCAATCCGGCGAAAATCAGTCGGAGCACGCCGGCGAACGGGAACACGGCGATTGGGAGAAAAATATTACGCCGCTGTCGGTTGGTCACTTCGTGCTGTTCGGAAGTTTAATCGTTTTATGGCTGGCGCTCGGCGCGGTGTACTGGCTGCTGGTGATGGCATGGTTGTACAAAAGCGCAATTTGCGAGGGCATGAACAAGTCGCTCTGGCCGATTCTCGGCTTGTTCTGCAATATTTTTGCGGTGTTTGCCTTCCTGATCGTCCGCGACCGGCCGGGTCGTGTCAAGCCGGAGGGTGGAATCGCGCAATGAGAAGCGAAGATCATCTGGCGCTGGGACTGTATCTCCTGTCACAGAGGAACAGCCCGCAGCTTCGGCGGCGCTGCATCGCATTTCTGATTGGCTGCACCGAGCCGGACTGCAACCAGTTCAGTTATCTGCGCGGCATCGTCCATCACCGCAAGTTCCGCGGGCACAATGCGGAACACAGTATGGATCCAGACTGCCGGTTTATTTTCGCCGCCTGCTCGTCGCTTCTGCGGCAGGAACTGGAGCGCATCCCGGCGGAAGCCGTGCAGCCGGATAGCTTTGCGGCGCGGAACTGGATGATGGATGAGCTTCCCTCAAAAGCGGAGGCTGCACTATGAATTTTGATTGGACAATCCTTCACTGGATTCAAAATACGCTTGTCTGCCCGGCGATGGACTTCCTGATGCCGAAAATCACGCTGCTCGGAAACGGCGGCGCAGTCTGGATTCTTGCGGCGGGTGTTCTTCTGGCGACGAAGAAATACCGGGCAGGACGCGTATATGCGTTCTGTCCGGTTTGCTTACATGTACGGAACAGGTGCTTGCAGCGAAGTTGATGCAGATAATTCAGAAATACAGTGACAAATAGGCCAGGCTTGTTGCATGCAGTACATATGCCCTACGCCTATTTCCAAATCGAATTGCGGTAAGCGGACGGCGTTACGCCGAAGGAGCGTTTGAATACCTTTGTGAAATAGCTGAAGTCCGTATAGCCGACCGCTGCGGCAATGACGCTCAGGCTTTGATCCGGCTGTTCAATGATCATACGCTTTGCCTTTTCCATGCGCACGTCCGTCAAATAGCTGCACGGAGAAACGCCCTTATATGCCTTGAAGATCTTGCTGATATACGAAGGAACAAAGCCGAATTTCCGCGACAGGAGTTGGTTCGTGATATCCGTTTGGTAGTTTTCGCGGATATAGAGATCGATCTCATGCGCGACGCGCGCGGTGGCGTTCGGCGACTCGCTCTGCGAAAAGAGCGCGGCAAACAGCGCAAGAACAGAACGGCAAAGCTGCTCCTGATTCTGATACCGGGAGAAGCACCGCTCCATCTGCTCCCCCCACTTCTGCGGGATCTGCGCGCCTGGCAGATGCTGCGCAACACTGATATATTGAAATTTAAGCCCATTCAGCATGCTCAGGCATGTCGCGTTTTCCGCGTAGGCCTTTGTCAGAAGCTGCCGCAGCCGCATCTGGCAGAGTGCCGGGTCCAGGCTTTCGGCGCTGCGGATCAGTGTTTCATCGACAGTAAACGGCGGCGCATCCGTCCCGGTATTTGCATGCTCCCACCAGAGCGTGAACTGCATCTTGCCGGGTTGGATTTGCTGGCGGATCTGCTGCCGGAGTTTTTCGGCAAGTTCCGGCAGTGTCTGCGTCTGTCCGGCCGGAGCAAGGAGGAAAAACACACCGGGAGTGGTGGCGGAACAATCCCGACAGGCCGCCTGAAACAGGATACGCACCGTCTGCACCGCCTCCTCGCGGGTCTGCGCGTACAGCAGCAGGTATGCAAGGCCGAACCGGCTGCCGGCAAAGACGCTGTCTACGTCCAGCCCGGATTGCTTGATGTATGCACGCAGCGCGGCGGCGTCCGTGCCCTTGTCTCCGGCGCAGAAGGGATAGTTCCCGAGGCAGGCAGCCAACAGGTATGCCTCCGCCTGCATCTGCGGCAGTGGAGACGGCTTCTGCAGTGCAATATCGAGTGAAAAGCTGCCCGCCTGCAGATCCAGGGCCTTTTCCAGCAGATCCAGCGTCTGCTGGCACTGTGCCGGAAGCAGGGGCTTGAGCAGATAGTCAGATGCACCGTACTTCATGGCAGTCCGCGCATAGGAAAAGCTGCTGTAGCCGCTGATGATGACTGTCTTGATCCGGATGCCGCGGGCATCCAGCGCTTGCAGCAACTCCAGGCCGTCCATATACGGCATGCGGATGTCGGTCATCAGCACATCCGGGCGCAGCGCTTCAATCATGCGCAGTGCGGCTTTGCCGTCTCCGGCGCAGCCCGCGACCCGGAAGGACGGATGCTCCTCGACCATGGCTGCGAGCGCGCGGCGAATTTCGCTTTCATCCTCCGCGATCAGGACGGAATAGACTCGTTTCATAGCAGCTGCCCTCCCACTCTTGTGATGCTGACGCCGTCCTTTGTTTCAACCGTAAAGCTAATGTTGTTGTTATCAAGCAGCCGCAGCCGCGTGATAGAGTTCAGAAGGCCCAGTCCGCCAAGATGCAGATGGCTGCGGCCGTCGAGAATGCTCCGGTAGATCTGCTCACTCTTTTCCAGCGTGTCGTTCAGTGTTTCCTGCGGCAGCGCAGTTCCGTTATCCTGAATCTCGATCATCCACTGCTTCTGCTCAGAGAACACGCGGATGTTGATGAACCACGGCTGCGGCGTGTCCCGGAAGCCGTGCTTGAAGCAGTTTTCCACAATCGTCTGAATCAGCATGCGCGGCAGGGGAATATCGGCGCAGTCCGGCTGACAGGAGGTCTGGAAAAAGAAACCGTCAGAATAGCGGATCTGCATGAGTTCCATATAACAGGTCGTGTATTGCAGTTCTGTCTGGATTGTGCCAAACAGTCCGGAATAGTCGGCAGCGTAACGCAGCAGCTGAGAAAAGCTGTCGCAGAGCCTGATCACAGTCTGCGTTTCGCCGTTATACGCGCAGGCGCTGATATTGCTGATGATGTTGTAGATAAAGTGCGGGGAGATTTGCGACTGCAGCGCAAGATACGATGCCTCCTGCTCGTTGAGCCGGGCCTCAAGCATCTGGTTCGTCGTGGATTTAAGCTTTTCTGTGATCGCGTTGTAGGCGTCCTCCAGAAATTGCAGATCACCGCCCCGGAAGGAAATCTGCAGTCCGTTCTCTGAATCCGTCCAGGAGAGTGACTGCAGCGAATCGACAAGTTCGCTAAGCGGCTTTGTCAGCCGGTGGCTGATGAACAGGCCAAATCCGATAGACAGCGCACACAGCAGCACGCCGCAGAGCACGACCAGCGCAATATACGGAAACAGCACCCGGTCGGAATACGGTTGCAGCGCAACGGCGTACAGTCCCCATTTATCCGACCGGGAAACGGCATAGAGATACTGCGCGTCCGCGGCCTTGTGAAGCTGACCGGACTGTCCGGCACGGAGCGACTCCAGGCAGCCCGCTGCCGCATCGATATCCGCCTGCAGCGCTTTCGCCGAGGACAAAAGCAGCGTCCCCTCCTGATCGAACACGCAGATTGCCTGATCGCTGGTACTGACCTCACAGCACAACTGCAGCTTTTCCACGCGCTTAAGGATCTGCACCTTTCCAAGCACCTTCTTGGTGTTGTAATTGATGTAATTCCGGGTCAGGGAAATATACGAGTTGCTGTCGTAATAGTCCGTCGTCCAATAAGCGTCGTGCGGCCCGGAGAGAACCGCCGTATTGGCGCCGCCGAGTTCCTCGTCAAGCTGCGCAAGCAGCCCGTCTTCCATGGAGGCCTGGATCCTGCCCCAGAAGCACTGGGTATAACGGTTGGAAATAAAAGCATTCCGGTTATACAGATTGACGGTGGTGTCGCTGTTGCTCGTGCTGACGATAGAAAAGATCCGGCTGCGCACAGTGTCCTGCATAGAGTAGTGCTCCTCGAAATACTCCGACTGGCCGGTGGAAGCGGCGGCGTCCTTCATGGCTTCGGAAATTTCCGAAGAAAAGAACAGACGCGCGGAGATTCGGTCCATTTCGTCGAACGTCATTTCCAGCTGCTGGACAGCAGCGTCACCGACAGTCTGAAGCAGAAGGCCGCTTTGCCGCAGCGAACTGTCGCGGTAAAACTCAGCCAGTACCACGCAGGCAACCGCCGTAATGAACGCCAGAAGCAGGGAAAAGCAGACGGAAATTTTTGTGTTTAATCTTGCATTTTTTAACATAAACATGCCTCATATCCAGAGTCGAGAAGTACTTTTATTCTATCTGTCTCTCCGGAACAATGCAATCATCTGTTTTCTTTTTTACCAAACTGGTTTAAAATTTTCTCTGCCATTTGCGGCGCGGGCTTCCTATAATAAAGCCAACAGGCACGAACCCGTGCTGAAAAAACAGGAACAGGAGAAAAGAAACATGAAAAATACCATGGCAATGAAGCTAATCTGCATGCTGCTGTGTGTCGTGATGCTGGGCGCAATGCTCGCCGGCTGCGCATCCGGCAAGCAGGAAACCGCACAGACGCAGCCTGCCGCCGCAGATCCCGCAGCCACGTCTACGCCCGCGGCAGAAACGGATGCACCCGCAACTGAGGAAGCGCCCCTGACCGGCACGATCTCGATCATGAGCACGAAGGATTCCTGGTATCCCGGCTTTGACGATGTATGCGAGCAGATTGAAAAGAACTACGGTATCGCGGTCGATCTGACGCTGGTCGATGACAGCAGCATGGGTGAAATCCTGGGTGTCAAGTTCTCCACCGGCGACGCCCCCGATATCTTCCTGCAGAACGCACCGCAGGTTGTCGAGCAGTATGACGCGCCCAACAACTGCGTGGTGCTCGACAATGAGCCCTGGGTCTCCCGCTGCACCGACGCGGATTATCTGCGCTACAAGGGCGACGGCCATATCTACGCCATGCCGGTCTATCAGCCGTCCAGCTTCTTCGGCGGCGTGTATTACAACAAGGAGGTCATGGCTGACTGCGGCATCACCGACCCGAACCCGCAGACTTATCAGGAGTTCCTTGACATCTGCCAGACCGTCAAGGATCACGGCTATACACCTATCTGGATGACCGATCAGGACAGCTGGACCACGCAGGTCTGGACAACCGTCGGCTGGGGCGTAGCCCTCGACGCGAAGAAGGACACCATCTATGACGACCTGAACACCAACAAGGTTGACTTCCAGGATGTTCCCGAGATGGTTGACGTACTGCAGAAGCTGCAGGATCTGTATACCGCAGGCTACTGCAACGCAGACCACCTCTCCTCTCCGTATGCCAGCGGTCAGGTCGCCATCGGCGAGAAAAAAGCCGCAATGGTCATTCAGGGCGAATGGTTCGTCTCTGCTTGCCAGGCCGCATATCCTGACGTACAGCTTGGCTCGTTCGCTATCCCGTTTATCGACGGCGCTGACAACAAGATCGCTATCGGCGCATTCGTCCTTGGCGGCTATGTCTGCAAAGGCGAAAACGAGGAACTTGCCAAGCAGTTCCTGAATTACTGGAGCCAGCCGGAACAGATGGCGCTGATCTATGCAAAGAACGATGTCTATCCCGCCTTTGTTGACTGCGAGGGCAACAAGATTGACCCCAGCATCGAGAATCTGGTTGAAAACTACGTCAAGACCGGCAGATACACCTATGAGTTTGACTCCTACTTCGATTCCGCGCGTCCCATCATGACCGACTACCTGTTCGGCAACATCGTCGAGTGTGTGGCCGGCAGCAAGACGCCGGAGCAGGCGCTCACGGACTGGAATATCAAATTTGAGCAGTATATGGCTGAAATGGAATACGACGGCTTCTGATGCTTCCGGCAGCCTGACAGTCAAATAGAACATCTGAATCATTCCGCGGCCGGGGAGTGCAGCCTCATTCCCCGGCCGCACAGCTATTCTGAAGGAGACGGAAGCAAATGAAGCAAAAGAAAAAAGCCAGGCCGCGCGGCCGTCTGGAGCATCAACTCTACCCCCGCTATCTGACGCTGCCCGCGTTTATCCTGTTTACGGTATTTTTTATCCTGCCGATTCTCGGCGGTGTTGGGATTTCTCTGACGAATTGGACGGTCAGCCGTCCCAGCATTACCCGCTTTGTCGGGCTCAAAAACTACATCACCATGTTCCAGGACGACGACATTCTGCTGGCCTTTAAAAATACGGCCATCTTTACAGTTGCGATCGTAATCCTGCGCAATCTTTTCGCCATTCTGCTGGCGCTGGCGCTTGTCAAAAAGCTGTACACCAGAACGTATCTGCGTACAATTTTCTATATTCCTGCCGTTTTGAGTTACGTCGTCGTCGGCATCATGTTCACCGCGATGTTCCAGATGAACGGCACGTTCAACCAGATCCTGAACGCGTTCGGGATCCCGTGCACAAAGGAATGGCTCGCGAGCGGCGACACAGCGCTGCTCATGGTCATTGTGGAGGACGTCTGGAAATGGACAGGCTTCCATATGATCATCTATATCGCGGGACTGCAGGCCATCCCGACTGATCTGTATGAGGCGGCAAAGATCGACGGCGCATCAGCTGTGCGCACCTTCTTCAGTGTGACGCTGCCGCTGCTTATCCCGTCTCTGACGATCAACGTCACGCAGGCGATCATCGGCGGCTTCCGCGTGTTCGAGCAGGTGCTCACACTGACAGACGGCGGTCCGGGCCACCAGTCTACGGTCGTCAGTATGATGGTCTATGAGTATTTCGGCCGCGGCTTTTACGGAAAATCGACCGCGATCAGCATGATGCTCTCGGTCATTGTCCTGTTCGTCACGCTTGCTGTACGCGGATATTTCAACAAAAAGGCGGTGAGTTATTGACATGCGGAAGTCCAAAAAACTTCATCCCGGCAATCTGCTCCTGGAATTCATCCTGCTGCTGGCCAGCCTGCTGGTCGTTATCCCGCTCCTAGTTGTGATTTTCGGCTCACTCAAATCACAGGCGGAGGCAATGCGGTTTGATCTGGCACTGCCGTCCGAGTTGCATCTGGAGAACTTCGTCAAGGTCGCACAGAAGGGAAACGTCCCGCTGGCCTTCAAAAACAGCATGATCGTGACAGCGGCCGTCGTACTCGTCGTGACGCTCTGCACATCGCTGTCCTCATTTGTGATTGCCCGGCGGAATGACCGTTTTTCCAGCTTTCTATCCGGCTATTACTCGCTGGGCCTGATCGTGCCGTGGGCTATCGTCCCGACGGTCCTGCTGCTCAAGATCCTGCATATCCAGAACACACAGCTGGGGCTGATTGCCGTTCTGATTGCGCTGAATATCCCATGGGGCAGCTTTATCATCACCAATTTCATCAATACCATCCCGCGTGAACTTGACGAGGCCGCCGCAATCGACGGCTGCGGGCCGCTGACGTTGTTTTTCCGCGTCGTGCTTCCGCTGCTCAAGCCGGTCGTGGCAACCAATACGATCATCGTCGGCATGGGCGCGTTTAATGAACTGCAGGCGCCGTTATATCTGCTCAGTTCCAGTGCCCTTACGACGCTGCCGCTGACAGTCTACAATTTCAAGGGTCGGTATTTTTCGGAGTGGAACCTGATCTTCGCAGATCTGCTGCTCGTGGCGCTGCCGATGGTGATTCTCTATGTGATCTGCCAGAAATACATTGTCTCCGGTGTTACAGCCGGTGCGGTCAAGCAGTAAAGGAGGGGGCTTTCATGGATCAGAATTTGACCTGTGTCCTGCACGGCACAGCGGACGGCTGGCCGAACGCCGTATGCGGAGAACTTGCGTTTTCCTGGCTCGCGGAGGGCTGCGCGGGATGGCAGCAGGCATACCGGCTGTGTGTCATGGAAAACGGCAGGCCCGTCTGGGATACCGGATGGACAGAAAGCCGCTGCTCTGCCAGTGTGGAATACACCGGGCCCATGCTGTGCTGGAACAGGGACTATACGGCGCAGGTTTGCCTGCGCACATTACTTGGGCAGGAACTGACCAGCGCACCGCTTCATTTCTCTACAGCACTCGACCCTTCGGCAGACTGGGACGCAGATTGGCTATGCTCCGGCTTTGTCCTGCCAGGTACAACAGCACCGATGTTCCGCAAGCAGTTCCGGCTGGACGCGCTTCCGGCGCGGGCAAAGCTGTTTTTCTGCGGACTTGGTTACCATGAGGTCTATCTGAACGGCCGGAAGGTCGGCGATCAGCGCCTGAGTCCGGCGTGGACAGATTACCGCAGGCGCGTCAATTATGTTGTCTATGATCTGCTGCCGTATCTGCGCAGCGGAGAAAACGTCATTGGCGTCATGCTGGGAGCCGGATGGTACAGCAATGAGGAATCCAAACCGCGCCCGTGCTTTACCGCGCAGCTGCATCTGACGATGCCGGACGGCACGCAGCAGATCCGCCGCACCCGCGTGCAGGACGGCTGGCAGTGCTGCAAGACGCCATTTCTCACGCAGGCGAGCATTTATATCGGTGAACGGATGGATGCCCGGCTGGAAGAACCCGGCTGGACGGAGCCTGACTTCGTGTCCCGGCTGGAATGGGGGCCGGCACTGGAATCGGAACCGCCCGAAGGCCGGCTCGTTCCGATGCGTGTCGAGCCGATCCGCGTAGTCAGCTGCCTTGCTCCCTGCAGTGTCCGGCAGCTGCCGTCCGGCGCGGCGGTCGCGGATTTCGGACAGAATCTGGCGGGTGTTGTACAGCTTCGGATGCACGGGCTTACACCAGGGACATGCGTCACGCTGCGATTTTCCGAGGTCATAACGCCGGATGGTGAACTAAACACAGAAAACCTGCGCACAGCGCAGCAGTGTGACGTGTATCTTGCGCGCGGCGGCGAGGAAACATATTGTCCTCGTTTTACCTACCACGGCTTCCGTTATGCTGAAATTTCCGGGTTGCCGGATCCGCTGGCGGCGGAGGACGTCTGCGCGCTTGTGCTGCGCAGCGACGTTGCTTCGCGCGGCAGCTTTGACTCTGGTGAGCCGCTCATCAACGACATTCAGCGCATCTGCCGTTGGACAGAGAGCAACAATCTGCACAGTGTCCCGACCGACTGCCCGCAGCGCGACGAGCGCCTCGGCTGGCTGAACGATCTGACCGTCCGTGCGGAGGAGGCCATGTTCAACTTTGAGATGTACTCCTTTTATCGCAAATTCGTAACCGATATGCTGGACGCGCAGGGCAAAAAGACCGGCGCGATTACCGACACCGTCCCCTACGTCCGCTATGGCTCGCAGCCCGCCGATCCGGTCTGCTCCAGCTTTCTGCTGCTGCCGTGGATGCTGTATCAGCAGTACGGAGACAAGCAGACACTGCGATCCGCGTATCCGGGTCTGCGTGCGTGGACCATGTATCTGACCCGGCAGCGGGAGGACGGGATTGTCTGCTACAGCTATTACGGCGACTGGGCCTCACCGGTCGGCGGCAGCGTGCGCGGCAGCTACGGCTCCGGTGCAGTGTCGAGTATCACGCCGGGCAGGCTGATCTCCACGGGGTATCTGTATCTTAACTGCATGCTGCTGGCGCAGATGGCGGATGTCCTGATGCTGGAAGAGGATCATGCCTACTTCCGGGAACTGGCTGCGCAGACATGCAGCGCGCTGAACAGAGCCTTTCTGAACCGGGAGGGCGGCTTCTATGCAGGCAATTCCCAGGCTGCCAACACGTTCATGCTCTATCTCGGTGTTGTCCCGGAGCAGTTCCGGGCACAGGTGCTTCAAAATCTGATCCGCGATATCCAGCAGCACGATACGCATGTGACAACTGGAAACCTCTGCACACGATACATTCTCGATGTCCTGGCGGATAACGGCGAGATCGACCTTGCCTATGCGCTCGTGACGCAGACAACCTATCCGAGTTGGGGGTATATGCTTGCCTGCGGCGCAACGACCGTCTGGGAACGCTGGGAATACGTCGATTCCGGCGAGTTGGTCGGCATGGCCTCGCATGACCACCCGATGTACGCCGCGGTCAGCGGCTGGTTCTACCGCTGCCTGGCCGGGCTCCGGCCAGACGCACCCGCATTTTCCCGTTTTACGCTCCAACCCTACTTCCCGCGTGAACTGCCGGAGATCCGATGCACGCTGCACACAGTAAAGGGTGAGATTCGAGTGGAGTGGACGCAGCGCGGCGGAGAGGTCCGTCTGTTGGTGCGGATCCCGTTCAATGCCTCCGCCGTATGGAAGCCGACACTCACCCTGCGCAGGCTTTTGATTGACGGTGCTCCCGCGCCGGACGCGGCGGAGTACCCGCTGGGTGCAGGCACACACAGCATAGAATTTGAAAGAAATGATCAATAAAAAGGAGAATATAACAATGAAACTGGTCAAAGACAAGCAGATCCTGGTTGCGGCAGATTTCGCCGGCCTTGCGCTGAAAGATGCGGTTGTGCAGCATCTGAAGGAACGCGGCTGGACCGTCACAGACGTCGGTATGAAGGCCGATGACACCGGCACTCCCGAGATGTATCACCGCATTGGCCTGCGCGCGGGCGCAATGATTGCCGAGGGTGAGTTTGAGCGTGCGCTTCTCTTCTGCGGAACTGGAATGGGTATCCATATTGCGGCGAGCAAGTGCCCGCATGTCCATGCAGCCGTCTGCGAGACGGTCCCAGCCGCGCTGCGCTGCGTGACGGCCAACAACTGCAATGTTCTTGCGATGGGTGGATTCTATGTTGCCCCGCGCACCGGCATGGCGATGGCCGACGCATTTCTGGAGCATAAGCTCGGTGACGGCTATGAGGACTGGGACGGCTTCTATGAGTTCCATAAACTCGGCTATGACGAGTTGGAACATTTCGACTATGAGGCCTATAAGGCAAACGGCTTTGAGATTCCCAATCCCGGCTGCGCACCCCTCGGCCCTGAACCGCTCGGCCACGCTTATTAAAGGTTCCCTGAAACAACGCATCGCACAGGAGATTACCGGAGTGCTGAACACCGTGTGATAGAAAAAGTAAGATCATCACCACGCAGGAACTGCCGATTCCGTGCTGAATATTATTACGGAAAGCATGGTATGGTGATAATGAAAGCGCGGCGGCTCTGAACATCAGAGCCGCCGCTTCGGATACCCTTCACCGGTCAATGGCACTATCTCTTCCGACAATCATGGCAGAGTCACTCAGCATCATCGTTGCAGCACGCTGCCTGGACCCGAAGATCGTCTCCGCGGTCTTCACATACCGCATATCGGCAAATCCCATGCCCTTCAGCTTTTCAGCACCTGCCGTCAAATCTATACGAACGGCACATCTTCAAGTTCAGGCAGCACCCAAAACCGACTGTGTCCGACCCACAGCTTGTCGATCACAACACTGTCGTAGATATTCATGACTTCGAGAAACAGCAGGGCCTGCCAATAAGCTTCACCAAACTTGGAAACGCTGTTCCTTACTCCAATGATCAGCACAGGAGCGGCAAGCACCACGATATAAAACGAAATCATAAAGCGCCTCCGTTTCCGGTTCATCGTATTGCGGTTGATCAGTCCCCTCTCGATGGCCCGGTCCTGCAGCGCTTTGGCAAAAAGAACAGCCCATTGACTGCACCGCCGATCACAGCAACTTTTACCATTGCGGTGAACAGCAGACAATCACGCAATACTTGCCGTACGATTATCGCTTTTTCCAGTCTGTTCGTCAGTTAGGTAATGATGCGCTCCATATGTCTATTCTCTCACTGCATTCAGAAAACTGCGGATTGTACGAATATAACCGTCTGTTTTCAGCACCGTTGACAGATGGCCGCCCGAAACATAGGAGATCTGTGGATTGTGCATCAATTTGATGAGATCCGCCTGCATTTTCCCGGAGAAGAAATCTTGATCGGGCAGAATGAGAAGGATTTTCCCCTCAAGCACCGCAAAATCAGCCTCGGTTACAGGCTTCTGGTTCATAAGGTCGGCAAGCAGGCCGGAAATATGCACATCCTTCTCCTGCTTGTAAGGATCCATGTCGTACCGGTCGCGCGCATGGTGTCGATGTAGGACTGCTCCGTGCCGTTTCCCAACATGGTCTTTCCCCAGCCGTCCGGGTCGGCGAAGAACACGAGATAGGACGCTGTGCCGCCGAGGGAAATCAAATTATAGGCACCGATTTCACCATGGGACAGATTGCCCAGATGATTGGATACACCACCTCCAGCCGGTTTGCAGAACTGTTCAAAAAGAGCACAGGCATCTTGCCAATCAAGTATCGAAAAATCGCGCGGAAAAGCCAATGAGCAAACGTTAAAAATAAAAACGCCCATCAAAGAGAACGCACTCTCCTTGATGGGCGTTTTTTTACTTGTTGGGAAGTTTCAGCTATGCTTCCGTTTTATGTCGAATTATTTTTTCTCCGGTTCCTTTTTCTCGTCCAGCAGCATGACACCCTGCGGCGGATTGCAGTCAATGGCACCCACGATGCGGTGGGGCACATACGGCTCCTCCAGATAGGCGATATCCTCGTCCGTGAGTTTAACTGCAAGCGCAGCGGCGGCATCATCCAGATACTTGGCTTTCGTCGCGCCCACGATAGGCGCGGCCACACCGTTGGCCCAATGCCATGCCAATGCAATCTCCTGCATCTGCACGCCGTATTTCTCCGCTAATTCGTGAACACGGGTGACAATCTGCATATCCTGTTCTTCAGTGCGGTCATATTTGCCCATGGCAACGCGGTCCGTCTTGCTGCGGAGCGTATCAGTGGTCCAAGTGGGCCGGGTCAGGTGTCCCGCCGCCAGCGGGCTGTACGGCATCAGGCTCACGCCCATCTGCCGGCATATGGGAATAAGCTCCCGCTCGTCCTCGCGGTAGAGCAGATTATAGTGGTTCTCCATCGCCTCGAATCGAGCCCAGCCGTGGTTGCGGGCACAAAGCTGCATATTGTAGAACTGATAGCCATACATGGCAGACGCGCCCAGCGCCCGGACTTTGCCCGCCTTGACCAGATCGTTCAGTGCCTCCATTGTCTCCTCAATGGGAGTTTCGTAGTCAAATCGGTGGATAATATAGAGGTCAAGATAGTCCGTTCCCAGCCGCTTCAAACTGCCGTCAATCTCCCTGTGGATGGCCTCCCGGGAGAGACGGCCGGGATTGAAATAGACCTTGGACGCGATCACGGCTTTCTCCCGGCTGATATTCTTTTTCAGCGCACGGCCCAAATATTCCTCGCTGGTTCCGGCAGAATAACCGTTTGCGGTATCGAAAAAGTTGATGCCAAGGTCAAGGGCGTGCTTCACCACTTCCTCGGTAGCCGCTTCGTCCAGCGTCCAGTCGTGCATGGTTCCTGCCTTGCCGAAACTCATACAGCCCACGCAGACCTTGGAAATTTTAATATCGGTTTGTCCTAATTTCGTGTACTCCATTTGAATTGTTCCTTTATGCGTTCTCCGGCAGGATTTCGTTCACGCAGCCCAGTGCATTGAGGGTACGGGGGAAACCGATGTAGGGCAGGCAAACTGTCAGCGCGGCAAGCAAGGTTTCCTTGCTGTTGCCCACAGCGGCATTGCCGCCCACATGTGCCTTGACCTGCGGCTCGCAGCCGCCCTGTGTCACAAGAATGGCAAAGGTCAGCAGTTCCCGCTCCGGGATGGTCAGGAACTTACGGGTATAGAAGTCACCAAAGCAGTAGGCGGAAAGATAGTCCTGAATGTTCTTCTGATTTTCCGGCGCGGCGGCACGCATGGCGTCGATATGCTCCCCGAAAATGGATTTCTGTGCGGCGATGCCATCAGGCAGTCTGCTTTCCTCCGTGACGGTCTGACCGCTCGGCCCCGGCAGGGCAACGCCTTTTTCCGCCAATACCTCATTGACAGCGTTCACAGCATTTTCAGCTTTGCCAAGACCGATATAATGCGCACATGGTTTCTGCGGCTTTCTCTGTTCTGTTCATTATGATTCCTCCTGATCCGAGCACAACTCTATTTCATCTTTCACGATTCAACTCGCCGGACGGCTCCAGTACGGCAGCCTTCGCACACGTTGAGCCAATGTCGATTCCGATTCATCCAGACAGCACAGGCGTCACCGCCCCGCCGCATCACGGGCGAATCACCAGATCAGCCTGCATCTGCTTTTCGGTAATTACATACATATTTGTGACTGCGCCGACCTGCAGTTTGTCCGTCAGGCCGTAATAGTTGAGGCAGGTGCCGCAGGTGAGAATTTCCACGCCGAGTTTCGACAGCGACAGCAGATCCTCCAGCGAGGCCGAGCCTTCGCAGGTGAGGCTTGCGCCGCCGTTATAGAACAGAATGGTGGACGGCAGCTTTTCCTGCTGTGTCAGCGCGAACAGGAAGCCCTTGAGCAAAATCTTGCCGAGTTCGTCGTTCCCTTCGCCCATATGGTCAGCAGAAATGACGACCACAACCGTTTTCTGCTCGGTAGGCGTCGTGCAGAGGTTTGCTTCATCAACTGTGCGCTCGACAGCTTCTCCCGTGGTGAGCGTGACGCGGTATTCCTTCTCCGAACGTTTTTCCGTCTCGATCGTGCAGCCTTTATTTTCTGCGAGCCGCGTCAAATTCTGCACGGCAATCTCGTTATCGACCAGAACCTCGACCGTTCCTGCGCCGCCAAGTTCTTTCAGCGCATTCATCGTCTTAATCACGGGCAGCGGGCAAGTGTCGCCCAGAGCATTGACCTGAACCATGATAAAACCTCCTACAAGCTTTTTCGGTCTTTGCACACTAAATTATAGCCGTACCGGTGGTTTTCTTTATACAAAAACAAAATCGTAACCCAACGAAGTGGTTACGATTTTGAACGAAGAAAGACCTTTGGATGTCAGATGACCACGCAAGCGCGTTCATCTGACATCCAAAGGTCATTTCTGAGTGTGTAAGTTGAACACTATGGATCAATCCTATAAAACTGAATAGGAAGAAAATCGTGTACAAGAAGCCCATCAGGAATGTTTTCTTGATTCAATCCTTCCTGCAAACAACTTGTTCTGATCTTCAGCGCAAGCAGGTCAAGCAGAGCACAAATGTAGGATGCTTACACAAAAATATCATTCGCTTTTCATTATTCTCGCACATTCAACCCATAGTTCTGTCTGCTCTTTGATTCGCCGGATAATGGTATCTTTGTGGGGTTGTTCGACTTTTCTGAGTTTCTTCGAAATTCGCTTGCTTATACTTGCGTCTATTTTGGGGAACAACCATTTTGTCAGCGGTTTACTCACAAAGTTTGAAGCACCGCAAATTTCAACTATCTTGAGAATTGCAGGAATTGAAATTGCCCACATGGGATGCCAATTGCCGATTATTAACGAAATACCTGCTGTAATTGCGCTAAAGATAACAGTCACAGTAACCGGCCACTTTACAACAAACCATAGAGCTGTTTTCCTCCAACCGAGCAGCTTTTGGCCGCTTTCTACAGCACCATTGATGATGCTTTGCGTCTGATTTTTCAATTCATTCGAAACACTATCTCGCTCTGCAATTACCTGACTTGTAATTTTCTCTTGCTCGCGTGCCTTCCATTCGGACAATTCAGCTATTGATGAAGCAAAGCTGTTTATATCCAGATTGTCTTCATCACCCATTGTGTGGTTAAGAATCGTATCCGTTACCATATCGTCAAAATATGCCGACAAGCAAATGTCAGAATATTCAGGTGCCTGTTGTCCCAGTTGAATTGCGAATTCACGGATACTATTCAAATAACGTTTAGTCGGACGTTTCGCCGCAACAGCATTAGCAGTCAAATAAAGAAGCGACATTCGTTCGCTATCGTTTGCAGGTGACCATAATCTGCAAGTCAATCTAATATCTGTTATCACAGGCAAGCGGTTTTGTTTCCAGCCATAAAGGGATGGCGTTGCTGCTCTGTCTTCGCGGAATTTCAATGCTATACCAATTAACCTTGTATTGGTTGTTACAAACACGGGCAACTGCGCTCCGGTTCCACAGTATTCACTATAATTACCTTGTCGGCGCATATGTGTTTCCCATATTGCTAAGGCATCATTATCGATTACTTGAGGATCCCAATGCAAATTGCTACGCATATATTGTTGCAAATCGCTCTGATCAAAACCAAAACGAATGCGTTCGTTATCTGCGAAGTTTTCGTGAGGGGCAAGATATATATTTGCTTTAGCCAATTCACTTTTCAGGTTTGCTTTCTTGGCCGTAATAATTGCGGGGTTATTTTGTATGTGCATTGCATACAAGCGCATCTCATCATCGTCAGGAGAATAACCATAAGTTAATCTTTTTGCAGCGTTCTCAAAAGCGCATTCCATTTCTTGCAGTGTCTGTGGATAATAATAAATTCTGCCTCCTGCTTTTTGAATCAGCGCAACCAGCTCGGCAGCAGCAGACACGGCGGCTTCACTTGCGCACCCAAGGAATCGTAGCAATAGTTTTGTGTCAAAGAAGAATTTTGTTCCGTTTATCTGCGGAGCGCGTCCATTTGTGTCATCTGATGGCAACTGGTAAGTTCCCACGCAAAGCATAAGTCCTTCGCAGATTTTCTTTAAATAATCCTTCTGAGCAGTATCTCCTGCTAAGGTTTCCTCAATAAATTTTCCGACGAAATACTCGTCTGTAAACAGTGGTTGACCCTCAATATCGTTTGATTCTGCTTCTTCATCATCGGGTAGCATCTCAGTCAATTCGCTCTCACTTATAGTATGCAGGTGGTTTTCCTGCTTGGTGTCGCCCTCATGCAGAAAGATATCGTATGCAAGTCCATTTCTGTCCAACGTTTTTATTAAAAGCTCGCGAGCGCGCTCGACTGTCCACTTCCGATTATACTTTGAAGCATACTGCATCAATGACTGAATAATAGCAGATTCCGTAGTGCGATATGTTTCCCTGTTTTGATCAAACGCCTCTGTATCAAATGATCCTACTCGCTTGATTTGATGGGTGTCAAACGTAATTACGCCTTCGGTTCGGATATAGGTCAGGCATTTCACTAAGACATTGTGAGGCATATAGAGTCCAAACTCTTTGCCAACAGCCGTTCTGATTTCGGATAGCGTCACTACACTGGAAGCAGTTGAAAAAACGCAATACTTGATGTATTCGCAAAATGCTGCATATGGATTATTTGCATTCTGGGCAACTTGCGCCATAGCAATTAATGCATTGGGGTTTTTCATATCTATCACCACCGTAAAATGCATTATACTACATCTCCTTCCAATTCTCAACATTTCTCATTATAACGGCACTATACTTAGTGCTACTGGCATTTCATTTCATATATAGCAAATAGATGTAGTATAGTTGTACGTTTAAATGCATCGCGCAGCATAATTATATGCATATATTGGTTTTTCAAAACAGGATGGTATACACAATGTTATATCCGCTGTTCACTTTCCGCCTCCTTTGGCATGATTGCCACTATGTTCTCTATTACCACACGGAAACTACTCATACTGTCGCAGTTGGAGTTTGGTCCATTTCCAATACACCGTTGAAAAGAATATTGTGCTTATCGGCTTAACGCAGCTGGGCGCAAAATCTTGTAAAAGTCCGAAATATAGGACAGCAGAAGTGCTACAATGATCTCAAAAAACGCAGGAGGTCATTGGCATGGCACACGCAGAGAGCATCACGTTTGAAGAATTTCGTACTCGTTTCAGCACGGAAGACATCTGCCGGGCGGAATTATTCCGGCTTCGGTTTCCGAACGGCTTCTTCTGTCCGAAATGCGGCTGTACGGAATATTACCCGGTTCGCGGACGAAACACGTTCCAGTGCCGCACCTGCCGACACCAGACCTCCGTCACCGCGGGAACCGTTATGCACCGCACACATCTGCCGTTGACGGTCTGGTTCTGGGCGATCTATCTGTGTG
>ENA-UOJJ01002339-UOJJ01002339.1-human-gut-metagenome-genome-assembly--contig:-CS66-NODE-2339-length-24074-cov-14.853699_pt1 | contig 24074 bp, 18 predicted proteins | sample MGYA00242343_ERZ723890 | MGnify/ENA metagenome assembly ERZ723890
GCGGCGCGGGCAGAGGTATAAAAGTCCGGCAGAGCTGGACTTTTATGGAGAATTTCATGCGGCGCACTGCGATGCGCCTGCCCTGTCTGTTCCGGCTTTGCCGGAATGCGGCAGGGAGAGAAGACCTGTTCACGGAACAGACATGGAGTGTTTACGATTTCTTCAAAATTCTATCATACTTTAGACATGAAAAACCGGTATCATAGAATCACAGCAAGGGAATGAAACAATCCCCTTTGAAAATAGATATTTCATGGGAAATTCTTTTCTGAGGTGCTTTTAGAGTGCCGACCATAAAATCTGTTCGGCCCTGCGGGACGGAATACCGCGCAGGCTCCCGGACAGTCCAAACATAAGAAGCGTTTTCTCCCCCTTTCGCTTCCTTTCAGATAGATGGGCCTGCCGAAGTCTCCGTAAAGTTCGGCAAGCCGGTGCGCATCGAGAGATGCGCATTTTTTTGTCTTGAAAAGACGAACATTTGTGCTATACTAAAAGGGGCGTTTTCTGCGGTGATGGCATCGGATTTTTCGGCATGGACGGCGGCATCCCGCGCAGCAGCGGAATAAATGTTGCAAAAAACGCAAAAATAGCGTATAATATATTAGTTATGGATTTCAGAACTTCAAATAGGGGTTAGAGTATATGAGTAAAGCAAAGCCGTCTTACGGCAACGACAGTATATCCTCGCTGAAGGGCGCGGACCGCGTGCGCAAGCGCCCGGGCGTCATTTTCGGCTCGGACGGTCTGGAGGGCTGCGAGCACGCAGTGTTCGAAATCCTCTCCAACTCCATCGACGAGGCGCGCGAGGGCTACGGCACCGACATCACGACTGTCCGCTATGCGGACGGCTCGATCGAAGTCTCCGACCACGGCCGCGGCATCCCGGTCGAATGGAACGAAAAGGAACAGCGCTATAACTGGGAACTCGTGTTCTGCGAGCTGTACGCAGGCGGCAAGTACAAGAATGACACAGGCGAAAACTATGAGTTTTCGCTCGGCCTGAACGGTCTCGGCACCTGCGCGACGCAGTATTCCTCGGAATACATGGACGTCACCATCGTGCGCGACGGCTTCGAGTACGGCCTGCACTTCGAAAAGGGCGAAAACAGGACCGGCACAAAGGAAGGCTTCACGAAAAAGCCGACGAACGCCAGAAAGACCGGCACGACGATCCGATGGAAGCCCGACCTTGAGGTTTTCACCGACATCAACATCCCTGTGGATTACTACCTCGATACGCTCAAGCGTCAGGCAGTCGTCAACAGCCACATCAAATTCGTGCTGAAAAATCAGGTGAGCGGCAGCAAATTCGACACCACCGAATTTCTGTACCAGAACGGCATCGTGGACTATGTCGGCGAGCTGGCAGGCGAAACGCCGCTGACGTCGGTGCAGTTCCTTGAGGGCGAGCGGCGCGGCCGCGACCGCGCGGACAAGGCGGAATACAAGGTCAAGCTGTCCTGTGCGTTCTGCTTCTCCTCGGCGGTCTCGCGCATCGAATACTACCACAACTCGTCGTGGCTCGAGCACGGCGGCGCGCCGGACAAGGCGGTGCGCTCGGCGTTCGTCTCCGCCATCGATGCCTACCTCAAGCAGAACAACAAGTACAACAAGAGCGAGAGCAAGGTAACGTATCAGGATATTTTCGACAGCCTTGTACTCGTGACCAACTGCTTCTCGACCCAGACCTCCTATGAGAACCAGACCAAGAAGGCCATCACGAACAGGTTCATTCAGGAGGCGATGACCGAGTTCCTCAAGGAGGGACTCGAGATCTACTTCATCGAGAACAAATCCGAGGCGGACAAGATCGCCGAGCAGATCCTGATCAACAAGCGCAGCCGCGAGCAGGCGGAAAAGGCGCGCCTCAACATCAAAAAGAAGCTGTCCGGCAACATCGATCTGGCAAACCGCGTTCAGAAGTTCGTCGACTGCCGCACGAAGGACGTTGCGCGCCGCGAGCTGTACATCGTGGAGGGCGACTCCGCGCTCGGCTCGGTCAAGCAGGGCCGCGACAGCGAATTTCAGGCGATCATGCCCGTGCGCGGCAAGATCCTGAACTGCCTGAAGGCGGATTACGACAAGATCTTCAAGAACGACATCATTACCGACCTGCTCAAGGTCCTCGGCTGCGGCGTCGAGGTGCGCGGCAAGGCGGCGAAGGATCTGTCGGCGTTCGACCTCGACAGCCTGCGGTGGCACCGCGTCATCATCTGCACCGATGCCGATGTAGACGGCTTCCAGATCCGCACGCTGATCCTGACCATGATCTACCGCCTCGTCCCGACGCTCATCGAGCAGGGCTATGTCTATATCGCGGAGTCTCCGCTCTACGAGATCACCTATCGCGACAAGAGCTATTTTGCCTTCGACGAGACCGAAAAGGCGGCTATCCTCAAAAAGCTCGAGGGCAAGAAGATCCTCATCCAGCGCTCCAAGGGTCTGGGCGAGAACCAGGCGGACATGATGTGGGAGACCACCATGAACCCTGAAACGCGCCGCCTCATCCGCATCACGCCGGATGAAGCCGCCGCAACGAGCGAGATGTTCGACCTGCTGCTCGGAGACAACCTCTCCGGCCGCAAGGAATACATTGCGGAGCACGGCGCAGACTATCTCGAGCTGGCGGATATTTCCTAAGGCAATACCGCCGCAGCTTTCATTGTGCGGTGTTGCCCTAAGTATTTCACAGGGGGAAAACAATGCGGTTTCGACAAATGGACGGACTGCGGGCGGCGGCGGCGCTCGCGGTCGTGATGATACACGTTTCGGCAGGGCAGACGACCGACGCGGAGCTGGTCTGGAATCAGCTTTCGCGCTTTGCAGTGCCGATGTTCCTCGTGCTGACCGGATTCGGTCACGCAGGCGCGCTCGCGGAGGGGAAATTCGAGCCGCAGGGCTGGACGGCAGTGCGCCGCCGCCTGTCGCGCGTGCTGCCGCCGTATTTTCTCTGGTCGGCGGCGTATCTCGTTCTCGAGGCGCTGTGCGGCATGCCGCACGCCCATCCGCTTTTCGACCTGCTGACCGGCGGCGCGTATGTCCATCTGTATTACATATTCATCCTTGTGCAGTTCGTCCTGCTGGCGGATTTCTTCTGTATCGCGATGCAGAGATATCCGCGGCGGCTGATGCTGTGCGCGGCGGCCGCGACGTTCGGCATGCAGCTGCTGATCGCGTGTCAGGCGAACGGCATGCTGATGTTTCACGCGCCGCTTTCGCTGGTCCGCCTCTTTTTCGGCTGGACGCTGTTCTATACGGGCGGCATCTGGCTGCGCCTGCATGAGAAATGGCAGCGCTGCCCGCTCTGTGTGAGCGTGCCGGTGTGGCTGCTCTCGGCGCTCGGCGTGCTGCTGACAAACCATATGTTCCCCTCGCTCAGCGCATCCTCGCTGCGCCCCGACCTTCTGGTCTACGTCTTTGCGACGTGGCTCATGCTGTGGACGCTGTGCAGCCGGTGCCGGACGCTTCCGGCGCCCGTGCGCTTTATCGCCCGACATTCCTTCGGCCTGTACCTCGCTCATCCCATGGTGCTGCGCCTGTGGAACGTCTGGACGACCCATCACGACCCTGTCATTTACCTGCGCCTGCCGCAGATGTATCTGCTGGGGTTCGGCGGCGGCCTCGCTGCGGCGGTGCTGCTGTCCTTCCTGCCTTTCGGTACGCTGCTCGGCGGCGCTCACCGGAAAAAACGATCCCGAACAGGAGATTTATAAATGGCAAAAAAGAAAAATGATGAACCGAAAGTATATAAAGAGCATCCCTCGGTAGACCGGCGCATCACGGATACGCTGCGCGAGAACTATATGCCCTACGCGATGAGCGTTATCGTGTCGCGCGCCATCCCGGAGATCGACGGCTTCAAGCCGTCCCACCGCAAGCTGCTCTATACCATGTATAAAATGGGTCTGCTGAACGGCAACCGCACGAAATCCGCGAATATCGTCGGCCAGACCATGAAGCTCAATCCGCACGGCGACGCGGCGATCTATGAGACGATGGTGCGTCTGACGCGCGGCAACGAGGCGCTGCTGACGCCGTTTGTCGACTCCAAGGGCAACTTCGGCAAGGTCTATTCGCGCGACATGGCCTACGCCGCGCCGCGTTACACCGAGGCCAAGCTCGACGGCATCTGCGCCGAGCTGTTCCGCGACATCGACACGGACGCTGTGGATTTTGTGGATAACTATGACGGCGAGATGAAGGAGCCGACGCTGCTGCCGACGACCTTCCCGAACATCCTCGTCTCCGCCAACACCGGCATCGCGGTCGGCATGGCGTCCAACTTCTGCGGCTTCAACCTCGAGGAGGTATGCCGCACGACGATCGAGTGCATTAAAAACCCGGAGCACGACATCCTCTCGACCATGCCGGCGCCGGACTTCACGACCGGCGGCGAGCTGATCTATGACGAGGGCGAGATGCGCGCGATCTACGAGAGCGGCCGCGGATCGTTCAAGGTGCGCGCGAAATGGCAGTACGACAAGAAGGAAAACCTTATCGAGGTCACGGAGATCCCGTACACCACCACGATCGAGGCCATCATCGACAAGATCGCGGAGCTGGTCAAGACCGGCAAGGTGCGCGAGATCGCGGACGTGCGCGACGAGACCGACCTTTCCGGCCTCAAGATCGCCATCGACCTCAAGCGCGGCACCGACCCGGAAAAGCTGATGGCGCGTCTGATGAAGCTGACGACGCTCCAGGACAGCTTCTCGTGCAACTTCAACGTCCTCATCGGCGGCATGCCGCGCGTTCTGGGCGTACAGCAGATTTTAGAGGAGTGGACGTCGTGGCGCACGGAATGCGTCCGCCGCCGCGTATTCTTCGAGCTCGGCAAGAAAAAGGACAAGCTGCATCTGCTGCTCGGTCTGCGCAGGATCCTGCTTGACATCGACAAGGCGATCGCCATCATCCGCGGCACCGAGGAGGACGCGAAGGTCATCCCGAACCTGATGGAAGGCTTCGACATCGACCAGATCCAGGCCGAGTTCATCGCGGACATCCGCCTGCGCAACATCAACAAGGAATATATCCTGAAGCGCACGCAGGAGACCGAGGCGCTCGAGAACGAGATCAAAAAGCTCGAGGAGATCGTAAAATCCAAGACGAAGATCCGGAATATCATCGTAAAGGAGCTCGAGCAGGTCATTAAAAAGTATCCGTCCGAGCGCAGAACGCGCATCGTGCGGGCGGACAAGGTGACTGAGTTCGCGGAAGAGGACCACATCGAGGATTATCCGGTGCTTCTGTTCATGACGCGCGAGGGCTATTTCAAGAAGATCACGCCGCAGTCGTGGCGCATGTCGCAGGATCACAAGCTCAAGGAGGGTGATGAGGTCGTCTGGAGCATCGAGGCGACCAACAAGAGCGAGATCATCTTCTTCACCAGCATGCAGCAGGCGTACAAGGCGCGTCTGTATGATTTCGACGACAGCAAGGCGTCCGTTCTGGGCGATTACCTGCCGGCGAAGCTCGGCATGGATGAGGGAGAGACGCCGCTCTACGCGCTGCTCCCGGGCGACTACAAGGGCAGCATGGTCGTCGCGTTCCAGAACGGCAAGGCGGCGCGCTTCTCGCTCCAGTCGTTCGAGACCAAGACCAACCGCCGCCGCCTGAGCGGCGCATATTCGGACAAGTCCCCGGCCGTCGGCTTCTTCTTCCCGGTCGATGACGAGACCGAGATCACCATGTTCTCGACCGCAAACCGCGCGCTGACCTTCCGCGCGGGCATGCTCGACATCAAGGCGACGCGCTCGACGCAGGGCGTGCAGACTATGGTGCTGCGCGGCAAGCACACCGTGACCCGCGCCTGCCGCACGGAAGACGCGAACCTGCTCGACCAGGCGCGCTACCGCTGCCGCAGCATCCCGTCCATCGGCGCACTGCTGACCGAGGATCAGCTGAAATTTGAATGAGACTGTCGCGAAGGCATAAAAGAAGAGCACAGATGAAAATCTGTGCTCTCTTTGTATTTATATGGTTTTAACCGAGCGCTTCGATAGCGTTCATAACGCGCTCATGCTCGGCGGCGGTCGCGTCGAGGAGCTGCGGTTCGGTCAGCGGCTGTCCGCCGCGCAGATGCTCGGTCAGAGCGGAAGATGCGCGGTAGAGTGCGTCGAAGCCGAGGTTCTGTGCGACACCCTTGAGGGTGTGGGCGGCGCGGAACGCGCTCTCCCAGTCTGCGGCTGCGACGGCCTCGCGCAGCTGCGCAAAGCTCGGGTCGGCAGGGTACTTGAGGACGAAGCGGTGCACCAGCGCCTCGCTCGTCAGACGATGGAGGGTATCCTCGTAGCTGCCGTCGATCTGTTCATAGAATTCTTTCAGTGTCATTTCTCATTGCCTCCTGTGTTGATTTGATATTTTAAGGCAGCGCCGCACGATAAAAGCTGCGGCGCTTTGCGGAAATTTTGTGTTCTGACCGTGCGGCGGCTTCCTGGATCACGGGAAGCCGTATCTCGTCGATGCACAAAATCTGCTCCCGGGTCATTTCTGTTCAGGGATTGCAGTGTTGTCTTAATTGTAATATGAAGGGAGTGGAGAAGCAATAGGAGAAATGAATTTTATGGCGAAAAATGAAAACGCAGTTTTTCGACAGTCTCTTTTCAACGCCGTCCGGACATGATAGAATAAAAAAGAAAAGGAGAGATGCAGCAATGACGCTTCAAACGACGAGACTGCGCCTTCGCCCGTTCCGGGAGGACGATGTGCAGGCGATTTACGATAATTCCGCCGCGCCCGAGGTGGGCCTGAACGCAGGGTGGAAGCCGCACGAGAGCCTGACGGAGTCGTATGATGTGCTGCACCTCATGTTCCTCGACCAGCCGACGGTATGGGCGATCGAGCGGCGCGGGGACGGGCAGCTGATGGGCTCGATCGGTCTGATCGCGGACAGTGCGCGGCAGTACGGCTCAGTGCGCTCGGTCGGTTATTCGCTCGGCACGGCGTACTGGGGCAGGGGCTATATGACCGAGGCGCTTCGCGCGGTCACGGAATACGGCTTTGAAAGGATGTCGCTCGACCTCATTTCTGCGACCTGCTACCCGGATAATGCGCGCTCGCGCCGCGTGCTCGAAAAGTGCGGTTTTGCGTATGAGGGCAGGCTGCACCGTGCGGAGCTGCTGTGGAACGGCGAGGTGCGCGACCATCTGCTTTTTTATCTGCCGCACGAAGCCTTGCAGGCAAATGCAAAATAAAACTTACATTTTTCTGCGAAATGTGCTATAATTATAACAGACAGAATGTTATTTTGCGTTGCTGCGAGGAGGTTTATCATGTATCAAGCGGGGGACTATATCGTTTACGGTACGAGCGGCGTGTGCCGCGTGGACGAGGTCAAGCCGTCGCCCTTCGAGGATGAAGCGGATCGGCAGTATTACACGCTGACGCCCGTTACGGGCACGGAGACCATCTATATTCCGGTGGACTCGCCGGTTTTCATGCGCCCGGTCATCTCGAGGGAGCAGGCTGAGACGCTTGTGCGTGATATTCCGAATATCGAGGTCGACCATTTCACGAGCCACAGCATGCGTCTGTCGAGCGAGCACTATCAGGAGGTACTGCAGAGCCATGACTGCGGGGATCTGGTGCAGCTCATCAAGACGGTCTACGCAAAGAGCAGGCGCAGCGGCCGCCGGCTGAGTCAGGTCGATCAGCGTTACCGCAAGCGCGCGGAGGAGCTGCTGCACGGCGAGCTGTCGGTGGCGCTGGGGATTCCGTTTCACGAGGTTCCGGCGTACATAGAGAGTGTGATCGGCAAGCCGGGGAAGAGGACGAAGAAGGCGGCGCATGCCGCGGAGGCTTCTTCCGCAGAGGAAAAAGAATAAGCGCCGCCGTCTGGCGGCGGAGAAGGCCGGTGTCTACCGGCGGAGACAAAAGGGGCAAGGACACCGAATGGTTTCCTTGCCCCTCTTGACACCCCGAATCTTCCTTTTGCGCTGACACATCGAAGATGTGCAGCGAAACGTGGGACGCGGGGGCTCGGTTCCGGACGTCGGGGTGATTGTGGGACGCATGGCCGCCCTGAATTTACTTTGCGTGATCTGCAGCGCTGCCAGTGCGCGGCCATTCGGTGCAGGGCGATTGCCCCGCCGCGGCGAAAAAATAGTGCAGGGGTTTTGCTTTGCTGCTGCGAATATGAAAAGGGACTGCCACAGGCAGTCCCTTTCTTTGCGTAAAACTGTAGTTTCGCGACAGTTTAGATGCTGATTTCCATGACCTGATCGCGTGCCGGGCCGACGCCGAGCATGGTGATCGGGCACTCGATGATGCGCTCGAGCTCCTTGATATATGCCTGAACGGTCGCGGGCAGCTCGTCGAAGGAGCGGCAGTTCGTGATGTCCTCGGTGAAGCCGTCGAATTCTTCATAAACCGGCTCGCAGTCAACGAGATCCATGAAGTTCGCCGGGAACTCGGTAACGGTCTCGCCGTTCTTCAGCTTGTAGGCTACGCAGACCTTGAGCTTCGGCAGGCCGCGCAGCGGGTCGATCTTGTTGATGACAACGTCGGTCAGGCCGTTTACGCGGACAGCGTAGCGTGCAACGACAGCGTCGAACCAGCCGGTACGGCGCGGACGGCCGGTAACGGTACCGAACTCGCCGCCTGCATTGCGGATATAGTCGCCGGTCTCATCGAACAGCTCGGTCGGGAACGGGCCTTCGCCGACACGGGTGGTGTAGGACTTGAAGATGCCCATGATCTTGTCGATCGCGGTCGGGCCGACACCCGAGCCGATGCAGCAGCCGCCTGCGACCGGATGGGACGAGGTGACATACGGATAGGTGCCCATGTCGAGGTCGAGCAGGGTGCCCTGTGCGCCTTCGAACAGCACTTCCTTGCCGGCCTTGACGGCCTCATAGGTCATAACGGTGGTATCGCGTACCATCGGGCGCAGACGGTCTGCGTAGGCTCTGTACTCTTCGATGATCGCGTCTGCATCGAGCGGATCGCCGCCGTAAACGCCGGTGATCACGCGGTTCTTGCGCGCGCAGGTCTCGCGGATGACCTCTTCGAAGCGTTCTGCGTCGATGAAGTCGTGCATGCGGATGCCGCTGCGCTCGGATTTATCCATGTAGGTGGGGCCGATGCCCTTCTTGGTGGTGCCGATGGCGGTGCCTTCCTTGGCCTTCTCCGCCTCGCTCAGCGCGTCAAGCTCCAGATGCCACGGCATGATGCAGTGGCAGCGCGCGTCGATGAACAGCTTGTCGGTCGAAACGCCCTTGTCGTGCAGGCCGTCGATCTCGCCGAGGACTGCCTTCGGGTTGACGACAACGCCCGGACCGATCACGTTTACGCACTCCGGATACAGGATGCCGGACGGAATGAGCTGTAATTTGTACTTTTCACCGCCTGCAACGACGGTATGGCCGGCATTGTTGCCGCCCTGGCTGCGCACGACAAGATCAGCCTTGCCTGCGAAAATATCAATGAACTTGCCCTTGCCTTCGTCGCCCCACTGAGCGCCGAGAATAACCTTACCTGGCATGAGGTTTCCTTCCTTTCTATATGGGACGTAGATTTATCACGTCATACATGATAAAGTATAGCATAGACCACAAGGGTTTTCAACCTGTTTTGCACGTTTTTGTCTTGTAAAAGACGGCACTGCGTTGTAAAATATCTATAACAGAAGGTGTGCTGCGACACAGGACGGCGCACCCGGTAAGGAGTTCGTTTTATTATGCATTATCTGGATAACGCGGCGACGACCCGCGTACTGCCCGAGGCCGCCGAAGCGGCAGTGCACGCGATGCTCGAGGAATTCGGCAATCCGTCGAGCCTGCACCGCATGGGTCTCGAGGCGTCACATCTGCTCGAGGACAGCCGCAAAACGGTTGCCTCTGCGCTCGGCTGCCTGCCCGAGGAAGTCTATTTCACCGCCTGCGGCACGGAGAGCACGAATATCAGCCTGCACGGCGCGGCGCATCTCAACCGCCACAAAAAGGGCCGCATCATCGTAACCGAGATCGAGCACGCCGCGACCATCAACACCGCAAAGCAGCTCGCGGACAGCGGCTTTGATGTGGTATTCCTCGCGCCCGATGCGACCGGCCATATCACGCCCGAGGTGCTGAGCGAAGCGCTGACCGAGGACACGGTGCTGCTGTCCTGCCAGCTGGTCAACAACGAGATCGGCACGGTGCAGCCGGTCGAGCAGCTCGGAAAGCTGCTCAAGGCGAAGGCGCCGAAGGCGCTGTTCCACATCGATGCGGTGCAGGGTCTTTGCCGTGTACGCCTGACGCCGAAAAAGTGGAACTGCGATCTGATGAGCGTTTCCGGCCACAAAATCGGCGCGCCCAAGGGCATCGGTGCGCTGTATGTGAAAAAGGGCCTGCGCCTGCCGCCGCTGACGTTCGGCGGCGGTCAGGAAAAGGGCATGCGTCCCGGTACCGAGGCCGTGCCGAACATCGCGGCATTTGCCAAGGCGTGCGAGATCCGCATGGCGCATTTCGACGAGGATTACGCCCATGTGCAGGAGCTGGCCGACTACCTCAGGCAGCAGGTCAGCGCCGAACTGCCGGATGCTGCAATTAACGGCGAGGGCGACATTCCGCATGTTGTCAATCTTTCCATGCCCGGCTGCAAGAGCGAGGTCATGCTGCATGTACTCGAGGGGGACGAGGTTTACATTTCCAGCGGCTCAGCCTGCTCCAAAGGCAAGCAGAGCGGTGTGCTCAAGGCACTCGGTCTGCCGAAAACGCGCACGGACAGCGCGCTGCGCGTGTCGTTTGCACCGTTCAACACAAAAGAAGATGTAGACGCATTTATCGCAGCGGTCAAGAAGGGCGCAAAAATGTTCAGACGGTAAGCGATAGTATTGCGATGGGAGGTATGGCTATGAGAAAACACGTTTGCTGTACCGCGGTTTGTGTGGTATGTACGGCAGTGCTGTTTTATCTGCACTTTTTTGTCTATGGCGGTCTGCTGTTCAACAATCCTCTGCTGGTTGGCGCTACCTGCGCTGCTGCTGCCGCTGCCGCCACAGGTCGCATCGGCGGGTCTCGGGAACCATGGTTTCCGCCTAACCATATCGTCACACGGCTTTGCCAGCTGATATGGTGCGCTGCTCTCGGCACCATCCCGTATGTGCTGTGTATCGACCCGTATTCCCTCGATAACTGGATTGTTTTCCTGCTCTGGATTGCAGTGACCGTTATCGAACTGGTACATCGAGAGGACAACTCGGCGGCCTATTCCATTGCTATGGTGCTCGCACTGTGCGTTACTGGCGCGTTCCTGCTGGTCGTACACCCGATTACGGTATCGCAGGCACAGAGTATTGTCGAGCAGGCAGGCTATACCGACTGCGTTTACTACAAGGTGGATGCGGACGGCAATCTTGCTCACGAAGATGGACGACCGGACGGAGCGATTATCTATGTTCCGTCGCCGGAGTCGGCTGAACGGTCCGAATATTATGCCTTTTCTGCGGTCAAGGGAAAAAAGGAATATGGCATTCTTATTTCCCGTTTCCGCGGAACAATTGATGTAGAACAAAAACGAGGAGTTTAATCTTACATGGAATACAAAACCATCACCAAACCGGACGGCAAGGAAGATGTAGACGCATTTATCAATGTCGTTAAAAAGGCGCAAAAATGTTCAGACGTTAACCGTTAGAAACGTGGACGGAGGTGCGAGTTATGAAGAAATCGTATGTTTTCAACACCCTCATCTGCTGCGGCTGCACCGCACTGATTTTCCTGCTGCACTTTATTGTGTATGGCGGTGTGCTGCTGAAAAGTCCGGGCTATACCGGGCTGTTCTGCGCCGTCTGGATCGCGCATGCTGCCGGCTATTCCGGCACGCTGGAGCCGAAGATTCGTCCGCATACCGCTGTGCGCGTTCGTCTGTGGCAGCTGCTGTACTGCATCCTTTTCGGCAACGTTCTGTTCGTCACCATCGAGGAACCGTATAACGTTCTGTGCTGGTTCTGCGTGGTATACGGCGTGGTTTGCGTCATTTTCTTCCTGCGCAAAGGAGATAACGGCGCGGAACCGTGGACTGCGACGTTCATGATGCTCTGGATGCTGCTCACACTCGGCGCGTTTCTACTGATTGTGCATCCGATCACGGTGTCGCAGGCACGCAATCTGGTCGAGCAGGCCGGTTACACTGACCTGTACCGTTTTCAGTCCGTTGACTGGGACGCGATCCGGTTCGCGCAGGTGATAAACAATGATACGGAGATTATCGGCTGCACCATGCCGGAGGAAAAAGATCCGCTCGGCTGGTACGGTTTCCGCGCCTTCAAAGACGGAGAAAGATACTGCGTGGTCGTTTCGGCGGCACGCGGACAGATTGAAGTACAGGAAAAACAAGGAGAATAACATGGAATACAAAACCATCACCCGGCCGGACGGCTCGGAGCAGCAGCTCGCCGTATATGACGGAAAATGCCGCTTCTGGATGGAGGGCATTTACGACAGCCTGCTGGAGACCGCGGAAAAGCGCGCGGAGGAGTGCAGCCTGCCGGTCAAAATCAACCGCCGCGCGGACGGCACGGTGAGCGTCGGCACGCAGTCGCTCGTTCCGTGGGAGACCGATTACGGCAAGCTGGAAATGATGGCCGACGTTTACCTGAACTATCTGGCGCAGGTGTTCAACCTGCCGGATGACGGGTTCGTCAGAACAAAGCTGGCGTTCGGCGGCGAGAGCGCAGAACATGACGGCGTGATGACCGCTGAGGAACGGGAAACCGTCCGATAATATCAAAAAATCACCATTAAGGAGACAATAAATGAAAGAAGTATTACTGCTCAAGTGCGGCGAGATCGTGCTCAAGGGTCTCAACCGAAAGACCTTTGAGGACCGTCTGCTGAAAAACCTCAAGCGCCGCATGGCGCACGTTGCGGACTGCGAGATTTCCATGCGTCAGTCGGTCGTTTATGTGGAGATTCCGGACGACGCAGACGCAGATGCCGTCATGGAATGCGCAAGCCGTGTATTCGGCTTTGCGACCATCTCCCGCGCGGCGGTCTGCCCGGAAAAGACGCTCGAGAGCGTCATTGCGACCGCAAAGGACTATCTCGCGGCCAATTTCGCGGCGGCAAAGACCTTCAAGGTCGAGACCAAGCGCGGCGACAAGAAGTTCCCGATGACCTCGACCGAGATCAGCCAGCACGTCGGCGGCGAGCTCGCCGACCTGTTCCCGGAGGTTCGCCCGGATATGCACCATCCCGACCTTGTTGTCAATGTCGAGATGCGCGAGAAGTATGCCTTCGTTCATGCAGGCCCGGTCCCGGGCGCAGGCGGCATGCCGATCGGTTCGAACGGCCGCGCGGCGCTGCTGCTCTCCGGCGGCATCGACTCTCCGGTCGCAGGCTGGATGATGGCCAAGCGCGGTCTGGAGCTTGTCGGCATCCACTTCTTCAGCTATCCGTATACCTCCGAGCGGGCCAAGGAAAAGGTGCTCGAGCTCGGCCGCAAGCTGACCGCGTGGTGCGGCCGCATGAGCGTCATGGTCGTGCCGTTCACGAAAATTCAGGAGGAGATCCGCGACAAGTGCCACGAGGAGCTGTTCACGCTCGTCATGCGCCGCTTCATGATGCGCATTGCGGAGAAGGTCGCGGTCGAGTACGGCTGCGGCGCGCTCATCACCGGCGAGTCGCTCGGTCAGGTCGCGAGCCAGACCATGCCGGCGATGGCCGTCACCGGCGCGGTATGCGAGCTGCCGGTATTCCGTCCCTGCATCGGCATGGACAAGGAGGAGATCATCCGCATCGCGCGAAAGATCGACACGTTCGAGACCTCGATCCTGCCGTATGAGGACTGCTGCACCGTCTTTACGCCCAAGCACCCGAACACCAAGCCCAAGATGCCGAAGATTCTCGAGGCGGAGAGCAATCTGGATGTGGAGACGCTCGTGGACGAGGCGGTCAAGGGCGTGGAGATTGTACACCTGCCGTGAGAAAAGTCTAAGGGGGACGCTGTCCCCCTTAGATACCGATTTGGTTCCCGGGGAAACCAAATCGGATAACCCCCTCTCGTCCGCACGGCGGACGAGGCCGCGCCGCCGCGGCGCGGGCAGCGGAATAAAAGCGCGGCAGAGCTGCGCTTTTATCGAGAATCATATGGCGGCGCGTGCGCGCGCTGCCGATACCCACGAAGGAGAAATTACAGTGAACGCAGAACTTATTGCAGTCGGAACGGAGATCCTGCTCGGCGACATCGTAAACACGGATGCGCAGCTGATCTCGCAGGGCCTTTCCGAGCTGGGCATCAACGTATTTTATCAGACGGTCGTCGGCGACAACCCGGCCCGTCTGCGCCATGTCATCGAGACCGCGCGCGACCGTGCGGACATCATCATCACCACCGGCGGCCTCGGGCCGACGCTCGACGATCTGACCAAGGAGACCCTCGCGACGGTTTTCGGCAAGAAAATGGCGCTGCATCAGCCGTCGCTCGACCGTCTGACCGAGTTTTTCAACAAGATTGGCCGTGAAATGACCAAAAACAACGAAAAACAGGCGTGGCTGCCCGAGGGCTGCACCGTGTTCACCAATCTCTGGGGCACGGCGCCCGGCTGCGCCTTTGAGGCCTACGGCAAGCACGTTCTCATGCTGCCCGGTCCTCCGCGCGAGTGCAACCCGATGTGGAAGGAATGCGCGATGCCGTATCTGTACAAGCTGGCGGGCGGCTGCATCGTTTCGCACAACATCCGCGTATTCGGCCTGGGCGAGAGCAGCATGGAGCACATCCTGCACGACATGATGGAGAAGAGCAAGAACCCGACCATCGCGCCTTACGCAAAGACGTCCGAGTGCTTCGCGCGCGTCACCGCCAAGGCGGACACGACCGAGGAGTGCGAGAAGCTGCTCGAGCCGGTGGTCAGGGAGATCGTCGAGCTGCTCGGCGACGACGTATACGGCGTGGATGTTGACTCGCTCGAACAGGTCGTCGGCGACGGCCTGCGTGCGAAGGGTCTCAAGCTCGCTGTCGCGGAAAGCTGCACGGGCGGTCTGCTCTCCAAGCGCATCACCGACGTTCCCGGCTGCTCGGATTACTACCTTGGCGGCGTGTGCTCCTACGCGAGCGAGGTCAAGATGAACGTGCTCGGCGTCAAGAAGGAAACGCTCGACACGGTGGGCGCGGTTTCCGCCGAAACGGCCGAGCAGATGGCTGCGGGCGTGGCGAAGGCGCTCGGCGCGGATATCGGCGTGGGCATCACGGGCATCGCGGGCCCGGGCGGCGGCACCGAGGACAAGCCGGCCGGTCTGGTCTATATCAGCGTGTGGTACAACGGAAAGTTCTTCACGCGCAAGACCAATTCCTCCTTCGGCCGCGACCGCGTGAGAATGCAGGCGGCCAGCACAGCACTCGATATGATTCGCCGTCATATTTTATAAACAAATCTTCTATATTTTGTATGTTTTCTCGACATTTCCTATCATTTACTGTGTAAAGCGAACAAAAAAACTTTTCAAAAAGTCTGGTGATTGTGTAAAATTGCTGGACTTTTTTTCTGTATTGCGTTATACTGGATATGTCTAAAGATGAGTTGGGAACTGACAGAAAAACGGAAGAAACGGAAAGAGTTTCAAAAAACGGCTTTCTGACAGTAAAAATAAGGGAGAGATGCAGTATGAGGAAGAAATCCGCATCCCCGGACATAGAGAAGCGCAGCGAGCTTTTCTACTCCGGCAGGGATTGCAGAGCCTACGACTACATGGGCGCACACCCCTTTGTGCAGGACGGGGAGCAGGGATACCTGTTTCGCGTGTATGCGCCGGAGGCGGCGAACGTGTCGGTCATGGGCGAGTTCAACGGCTGGAACCGCGACGCGGACTACATGACCCGCGACGAGCAGGGCATCTGGGAGAAATTTATTCCGAATATTCAGGAATATACCGCATATAAGTACAGTGTGTGGGCCAAATCGGGCGACGTTTTCGACAAGTCCGACCCGTATGGCTTCCACTTCGAGACCCGCCCGGGCAACGCCACCAAGGCATATGATATCGGCGGCTACGAATGGGGCGACGACAGCTGGCTCCAGTGGCGCAAAAACCACCTGCCGTATTCCAGTCCGGTCAACATCTACGAGTGCCATCTCGGCTCGTGGAAGATGCACGAGGACGGCAACTTCTATTCCTACCGCCAGCTCGCGGACGAGCTCGTTCCCTATGTCAAGGAAATGGGCTATACGCATATCGAGTTCATGCCGCTGACCGAGTATCCGTTCGACGGCTCGTGGGGCTATCAGGTCATCGGCTATTTCGCCGCGACCAGCCGCTACGGCACGCCGAAGGATCTCATGTACCTGATCGACAAGGCGCATCAGGCCGGCCTTGGCGTCATCATGGACTGGGTTCCGGCTCACTTTCCGAAGGACGGCTGCGGTCTGGTCGAGTTCGACGGCTCGCATCTGTACGAGTATGCCGATCCGCTCAAGATGGAGCACAAGGAATGGGGCACGCGCGTGTTCGACTATGGCAAGACCTCGACGCGAAACCTGCTGTTCTCGTCCGCGATGTTCTGGATCGAGAAGTTCCACATGGACGGCCTGCGCGTAGACGCGGTCGCGTCCATGCTGTATCTGGACTACAACCGCCAGAATGAATGGCGGCCGAACATCCACGGCGGACGCGAGAATCTCGAAGCGGTCGACTTCCTGCGCCTGCTCAACGAGTACATACTGACCGATCATCCGGACGTCATGATGATCGCGGAGGAGTCCACCGCGTGGCCGATGGTCACGAAACCCGGCTATGACGGCGGTCTGGGCTTCAACTTCAAGTGGAACATGGGCTGGATGAACGATATGCTGTGCTACTGCTCGGCCGACCCGTTCTTCCGCAAGGACATGCACGACAAGATCACGTTCTCGTTCATGTATGCCTTCTCCGAAAACTATATCCTGCCGCTCTCGCATGATGAGGTCGTGCACGGCAAGTGCTCGCTCATCGGCAAGATGCCGCCCCCGTATGAAAACCAGTTCGGCGGTCTGCGCGCGCTGTACGGCTACATGGCCGCGCATCCGGGCAAGAAGATGCTGTTCATGGGCGGCGAGTTCGCGCAGTTCTCCGAGTGGGCGTATCAGCGCGGCCTGGACTGGATGCTGCTCGATTATCCGGCGCACCGGCAGATGCAGGCCTACGTCAAGGCGCTCAACCATTTCTATCTGGAAACGCCGCAGCTCTGGGAGCAGGACACCGACTGGCACGGCTTCGAGTGGATCAGCCACGAGGACAACCGCAACAACATCATCGCCTTCCGCCGCATCGCGAAGGACGGCTCGGATATTGTCGCCGTTGTCAACTTCTCTCCGGAGGAGCAGCCGGAATACCGCATCGGCGTGCCGATCATGGGCACCTATGAGGAGATCTTCACCTCGGACAAGTCCGAGTTCGGCGGCAGCGGCATCACAAACGGCAAGGTCAAGACCGACAGCAAGCCGCTGCACGGTCAGGAGCAGTCCATCAATATTAAAATCCCGCGCTTCGGCGTACTGTTCTTCAAGGGCAAACCTAAAGCAAAGCGCCGCACCAAGGCTGAGATCGAGGCCGCGAAAAAGCTCGCGGAGCAGGAAAAGCAGGAGAAAAAGCCGGCGCGCAGGACGGCTGCAAAGACCAAAGCGGCCAAGACGGCTGTAACGAAAAAGGCGAAGGCCGAGGTTGCGGTCAAGGCAAAGGCCGAGGTCGCGGTGAAGGCGAAAGCCGATGTCGCGGTCAAGGGCGAGACCTCGGTCGTGAAAACCGGTACAAAGGCGGTGGCGCGGACCGGACCGAAGGAGGTCGCGGTGAAGGGCGAAAAGGCTGTCGCGATCAAGGGTGAAAAGGCCGTTGCGGTCAAGGGCGAAAAGGCCGTTGCCGTGAAGAGCGAGACCGCAGTCACGACGGTAAAAGAGGATAAATAAAATTTATTTATACAGATAAAGGCAAAAAAGGAGAGGTAAAATGTACCGTAAAAAGGAATGCGTCGCTATGCTTCTGGCAGGCGGCCAGGGCAGCCGCCTGTATGTTCTGACCAAGAATGTTGCAAAGCCGGCTGTACCGTTCGGCGGCAAATACCGCATTATTGATTTTCCGCTTTCCAACTGCATCAACTCCGGCATCGACACGGTCGGCGTGCTGACCCAGTACGAGCCGCACGTGCTCAACGCCTACATCGGCTCGGGCCAGACGTGGGACCTCGACCGCCTGCGCGGCGGCGTCAGCGTCCTGCCTCCGTATCAGCGCGGTAAGGCTTCGGAGTGGTACAAGGGCACTGCGAACGCAATTTATCAGAATATCCCGTTTATCGCGGATTATGATCCGGAATATGTTCTCATCCTGTCCGGCGACCACATTTACAAGATGGACTACAACAAGATGCTCCGCCAGCACAAGGAGACCGGCGCGGACGCGACTATCGCGGTGCTCGATGTTCCGCTCTCCGAGGCTTCCCGCTTCGGCATCATGAACTGCAAGCCGGACGGCACGATCTACGAGTTCGAGGAGAAGCCGAAGGAGCCGAAGTCCACGCTCGCCTCCATGGGCATCTACATCTTCTCCTGGAAGAAGCTGCGCAAGTATCTTGAGGAGGATGAGGCAAACTCGAAGTCCTCCAACGACTTCGGCAAGGACATCATTCCGGCGATGCTCGCAAACGGCGAAAAGATGGTTTCCTACCGCTTCGAGGGCTACTGGAAGGACGTCGGCACGATCGAGAGTCTGTGGGAGGCGAACATGGATCTGCTCTCTCCGAATTCCGGCCTCAACCTGTCGGACGACAGCTGGAAGATCTACGGCCGCACCACCGGTTCGCCTCCGCACTTCACCGCAAAGGGCGCGAAGGTACAGCATACTCTGCTGAGCGAGGGCTGCGAGATCGCGGGCAACGTTTCCGAGTCGGTCCTGTTCTCGGATGTCAAGGTCGCGAAGAACGCAAACGTCGAATACTCCATTCTGATGCCGGGCGCAGTCGTTGAGGAGGGCGCGAACGTGCGCTATGCCATCGTCGCCTCCGGCGCGGTCATCGCAAAGGGCGCATCGATCGGCGCAGGCCCGTCCGAATGCGACGTAGACAAGTGGGGCGTTGCCGTTGTCGCGGAGAACGTCCGCATCGGCGAGAACGTCAAGCTCGCCGCAAAGGAAATGGCTGACGAAGATATTCCGGACGCCGAGTAAGGGGGAGAACGCAGGATGAAAAGTGTTTTAGGCATTATTATTGCATTTGATAACGATAACGATCTGCGCGAGCTGACCGAGCACCGCACGGTCGCCGCAGTCCAGTGGGGCGGCCGCTACCGCATCGTGGACTTCATGCTGTCCAACATGGTGAACTCCGGCATCTACCGCGTCGGCATCCTGATGAAGGACAAGTATCAGTCCCTCATCGACCACGTCGGTAACGCAAAGGACTGGGATCTGTCCCGCAAGAACTCGGGCGTCACCATCCTTCCGCCGTATTCCTATTCCAAGAAGGCGTCTCCGCTCGTGACCGGCGAATACCGCGGCAAGATCGACGCGCTGGCCGGCGCGGTCGACTTCCTCCAGAAGAACAAGGCGGACTACGTTGTCATCGCGGACGGCGACATCGTCGCCAATATTCCGCTCGACGAGGTCATCGAGCGCCACGAGAAATCGGGCGCGGATCTGACCATGGTCTGCACCAAGAAGCAGAAGGATTCGCCGTTCACCACCTATGTTGAGCTCAACCGCAAGAAGGAAGCGGTCGACATCCGCGTCGGCGACTCGAACGACGGCAAGTGCAAGCATGTTTCGCTCGGCGTCTACGTCATGAACCGCCAGTACCTCATCCACATGCTGTCCGACTGCGTGACCCATAACTGCATCCACTTCGAGCGCGAGTTCCTGTCCCGCGCGCTGATCGACGGCACGGTAGCAGGCTATCTGTTCAACGAATATGCGATTAAGATCGAGGATACCGCGGATTACTTCCGCTCCAACATGGATATGCTCGACAAGGACGTTCGCGACGAGGTATTCAAGCGCACCCGTCCGATCCTGACGCGCATCAAGGACGAAGCGCCGACCTACTACGGCGATGAGGCTGAGGTGGACGACTGCCTGATCGCTGACGGCTGCCGCATCGAGGGTCATGTTGAAAACTGCGTGCTGTTCCGCGATGTCGAGGTCGAAAAGGGTGCTGTGCTCAAGGACTGCATCATCATGGAGGGCGGCCGCATCCTGAGCGAGGCTTCGCTCAAGCATGTCGTGACCGACCGCAACGTTGTGGTACGCAACGGCCGCACGATGATGGGTGACGAGAACTATCCCATCACGATCGCCAAAAACTCCACAATCTGAGTGTTTTCTGTAAAATGTACAGGGGACGGGCGAAAAAACGGCTCCGGCAGGAGAAATGTTCGTGAAAAATCCCTATATTGCAGGATACAGGAAACGAGTATAATAAAGATATAAGCAGTGCGCCGGGCGGTGAACGCTGTCCCGGCGCACTTGCTGATGAGGACGGGGACACTCGGTCCCCATGCCTCAGCCTGAGGGGAGGCTCGGCATTTATGAAAATCATGTATGTAACCAGCGAATGCGCTCCGTTCATCAAGACCGGCGGTCTGGGCGACGTGGCAGGCTCTCTGCCCAAGGCCCTCGCGGCAAAGGGGCATGACGTGCGCGTGTTCTGTCCGCTGTACTCCGCGATCAGCGAGGAGATGCGGGAAAAGTTCTTCTACATCAAGAACGCCTATGTCCGTCTCGGCTGGCGCAACCAGTACTGCGGCATTTTCCGCTACGAAAAGGACGGCGTGACCTATTACTTCATTGATAATGAGTACTATTTCGCGCGCGGTCAGATCTACGGCGAGTACGACGACGCAGAGCGCTTCGCGTACTACTCCAAGGCGGTGCTCGAGGTGCTGCCCGACCTCGACTGGAAGCCGGACGTCATCAACTGCAACGACTGGCAGACCGCTCTGGTGCCGGTCTACTACAATCTGATGTTCGCGTCCCGTCCGTTCTATGAGAACATCAAGACCGTTTTCACCATCCATAATATCCAGTATCAGGGCCGCTACGGCCGCGAGATCCTGGAGTACGTACTCGGCATCGATGACGCGCACTTCCGCTCCGGCTTTATGGCGATGGACGGCGACGTCAACCTCATGAAGGCTGCGATCGTCGCGTCTACCGCCGTTACCACCGTATCGCCCTCGTATGCCGAGGAGATCCAGACCGAATACTACGGCTACCGTCTCGACTCGGTGCTGCGCATGAACAGCTACAAGCTGCACGGCATCCTCAACGGCATCGACATGGATGCCTTCAATCCGCAGACGGATACCAAGATCTTTAAGCAGTACGGCCCGAAGACCCCCGAGGACAAGCTCGTCAACAAGACCGAGCTGCTGAAGCTCTGCGGTCTGGAGGGCGACGCGAACACGCCGGTCATCGGCATCGTTACCCGCTTCGTCGACCAGAAGGGCCTCGACCTCGTGGAAGCCGTTCTGCCGGACATCCTTTCGGACGATGTACGCCTTGTCGTGCTCGGCACCGGTGACTGGAAGTATGAGCAGATGTTCATCGAGGCAAAGCGCCGCTGGCCGGACAAGGTCTCCGCGTCCATCATGTTCTCGGGCGATCTGGCCAACCGCATCTATGCGGGCGCGGATATGTTCCTGATGCCGTCCAAGTTCGAGCCGTGCGGTCTGGCGCAGATGATCGCGCTGCGCTACGGCAATATTCCGATCGTCCGCGAGACCGGCGGCCTCAAGGACACCGTCCATGCTTTCGTCGACTACGCAGGCACGGGCAACGGCTTCAGCTTCGCAAGCTACAATGCGCACGACATGCTGCACGTGATCCGCGAGGCCTGCGGCGTATTCCGCTTCAACAAGCCGGCATGGAAGAAGCTCATGGTGCAGGGCATGGAGAGCGACTTCAGCTGGGACAGCTCGGCTGACCGCTACATCGAGGTTTACCACACCGCACTGGGCTGGTAAACAGCAAGGCAGCACCGCACAATGAAAGCGGTTACTGCCTCAAAAGCAGAACGGAAAGGGGTTCTGTAACGCAGGGCAAGCAGTAAAAGCGCAATCGGCGCTTTTAGAGCGGTTCCGCGGCGCCAAAGGCCGCGGCGCCGCCAAATATATGTGAGGAGACAGAGAAACAATGGCAAAGACACAGTACACCAAGGCCGCGCTCAAGGAAGCCATCGCAGGCAAGCTGCAGCGCCACTTCGCGTGCGAAGTCAAGGACGCAAAGAAGGATCAGATCTATGAGGCATGCGCACTCGTTATCCGCGACGCGCTGACCGAAAACATGATCGAGACCCAGAACGAGGTAGAGCGTGACGGCGACCGTCAGGTTCATTACCTTTGCATGGAGTTCCTGGTAGGCCGCAGCCTGCGCAACAACGCCTACAACCTCGGCATGCTCGACGCGCTGACCGCAGCGCTCGCGGACATGGGCTTCGAGATGGCGGACATCTTCGAGCAGGAGGCTGACCCGGGCCTCGGCAACGGCGGTCTGGGTCGTCTGGCGGCGTGCTACATGGACGGCATGGCCACCACGGGCGTGCGCGGCACCGGCTATTCCATCCGCTACGAGCACGGCATCTTCAAGCAGAAGATCGAGGACGGCAAGCAGGTCGAGCTGCCGGACTCCTGGCTCGCCTCCGGCGATGTATGGCAGATCCCAGCCATGGACGAGACCCGCGAGGTCAAGATCGGCGGCACCATCGACACCCATTTCGACGAGAACGGCAAGCTGGTCGTGGATTACCACGACTATACCCCGGTCCTCGCTGTGCCGTATGACATGCCGATCTCCGGCTACGACACGAACAATATCGCGCGCCTGCGTCTGTGGGAGGCAAAGAGCCCGATCGCGCTCGACATGAAGCTGTTCTCCTCGGGCGAATACCTCAAGGCGGTCGAAAAGCACGCAATGGCCGAGACCATTTCGATGATCCTCTATCCGGAGGATAACCACCGCGAGGGTCAGTCCCTCCGCCTCAAGCAGCAGTATTTCCTCGTTTCTGCAACGCTGCAGGACATCTGCGCGAAGCACAAGGCAAAGTACGGCACGCTCGAGAACTTCGCGCACAAGCATGTGCTCCACATCAACGATACCCATCCGACGCTCGTTATCCCCGAGCTGATGCGTATCCTGATGGATGAGAACGATATGTCGTGGGAGCAGGCGTGGAACATCACGAGCCAGTCTGTCGCCTACACCAACCATACCGTCATGCCCGAGGCGCTGGAGTGCTGGCCGGAAAGCCTGGTTCAGGAGCTCATGCCGCGCGTTATGCAGATCATCCATGAGATCAACGAGCGCTTCTGCAAGGAGCTGTGGAACTACTTCCCGGGCGACTTCCAGAAGATCTCCAAGCTCGCGATCGTCGCCGACGGCCGCGTCCGCATGGCGCACCTCGCTATCGCAGGCTCGTTCTCCATCAACGGCGTATCCGCACTGCACTCTGAGATCCTCAAGGAGCGCGTATTCAACGACTTCTACAAGATCTACTCCTCCAAGTTCTGCAACGTTACCAACGGCATCGCACACCGCCGCTGGCTGTGCGAGGCAAACCCGGAGCTGGCTGAGCTGATCGAGAGTAAGATCGGCACCGGCTACCGCACCCATCCGTCCGAGCTTCAGGTTCTCGCGAACTATGCCGGCGACAAGGAGCTGCTCAGCAGGCTCGGCGAGATCAAGCGCCACAACAAGCAGCGCCTTGCCGACTACATCAAGGCGCACAACGGCATCGAGGTCAGCATGGACTCGATCTTCGACGTACAGGTCAAGCGTCTGCACGAGTACAAGCGCCAGATGCTCAATATCCTGCACATCATCAGCCTGTACCACAAGCTGAAGGACAATCCGGATATGGCTTTCGTTCCGCGCACCTATATCTTCGGCTCCAAGGCTGCACCGGGCTATGCCGTCGCGAAAAAGACCATTCAGCTCATCAATTCGATCTCCAACATGATCGAGAACGATCCGGCTGTCCGCGACAAGCTCAAGGTCGTATTCATCGAGGACTACAAGGTATCGCTCGCTGAGATGATCATGCCGGCGGCTGAGGTCTCCGAGCAGATCTCCATCGCAGGCAAGGAAGCATCCGGTACCGGCAACATGAAGTTCATGATGAACGGCGCGCTGACCATCGGC
>ENA-UOJJ01002346-UOJJ01002346.1-human-gut-metagenome-genome-assembly--contig:-CS66-NODE-2346-length-24028-cov-53.084261_pt1 | contig 24028 bp, 19 predicted proteins | sample MGYA00242343_ERZ723890 | MGnify/ENA metagenome assembly ERZ723890
CCCAGCCAGCAAAAGCGTCCTTGATAGCCTGCTGTTTCTGCTGGGCGAGGGTGGTTTCGTTCTGATTCAGCACGCGCTTTTCCTTGCCATCCTCCACGATGGTATCATAAACGCGGCTGTCACGCAAATTCAAGGTATCTTCCAAAATCTTATAAGCATTGGCTCGGCGGGTACCGTAGGTTTCGGTGGCTATAATGTCACCGAAGCCAGTAGCAGATTTATTGCTGATCCGCCATTCGGAGGTATAGGGAGAATAGCGGACAGTAATGGAGTTGTTGTAGCGGATGCGGTAAGGCGGCTGAAAAGTTTCCATCATGAACTGCTGCACGATAGATGGATCAAGCCATGTGGCACCAAGCCGCACGTCAATTTCAGATGCTTCCAGATCTTTGGGCTGCGCCTTGGTCAGCGCATCCACATTGACCCTGAACTCCGGGCGGCTTTCTGCAGCAAGTTGTGCCATGCGCAGTTTATCGCGCACATTACCGGAAAGGTATTCGTCCGCAGTTTGCCAGCCGGCTTCCGGGTCGTCTGCATCAGCGGCAGGATCTTTGAAAATAACACCAGACAGCTCGGTGGTGATACGCCCATAATCACCGGGTGTACCCAACAGGTCAGCCATATAAGGCAGGTCTACTTTGCCGTGTTCCCCAATGGATACCGCCAGTGCTTCGCTGGGGGTATCCACACTGGTGACAACACGTTCCGGGCGAATCGTCCGCTTGGTGAACATATCCGCTTTAGATTTGAGATTTTTATTCTCATCCAGATTTTCCAATGAACAGAGCAGATAGTAGGAGCTGTCATCATCGAACAGGCGGGCATTTTTCTTGTCGTTGATCAGACCGTATTTTGCGGTAAAAGCATCGTAAGCGGCGTTTAACTTTGCCTGCGATGCCTTGATATCCTCGTCCGGGAAGTCGTTCAACTGCTGGTCAATCAGTTCGTTGACGATCTGCCGCAACTCCACCATACCAGCTACACGGCCTTTGGCGTTATCGGACAGTTCGATCGGCGTCATGATGGAGTTTTCGCGGTAGTAAATGTCACCATCTACCACGGTGTAGCTGAAATTCTTCACGGCGGGGTCTGCAGGCAGCGTCTTACGCTGCGCTTCCGCATCCGCAACATCCGGGGCGGCGATTTCTGCTGTGGTATACTGTCCCTCGATGTGTTGTACGGCTTCGGCAAGCTGGTTTGCAAGGCTGGTGCCCTCGATGGGCGCAACGGTCAGGTCGTGACCGTACTGGGTGCTTTCCATCGTCAGTTCGCCCAAAACCATCTCCGGGTGGTCTACAAAATACTGGTTGATGGCAAAGCCATCTTCCGTTTTGCCAAGCTGCACCCAGTCCGGCTCATGGTCGATAGGGCGGTCACGCTTCTGCAAAAAGATAATGTCCGAGACAACATCCGTGCCAGCATTTGCCTTAAACGCATTGTTGGGCAGACGGATAGCGCCCAGCAAGTCTGCACGTTCTGCCATATGCTTGCGGGCGGTGCTGTCCTTGCTGTCCATCGTGAAACGGCTGGTCACAAAGGCAATTACGCCGCCCGGACGCACTTGGTCGATGGCCTTGGCGAAAAAGTAGTTGTGGATAGAAAATCCCAACTTGTTATATGCCTTATCGTTGACCTTGTACTGACCGAAAGGCACATTGCCAACTGCCAAATCGTAGAAATCACGGCGGTCGGTGGTTTCAAAGCCAGCCACGGTAATGTCAGCCTGCGGGTACAGTTTTTTCGCAATGCGCCCGGTGATGCTGTCCAGTTCTACACCATATAGGCGGCTGTCCTGCATGGTATCCGGCAGCATTCCGAAGAAGTTGCCCACACCCATAGACGGCTCCAGAATGTTGCCAGACCGGAAGCCCATCTTTTCGACTACATCATAAATAGAGCGAATCACCACCGGGGAGGTGTAGTGGGCGTTCAGGGTGCTGGAACGGGCGGCGGAGTATTCGTCCTCGGAGAGCAGCCCTTTCAACTCTGCATATTCCTTTGCCCAACTATCTTTGCCGGGGTCAAAGGCATCCGGCAGACCACCCCAGCCCACATACTGCGAAAGCACTTCCTGTTCCTCGGCGGTGGCTCCACGGTGTTCCTGTTCCAACTGAAACAGGGTGCGGATAGCTGCAATATTCCGGGCGTATTTCTGCTTTGCACCGCCCTCGCCCAAATGGTCATCCGTGATGCGGAAGTTCCCGGCAGGTTCCGGCGCAGGTTCGGCATTCAGGGCTTCATCCAAGGCAGCGGCATCCGGGAAGGTCTGCACGTTTCCGTCCATCACGGCAGAGATGGGCAGTGCGTCCAGTTCCTCATCTGATAGTTCCGGCTCAACCTGCCGCAGACCGTCCTCAAATTGTTGCTTGTTGATAACTTCGTTATCCCACGACTGCCCCTGCGCACTGGTGTCGATGCGCACATCTGTTTCGCCTACATAGCCGATTTTGCCTTCGATGGTTCGGGTAGGAAGGTCAACGATAACATCGTCCCCGACCTTATAATCAACGGCCTTTTCGGGAGCAGCGTCAAGGGCTTCGTCCTGCTGTTCGTACAATTCCCGGACAACAGATAGCGGTTCTTCCCGAAAAATTGGCATCCGCAGGTCGGCCAGTGCCATATCCTGCAAGGAAACCTTGCCCTTATCAAAATCCACTCCGTCAATCCGAAATTTCCGGCCATCCATATTGATGATGGAGCCGATGGGCAGATAGTCCTCTTTGTGCAGATGTTTAGTCTGGTGATGAGTCCCATCTTCGTTCAATCCGGCAAGGTAAACATCGTTGCCCACAGACCACAATTCTTTTGACTTTCTTGCCCATAAGCTAGGTGGAAAGCCTGTGACCTGAACTTCGCCCAGTGCTGTTTCTCTCGTAAACAAAGCACTGTTGAGAACTTTTGCGACCTTGGCAGCATCTTCTCCATAGAACATAAAATTGCCGCCAGCTTCAAATCCAACCAGAGTATCCGGGTGCTGCGCCTTTAATGCAGTGTATTCGGCTGCACTGGCGGCGTTCAGTTCAAGGGGAAAGTCGATGGCTCTTCTTTCTTTGTCCGACAGGTAGCGGTCAGACTGAATCATCAGGTCAATATATTTTTCGACCCGATCCCAGCGGAGAAGCACTTTCTGATGGTCGGGATAATGCTCAAACGTCAGCCCCTTGCTGTCATGGTCAAGCCAACCACTGCTTCCGTCCAGATAAGTGTGTGAAGAACCGCCGGGGCCATACGGTGCATATTCGTTGGCAAGAGCTTTTGCCCGGAGTTTTCGGTCAGGCTGCAACTGATAAATTTTCCATATCCGAAGTTTGCTGCCTTCAACATTGGAACCTCTCCGCAGCGCATTTTCAATCTCCGCCTGCGACAAAACAAAAGCGGAGGGCGATTTTTCGCTCTCCGCTTGGTCGATGGATTCAATTTGTTTGGCTTCGGTGGGAATGTGGGCATCGAAGAAACTCAGCTGTAGATCAGCTCCGTCAGCACCAGTTCCTCTGCCTGCGCTTTCAGGCTGTTCATGTGCTGCACCCACGCCATCTGCCGGCTCACCTTGTCCGGGGCCGGGGTCTGTTTCAGAAGCTGCGCCATGGTCTGCTGCATCTGGCTCTCTGCCGTCTGCTCCACCTCCATCAGGTGCGGGTACAGGCTCCCGTTCAGGAGCATCGTGTTGTACAGCACCGGGCGATGGTTCATCAGGTACGTCCGGCGCAGCCTGCCGTACTTGCCCAGCGGGGTCTTCGGCTGATGCAGGGTCAGGTTCGGGAGAAGATAATCCCCGGTCTGCGTGTAACTCAGATTGCTGCTCATATTCATGCTGGCTCCTTTCGTTGTTTCTGCGGCGAATGGTTGTTTTTACGGTGCGCTCAATTTGGCGTAAGACCTCCCGGCTCATGTCGCTGACAGCTGCGCCGAGGGCGTAAACACTATCCGGGGTGGAAAAATTGTAGATCGCCTGAAAATCGTCCTTGTCGAACCACCCTGTCGGCTCAAAGCCGCAGCGTTCCAGCAGCGTGTAGGTGACGCTGATGGCGGCGGCGGACTTGAACTGCATCTCCACCCCGGCTTCATCATAATCCATCAGGAGCGAGCCGTCAACGATGGCGCGGATGTCTCCGCCGTTGTTGTCCCAGTAATCTGCCACCAATTTTCCGGCAACATCCGCAAGCTGCTGGCTGACACGCTCTCCGCTGATGCCGTAGGTGGCGGCGAGCATTTCCGAAACCGGCTGTTTCAGGTCGTCGTTGTACTGCCACACCTCCGGGTCACGGGAATTGCGGCGCACCCCGGTGTCCGACACATCGAAAACGTAGTGCAGTCGGGGAAATCCGCTGGATTCGTCCAGCAGAGCGATGCCCTTGGCACCCCGGCGCACATAACGGTTCATCCGGTTGTTCCAGATGTCAAAGTCGGCGCAGGCGGTGGCATCGGGGCGCTGGGCGTAGATCATGAGTTGGTCGGCAAAGGGGTACTTGTACAGTCGGGATGCGGTGGTCAGGTAGTCCGTCCAGCTTTCCCAGTACCGGGTCAGACCAGTGGCGGTGCGCTGGGCGAGGGCGAGATATTCTTCGGTTTTGCTTGGCATTTTGGCCTCCTTTTTTAGATTTTAGGGTATAAAAATAGCGGGCAACCGTTTCGTGGTTGCCCGCAGAGGTTATGTAATAATTTGATTGTCCGTTAACCGGAAAGTCATCTATTGATTGTCCAATAATCCTTATAAGCGCAACAATCTATTGTTCCAACCAACAACTTTTCTGACTTCTCGAATCCCATTCTTTTCATTGCATCCATTCTTTCAACTGCATAAACAGGAACTTTTGTAATGATTTCCTCGCACTCAAACAAATCAAATGCAGGTGGTACAATAAGACTCATGATTGTGAAAATCTCTTCGGATGTCTCATATTCGCTTTTCAAATCAAGCCGAAGAACACCCACATGATTGAAATCATCGTTTGCGCTACGATGAAACACTTCAATTGCGCCGACAGCTTTATGCTTTTCTTTGTCAATAATCGTCCATCTGACAAACCATTTGGTTGAATAGGAAGTAAGCCAAAATTTAATAGCCTCTCTCATTCGCTCTTCGGTTGGATAATAGAAATTATCGCCATGGCAATTATCGCTGTTGAAAAAGGGCAAGGCGTTTTTGTCACTGTACACACTTACAAGATCACTGGCATCATCAAGTTGCGAAAACCTCAATAGAAATCGATTATTTTCAAAAGTTGGGCAACTTTTATAAACATCTGACATTTTATTATACCTCATGAAATTTCGATTTGTTGAGTGGAGTATATCACATAAGCGAACTCTCCAAACTTACAGCTCAGCTTTCATAGCCGCCAGCAAGGAAGCGGCATCCTGTTGCGCAGCAGGATGAGCAGATGCTTAGGTGCTAAAGTGGGCAACCGTTTTTGTGGTTGCCCACAAAGGGTAAGGAATTATGTAAGTAAACTAACAGAAATGAATTTAAACCTGAAATTTATGAAATCGAGTTGAGATAATGTTGGAATTCAATAGGGGACATGACCTGAAGATCTAAGTAATAATAGGGATTTCCTAAAACATCTCGACGTCCCCAATAACGTCTCAAAGAATTACGAACAGCTGAACATTGGTTGGAACGAATACTTTTTCCTGATAATTCAGCAAGAGTATCTTCAATTCCGTCATCACTATTGCAGTCAATGACTACTATTAAAGAAATATGGCATACAGTAGACCCAGAGCAGATGGGAGCAATGTGCTTTTCAACAATGGTATAGCTTTCTACTGCTTTCAGTTTAAGCGAATCAATAAGCTCCTGTGTTTCCAATTTTTGTTTCTTGAAAAACAATTCCCAGTACGATGAACAAATAGCATTTAAATGTTCACAGATGGCTTTATCTGACTTGAAGTTTCCTTTTGTGATTTTTTTGAAAAAGCCACTTTTGAATTCGACAAGAATTGTTTTGCGAGGAATAAGGATCAGTCCATCAGCAGATGTGGGAGTGTTTTGAGGAAATAAATTCTTTACAATGTCATCGAAATCATACATCCGAAAGTCACTCTTTACGAGTGGTTGCTGGGTCTTCTTATTTATGGAGATTTCAGTTACAGTTTTATAATAGTCGCTCCAGTTGGTTTGTGCATAGTCCAGTATTTCAGAAGCTTGCATAGTTAATCCTCATCGTCATATAAATATTTATTCCGTAACAATTTCATTTCCGAGAGGTATTGTAAAAAATCACGATAGATTACATCCATATCGTTATTGACACATTGATACTGAACAAAACCATCTGGAAGAAGACTGGTTTGGTAAAAGCTAGATTTTTCAGACAATTGGTACTTTCGCATATAAGCATCAATTGCCAGCATAAAATTGGGACTGTGAGTAGTTAAAAGGACACTAACACCCAGTTGTTTTACCAGCATCATAATGATTTCGGCAAAGAGATTCTGCCATTGGGGATGGAGATGAGCTTCAGGTTCATCTAAAATTAACATGGTTGTATCATCAAGTTCTCCTTTCTCCAGAAGAATCTTAAGGATAGAAAAGAGTTTGGAACCTGTTGCGAGATTTGAAAAACTCAGTTTTACGTCGTTTTGAATATAGTATTCGCCATCCGAAGAAAAATCAAATGAACCGGGAAGGGCTGAATCAATAGCATTTTTAATATTGCGCAAAGAGTCATTAATGACTGTCTGCTCAAAAACAGAGGTGTTTTTCCCGCTTCGCAAAATACTTTTTAGCTTTTCAGAGTGCTTTTTTAGTCGACTGTGATTAAAAAATGTCCCGTTTTCATAGGCGTCCGAACCAAATAAACCATGCTGCAAAAAGGGTTCATCATCCAAAATAAAAGGGCTGTCAATAAAATACACTTTCTTATATGGAGAACTCAAAAAAGCAGGAGATTCATCACCGCTGACATGATTGTCCTGAATGTCAAAATCAAAATAGATAGACTGATCGTCAGAAAGTTTGATGTGAGATTTTTCGTGTGGTGTTCTTACTGGTTGAATTTGGTTGGAAAATTCAAAATTTAAAGTTTGATCGATGCTCTCTCTTGCATAACTAATAAGTTCGGGATCTTTTTCAATAGCGTCGAACATTTTACTCAAGATTGTAAATGCACGTTCACGTTCGGAATCAAAGATAGAAGAAAGCGGCCCCTCTTCACTAGAAGATAAAGGATGGCGATAGTTCTTGCGATAACTGACAAAAGAGGGATTGTCCTCAAATAGAGAAGTATCAAATTTGGAGAGTTCACGTTGGAAATCATGCGCAAAGAGTTCAACAGAAGAGAGCGTTTTCTTTGACCAGTAAGTCTTTGAAATAAACTGCGAGATTATGGGATATGTTTCTTGACTGCGTAACGGCAACCGATAAAAGCGGAAAGTTTCAAGAACGCTTTGAATCATATCCAGTTGACTACAGATATAGACCCGTTTATCAGATTCTGCTTTTTGTTGAATATTACAAACAGAGTCTAAAATAGAATAAAGGGCTTTTCCAACAGTCGATTTTCCAGAATTGTTCTTTCCGGTAATTACCGTCAAGCCATTTAATGTGAGTTGTGAATTCTTCACAATGCCGATGTTTTGAAGAGATATTTCCATAAAACCCTCTTTTCTGTAAATCAAAAAGACTGGAATCCTTGTAAATTATATTTACATTATACCCTTGATAAAAAGTCTTTATAAACCAAGAGCCTTCCAAAGAGTTACAATGCCCCCGAAGAATAGATTGCTGAAACCAAGTGATAGAAATTATAGTTCTCACTAGGATTGTAAACGAAATGAGATTATGTGAGTTCTGATGGAAGATTTTTAGAATATTTTCTCGGATTGCTTATCCATGTGAACAGAATTGCTCCACATTGTGCACAAACCAGATGATGTATCGGTTCCTGATTTTCCAAAAATCCAGGGGCTCCATACAGTCGGCTATCTCCACTTTGATAACCATATCTGAAATCATCCCCTTTACAATAAGGACAGATATCAATCTCTACTTTTCCTATTTTCATTTGAAGCCTCCCTCTGCGATTCGTTACTTAATAAGTTAAGTATACCATAATAATCACTAACATGAAAGAGGATTATGTAAGCCGCCCGCAGGCGGCAAAAGTCAGTCCGGGGGAAATTCCAGTTCGGCAAATTCCGCATCGGTCAGCAGTTTCAGCTTTTCGATAACGCCCTCCGACAACTCCCGCAGGGCGGCTTCATCGGGCATCAGGTAGCACTGCATCAGCCGCAGTTCGTGGATAAGCCCCAGTCGGGTGCCGGTGTTGTAGAGCATCATCAGCATGAGTTCCTCGTGATTAAAGTTCATGCACATCCCTCACTTTCCGGCAGACGGTGGGGTTGCACTCCGGGACATCACACTTCTCCTTGAGAGTTTGCAGAACAGAGGTGCGTTCCGGCTTTTTATCCAGAAATCCCGGCAGTTCCTTGAAGCCGATGCTGTCCACATAGTGCGCCGAAATTTTCCCATCCTGATTCAGCATGATCACATCACTGACCGACAAGCTGTGCCCATGGTAGTCCGTAGGGCGGGCGCAGTTGAATTTCTGGTACAGTTGTTCCAGCAACTCCGCTTGTGGAACGCTGCGCTTTCCTTCCGGGAGATTTCCCCGGTACAGGATCTCGTAATTCTCAACGGAGGGAGCGATGTTCTGCTTGTTCAGAGAGCGCATGGCAGCAAAGCGGAGCGCAGGGTCTACATCCTGTTGCAGCTGCATGACCAGATAACAGTCGTGCCCGCTTTGCTGGAATTGCTTCATCCGATAGGACTGGATTTCGTTTCGGTCTGCGAGCTTCTGGGCAAACTCCTCTTGCGTGAGCGGGATGCAGTCCTTGTTCCGCAGATTGTGGCTGTACAGGATTTCGTCCCGCACCTCCTCGATCATCAGTTCGGGCGCGTCAATTTTCCCACGCTCCAACAGGCAGCAGTCGCCCTGATAGAGCGCATACTCCCACGAGCCATTATCTGCCGCCTGCACAGTGAGATAATAGTCGTATTCCAGATTCCACGCCCGCTGCTCCTGCTGCGTTAAAGGTTCCGGCTCTACGATGGAATGGCTGCGTGCCATGCGCTCGGCAAATTCGCAGACGTGCGTTACCGAGGACCCGATCTTCATGTGGTAGTCTCCGAGATATTCGACCACCTCGGAGTGCTGGTGTCCATCCGGGTAGGTTATCTGCACCATGCTGCCGTCCGGCACCCGGAACAGCTCATTGTATCTCGGATCAATGAAACGGACATCGTCATCCGGCAGAGAGCGCGGAGCCAGATTCCGGCGTTTGCGAACCCCGGAGCGAAACTTCTCCAAGGTGGTAACTGCAACATTCTGAATCCTCCCCACAGGCTCGTCGGGATGCTCTGCCAGATAGTACGCACGGGCGGTCTCGACGCGCCGTTGGGTGTTGCCCAGAGCTTCCCGCGGAATCTGCCCTTCCTCCACCGGGAGCGGGCTGTTCTTGTCAAAGACCTCGTACCCGACCCCTTCCAAATTCTCCCGCAGATGAAGGTACAGATGCTCGTTGAGGAGGTAGACTGCCTCGTTGTCCTTTATTACAGCATCATCTTTCATCAGCAGCCCCCGTTCTCAAATTCCAGAGAAAACTTGCTGCGGCCATCGGCTTCGGTGCCCAGCAGCACGGTGGCGTTGTAGGTCTTGCCCTTGGCGCTGCGGCAGTCCTTCAGGCGGACACGGCCATCCCGCAGCAGCTTGTCCGCTGCATGAGCGTCCAGTCGCTTGCCCAAACGCTTGAAGAACGCATTGTCCTTCCACAGCACGAAACGGCACTCCCTGTTCTCACAGAACCAGCCTTTTTCACGCTCTACAACATTTGCACCGCAATTCGGGCAGACACCAATGATTTTGTTTTTCATAAGCGCATTCGCTCCTTTCGCAGCCTCGGTGGTCGTTACCAGCGAGGAGATCATTTCCTTGATTTCAGTCATAAAAGTTTCCGGCTCCATTTCGCCGCGCTCAATGCGTAGCAACTTTGTTTCCCAATCGGCGGTCATTTCCGGGGATTGGATTTCTTCGGGCATCACAGTAATCAATGCCTTTCCTTTGTCGGTGGGCAGCAGCACCTTGGTTTTCTTGGTGCCCTTGCGCTCCAGAAAGCCCTTCTGCACCAGCTTTTCAATGGTGGCGGCACGGGTTGCCGGAGTGCCGATGCCCTGACGCTCCACGCCCTCCGGCATACTATCCGCACCCGCTGCCTGCATAGCGGACAGGAGCGTATCTTCCGTGTAGGATTTCGGCGGGGACGTTTGACCTTCCTTCAGTTCGGCATCAGCAACGCTGCACTGGCTCTGCTCCTGCACATCCGGCAGAACAGCCGGTTCTTTCTGCTTGCCAAGCAGTTCGCCCAGCATTTTCCGCTCCATGGTTTTCCATCCCTCGGACAGCACCACCTTGCCCTTTGCGGAGAACTCCTCCCCGGCACAGATGGTGGCGAGCGTGGTTTCCGCATAGCGGTGCGGCTCGCCTACGGCACAGAGCAGCCGTGCAGCAATCAGCCGCAGGATATTCCGCTCCCCGGCAGGGAGGGCGGCAAGGTCTGCTTTTGCCATGCTTTTCGTAGGCAGCAGCGCATGGTGGTCGGTGACTTTGCTGCCGTTGATGACCTGCTGCACATGGATGGGAAACGGCTCTTCCACGGCAAACGCCTTGCCTGTGTCCATCACCAGTCCCGGAATGGATGCCGCCATATCCTCCGTCAAAAATCGGCTGTCCGTGCGGGGGTAGGTGATGAGCCGTTTTTCGTAAAGACTTTGGGCATAATCCAAGGTCTGCTGTGCCGTAAATCCCAGCAGACGGTTTGCATCCCGCTGCAATGCGGTAAGGTCATAGAGCTGCGGCGGGCTTTCGGCTTTTTCCTTGCGTTCCATCTTCTGCACCGTGACACGCCCCTCCTTTCGGCATTTGGAAAGCAGCAGTTCGGCATCCGCTTTCTGGGCAAACCGCTTGCTGGATGCGGTGCCGCCGTCCGCAAGGGTAAGGGCAACCGTGTAGAATTTCTCCGGCACAAAGGCGGCAATGGCAGCTTCCCGCACCACCGTCATGGCAAGCACCGGGGTCATAACACGCCCCACCGCCAGCGGTTGACCGTACAGGCACGAAAAAAGCCGGGACGCATTGATGCCGACCATCCAGTCGGCACGTTCCCGGCAGAGTGCTGCATTGTACAGCGCATCGTATTCAGTTGACGGTTTCAGATTAGCGAAGCCCTCTCGGATTGCAGATTCCTCCATGTTGGACAGCCACAGGCGGAAAACAGGCTTTTTGCACCCGGTCTGCTGGTAAACCAGCCGAAAAATCAGTTCGCCCTCGCGCCCTGCGTCGGTTGCGGCGGTCACACTATCTACATCCGGGCGGTTCATCAGCTTTTTCAGGATGCCGAACTGCTTTTTGGTGGACGCAGACACAAGGTACAGCCACCTATCCGGCAGGATGGGCAGATCTGCGATGCTCCACTTGACGTACTTGGCATCGTAGACATTGGGCGGCGCCAGTTCCACCAGATGACCGATACACCAACTGACGAGATAGCCGTTGCCCTCAAGGTAGCCATCCTGACGATTGGTGGCACCGAGGACTTTGGCGTAGGACATCGCCACCGAGGGTTTCTCGCTGACCACAAGTTGATAAGACAATAAACATCCCCCCTAAAACTCAAAATCTATGTAGCCACAACAAATGCCGGTTGACTTTTGGAAAGTTTGAGCATATACTATATACAGTGATCGTGCTGTGGATACTTGTGAGGCCCACAGCCTAGAAGGAGGTTCCTAGCAATAGGAGCCTCCTTTCTTTATAGAGTGCTTTGTGAGGATGGAAAAATGCCGAAGCCGTTTTTGACGTATGAGCAGCAGCTTATCAAGTTGCGCGATGAAAAACACATTGTAATCACGGATGAAACCAAAACTCTTTGCAAACTGCAACAGGTCGGCTATTATTCGCTTGTTAGTGGGTACAAGCATCTTTTTCGCATTCCCGCGCAAAAGATTTACAAGAATGGAACGGCTTTTGAAGAACTTGTGTCTTTGTATGAGTTTGACGAAGCTCTGCGAGAGCTATTTCTTCATTATCTTCTGCACATTGAGCGGCATATCCGTTCTTTGCTTTCCTATTATTTTACGGAGAAGTACGGAGAAGCCCAAAGCACATATCTTCTGAAAACGAGCTATAACTATGTGCGGAAACACCAACAAGGCATTGACCGATTGGTGTATGAACTGCAAAAGCTGACTCTGACAACGCAGCACTCCTACATAGCCTACCAGCGAAATACCTATCACAACGTTCCGCTTTGGGTTTTGGTAAACGCTCTGACGTTTGGCACACTCTCCAAGATGTACTTTTTCTTTCCGCTCGGCTTGCAGAGCAAGGTAAGCAAAAATTTCGCTCATGTAAATGAAAAACAGTTGGGTCAGTTCCTTACAGTTATGACCAAGTTCAGAAATGTTTGTGCGCATAATGAACGGCTTTTTTCGTATCGCTCCAAGGATGCGATTCCTGATATGGCACTTCATTCTAAACTAGGCATTCCCAAAGAACGCAGTCTGTATCAATGTGGTAAAAATGACTTGTTCGCTGTTGTGATTGCTTTCCGATACCTTTTGCCAAAGCAGGAATTTCTGAAATTCAAGCGTACATTGACGGTACAAATCGACAGCTTTCTGAAATCCACCACGCATATTTCAGAAGAAGAACTGCTCCGTGCAATGGGATTCCCTGCAAATTGGAAGAAAATCAGCCTTTATCGAATTTAATTATGTAAGGCGGCAAACGCCGCCAATAGAATTATTCTTCTGCTGTATCCTCCTCGCCGGTGTCCTCCGGCTCGTCCTCGGTGGGAATCTCAAAATCGCCCTTGTCCTCGGTGTAGTTTGCATCGGGGTCAAGGGCTTCTTTTTCGGCCTGCTTTTTCTGCTTCTGCTTTGTGAAAGCGTAGAAGCCGCCGCCTGCCGCCAGTGCGATCAGCACGACTACGCCCAGAAAGCCGGATGCGATCTTTGTGACCTTGTTTTCCTTGGGCTGTTCCTCGCCGGATGCCGCCGCTTCTTCTGCGGCTTTCTTGGCTTCTTCCTCGGCTTTCAGCTTATCCTGTTCAGCCTGCGCCGCTGCTTCTTTTTCAGCGGTATAGGCATCGGCAGCATCTTCCTCCATCAGAGCCAGAAGGTCGGCTTCGTCCACAAGGTTCATAAAGTGAACGGTCTGCTGCCCCTTGGCGTTGCGGTCAATCACCAGATAGAAAGTCGCACCCGACTTCGACACCAGCGTAATGAACTGTTGTCCGCTGCCATCGGAATAGTCGGTGTGGTAATCGTCCACCAGCGTCAGGTTGCCCTCCGGGGTCAGGGCACCAGAGGTTTCGTCCGTGACGGTGACAACATCTTCCTCCACCACTTCCGGCAGAACAGGCTGCTCCACCGGGGCGGCTTCGCCCTCAAAGGCAAAAGCGGGTGCCGCCATGCCAGCGCACAGCGCCGCCGATACCAGCAGCGCGCCCAGTTTCTTAATCTTCATCTGCATCGACCTCCTTCTCAAAAGTTGCACCCACGGCAGACAGCGCAGCCGGGTTCGGGGTGGCGGTAGCCGACTGCCGCAGCAGGGCGGCAAGCTGTTCCGGCGTGACCTTTGCAGTCCGCACCATCTCGTTGACCTCGGCGGAATCCTCCTCCTGAATGCGCCGCTCCAGAATCTCGATGCGGTTGTTCAGCTTGATGCGGCGTTCCTTCTCTTTTTCCAGCATCGCCCGCAGCTTATCCGATTTTTCGCTCATAAAACTCCTCCAATCATTTTGAAAGCCGTCCGAACCCGGCGAGATGCTTCTCCCAGTAGGACGAGTGAATGTTTGCGTACTTGATGGGGTCTCCGGCACTGACCATCATGCCGTTGCCGAGGTAGATGCCCACATGGCTTTTCCCCGGCGTATCATACGTTCCTTCAAAGAAAACCAGATCTCCGGGCTTTGCTTCGGCTTCGGAAATGTGCTGACTTTTCTGCCATAATCCATTGGCGGTAGTTCTGCCCACATCATAGCCATTCTGGTTGTAGACCCAGCAGACATAGCCGGAGCAGTCAAAGCCTGTTTCCGGGGAGGAACCGCCCCAGACGTAAGGCGTGCCCACATACTTTTGGGCTTCCTTGTAGATGGCGGCAAATTCCTCGTCCGTCAGGGCTTCTGCCGGAACCTGATAGTCGATGCCCGGTGTGCCGGAGCCATCGGAGCCACCGGGCGGCAAACCGCCGTTAAACAGGTAGGGTCTGCCGCCCAGCGTATCCTGAAAGATCTCGTACCGTTTCCATTGGTCAGCATCCAATTCTTCCCGGATGACTACTTCCAGCCCTCTGTTCACCAGCTTGGTGTGGAAGATGCGGTACTCGTAGGGCACCTGTGTGGGAACCGGGATTCCTGCCGGGCTGATGACCCACACGGTTTTATACCGTATCTGTACCTCCACCCATGTGGTCAGCTTGTACTGCTTTTTGAAGGTCTCCTTCAGCTTGCCCTGCACTTCTGACCGGGTGTAATCGTCGTAGAGGGTGGTCAAATACGAAGTGAGCTGCCATGGGTCATGCTCGATGGGGTCGAGATGGTACTGGTACTCGTTGTAGCCGGGGTGGTCGGTAGGAGTGCGCTTGATCTTTTTGTCCAGTTCCTTTTCCAGCTTCTTGTAGTCCTGTTCTGCGCCCCGGATGTCCCGGTCCTCGGCAGAGTACATGGTCTGCCCGGATACCTGTGTACCGCCCGAAAAGAGGATGCCGCAGGAGGAAAAGCCTGACATCACCATGAGGATGAGCAAAAGAAAAACGCCCACGATCAAAAGAACGTGCGCGTTGCTCTTTGCAAAATTGGCAATGCCGTTGACTGCGGTGCTGACCACCGATCTGCCTTTGTCGATGACCTGCTCCATACCGGACTTTGCAGCAGGAACACCACCAGATGCAGCTTTCTGACCGCCTGTGGTCTGTGCAGCGGTGCCGCCCGACCGGGTTGCGGCATGGTAGCTTTTCTGAATATCCTGTTTCTGCCGCCATCGGGAGAGCCAGTTGGAGCCGCCCTCGCCGGTGCCGGATGTGCCTGCATCTTGTGCCGCAGTCGGCTTCTGCAGGGAAGATTTTGCGGTTTTGGCACCCTTCTTGCTCTGCATCTTGGCTTTTTTCTTGAGCTTCCGGGCATAGCGGCAGGAAATATCACGGACATTTCCTGCCGCTTTTTCGCCCTCGCTTAACGCCTGTGTGCCCACATTGTCGTCCTCGTACTGGTCAATCTCCCGATGCACCGCAGACCGGGCGGCAGCAGCGGCATACATAGCACGTTTCTGCTGCTTTGTCATGCGGGATGCTTCATCCGGGGTGATCTCGGCTTTGCCAAAACGCAGGTGCTGGGATTTCTCCGCAGCTTTGTCTGCATCCTGTTTCAGTTTCTGCTTTTTGGGCACCGACTGCTCCACTTTAGACTTTTTCGGAGGGGAGCGTGTAGCCGTGCGCTCCTTTTCCTCCTCAAATTTCAGCTTTGGCTGTTTCTCACTCATGCTTTTGAGCCTCCGCAACTTCGGAAAGGCGGGTCGTGAGAATGCGATAGAGTTCAAGGTCTTTCGGGAAATGATCGACAAAGGGCAGGATCACGTTACCGAAAAACAGCAGTCCTTCGCCCTCGCCGGAATGGGTCACATAGGAAAGCTGATGGGGCGAGATGTTGAGCTGCTTCGCCAAAATCTGCCGGTCTCCGTTGGCTTGATTGAGCATATACACAAAGTCCGAGTTCTCGAAAATGTTCGATACTTCGGGACTTGCCAGCAGATCTTTGACGTTCTGCGTTAGGGCTGTCGGGATGCCGCCCCACTTGCGGAAACGCTTCCAGATCTCCACGGAATATGCTGCGGTCTGTTCCTCCTTCAGCAAAAGGTGGAACTCGTCTGCATAGTACCGGGTGGATTTTCCGGCACTGCGGTTGGCGGTCACACGCCCCCACACGGCATCCTGCACGATGAGCATACCGAGTTTCTTCAACTGTTTGCCAAGCTGCTTGATGTCAAAGCAGACGATGCGGTTATTGATATCCACGTTGGTGTGGTGGTTAAAGATGTTCAGACTGCCCTTGACGTAGATTTCCAGCGCAGCCGCCACATGGCGGGCTTCCGGTTCATCTTGCGTCAGCAGGGCGTTGTACAGATCTTCCAACAGCGGCATATTTTCCGGGGTGGGATTCTCGAAATACTTGCGATAGATCACATGGACGCAGCGGTCAATGACCGTCTTTTCCACTGGCTGCAAGCCCTCCTTGCCGCCCACCACCAGTTCGCACAGGGACAGTACAAAGTCGGCTTTCAAAGCCAGCGGGTTATCCTCTTCCGAATAGTTGCTGTTGATGTCCATGGGGTTGATATACTGCGTGCTGGCAGGGCTGATGTGGATGACCTGCCCATGCAGACGCTCCACCAGCGGAGCGTACTCTGCCTCCGGGTCGCAGATGATGATATCATCGTCCGTCACGAGGAATGCGTTGCAGATCTCACGCTTTGCGCTGAAAGACTTGCCGGAACCGGGAGTGCCGAGAATCAGACCGTTGGGGTTCTTTAGTTTCTTCCGGTCTACCATGATAAGATTGTTGGACAGGGCGTTCAAGCCATAATACAGGCTTTCCTTGCCGTTGTCGAACAGCTCCTGTGTGGTAAACGGAACAAAAATCGCCGTGCTGCTGGTGGTCAGCCCCCGCTGGATCTCGATTTGGCAGTCTGCCAGCGGCAGCGAGGACATAAGCCCCTGCTCCTGCTGAAAATCGAGGCGGCATAATTCGCAGTTGTGCTTCTGGGCAATGCTGACCGCCTGAAACACGTTGGTTTCCAGTTCCTGCTCGGTCTTGCCGGTGTTCAAAACCAGAAAAGTGACAAGGAACATCCGCTCGTTCTGGCTCTGCAGCTCCTTCAAAAGTGCCTTGGCATCCCTGCCGTAAGTCGCCAAATCGGACGGAAGCACGTCCATATCGTATCCGGCGCGGACGGCTTTTTTCTGCTCCTCGATCTTGGACCTATCGAGTTCGGTGATGGTGTGTTTGATGGTTTTGATGGCCTTGTTCTGGTCAACGGACTGGATGTGCATGGTGACGATCTGGCTGGAGTCCATGTCCAGAAAGTCCTTCAAAAGCTGGTCGCTCAAATCAGACGCCGTGATATTCAGGAAGCTGACCGCCCCGAAGATGCTGCCCATCTGAAAGGTGCGGCTGTTCTTGAACGCCAATGCAGTAGGGGCAATGGCATCCTTTACGGACAGACCGCTGGGCACAAGGTCTTTCCAGTTGAAGTGGAACTTGTTGGCACCGTCCATGTTCAACATCCCGTGCATCAGCCGCAGACGTTCCGTACCGTCCAGCGGCTTTGCCAGAACGCCCAGCCGGTGGAAGTTGTTCATCAGGTCGTTCTGGATGTGCTCCAGCCGAGGTTTGACCTGCGCCATGCTGTCGCCCTCGATGCCGTAGGTCAGAAACTTCGTTTTGGTCAGACCGTTGTTGCCCTTGGAAAGCTGCTGCCGCAACATCTGGCTGTACTCGGCTCGCACATCATCAAAGCCATCCTGCTGGTACGGGATGCGGATGGACTTCTCGAAGTCTGCCGAATCGGTGGCGGTATTCACGAAAGACAGTTCAAAGTGGATAGAGCTGTCGAAAAAGTTGAGAAAAGAGCACCATTCCTCAAAGATGGCGGTCTTGTCCTCCTGCTGCGCCAACTGATAGTTGATATCCTGATACTGGATGGTGCGGGTGTAGTAGCCGGGACGGACACGGCAGGTACCGTCCTCAAACATCCGCTGGAACGGAATGCTCTCCTGTGCCGTGCGGGGCACCGTGGACTTGGGCGGCTTCCTGCCGTCCTTATTCTTTTTCAGAAACGGAATCATGGGCGTCATCTCCCTTCACAAGCAGTGCATAGTAATTGCGGGTCTGGTACGGACGCACCTTCGGGCGAACAAAGCGCGCCTGAAAGTAGTACCGCAGGATCTTTTCAGCCGGCTGACCGTTCTTCTGATACATGGCCAGAAAGAACATGGGCAGCATGACCGCCATCATGCCGAGGGTAGCACCGGAATTGCCAGCGGTGTCCCGCAGAACAAAGAACAGCGGCACGCCTACGACTGCCGCTGCACCAAAACAGATAAGCTGCCGGGCGGTCAGGTTGAAGGCTACTTTGGACTTCACCTTGCTGAAATCGCGCGGCACGGAAATATAAGCTGCCAAAATTTCACCTCCGAATCAATGGGCACCCAGCAGAGTTTTGGCGACAGAGCTGGTCTTGAACAGCGAGAAGCAGAGCAGCACGGTATACCCCACGATGCTCCAGATCGAGTTGATGGCATCCCCGGATATTGCAACATTCTGAAGCAGAACCGCGTAGATCGCCACGCAGATCAGGATCAGGAAGCCCTGAAATCCCAGTGCAAACAGAGAACGAAGGTAGTTCTGTCCAACATGGGATTGCTCGTGGTTGCCCCATGTTGCCATGGGGATGGGCGCAAGGCTCACCATGCAGTAGATCTCAATCATTCTTCCGTAGACGATGACGAAAATCACGATGGACAGGATGCGCATGGTGATACCGATGAAGAAGGACTGCAAGAACAGTCCGAACAAGGGTCCTACGTCCATCTGCATCATGCTGGATTGCAGCATGGAAAGCCCGATGTCGTTCACCCGCGTGTTGCCAGAAATAATGCCGCTGGAATTTGCCACCACCTGCTGCGTCACGTCGAACACCGCCATGATGATGTCAAACGTATTCGAGATCATCCAAACCGAAATGGCAGTTTTGAAAATCCACTTCAAAATCAATGCCGGTTCAAACTGTGCCATATTGTTGTGTTCAGTAATCATCTGAATCAATTCATAGCAAGCAATGAAGGTCAAAATCACGCCTGCAATGGGCAGCACCACATTCCGGGAGAGGGCTTCGATCATAGCAAAAACGCGCGGTTCAAAACTGGATGGTTTGGTGCCGACCTGCTGTGCGATGCCGCCCACTTGGGTGTTCACATCATCAAACAAGCCGGAAAGATTGGACATGATTGCCGCTGTCAGCAGCGACTTTATCCAATCAGAGATTGCTTTGAGAACGGTTTCCATTCAGCAGTCACCGTCCTTAGCTGAAGTGGTTGATAAGGGTCTTGAGGAGGTTCAGGAGAAAAATAATGTGGGTCAAAAACTGCATAAAGCACCGCCTTTCGTTGATGGGTGGATAAAAACACGGCTTGGAGCACGGACATTCAATAAAACTGCAAGCTGCAGAGGGCTTTCCGTTGCTGCTCAAGCCGCCGTATGGAACATAATGATTGATGAACGCCAGATAAAGTGATATGCTTGTTGTAAGAAGATTTGAAAACAATAAGGCAAGGTATTTTATGAAGATAATCAGAAACAAAATTCGTTGCAAAAAATGTGGAGATATTATCGAATCCGTATCGGTACATGATTATGAAACCTGTTCTTGTGGTGCGTGTTCCGTAGATGGTGGACATTATTATCTCAAGCGAAGTGCCGCATCACCAGATGATTATGAAGAACTTAGCGAAATCAGCGACACACCCGGTTAAATCATATGTACAGGCGGGAAGACCCGCCTGCGGCACTTAGCCGAACAGACCAGACAGCAGAGGAATGAGGGTGATGCCGATGAGGGCAACGCCGCCGCCAGCCATGAGTTGCTTCATGCCCTGACTCTTGGCGGAGGGGTTATCGCCGCCGTAACCTTCCAGCAGGTTGACAGCACCCCACACGCCGAGACCGGCACCCAGAGCCACAACCAGAGTCTGAAGAACTTCGATAGCAGAGTTAAAGAATTCCATAGTCGTTTCTCCTTTATTTTGAAAAAATTGTAGGCCATCCGTACACACCTGAAGCTGCCTATTGAAGCCGCGAACTGCGGCGAGAGTGGACTTTCTGGTGTACCTCTCTGGTCAGGATAAAATAAAACCGCCTACCGGATCAGGCAGACGGAAGCGAATCAGCATCCACCATGATGAAAGTATCATCCGGGTGGATTTTTTCTTTTCGGTTCAAGAACTTCTCGATATCGAGGGCGTTCTTGGGGTCATAATCGGAGGTGTACTTGTAGTTCGGGTGCTGGGTCAGGTCGTACTTGTCGCTCAAAAACGGGCGCACACCCCGCAATTGCAGGATGCACTTGCCGCCATCCAGCACCGCCAGTTCATCCCGGCTCATAAGTTCGTGGCCGAGTTTTTGATAGTTGGTGCCATAGCTTGGGCTATTGCCACGGGTATCGGAATTGTTGTAGCTGTCGATGGTTTCCTTGCCGAGTGCTTCGGCAAGATCTTTCAGGGTGGTAGGCTCGCTGCCGCCGAGGAAAATCTGGCTGTCCATGTTGCCCACGATGGTATCCGCATTATCCTTGTAGATGGCTTTCAACTGGCTGCGGGTCTGCAAGACCAGACACGCCGAGATCTCACGGCTGCGGATGGTAGCCACCAGTTTTTCCAGTTGTGGAATCTGACCGATGTTAGCACACTCATCAATGAGGCACCGCACATGGACTGGCAGCTTGCCGCCGTATTGGTCATCTGCCTTATCGCAGAGCAGATTGAAAAGCTGTGTGTAGATCATGGAGATCAGAAAGTTAAAGGTGCTGTCCGTATCACTCATGATGAGAAACAGCGCCGTTTTTCGGTCACCCAGCTTGTCTAGTTCCAGCTCATCGTACATGGTGGCATCCCGGACTTCCTGAATGTCGAAGGGCGCAAGCCGGGCACCGCAGGAAATAAGGATAGACTTAGCCGTTTTGCCGGCAGCTAGCTTGTAAAGTTTGTACTGCCGCACGGCAAAGGATTTTGGCTTCTTCTTGCCCAGATCCTCAAACAACAGGTCTACCGGATTCTGGTAAGTTTCATCATCTTCCGAAACCTGCATAGTGTTGAGCATTTCTAACAGCGTAGCGAAGTTTTGTTCCTCGACAGGGGCTTCATAGTGAAGGTAGGCAATCAGCGAAACCAGCAAAAGCCTCTCCGCCTTGTCCCAGAAAGGGTCGCCACCCTGCCCCTCCCCTTTGGTGTTGGTCATCAGTGCGGTGACGAGTTTCAAAATGTCCTTCTCACTGTGGATATAAGCCATCGGATTGTATTTCATGCTCTTGGAAAAGTTTATACTGTTAAAGAATTTTAACTTATAGCCGTGTTTTAACAGGGCCTCCCCACATTCCACGCCGATACTACCTTTCGGGTCAGTAACCACGAACGAAACTGGAAAGTCCTTGGAATCACATTGCAACAAGTTTGGCTTGATGAAAAACCTCGTCTTGCCGCTGCCGGAGCCACCAACCACCAGCACGTTTTTGTTCCGGGCGTTTTTGGGGTCCGGTGGGCGGTTGGACATCATCAACCGTTCCGTTTTGGTCAGGATGATATTGTCCTCAAATTTCGGAGCCATGAATGGCTCGATATCTTTGGGCCCACCCCACCGGGCAGAGCCGTATTCCATGCCATGCCGGTACTTTTTGGCATTTTTGCCTTTCAGATACACCGCCAGCCGCATCCCAGCACCGCAGCATAAACCCACCAGCAGATCCAGCGGATGCAAGCTTGGCAGCGGGTTTGCGAATGCCGCCGGAATGGTGCCCATCAGCGACATGATCTTATCGCCCAGTTCTTTACCCACAGCCAGCCGCCACGCTTCACCAAAGTTGGTCGCTACAAGCCCCATCAGAACATAGGGCAGATAGAGCGCCAGCAGCTTAGAAAGCTTCTTTTTGCTCATAGGCCGCGCTCCTCCTGCTTGTTCCGCACCTTGTCCGGCAGATTTGCAACGGACTGCGCCAGATCGTGCAGCTTTGCCAGCACGGAAGGACGCTTGGTTTTATCCAGCACCGATGCCGAATATTCCTTGAACGCTGCGCTCAAGGCATCCGTGTCCTGTGCCTTGAAGTAGACCAGATACCGGGGCGGCTTGCAGGACAGGTCTTTCTGGATGGAGTAGTCGATGTGATACCGCTTGGCATAACGGTCAAAGTCCTTGATGCCAGTTTTCTGGATCTCCACATTGGTTACGCCACGGTTCTGCCGCACCAGCCGCTTCATGGACTGCTTGCCCTGCGAAGCGTGCTTGTCGTACTGCCGCAGTAGAAACTGCATCCCGCGCAACAGGGTGCGGGCGGACAGTTTTGTGGTCGAGATGGCAAGGTTGACCGTCTTATGCTCGATTTCTTCCTGCATCGTTACCACCTCCTGTGCAGAAAATCGTCTTAGCGGTCATGTTCCACCGGGGGCTTGTTTACGGCCTTTTCTGCGTCATTCTGAACCGATTCATCCGGAACCGGAATGACCATCAGGCGACGCCCCAGAGGGAGAAAGGCTTCGGGTTGATGGAATTCTTCTTCATACTTCTGCGCCAGCTCCGGGGAGAGCGATACAAAATCCTCCTCGCCCAGACCTACCACCAGAAAGGTTCCGGCAACGACGTCATACATCAGCCCGTCCTCGTCCCACAGGGCACGGTTCAGGGGCAGACCCATGAGCTTTGCGTCATCGTCATAAACGATGGCAACCGGGTCATCCGCAAAGGGGTAGCTTGCGCCGATGGAGCCGCCCACCGCCTGCTGCAAGGCTTTCAGGTCGTTATCGATCTCGACCTGCTGCGGATACTGCCCCGGTGCAATTTTCAGCACCGACAGAGTGTTCTCTTCCATGCGAATCCTCCTTTCCGTTCAGCCCGATTTCACCGCTCCGTGCCGCCTGCATCAAAGCCGCCACGAAGAAGCCGAAAAAGGCACCAGCCTCAAAAAATGCGATACCGATAAAAAAGGTCAACATGTCACGCCTCAGTCCATGCAGATGCAGGGCAGCTTCTGGTCGTCCGCCATCAGGGTGATGCTGTGGCTTTCCAGATACTTCTGGAACAGGTAGACCTCATCGATGGTCAGCGAGATGACCTCGCCGTCCATGTTGGTGCGAACCAGAATCACCGGGCCGGTCAGGTAGTGCTTGCCGCCCATCTTCAGCACCTGCGCCGGGTTGTAGCAGAGCAGCAGCGAGGTGTTGGGGAGGTTCAGGCAGGCATCGTCCTCCTCAAAGCAGGGCAGGATGCCGGGAGCCTCGTCCAGCGTGATGACGGTCAGCTCCATATCCGGGGCAATGGCTGCGAGGTAGACCACACCGCTGCCCCGGTTTGCCGCCAGTGCAGCGCAGATACGCACATCAATGGTGATTTCCTCGGAGCGGATGGTACGGGTAGTGTTGTTTTTCATAGGCGTTTTCTCCTTTTGTTTGCAAAAGAAAAAGACCCCATCGGGTCTTTCGTTACGGTATAAGTCAGCGTTCATTCTGCCGCTGCTGTTTGCGCTGCCACTGTTCCAGCAGCTTGATGATGGTGTCCTCCATCTGTTTCGGGGTGTAGCTGCGAGGAAAGTATTTCCGCAGGGTGTCGTTTTTGATGACCACCTTGTCCAGCTCGTCCTTTTTCTCTTCTCCCATGACCGCAAAGGCAACGTCATACGAGAAGTGCCCTTCCTGCGCCAGCTTTTTAAGCCGCTGCGCTTGGGAAAGGGACGGCGCATTCTGGGTGTCTTGCATCGCTTCTAAAAAATCCCGCTGTTGGGCTTCGTCCAGATAGGACAATTCCACAGCGGGATTGAAGGCAATTTTCTTTTCGTCCACCATGTCCAGCAGTTCGGGAATAAGGTTGGTCAGACGGATGAAACGCTGGACTTGCTTATAACTTTCACCTGTTCCTTCAGCAACAACCTCTGTACTGCGTTTCCCGAAAAAATGTGGGACAACTTGTCCCACATTTTTTGGTCGTCCAACAGTTCGTTCGATTGCTTCCAGCTTCATTTTGTAAGCGAAAGCCCTTTCACTGGGCAAGATGTTCTCACGTTGGAGATTGCTGTCCACCATAAGCAGAACTGCGGCATCATCGTCCATGTTGCGGACAATAACCGGCAGGGTGTCCAGCCCGGCAAGCTGGGCAGCATGCTGACGGCGGTGCCCGGAGATGATCTCGTAGCCACCTTCCGGGCGTGGGCGGG
>ENA-UOJJ01002349-UOJJ01002349.1-human-gut-metagenome-genome-assembly--contig:-CS66-NODE-2349-length-23998-cov-17.110888_pt1 | contig 23998 bp, 20 predicted proteins | sample MGYA00242343_ERZ723890 | MGnify/ENA metagenome assembly ERZ723890
GTCAGCTGACGCTGATGAGCAGCGCAGGTACCGGTCATGCGGCGGGGCAGGATCTTGCCGCGCTCGGACATGTACTTCTTCAGCTTGCCGGCATCCTTAAAGTCAACGTGTGCAACCTTATCTACGCAGAAAGCGCAAACCTTGCGACGGCGACGGCCGCGCTGCGGACGCTCTGCACGCTCCGGACGGGGAGTAAATTCCTTCTTGGTTTCTTCCATTGTCACGTAACCTCCTTCAGATTAGAATGGGACATCGCCGTCATCGTCAGCGAGCTCCTGAAAATCCGAATCTCCCGCCGGGAGATCGAACGCCGGAGCAACCTGCGACGCGGCAGGCTCGGGCCGCATCTGCGAACCATTATCATAGCCGCCGGTAAAACCGCCCTGACCGCCTGCGTTGTAGGCGTCGCGGGACTTCTTGGTCTCACCGAAGGAAACCTCATCGCAGTTGACTTCAATCGCGGTGCGGTTGTTGCCGTTCTGATCCTGCCAGCGGCGGGACTGGATACGGCCGACTACGATCGCCATGGAACCCTTGGTGAACCACTGTGCAACGAACTCTGCCTGACGGCCCCATGCGACGCAGTCGATGAAGTCGGTCTGGCGTTCGCCGTTCTGATCCTTGCGACCGCGATCGATCGCGAGAGAGAACGAGCACACAGCCATGTTGGACTGGGTATGACGAAGTTCGGGATCACGGGTCAAACGACCCATCAGAATAGCCTTATTGAGCATTTTCAGTTCACCGCCTTAGTCGTCCAGGCTGACGATGATAGAACGCATAACGCCGTCCGTGATCTTGTAGATACGGTCCAGCTCAGCCGGGAACTCGGGCTTGGACTCAAAACGGATCAGAGTGTAAACACCCTCCGTCTGATCCTCGATCGGGTACGCCAGGCGACGCTTGCCCCAATCCTCGACCTCTACGTTCGTGCCGTTTGCCTCGACGAGAGACTTGAACTTGTCCACAACAGCGGTAGCTGCTGCCTCTTCCAGAGACGGGTTGACAATGAAGATCGTCTCGTACTTGCCAGAAATCTTTGCCATATTCTTAGCACCTCCTTTTGGACTTTTGGCCCACACCCTTTGATGTGAGCAAGGATACTATACCATTATAACCAACCGTGGCGAAAAGTCAAGAGAAATTTTCAAAAAAATCTTGACGAATTTTCAAAACCATGCTATACTGAAAAAGCTGTGAACGAGAAAACTCTCGTTTCAGCGGCAATAACTGCTTGCGTGGCTCAGTTGGTAGAGCAGCGCATTCGTAATGCGCAGGTCGCCGGTTCGAGTCCGGCCGCAAGCTCCAGAGTCCTTCCGAAATTTCGGAGGGACTTTTGCTTTTTTGTTCCCGATTTTTCGCTCTTGCAGGGAAAAAGGGGACAGAACCGCATGTCTGTCCCCTGCTCCCGCTACTTTGCTGCCAGCGCGGCTGCGACCGTGTCGAACGCCGGCGACGCTTCCTCCTTTCCTGCAAAGGTGCGCCACAGCCTGTCCACGCGCGCCAGGCCGCCGCCGAGCGCGGTATAGAACACGAGCTGCTCCATGCCCACCCGGGCGTTGGTCAGCCGCAGATGCACCATGCAGCGCTCCGCGCTGAGCGCGATGGGATGCGTGAAGCGCAGCGCGTCGAATTCGCTCGCGTAGGCCCACCGAAACAGCTCGCCCTCGGCCAGCTCATGCACCGTGCCGTGCTCGCCGAGACGCACCGCCGTGCTGCTCAGCACCACGCCTGCTCCCATGCTCGTCAGTCCGTCGCCCTCCCGCTCGGGCGCTTCGCACGATGCAAGGACGCACAGCGCCGCCTCGCCGCCCTCCCGCATCGCGATCCTCCGCAGCGCGATCGAAGAGGCGGCCTTTTTCGTTCCCTCGTGTCTGCCTTCTCCTGTTTTCTGCTGTATTTCTGTCAATGCTGCCGTATTCGTAACCGGTTCCTCCGTTTGTCTTGGTTTGCCGCAGGCGGTTCCCCTTCCCCGCGGATGCCTATTGTATCACGGCTGCACCGCGAGCCGTGCCGAAGGCGGCAGAGAGGAAATACATCCTTGTGACGAAAAGATTTCCCGGCGGTTTTTGTTCCGCAAAACACAGAAAAAATGCTCCCATACGGTTTTCTACGCCGCATGGGAGCACTTTTTATTCTACAAGACCGGAGGCCAGCTCCAGCATGGTCTGCGCGTCCAGACCGGTATCAAAGCCGTACAGAGAATAGCTCATGCCGTCCTTCTGCCAGCTTACCGACTGAAACTGCCTGTCCTCGACCTCGTCCGAGCCCTCGCTGATGGTCAGCTCGCCGCGGCGCTCCAGTTTCTTTTCCTCGTCGCTCGGCTCGTAGTCGGGCGGAACGAAGCGGTAATGCGAGTCCCGGAAGGCAAGCGTCACGCCGTTTACCTCCTGCACCTCGTCCGGCTCCGGGTCGCTGTTCTCCTCGTCGGAGAACACGGTATAGGTCTTGTGCGCGTTGAAATTCAGCGTTACGCCGTCCTTTTCGTACTCTGCGTTCACTTCGCTGACCTTTTCGGTCTTGCCCATCGCGCTCTCTGCCGTCGTGTCGATGTCGTAGCCGTGCGAGAACGTGAAGTCGCCGATGGTCTCGGGCAGCGTGAGCGATGCACCGGCGTCCTCCATGTGCTGCTGCGTCTGCTCCATGCTCAGGCTCTGGTCAGCACGCGAGGAGCTCCTAATGCTGCCGAACGCACCGGCGGCGAACGCGCCGGTCACAGCGATGGCGGCAACAGCTGCGAGCGCGACCAGACGGCGGCCCCAGCGGTGGCGCGGCTTGATGCTCCCGTTCTTCAGCTCGAAGTCCACACGGGTCTTGAGCTTGTCGGGCGCGTGCAGCTCGTCCGCGCACTGATGCAGCATTTCCTTCATTTCCTTGTCAAAAGCGGTCTCATTCATGTGATACAGCCTCCCTCGGCTCTGTCTCTCCTGCGGTCAGCGCCTGCCGCAGATGACGGCGGGCGGAAAACAGGCGGCTCTTGACCGTACCTTCGGTCACGCCGGTCGCCTGTGCGATCTCTTTTACGGAGCGGTCGTCAAAATAGTACAGCACGACCGCCACACGGCGTTTCTCATCGAGCGTGCGGAGCGCGTCATACAGCCGGCGCTGCTCCTCTGTGCGCAGCACGGCGGAAAGCGCGCTTTCGCCCGTGTTTTCGTCGAAAAACTCACTGACCGGCGTTTCGCGTCTGGCCTTCCGGCAGTATTTCCACGCCGCACGGCTGAGCGTGCGGAGCAGCCACGGCCGGAATTTCGCGCCGTCGCGCAGCGAACCGATCGACTGCGCACAGGCGACAAACGCCTCCTGCGCGAGATCCTCGCCGTCCGTCCGGCTGCCAGTGATGAGGCAGGCGAGCCGGTATGCGTCGTCCTTGTAGCGCTCGTAGAGCGTGTCGAACGCCTGCATATCGCCCTGCTGCATGCGCCGGACGAGTTCACAGTCTGTCATTCTATCCTGTCCTTTCCTGGCAGGCGCGCTCCCTGCTTTCGATGCATCTGTATATAAGAGCCGTGGGAACGGATTTGGTTCAAAAAAAATTTCCCGGCGCCGAAATTTTTTCGGAAGCCGGGAGATTTCAGAATTCCGCCGTCACCATGAGCTTGGCAAAGGCCGCGCGGGTGATGGTCTGCTGCGGACGGATCGTGCCGTCGTCATAGCCGGAGATCAGATCGCGCTCCATGCACAGCGCGACTGCCGCGCGCCGGGAGACCGGGATGGCCGCGGCGTCCTTGACGTTTTTCAGCGCCGCTGCCGTTTGCTGTTCCCCGGGGAGCGCTGCGCCGCCGCGCACGAGCACGTTCGCAAACACCTGCATCGTGTCCGCGCGGGTCATCGCCGCCTCAGGGTCGCGCGCCGGGTCGAGACCGTCGAGCAGACCGGCGCTGCCGGCGGACGATACCACACCGGCGTACCAGACCGTGCTGTTCGAGGCGGTGCTCAGGCCCTCGCGCCGCGCGAGCGTCATGCACACCTCGGCCTCCGTGACCGTGTCCTCCGGGCGGAACGCGCCCGAAGCGCCGTTCATCAGACCGTCAGCCGCCGCCTGCTCGATATAGCCGGATGCCCAGTAGTTCGCCGGAACATCGGAAAACGTCGTTTTCGCCGCCGCGAGCGGACGGGAGTACGGCGTCTGGAGCGCCGCCCAGCACGCGCTCTTATGGTCGACCGCAGCGCCGAGCGCCTCGTAGGTCAGCAGATAGCTCTCCGTGTAGGCGCGGCGCGTCTCGCTCTCGTACTCATTATAGTAATAGGTGATCCCCTTCGTGCTGATGCGCGGAAAGCTGTACAGATACAGCTCATGCTCCGCCGGGAGCAGCTTTTTCACGGTATCGATGTAGTCGCCCGTCAGCAGATCGGTCAGGCGGTACTGCCTGCCGGTATTGAGGTCAAAGGCAAGGCTGTTGTTCCAGACCGACGAGCCTGCGCCGCGTCCGCTGACGCAGTTCGCCCACACGACGAGCACGCTGCCCTCGACGGACGCGCCGTAGGTACCCTCGAGCGCCTCGTATTCCGCCGTGACCGAAGGGCCCTTGAGGAAGAACGAGCGGATGTCATCGTTGATGCTCTTCTGCACCTTTGCGTCCGCAAGGCCGCTGATCTCCGGAAAACAAACGTCCCAGCCGTGCTCGGTGCCGTCCGACTGATAGCCCATGAACTTCTCGTAGTGCACGGTTTTGGCCGTGATGCCGCTGCCGAGGTCGAACGAGGCCGCCTGCGCCAGCAGCGTCCTGCCGGTCGAAAGATTGATATATTTCGTGGTCTCATCCTGCGTCACGCGCACGACGTTTTCGCTCAGGAGCGTGGGATTTTCCGCGTTTTTCAGGCTCGCAAAATAGCCGCCGTTCTTTTTGAAGAAGATCAGGCTGCCGTCCGCCATGCCGTGCCACGAAAGACCGTAGCGCAGCTCGTTAAAGCCGCCGACATAGCTCATCGTGCGGTAGGCGATGTTGCCGTTCGCGTCCACCGCAGAGGCCGAACCGTCCTCGCTCCGCGCGGCATACAGACCGTCTCCCATGTAGCTGAGGTAGTAATACGTCGGCGCAGTCAGCAGTTTTCCGTTCGTGCCGATGAGGCCCCAACGGTTGATCTGGCGCACCATCGCCGCGCCGTTACGGAACTCAGAGATCGTTTTATAGAGAAAATCCGTGAGATATTCGCCCTTCGAGATCGAGTACAGCGCGCTGTTCGTGCCGTTGGTCATGACGACCGTATCGCCGCCGTAGACCGTGTAATATGCCGGGTCCGCACCTGCGTCGAGCGTCGCTTTTGTCGCGCCGGCGGTGTCGATGACGAGATAGGCGCCGCTCAGGCTGCGCACGAGCGCGAGACCGTCCGAGAACGCGCCCGCCGCGGCATATTCCGCCGCGAAGGCCGCCGTGCCGTCCTCCTTCACAAAGGAATACCGGCCGGTCTGCGCGTTTCTGCACAGCAGCAGTCCGTCCTCAAAAAAGCCCGCAGCGCCCGGATAGGAACCGAGTTTCGTGCCGGAGAGCGTGTAGTAGACGCTGTGATCGGCGTAGCGGTAGGCGATCATGCTGTCCGAAAAATCGACCGAGACCGGAGACTCGGTGTAGTCGACGATCAGCTTTCCCTCGCGGTCGATGACTGCGGTCTGCCATTTTTCGTCCTCGACCGCCGCAAGGCCGCAGGGCGCGAATTCTCCTGCGCTGGCGTAGGCGAAGGGCAGCACGGTACGCCCTTCCTCATCGAGATAACCCGAACGGGTCACGCCGTCGATGTCCGTGCGGCTCGCCGGGAAGATGTTTCCCACGGCTCCGGCCGCCGTCATCACGGCGAACACCGCAAAAACGGTGCACAAAAGTTTTTTCATCATAGCAGTTTTCCATCCTTGGAGCAGTATTATTCACAGCGCCGCGCGGCGCTGCTCACGTATCAGACCGGGGACAGATATCCCCAGTTAAAATTATACCCTCCTGCTCCGCCGGAGACAAGCAAACCGGACCAAGTGTAACAAACATGACATAAGCAAGCCAAATATTACAGTTATGTTACCGTATCAGAAAAACAAAAAAGGCCGGGGAACATGTCCCCGGCCTGCGGCACTCGCGCGACAGCGCGCATAAAATAGCAATCACTCCGTGATTGCATGAAAACCGGGGGCGTGTACCTCGGTTTTCATACTTCTGGAGGGAGAAAGTTTCCGTATGGGAACTTTCGGACGACTCGTGTTCTGCGAAGTCAGAACACATCTTGTCGGCGAAACGTCAGTTTCGCGACAGGCTCTTCACTCTTCGTCCAGCACCTCATGCAGCGCCCTTTGCAGCTTTTCGCTCGTCTCGACGAGAGCAAGCTGCTCTGCATCCTGCATCCGCCCGAAGGCGGCGCGCTCGAACGCACAGATTTTATCGCTGAGCGGCTGTGCGCAGGCGCGGCCTGCTTCGGTGAGGCGGACATAGCGGCGGCGGTGGTCGGCGCTCGACACCTCGCGCACCGCGTATCCCTTTCGCTCCAGACCGCTGACCATGCTCGCGACCGTCTGCTTGGGCAGGCCGAGCCGCGTGCCGATCTCGCTCTGCGTCAGGGGCTGCTCCACGCAGCACAACAGATCGAGCAGATACAGCAGGTTCGCCGTCACGCCGAGGCGCGCCGCAAAGCGCTCGTAGGCAGCGTTGATGCCTGCCCACGTTTCATAATACCGCATGATCAGCTGTACAGCTTCCGGGTTTTTCATGGCAGTTTCTCCTTCTTCGTGCGGTTTTTATCCTGCGGCGGCACCGTAGCGCGCCACCAGCAGCCGCGCCATGTCCATGGCCTTTTCGGTTTTTTCCAGACGGAGCGACAGGTAGGGCGACGAGCCTGCGTTAAGCAGCAGGCGGCCCTTGAATGCGGCGTCGCCGCACAGCGCGGACAGACGTACGAAATCGGTCTCCGCGAACGTGAGCAGCAGGCGTCCGTCCTGCTGCTTGATCTCGGCGATGCCCTTTTCGCTCGCCTGCGAACGCAGCAGCGCAATATCGAGCAGCGCGGTCGCCTCCTCGGGCGGCTCGCCGAAGCGGTCGATCAGCTCGTCGAGCATATCGCTGCGCTGCTCCTCGGTGCGGATGAGCGCGATGCGGCGGTAGAGGTCGATGCGCTGACCGGCGTCCGGCACATAATCCGACGGCAGGTTTGCCGACAGCAGCAGCTCGGCGGCGCAGTCCACGCGCGGCTTGGGCGTTTCGCCCTTTTCCTCCTGCACGGCCTCCTCGAGCAGCTTGAGGTACAGGTCGTAGCCGACGCTCATCATATGGCCGGACTGCTCGGGGCCGAGCACGTTGCCCGCGCCGCGGATCTCGAGGTCGCGCATGGCGATCTTGAAGCCCGAACCGAACGCCGCGTATTCGCGGATGGCCGACAGGCGCTTCTGCGCGATCTCGCTCAGCGCCTTGCCGTGGCGGTAGCACAGGTAGGCGTAGGCGTGGCGCGAGGAGCGGCCGACGCGGCCGCGGATCTGATGCAGCTGCGCCAGACCCATGCTGTCCGCGTTCTCGATGATGAGCGTGTTGGCGTTCGGGATGTCGATGCCGGTCTCGATGATGGTCGTGCAGACCAGAATGTCGATCTCGCCGTCCGCCATTTCATTCATGACCTTTGCGATCTCCTTCTGCCCCATTTTTCCGTGAACAATGCCGATCCGTGCATCCGGGAGCCGCTGCTGCCACATGCCTGCACAGCGCTCGATGGACTCTACGCGGTTGTGCAGATAATAGACCTGACCGCCGCGCGACAGCTCGCGCCGTATCGCATCGAGCAGCACGCCGTCGTTCTGCTCGAGCACGAAGGTCTGCACCGGATGGCGGTTCATCGGCGGCTCCTCGATGGAGGACATATCGCGGATGCCGGACAGCGCCATGTTGAGCGTGCGCGGAATGGGCGTTGCCGACAGCGTCAGAACGTCCACGTTTTTGCTGATTTCCTTGAGCGTCTCCTTGTGGCCGACGCCGAAGCGCTGCTCCTCGTCCACGACGAGCAGGCCGAGATCCTTGAACTTTATCTTTTTGTTGAACAGCTTGTGCGTGCCGATGACCAGGTCGATCGACCCGGCTTCGAGCTTTTTCAGCAGCTTTGTCTGCTCTGCGCCGGTTTTATAGCGCGTGAGCAGCTCGATCGTGATCGGATGGCCCTGAAAGCGCTGCATCGCGGTCAGGTAATGCTGCCGCGCGAGCACGGTCGTCGGCACGAGGATTGCCGCCTGCTTGCCCGCCAAAATGCACTTCATCACGGCGCGGAGCGCGACCTCGGTCTTGCCGAAGCCGACGTCGCCGCACAGCAGACGGTCCATCGGCCGGTCGGACTGCATATCGTCCTTGATCTCCGCGATGCAGCGCAGCTGATCGTCGGTCTCCTCATACGGGAACGCCTCCTCGAACTCGCGCTGCCATGCGTCATCCTCCGGGAAGGCGAAGCCCTTGACCTTGGCGCGCGCGGCGTACAGCCTGATGAGGCCGTCGGCCAGCTCCTTTGCCGCCGCCTTGGCGCGCGCCTTGGCCTTTGTCCAGTCCGTGCCGCCGAGCCTGTTCAGCCGCACGCGCTCGGTGTCGCCCGAGCCGATATATTTGGAGATGAGGTCGAGCGACGTCGCCGGGACATAGAGAAAATCCGTTCCGGCGAAGGCGATCTTGATGAAATCACGCTCGGAACCGTCCACCGTCATGCGCTCCATGCCGATAAAGCGGCCGATGCCGTGGTGCTCGTGCACGACGAGGTCGCCGGGCGACAGGTCGGTGAACGACTTGACGCGGTCGCGGTTCGAGCGCTTGACCTTGGCCTTTTTGCGGCGTGCGAGCACCTGCCCCTCGGTCATGACCACCAGACCGAGATCCGGATATTCAAAGCCGGCGGAGATCGTGCCCTCCATGATGTTGACGCAGCCGCCCTTCGGGAGAAGGTCGCTCAGCTGCACCTTGAGGCCGCTGTCGGTCAGCGCGTCGAACATATTTTTACAGCGCAGCGTGCTGCCGCAGACGACCGCGACCGCGCGTCCCTGCTCAGTATAGCTGCGGATGTCGGCGGACGCCATGTCCAGATTGCCGCCGTAGGCATTCATCTGGTTGGCGACGAAATTTTCGAGATGCTGCGGCGCAAGCTCGGGAATGCTGTTCAAAAAGCTGTCCATGCGGACGATCTGCCGCTTTATGCTGCAAATCCCGGCGAAATCCAGCGCGTAGCCGTCCATGCCGCCCGGCAGCTCGCCGCGCTCCATGAGCGCCGTTACATCGTCCGCGATACGGGCATGAAAATCCCGCGCGGCGTCGCGCAGGCGCGGCGTATCCTCGATGAGGATGAGCGTGTTCTCCGGCAGATAGTCGAACGCCGTCGCCATCTGCGGATAGATGAGCGGCAGATACTTGTCCGCCGCCGGGAGCGTTCCGCTCTCGCGCAGGCGCTCCGCGTCGCGTTCCAGATTTTTCTGAAGTTCGGCGTGCTGTTTTTTTCGGCGGCTCGAGGCAAGCGCCGCGACCGCCTTCGCCAGCCCTGCCGCGCCGCCCTTCGCGAGCGACGGCAGCGCCTCCATGCACGGCAGACAGCGCAGCGTTTCACACTGCTCCAGACGGCGCTGGCTGCCGACGTCGAATGTGGAGATCGAGTCGATCTCATCGTCCCAGAACTCCACGCGGTACGGATGCTCGGCCTGCGGCGGAAAAATATCCAGAATGCCGCCGCGCACGGAAAACTGACCCATGCCCTCGACCTGTGAGCAGCGCTCGTAGCCCGCGTCTGTCAGTCTGTGCGTCAGCTCGTCGAGCGGCGCCTCCTCCCCCGCCTTCAGCGTCACGATGGAGGAAGCGAGCAGCGCGGGCGGCATGGTGCGCTGCGCCGCCGCCTGCACGGACGCGACCGCAAAGCACGCGCCCGAAAGCGTGTCCAGCGCAGCCAGACGCGCCTGCTCGTAGCCGCGCGACACGCCGGCCACATCTGCCATGACCAGCTCGCGCGGCGGCAGGACCACGACCTCCCGCTCGGAAAAGCCGCGCAGATCGGCGGCAAAACGGTTCGCCGCGTTGTCGTCATCGGTCAGCACGAGCACCGGACGCGCCGTATCCGCGCCGAGCGCCGCCGCCAGATTCGCCTTGTGGATGGCGGACAGACCGACCGTCAGGACCGGTGTTTTCCCATCATCGATCGCCTTTTTCAACGATTTGTATTCATTAAGATAAGTTATACTTTTTGTAATCTCTGTCATGTGTTCACCTCCGTCCGGTGCTTCCGGTTACAGTATACGCCATTCTGCGCGCAGAATGAAGGTTTTCTGGTACATCCGTTTTGTAAAGACACCAAAAGGGCAGATTTTGCAATCTGCCCTGATGTGATACGAAATATTTTTTAGTCGGCCTTGTGGCAGGCGCTGCAATCTGCGTCGCAGCCGAGGATCTCAGCCGGGTCCTTGCCCATGCGCTTGTAGTAATCCGAAATTGCGGAGCGCAGCGCTTCCTCAGCGAGCACGGAGCAGTGCATCTTGACCGGGGGCAGACCGTCGAGCGCCTCGGCAACTGCCTTGTTGGTCAGCTTGAGCGCCTCCTCGAGGCTCTTGCCCTTGACCATCTCGGTCGCCATCGAGCTGGTCGCGATCGCCGCACCGCAGCCGAAGGTCTTGAACTTTACGTCCTCAATGATGCCGTCGTCCGAAACCTTGAGGTAAATCTTCATGATGTCGCCGCACTTTGCGTTGCCGACCTCGCCGACGCCGTTCGCGTCCTCGATCTCACCGACATTGCGCGGATGGGTAAAATGGTCAAGTACCTTTTCACTGTACTGCATAAAATCTATCTCCTTTTTGTCCAATCAAACGAAATATTATGTTATGGGGAACATTTCTGCGCACTTAATGTGCATGCAGCTCGGTCGCTGCGGTCAGATTCGGCTTGCCGTTCTCCCAGACCGGGCTCATCGAGCGCAGAGTCTTAACGACGTCGGTAACGGTCTCGATGACGTAGTCGACGTCCTCCTCGGTGTTCTGCTCGCCGAGGGTCAGACGCAGAGAGCCGTGCGCGATCTCGTGCGGCAGGCCGATTGCCATGAGGACATGGGACGGGTCGAGCGAGCCGGTCGAGCAGGCCGAACCGGTCGAGCCGCAGACGCCCGCATTATCCAGACGCAGGATCAGGCCCTCGCCCTCGATCGCCTCAAATACAAACGAAGCCGTGCCGGGCAGACGGTTTACCGGGTCGCCGGTGTAGTGGGAGTACGGAATGTTCTCCATGATGCCCTTGACCAGCTTGTCGGTCAGCTTCTTGACGTAGCCCATCTTCTCGTCCAGATGCTCGCACGCATCCTGCATCGCTGCCGCGAGGCCGATGAAGCCTGCGGTGTTCTCGGTGCCGGAGACAAGGCCGCGCTCCTGACCGCCGCCGTATACCAGCGGCTCGAGCTGAATGCCGTTCTTCACATACAGCACGCCGGTGCCGCGCGGGCCGCGGAATTTATGACCGGCGAGCGACAGCATGTCGATGCCCATCTCCTGTACGTCGATGTGCATATGACCGACTGCCTGCACCGCGTCGGTGTGGAACTTTGCACCGACCGAATGCGCCAGCTCGGAGATCTGCTTGAGCGGCTGAATGGTGCCGATCTCGTTGTTCGCCGCCATGACGGAGACCAGTGCGGTGTCCTCGGACAGCTCGTTCTTCAGCTGCTCCAGATCAACATGGCCTTCCTTGTCAACGTTCAGATAAGTGACGCGGTAGCCTTCCTTTTCGAGCGCTTCGCAGGTGTAGAGCACTGCATGATGCTCGATCTTGGAGGTGATGATATGCTTGCGGCCCTTGGAGGAGGGACCGTGCATAAAGCCGCGGATCGCGAGGTTGTCCGCCTGCGAGCCGCCGCCGGTGAACAGGATCTCGCCCGGTGCGTAATCGTTCTTTTCGTTGACCGGCATCGCTGCGTTCAGGCACTTGCCGACGACCTTGCGCGCCTCATTGATGGCCTCCTTCGCCTCGCGGCCCATGCGGTACAGCGAGGACGGATTGCCGTAGTGCTCGGTCAGCCACGGCTTCATCGCGTTAAACGCGATTTCGGACAGCGGGGTCGTCGCCGCGTTGTCCGCATATACAAATCTCTTTTCCATTTTATATCTACCTTTCTTTCCCAAAAAGGATGCTCAGACTTGAACGAATTACCAGTAAAACGGTAGGCTCATTTCGTATATCTAATATACACCCGAAACGGGTATTTTAGCAAGTGAAAAACTGACGAAACAGCACTCATGCGCGGGCGCTTTTTGCATCACTTCGTGCATTTTGTGTAGTTTTAACATCCGGTTTCCGTGGTTTCAGCGCTCGAGATGCTTTTTCAGCTTCTGGAGAACTGCGTCGTACTGTGCCGAACGGGCGGTCGGGTTGCCGCGCAGCAGACTCCTGCGCGTGCGGCTGAGACGCGAAGCGCGCTCGTCAAAGCGGCGCTGAAGCTCGTCCAGACGGTTCTGAATATCCTCGCGGACATCGGCGGCGTGCCGGGCGGCGGCAGCGCGGCGGGATGCAGCCTCCTCGCGCGCGTCGCGCGTGCGCTCGGCAAGCTCGTCCTTCGCCTCGTCAAGCCTCTGCTCGATGTCCTCGCGCAGATCGGCTGCACGCATGGCTGCGGCGGCGGTACGCGCCTGCGCCTCCTCCCGCGCGTCACGGGTGCGCTCGGCAAGCTCGCCGGCGGCCTCCTCCACGCGGTACGAGAGATTGGTCAGGCGCGTCAGCGCGGTCTCGCTCAGTTCCTGACGAAGCTCGGCCCCCTGCTCGCGCAGACGGTCGAGCTCCTCGAGCACTCTGGCAAGATCGAGAGCCGCACGGACGGAAACGATCACATCGGCAAGGAATGCGGCCGACCAGAGCACATCCACCGCGAGCAGCGCCCGGAACGGCAGCGCCGCGATCACCCATTCGACCGGCCGGTGAATAAAGCGCGCCAGAATGAGGCCGAGAAAACCCCAGCACAGCGAGGATTGCAGGCAAATATAGCCTCGGAACTGAAACCGGTGCTCGGAATAGTCCCAGTATTTCACCTTAAACAGTTTTTCCATCACAACGCCGACAATATACTCGAATACCGTCGCGGCGGCCATGCTCGCGAAAAAAAGCGCGGCCGGCCTGTCGTACAGCGGCAGCGAAACGTGCAGCAGGAGCACCGCGCCGAAGCCGTAGATCGGCAGCATCGGCCCGCGCAGAAAGCCGCGGTTGACGAAATGGCGCTGTTTGACCGACACGACCGTCGATTCGAAGCACCATCCCAGTACACAGTACAGGAAGAATACCAGCAGCCACTGCGGAGCGGAATAGCTGTAACCCATTGCTTTTCATCCTTTCAGCGCCGCGTTTCCTCCTGCGGCGGTATTATTATATTCTATCTAATCTTTTGACTTTTTTCAAGTAGACTACTATAATATAAGTATCATTTTGTATAACGAAGGGCAGGTAAGGCTATATGCTGAATTTCACCATTAAGACACCGACCGAGGTCGTTTTCGGCCGAGGAATCGAGGAAAAGATCGGCGAGCGCATCAAGGAATACGGCGCGCACCGTGTTCTCGTCCATTTCGGCGGCGCGAGCGCACGTTCCTCCGGTCTGCTCGACCGCGTGGAGCACAGCCTGTTTGACGCCGGCCTGTCCTTTGTCGAGCTCGGCGGCGTCTCCCCCAACCCCAAGATCTCCCTCGTCCGCAAGGGCGTCGCGCTCTGCCGCCGCGAGGGTCTGGATTTCGTGCTCGCCGTCGGCGGCGGCTCGGTCATCGACTCAGCCAAGGCCATCGCCATGGGCGCGGCGACCGGCCGCGACCCGTGGGAGTTCGCCTCCACCGGCACCAGACCGGATAAAACGCTCCCCGTCGCGACCGTGCTCACGCTCGCGGCCTCCGGCTCGGAGACCAGCAACTCCTGCGTGCTGACCAACGAGGAGACTAAGGAGAAGCGCGGCATCACGAGCGAGACCAACCGTCCGGTCATTTCCTTCCTCAACCCAGAAAACACGTTCACCGTTTCCAAATTCCAGACCGGCTGCGGCATCGTGGACATCATGATGCACACGCTCGAGCGCTATCTGACGCCGGAGGGCGGCGAGAGCGACCTGACCGACCGCATTGCGGAGGGTCTGCTCATCGCCGTGCGCGACGCAGGCCGCCGCGCTATCGCAGACCCGCGCGATTATGAGGCACGCGCGACCCTCATGTGGGCCGGCAGCGTTTCGCACAACGACTACACCGGCTGCGGCAGAAAGCGCCTGTTCCCGGTGCACAAGCTCGAGCATGAGCTTTCCGCGTTCCGCGACGAGATCGCCCACGGCGCCGGTCTTTCCGTGCTGTTCCCGGCGTGGGCGGAGCACGAAATGCCGTATGATTATCCCCGTTTCGCGCAGTTTGCAAACCGCGTGCTCGGCGTCGAGATGGATTTCGAACACCCTGAGCGCACTGCGCGCGAGGGCATCCGCACGCTGCGCCGCTTCTTCGAGGAGATCGGCATGCCGACCCATCTTTCTCAGCTCGGCATCAAGCCGGAAAACTATGAAAAGCTCGCCGCGAACACGGTCCGCACCGTGAACGGCCCGGTCAAGAGCTACTCGCCGCTCGACGAAAAGGCGATCATCGAAATCTACCGTCTCGCGGAGTAAACGGAAAGGAGCGCTACCTTGGACAAGCAGCAATTCTTCAACGGCGCAGTCTTCGATGCGTGGCGCTGGTTCGGCGCGCATCTCGGCGGCGGCGGCGCGGTTTTCCGCACGTTCGCACCCAATGCCTCGCGCATCACGCTGACCGGCGCGATGAACGGCTGGACCGAGACCGATCTGCATCAGGACGGCCGCAGCGGCTTCTGGGAGGTCTCCGTGCCCGGCACGCAGGCAGGGCAGCTCTACAAGTACCGCATCTACGCCGCCGACGGCTCCGTGACCGAGCACTGCGACCCCTACGGCTTCGCCATGGAGCTGCGCCCGGCGTGCTGCTCGATCGTGACCGACCTCGAGGAATACCGGTTCACGGACGACGCATGGATGCAGGCGCGTTCCGCCGACCCGGACGCTCCGCTGAATATCTACGAAATGCACCTCGGCTCATGGCAGCGCAATTCGGAGGACGCAAACGGCTGGTTTACCTATGAGCAGCTTGCCGACCGGCTCATCCCCTACCTGCTGGACGGCGGCTACACGCACGTCGAGTTCCTTCCGCTCTCCGAGCACCCGTTCGACGGCTCGTGGGGCTACCAAAATACCGGATTTTTCGCGCCGACCGCGCGCTACGGCTCGCCCGCGCAGCTCAAACAGCTCATCGACCGGCTGCACAACGCCGGTTTCGGCGCGATCATGGATTTCGTGCCCGTCCACTTCGCGGTGGACTCCTACGGCCTTGCGAAGTTCGACGGCACGCCGCTGTACGAGTACCCGAACGACGCGGTCGGCGTCAGCGAGTGGGGCAGCTACAATTTCAACCATTCGCGCCGCGAAGTGCGGTGTTTTCTGCAATCTGCCGCGAATTACTGGCTCGAGGAGTTCCATTTCGACGGTCTGCGCATGGATGCGGTCTCGCGCCTCATCTACTGGCAGGGAGACGAGAAGCGCGGCATAAACGGCGATACGCTCGACTTCCTCAAGGGCATGAACCGCGGCCTCAAGGCACGCCACCCCTCCGCTCTGCTCATCGCGGAGGACTCGACCGCCTACCCCGGCGTCACCCGTCCGCTCGACGAGGGCGGCCTCGGCTTCGACTACAAATGGGATCTCGGCTGGATGCACGACACGCTCGAATTCTGCCAGACGCAGCCCGACCTGCGGCCGCACAGCCGCGGCAAGCTGCTGTGGTCGATGCACTATTTCGCGAACGAGCGCTATCTGCTCCCCCTCTCGCACGACGAGGTCGTACACGGCAAAGCCTCCATCGTGCAGAAAATGTGGGGCGCGGACGAAAAGGACAAGTATGCGCAGGCGCGCACGATGTATCTTTATATGTTCGCGCATCCCGGCAAAAAGCTCAATTTCATGGGCAATGAGCTAGGACAGCTTTATGAATGGAACGAGGCCGGCACGCTCGACGGCGCACTCGCGGAGCGTCCGTTCCATCTGTTTTTCCACAGCCTGTGCAGAACTTATCGGGATAACCCGGCGCTGCACTGCGACTACGCGCCGGACAGCTTTTCCTGGGCGGACAGCCGCGCCGACGTACCCTCGCTTATCGGCATGGTGCGCCGGGGTCACGGCGAGACACTGCTCGCGCTGTGCAATTTCGGCAGCGACCCGGCGGTCTATGACGGCCCGCTCGGCGATACGCCCTCCCTGCTGCTGCACACCGATCTCATCGAGTTCGGCGGCGACACCGAGGAAGGCGAGCTGAATACCGAGCTTCCGCTCATCCTGCCGCCGTACAGTGGCATGCTGCTGCGCATCGAATAAAGGCAGCACCGCACAATGAAAGCGAAAACCACCGCAGAACGCATTTTTAACGTTCTGCGGTGGTTTTCCTTTGCGCGGGTTGAAAGAAATATGAAAAGGGGTAATGGTTCGATAGAAATCAGCCGTTCTTCGCGGTGACGATGCCCTTGTGCAGGCTCAGCACCGGAAGCAGGACCGCGCAGACGATAATGCCCGCGACGCCCTGTACGATGTTCATCGGGATGCCGACGGCGACAGCGGTCGCGGCTGCGGCTGCATTGCTGCCCATTGCGACCTCCATGCCCATCTCATACAGGAAATAGCCGATGACCATGACGGCCTCTGCCGGGATGCCGCTCAGGACAACGCGGACCGGAACGGCGCGCCTGTCTGCGCCTGCGCTCAGACGGAGATACAGCCAGCCGCCGACCATCGCGGTCAGCGCCTTGATGACGAACGTACCCGGAACATAGCTCATGTAGCCTGCGAACAGGTCGCTCAGCATCGAGCCGATGCCTGCCGCGAGCGCGCCGAGACCCGGACCGAGCAGCGCGCCGCACAGCAGCACCATGCCGTCGCCGAGGTGGATATAGCCCTGCGTCGGGGTCGGAATGCGGATGATCATGGTCGCGACCGTAGTCAGTGCCGCCATGAGCGCCGCAAAGATAATCTTTCGAAGGCTTGCGTTTTTCATGTCATACACCTGCTTTTCTTTTGTCAGACCCGTGGAAATTTCTTTATTTCCAACGGGTTTGTTCTCTTTATATAGATGATACTCTTTCTCTGGCTTGTATAAAAGGGCCAGTCCGCTTTATTTTTTCAGGGTCAGTCTGTCCGCAGCATTCGCGCGGCTGATCTTGAGCGGCGGCACTGCGGCGTTTCTCTCTTATCGCCAAAAAAGCGCGGCTGATTTTTATATTTTTGTCTCGTCCGACGAAATCATAGTAATCCTATTGACAAACAGGACAATGGCGCGTATACTGCAATCATACTAATTCACATAGGAATTATATGAATTGAAAGGAGAACGCACCATGAGCCGAATGAACTGTATGCCGACCTGCTGTATGTGTATGCACCGCTGCTGTTGTATGCGCTCCCTTGTGACATGTCGAATGTGCTGAAAAAGCATCATTCTGTATGCAGGAGGCGTGTGCTTCCTGCTTTTTTGTCGAAAGGAGTTTCCCAACCGTGAAGCAATTTATCAAAGCCCTGCCGGTCCTGTCCATCGTTCTGGCGCTCGCGCTCGACGCGCTCCTGCCGGACAATTTACAGCACCCCGCCGCCGAGCACCCGTATTTCGCCTGGCTGCTGATCGCGGCGCTCGTCTTGTACCTCATATTTTATATCGCGTCCTTCGCCCGTCCGGCGCTGCGCGAAAAGCTCGAATACAAGGCGCTCTTCTACGCCGGCGCTGCGCTGTTCTTCAACATCCTTAACCTGCTGACCGTGAAGTTCGCCGTTCTCCCGGTGCTGTACTTTCCGTCGCTCGACCGCGTGTTCGGCGTTCTGGTCGAGGACAGCACGTTCCTCGCCAAGTGCCTCGCCTACTCGGCACGCCTGCTGCTCATCGGCTGGTTCTGCGGCGCGCTCGTCGGCATGCTGACCGGCATCGCCATCGGCTTCAGCAAGACCTTTTCCTACTGGGTCCAGCCGCTCGTCCGCGTGCTCGGCCCGATTCCCTCGACGGCATGGATCCCGATCGTGCTGATCGCCTTTCCCTCCGCCGTCTCCGCCAGCGCATTCCTGATCGCGCTCGCCGTATGGTTCCCGACCACCGTTCTCACGAGCAGCGGCATCGCCTCCATCCCCAACTCGTACTTTGAGGTCTCCTCGACGCTCGGCGCCGGCAGCCTTTACCGCATCGTGAAGGTCGGCATCCCGGCCGCCATGCCCCATATGTTCCTCGGCCTGTTCAACGGCACCTGCTCGTCGTTCATCACGCTCGTGACCGCCGAAATGCTCGGCGCGAAGTACGGCATCGGCTGGTACATCAACAGGCAGAAGGAAATGATGGCTTACGCGAACGTTTACGCCGGCCTGATCATCATCGCCGTTACGTTCTTCATCCTCATCACCCTGCTCTTCAAATTCCGCGATCATGTCCTTGCATGGCAGAAAGGAGTTATCAAATGGTAGGAAGCATCTCCATTTCGGGCGTCTCCAAGCACTTTATCAACCAAACCGGAGAACGCATCACCGCGCTCGACAATGTGTCGCTCGAAATCCCCTCCGGCTCGTTCGTGTCGCTCATCGGCCCGTCCGGCTGCGGCAAATCTACGCTCCTGCGTCTGATCTCCGGCCTCATCCAGATGGACGAGGGCGAGCTGACGCTCGACGGCGTGCCCGTCACCGCTCCCGGTGCCGACCGCGGCTTCATGTTCCAGGAGCACACGCTGTTCCCGTGGCTGTCGATCTACGACAATATCGCCTTCGGCCTGCGCGCCCGCGGCATCTACAAGCAGGAAAAGGACCGCGTCGATGAGTTCATCGAAATGGTCGGCCTCAAGGGCTTTGAGCACTCCTATCCGCATCAGCTTTCGGGCGGCATGTGCCAGCGCGCCTCTCTCGCACGCGCCCTTGTCGGCAGGCCCAAGGTGCTGCTGCTCGACGAGCCGCTCGGCGCACTCGACGCCTTCACCCGAATGAATATGCAGGATGAGATCCTGCGCATCTGGAAGGAGACCGGCATGACCGCCATCATGGTAACGCACGACGTGGACGAGGCCGTTTATCTCTCGGACAAGGTCGTCGTCATGACCCCGCGCCCCGGCCGCATCACCGGCACGCTCGATATCCAGCTCTCCCGCCCGCGTGCGCGCAGCTCGGAGGACTTTCTCCAGTACCGCGGCGAGATCCTGCGCCGCCTGCACTACGGCGGCAAGGTCGAGGAGCCGAACTACTACATCTGACGCTTCGCTTTATAGGGGAATTCAAAATTCCCCTATATACACAGAGCGGTTCCGAAGAAACCACTCTGTGATACCCCAACGACGCCGCCCAAGGCGGCTGGGTCGGGGTGAAAAAAGCCAGGTACACAAGGTGAATTGCCACGTAGTGGCAAGAGAAGGTGGCCTGGGCCACGCCCCGGCTTTTTTCGGGCATCGAAGATGCCCGATTGAATGCCGCGCTGAAAGCGCGGGATTTCCTCCGCTGTTAATTATTGCACCACCAAACACCTACCCTACTCCTCGAAAGGAACGATATCCATGAAAAAGAACCGGATTTTCTCCCGTGTGCTGAGCGGCGCACTCGCCGGCGCACTCGCCCTCTCGCTCTCCGCCTGCGGCAGCAGCAGTACCGCCTCGTCCGACGCCTCCGCTGACGGCTCTTCGGACAGCGGGACCACCCATCTCCGCCTGATCTACTCCCCCTCGCTGTGCGCGGCGCCGATGTATATCGCGATCGAAAACGGCTATTTCGAGGAGGAAAACCTCGATATCGAACAGGTAACGGTCGATGCGGCGCACGTTTCCGAGGCCATCGGTGCGGATCAGGTCGATGTCGGCATGGGGCTGATCGGCAAGCTGCTCCAGCCGATCGAAAACGGCCTGCCCATCAAGTTCACCACCGGCCTGCACACCGGCTGCACCAAGCTGCTCGTCCCGGGCGACAGCGACATCAAGAGCATCGCTGACCTCAAGGGCAAAAAGATCGGCGTGCCGGGTCTGGCCGACGCCGCAACCGTTGTTTCCAAGCGTTCGCTCAGCGCAGCCGGCATCGGCGTGACCGAGCAGAACATGGAGGTCGAGTTCTCGGTCTACTCGCGCAACGACCTGCCGCAGGCGCTCGAGAACGGTGCGGTCGACGCGATCGCCCTCGGCGACCCGACCGCATCCATCGCGGAGGAGCAGTACGGTCTGACCCCCCTCATCGACACCGCAACCGATCCCAAGTACAAGGATGAATACTGCTGCAATGCGTTCGTCACCTCCAAGCTCGCCGCCGAAAACCCGAAGGCTGCCGCAGCGTTCACCCGTGCGGTGCAGAAGGCTTCTCAGTGGGTGCAGGAGAACCCGGACGAGACCGCAAAGATCATCGTTGACAAGCAGTATGTCTCCGGCGATGTCGATTTCTGCGCACAGATCCTCAAGACCTACAACTACAAGCCTTCGGTTCAGGGCGGCTATGACGCGCTCAAGCTGAACGCCGAGGAGCTGAGCAAAATCGGCGTGCTCAAGGAAGGCACCGACGCACAGAAATTCGCAGACAATGCTTACATCTTCTTCGACGATGTGCCGGATGCGCCGGAGGCCTCCTCCGGCACCACCGCAGCCGCTCCGTCCGCCTCTGTCTCCTCGGTCAGCTTCACCGAAGCGGCCGAGGCCGAGGAGAACGACTGCTGCGGCGGCAAGATCGAAAAGCCGGACACCACCAGAAAAGCCTGACGGACACAGGGAGGAAAGGATATCATGTCAGAAATCAAGTGCACGCACAGCTGCTCGGACTGCAGCAGACTCGGCTGCCGCTCGGCGAGCGAGGATCAGTATCCCCCGTTCTGCCTGACGACCAATGTTGACAGGGATCTGCTGGACGAGACGCTCGAGATTTACAGAAATGACGAGCTTCAGGGCAGGATCGCCCGCACCTCCGCCTGCATCGAAGGCGAATTCTACGGCCGCCTGACGCGCGTCGAGGAGACCATCGAGTTCATCCGGCGCATGGGCTTCAAGAAAATCGGCATCGCCTCCTGCGTCGGTCTGATGCGCGAGACCTCGATCTTCGCCCGCATCCTCAAGGCAAGCGGCATCGATTACTTTACCGTCGGCTGCAAGGTCGGCGCGGTGGACAAGACCGAGATCGGCGTGCCGAACGAGAAAAAGCTCAACGGCGGCTGCGGCCACGAGTCCATGTGCAACCCGATCATGCAGGCGAAAACGCTCGCCGCGAACGGCTGCGACTTCAATATCGTCATCGGCCTGTGCGTCGGTCACGATACGCTGTTCCTGCGTCACAGCAAGGTTCCGACCACCGTCATGATCGTCAAGGACCGCGTGCTCCAGCACAATCCGGCCGCCGCCCTGTACGGCGCACAGTCCATGTATTCCCGCTTCAAAAATCTGAATCTGTAAAAAAAGCTCTCCGCATCGACCTGAACTGCGGAGAGCTTTCTTTTTATTCGTTTGGAATGAGCGGCTGCACCATGCAGCGCAGGCGCGCGGACGAATGCGGATAACGGCGGTAAAAGGCGCCGGTCAGCCGTTCCGCGACCATGCAGCTGTTTTCGTAATTCGCCTGCGGCAGCATGATGACAAACTGCGACACGCTGCACCGCGAGATAACGTCGCCGCGCCGCAGATTGCCGCGCAGCAGCGGCGGCAGCTTTTCCATCACGCCGTCCAGACTGCGACGCGCAAGGGCGGAACCGTCCTTCGCCGTCACCGACAGCAGACAGATATGCACGGCGATGCCCATGCGTGCGACCGCACGCGCCTGCATACGATACAGGATCTTGAAAAAGTCATATTCGCACAGCATCGCGCCGCCGGCGCTGTTCTCCTCCTGAAGCTGCATGCGCAGCTCGTCCATCGACAGAGTATGGTCGTTGACCGTGCGCGATGCCTGCCGGTACAGCTTGCGCAGGGTCTCTCCCGGCATGACGCCGAAATCCGAGAACAGCATCTCGCTCATGTCGTCATAGACCGCCATGGCTTCCCGGTTGTCTCCGTTCTCGATGAGCGCACACATCAGATGCTCGTAAAATTCCTCTTTGTACGGCTCGATCTTAACGGCCTGCCGGCACAGCGCGGCCAGCTCCTCCGTGCGTCCGCAGTCCTCGAGGATCTCGATCGCGCTCGATACCGCCCCGGCATACAGGCCGTGGTAATACGTCTCGAGCGGCATGACCCAGATCTCGCCCGACAGGCGCGGCAGCAGATCGCCGCGGTAGCAGCCGACCGCAGCCTGATACGCGCGCAGACGCGCCTCCGGCTCCTTTTCCCGGTCTCCTCTGCGGCACCGCTCCTCAAACTGCTCGATGTCGAGCGTGATCGGTACCTCCTCATTCCACACATACCGACCCGACCGGCGGAGGAGCAGCCGGTGTCCCAGTCCGTCCTCGAGCCGGTCGAGCAGTGCACGGATGCGGTGAAAGACCGACTTGAGCGCGTTTGCGGGGTCCGAGCTGCCCGTTCCGCCGCTCCAGCAGAGGTTGATCAGCTCCTCCTGCGTAAATTCGCGGCGGCGGTTGACCAGCAGATACGCGAGCAGAGACCATACCCGGTGCGAGCGGTCGTTGCTGTCTGAGATGACGCAGTCTCCGTAGCGGATCGTAAATTCTCCCAGCATTTGAACCTGTATTGCTTCACTCATTGCAGTTCCCCCCTGCCTGTCCAAAAAGTCCATGCAGCTGTCTTGTCATGCTGTTTTCTATTTACACCATATCACAAATATCGGAAAATTACAAGTAAATCGTATATAAAGCAGCACCGGACAGCGAAAACTGCGGCGCTTCGCGGCGGTATTCTCAGTCCGCCGCTGTCGGAACGGTACGGTATCCCTCCATGAGACTGTCGTTTTCCATGATAAACGGGCGCGCCGTGTCCTGATCCCAGGAGGTATCGTATCTTTCCATCAGATAATCGTTCAGCTCGATCCGGTTTCGGAGCTTGACCAGCCGGTACGGCTCCTGAAACGCCACCTTTTCAACAAAATAGAGACTGCCGTCCCCGGCCGGCAGCAGGACGCCCACGTGTCCGATGAACAGGGTATTGTCCGTATCCGAGAACCGGTCATGGAGCACCACGGAGATCAGCCGGGCAGTCCCTTCCTCAAAGGCAACGCCGCGCTCCGCCCAGCCTGCCCGAAGAGCCTTGACCTGTTCCGCCGTCTCCGTGCTGTCCGCAGCAGTCACCGGCGCAAACAGCGCACAGAATTTGGATGTGCTGTCTCCGCAGAGAACGGCGGGATCTGCGGTCAGCGTTTCGAGATCCAGAAAGAGGGCGTCCTCGCCCTGCGTTTTCGGCTGGTCTGCCCCGGCAGTGACGAACTCACCGAACAGGCTGAAGGCCGTGATGCGGCAGTTGTAGCCGGGAAAGCTCCCGTTCTTTTCCGTCCACAGCTCCTGCATCTCATAAGGGTCATATTTGGTATCGGTCGGCGCGCCGCTCTCAAAGCCCTCCGTCAGCCATTCGTTCTTGACGCTGGCGTTGAACTGATCGACGCGGTCAAGAAGAATGCTGACCCTGTTTTCGCTGATGCCGGAGTCTGCGAGCGACTCGGAGAGCAGCCCTCTAGAGGCTGCATCTGTCAGATTGGAGTACGCCGCGGCTTCGAGCGGCGGCTCTGCGTGTCCGCCGCAGCCCGAGAGGCCTGCGAGCATGAGGCTGACCGCCACAAGGACGGGCAGCAGCTTTCTTTTCCTGTTTATCATTGATCTTCGCCTTTCCTGTGACCGCCCCTGCGGGACGGATTCGTGATCTGTCTGTATCCTTATACTGTACACGCATCGGCGAAAAAAGTCCATCCTGTGTGATCATATTTTCTTGGCGCGTCAGCTCGGCCATTCCAGTCCGGCTGCCACGTAGTAGCCTCGGTCTTACTCTGTTATAGCAACACTCAAAAAGATAACAAAAAACCGCTCATTTCAACGAAACAAGCAGTTTTACATGGTACGCCCGGTGCGATTCGAACGCATGGCCTTTGGAGTCGGAGTCCAACGCTC
>ENA-UOJJ01002368-UOJJ01002368.1-human-gut-metagenome-genome-assembly--contig:-CS66-NODE-2368-length-23757-cov-4.592229_pt1 | contig 23757 bp, 13 predicted proteins | sample MGYA00242343_ERZ723890 | MGnify/ENA metagenome assembly ERZ723890
GGCCCGGCGGCTGCGGCGCCGGCAGTCCGCAGCCACCCCCGGCGAAGGACTGCGATAAATCTGGTCCTTCGCTGGCCGCGTACTGCGGGGACGTATGGCAAGGTGAATGTTCCGGCATGTAGAGACCTTTCGACTGCGCACCTCCGGTGCTCCGCTCAAGGTGACAAAATTCGGCAACGAGAAACGAGCAATCGGAGGCCGCCTTGTCGATCGGTCAGGAAACAGCAGTCATCGCTCATTATTTTTCACTTTATTGTGAATAATTTCACAATAAAGTTATATCTTTGTCAAAGTTAATCTAACCTAACGATTTCTGACATGGACAAAACTTTAGAAAAAGAGCTGCATGACGTGGTGATTCGCTTCTCGGGCGACTCGGGCGACGGTATGCAGCTCACCGGTACGCTCTTCTCCGACACGTCGGCATTGCTCGGAAACGGTATCTCCACCTTCCCCGACTATCCGGCCGAGATCCGCGCCCCGCAAGGCACGATCGCAGGCGTATCGGGCTTTCAGGTTCATTTCGGCGACAGCCGCCAGCTCAACCCCGGCGACTATTGCGACGTGCTGGTGGCGATGAATCCGGCCGCGCTGAAGGCGAACCGCAAGTGGCTGAAGAGTTCGGCCACGGTGATCCTCGACGGCGACTCGCTCACTGAAGAGCATCTCAAGAAGGCGGGCTTCAAGACCCTCGATCCCTTCTCCGAACTCAATCTGGAGGGCTACAACGTCGTGGTGCCCGACATCACCTCGATGACCCGCGAAGCGCTCAAGGAGCTGGGTCTGGACAACAAGACCGTAGTGAAGTGCAAAAACATGTTCGCTCTGGGCATCTGCTTCTTCCTCTACAACCGTCCGGAGGATCATGCCAAGAAATACCTCGAATCGAAATTCGCCAAGAAAAATCCGCTGATTGCCGAGGCCAACAAACGGGCCATCGACGCCGGCTATAACTATGCGGCCAACACGCATCAGTTCGCCAACACCTACACCGTAGCCCCCGCGAAGCTGCCCAAAGGCACCTATCGCTCCATCAGCGGCAACGTGGCGACGGCGTGGGGTCTGCTGGCCGCCAGCGAGAAGAGCGGTCTGCCCCTCTTCTGCGGCTCCTACCCCATCACCCCGGCCACGGTGATCCTCGAAGAGCTGGCCAAGCGCCGCGACCTGGGCGTCAAGACCGTGCAGGCCGAGGACGAGATCGCCGGCATCTGCACGGCCATCGGAGCCTCGTTCGCCGGCAACTTCGCCGTGACGACCACTTCGGGTCCGGGTCTCTCGCTCAAGAGCGAGGCGCTGGGTCTGGCCGTGATGACCGAACTGCCGCTGGTCGTGGTGGACGTACAGCGCGGCGGCCCCTCGACGGGTCTGCCGACCAAGACCGAACAGAGCGACCTGCAGCAGGCCCTCTACGGCCGCAACGGCGAGTGTCCGGTGGTCGTGCTGGCCGCCTCGTCGCCCAGCGACTGCTTCCACTACGCCTTCGAGGCGGGCCGCATCGCCATGGAGCACATGACGCCGGTCATCCTGCTGACGGACGGATTCATCGCCAACGGTTCGGAGCCCTGGCGCATCCCCTCGATGGCCGACTACCCCGCCATCGTTCCCCCCATCGTGAACGAGGCCCCGGAGGGCGGTTTCATGCCCTACGCCCGTAACGAGAAGCTGGCCCGCGGCTGGGCATTCCCCGGCAAACCGGGTCTGGAACACCGCGTGGGCGGTCTGGAGAAGGAGGCCCTGAAGGGCTCCATCTCGCACGACCCGGCCAACCATCAGCTGATGGTGAAGACCCGCGCCGCCAAGGTGGCGAAGGTTGCCGAAGATATCCCCGCCCAGACGGTTCAGGGCGAGGCGGCGGGCGATCTGCTGGTCGTAGGCTGGGGCGGCACGCGCGGCCATCTGCAAGCCGCCGTCGAGCGGATGCAGGCCGAGGGCCGCAAGGTTTCGCTCTGCCACTTCAACTACATCGACCCGCTGCCGCGCGGCGTGCGCGAGATCTTCGCCGGGTTCAAGCGCATCGTCGTCTGCGAGCTCAACGAGGGCCAGTTCGCCAACTACCTGCGCGGACAGTTGCAGGAGTTCACCTACGAGCAGTATAACAAGTGCGAGGGTCAGCCCTTTACGGTGGTGGAACTCGTCGAAAAATTCGAATCCTTATTGAAGTAATCGTTATGGCACAATACAACTACACACAGGCTGATTTCAAGAGCGACCAGGAGGTCCGCTGGTGTCCGGGCTGCGGAGACCACGCCATTTTGAGCGCCGTGCAGCGCGCCCTGCCCCAGGTGGCCGACCTGACCGACACGCCCCACCACTTGTTCACCTTCGTTTCGGGTATCGGCTGCTCGTCGCGCTTCATCTACTACATGCGCACGTTCGGCTTCCACTCCGTACACGGACGCGCCAACGCCGTGGCTACGGGCGTCAAGACGGCCAATCCGGCCCTGAACGTCTGGGTGACGACGGGCGACGGCGACTCGCTGGCCATCGGCGGCAACCACTTCATCCACGCTATCCGCCGCAACGTCGACCTGAACGTCATCCTCTTCAACAACGAGATCTACGGCCTGACGAAGGGTCAGTACTCGCCCACCTCGAAGCTGGGCAAGATCACCAAGACCTCGCCCTACGGCACGGTGGAGAAGCCCTTCAATCCGGGCGAGCTGGTCATCGGCGCCAAAGGCACCTTCTTCGCCCGCTCGATCGACATGGAGATGCCGACCACGCAGGAGTGTCTGGTGGCCGCTGCCCGCCACAAGGGCATGTCGGTCGTGGAGGTGATGCAGAACTGCGTGATCTTCAACGACAAGACCCACGCCGATTTCGCTGCCGACAAGGCGACGCGCGCCGAGCGGACCATCACCCTGCGCCACGGCGAGAAGATGCTCTTCGGCGCCGACCGCAAGAAGGGTCTGGTGTTCGAGAACATGAAGCTGAAGGTGGTGACCGTCGGCGAGGAGGGCTACACGCTCGACGACATCCTCACCCACGACGCCCACACGAAGGACACCACGCTGCACGTGCAGCTGGCGGCGATGAAGTACCCCGAGTACCCCGTCGCCGTGGGTGTGATCCGCGAGGTGGAGGAGCCCACGGTCTACGACCGCGAGGTGGCCCGTCAGGTCGAGGAGGTGAAGGCCAAGAGCCCGATCCACTGCGTAGACGACCTGCTCCGTTCGGGCGAGACCTGGGAGGTGGAGTAACGCCCCGGTGCAAAAAAGAGGAGCGGCCCGTCGGGTCGCTCCTCTTTTTTTACTGCATGTCCCAGCTGAAGGGTTTCGGCCGGACGATCGTCTGCCGCCACCGGTGCGAGAAGCCGTCGCGCACCGATATTTCGAGCGTCGTATCGGGTCCGGAGGCGACCACCCGGAACAGATGTTCGGTCAAGGCGGGCGAGAAGGCGGTTCCGGTCACGGGTATCTCGCCTTCGGAGATGTGCCGGTAGAGCGGGTCGTAGTCGCGGATGCGCTCCACGGGGAGTTTCCGGCCGTTCTCGCGCACCTCGATCTTCCAATCGGGGTCGTAATTGTAGACATTGATCCAGACCTCGTTGGCGCCCGGCTTTCCGCCGTACTGCACCGGCACGGTGTTCATGTCGTAGGCGATGAACTGGCAGCTGTCGACGGACCGTCCGAGGGCCTTGTAGCTCCACTCGATCCGGTCCCCGTCCACGCGGTAGATGGCATAGCCGCCCGGCGTGCCGTCCTTGACCATGTGGCGGCGCCCCTCGCCGTCGAGCTTCCAGGACGAGGCCGCCACGGCAATGTTGTTATGTTCGGAGATGTGTTTTGACCATACATAATGCCGGTTCACATGCGTATGTCCGGTCAGGAAGAGCACCCGGCGGAAACCGTCGAACTTCTCCAACAGCCGTTCGGCCGCAGCCTCGTCGGAGAACTTCGTCACCAGCTTCGTCTCCCCGTTTTCGAGGGCGCGGCACCCGATCAGCGGAGCGTGCATACAGACCACCACGGGGGTCGACCGCTTCACATGGCGCAGGTCCTGCTCCAGCCAGCCGAGTTGCGTATCGTCGATGTAGACATGAAAGTCCCAGCGGGTTTTCGTGCCGATCTTCCGCGGGCCCAGGTAGACGATGTTGTCGAGCATCACGTAGTGGACGCGGCCCAGGTTGAACGAATAGTAGCTGGGGCCGATCACCCGGCGATAGGTCTTGACCGCCACGGAGTCCCACTCCTCGGAGGCGTGCTTGCCCTTGGGGTCGTTGTCGTGGTTGCCCATTGCGTGAAAGATAGGCAGCGAAGGGATGCGCTCCATCTCCTTCAGGTACTCCGGAAGTCCGAAGTTGTTGCGGTACCAGCGCGAATCGGTCGTCATATCGCCCAGCGTGAGGGCATAAGTCTTGCCCGGCGTGGTCCGCATCGTCTCGCGGAAATCGGGGACGAACTTCTCCCGGAACTGGCGGATATCCTGCTGGGCCGGCGTATTCGTGAGGTGGATATCGTTCAGCACAAAGAGCGTGTAGCGGTCGTTGTCGCACCGTGTCAGCCGGAAATCGGCCGTATCCACGGCGGCGGCCGTCAGCGGCACGAAATGGCGCGGGATCACGCCGTCGGCCTCCACTTCGTACCCCGAAGGGATCGACAGAAAGACATATCCGCAATTTTTGGAGGAGCGGAGCCCGTAGGTTCCGTCGTCACCGGTCAGGACCACCTGCTCGCCGTCCGAGACGACCGCTCCGGCAATCCCCTTTCCGTCGCAGGAGACCTTTCCCACGACTTTGTAATCCTGCGCCGCTGCGGCGCCGGCCGCCAGCAGAATCCCGGCGACCCATCCCGCCCGCCAAAGACGGGCTATGGTTCCATACGATATTTTCATCGGTTCAATGGTTCATCTCGAAGGGCTGCCCGGACGGCCTCCGGCAAGGAGAGCCGTCCGAGTCTGCCCGACGTATTTATTGCATATCCCACGCAAAGGCTTTCGGCCGCACGACCGTCTGCTTCCACGTATTTCCGAAGCCGTCGCCGACCTCCACCTCGACTTCGCCGTCCGCCGACGAGGCCGTCGCACAGAACATGTGCGGCACCGCCGATCCGGGGGCGAACGCGCTGCTCAACGACACGCCGTCGGCAACCAGCGAATAGAGCGGATCCGAACGCCAGCACTGCGCGACGGGAATCTCGCTGCCGTTTTCGCGCACGCGGACCGTCCAGTCGGGATCCCAGTTGTAGACGTTGATGAGCAGCTCGTTGCCGCCCGGCGTACCGCCGTAGGCCGCAGGAACCGTGTTGAGATCGTAGACGATGAACTGGCAGGCGTCGACATCGCAGCCCAGCGCCTTGTACTTCCGCTCGATCCGCTTGCCGTCGAACGTATAGATCATATATCCGCCGGGGGTTCCGTCCTTGCTCAGATGGTGCTTCTCGGGTCCGTAGATCTGCCAGGAGGATGCTGCCACCGCGATGTTGTTCTGCTCGGTGACGCGATCCGAATAGCGGCAGAAGTAGTTCGTGTGGGTGTGTCCGGAGATGATGTGCACGCGCTCGAACTTATCGAACTTCTCCAGCAGCCAGTCCACCTGATCCGGATTCGAGAATCCTTTGGCCACCTGCAGCTCGCCGTCGACGATGCCCGCGCAGCGGAACAGCGGGGCGTGGGTCAGCACGACGATCGGCGTGGCGGCATCGACATGGGAGAGGTCGCGCTCCAGCCAGGCCAGCTGCACGTCCTCGACATAGGTGTTGTAGGCGTTGACGCCCGTGTAGACGATGTCGTCCAGCACGACGAAGTGGAACTGTCCGAGGTTGAACGAGTAGTAGTTGGGGCCGATCACCCGGCGGTAGGTCTCCACGGCCAGGGCATCCCACAGCTCGGAGGCTCCCACGCAGCGAATATCGTTGTCGTGGTTACCCATGACGTGCCAGATCGGAATCGCTCCGGGCACGTTCCGCATCTCCGCCAGATACTCGGGCAGGGCGAAATTGTTGTTGTACCAGCGGGTGTCGGTGGTCATGTCGCCCAGCACGGTCGTGTAGACCTTCCCCGGCGTCTTGGCCAGCATCTCCGCATAATCGGGCACGAAATCGCTCCTGAAACGCTGGATGTCCGCGGTCGAAACGGTATTCGTGAGGTGAATGTCGTTCATGACGAAGAGCGTGAACCGCTCGTTGTCGGTCCGGACGAGCTCGAAGTCGGCCACATCCTCCTCGCTGCCGTCCAGCCGGGCGAAGAAGCGCGGGATCAACTCGTCCGACGGAACGTCGTAACCGCTCGGGACGGAGATGAAGACGTAGCCCGTCCGCTTCCAGGAGTTGAGCAGATACTCTCCGTTCTCGTCGGTGGTCGTGGTCAGCTCGCCGTCCGACACCACCACTCCCTTCACGGGCACCCCGCCGCAGCTCACCGTGCCGCGCACCGTGGTGGCCGCCAGCGGCTCCACGGGGGCGTTGTAAACGATCTTGCGGGCGAGGGGCACGGCGCTGGCGAAGGTGGACAGCTCCGGAATCGCGACGGGACGGCCCGCATAGGCGCGCTTCATGTAGATCGAAAGTTTCACCTCCTGATCCGTCGTCGCATACTTCATCTCGCGGTCCTGATGCACCGTATTGGGCACGGCCGACCACCCTTCGGGTTTGGCCGACGCCGGAGCAAGGATGTAGACCAGCCCGTCCGTCAGCGTGGTGATCGTTCCGCCGTTGTTGGCGCGTGCATTGCTGGTCAGCATCTCGAAGCCGTTGAAATAGTCCGGGATGTTGTTCACCTTGTAGGCCCGGTTGGTGATGATGCGGGCCCCTTCGGAGAGGATCTGTTTCCGATACCCCTCGGCGCCTTCGACGACGATGGTCTCGGAGAGCGATTCGGGCGCCTCCTCCGTCTCCTCGTGGCAGGCGGCGAACAGCGGCAGCGCCAGAAGCGCCAAAAGCGTTATTTTCAAATTGTTCATAATGGGTCTTTTTTATTTGCTATCGTTTCTGTTCCGTTCAGGGGTTGACCGTCACGGTAAAGTGCCGGACGATCTGCGTCTCGCCCGAAAGCGTGCGGATCCGTGCGACGAACGTCGTCTCATACACGCCCGGCTCCGCGAATACGTAGTCGAACGTCCCGGGCATCTCGCCGCCCGAAATCTTCACCTGCACGGGCCGGTCGGGTCCGAAGTTCCGCATCGTGCGCTGCAGCGGGCTCATGACGGCATAGGCGTCGCGGTCGCCGGTCGGGTTGTTCGCGCACCAGAAACGCCAGGGATAGATCGTCTCGCCTCCGTAGGTGAACGTAGCGCCCCAGCCGGAGAGCGTCGTGTCGGTATAGGAGGCGCCGTTGACGATATGGATGTCCGACTCGACCTGCCGCAGAATCTCGGTCCGGGTCTCCCCCTCCCGGCTGAAGGCCTGAATGTCGGTGAACCAGACACCGGTTCGGGAGTTCTTCAGGCCGGCGTCGTACTTGTCGATGTGGTAGAAGAAGGCCACATGAAGCGTCTCGGAATCGCCGTAGTACGACGAGAGATCCACCTCGCCCGAATCGGTCATTCGATCCTTCTCCGCATAGCGGTCGGCGGTCGTGGGGCCGTTGTTCGCCGTCCAGATCTTCGTCGGAAGCGTGAAGCGGGCCGTGACGTCCGTCCAGGTGGCCGCCAGGATGCGCTCCTCGGTGTAGGTTCCGTCGAAGTCGGTCGAGACCTTCACGGTCACGGGGTGCACCTGCACGCCGGCCTGCAGCTGCGAGCGGAACGAGAAGAGGATGTCGGAGTAAGACAAGCGGTCCTTGTCGGCATACTCCCACTGGTGATACATCTCGCCCGAGAAGAAATCGACGCTCTCGGCCGCACCTTCGAGCGCGAAGCGGATCGGCTCCCCAGCCCGGCACTCGACCGCCTCGGCGGATACGCCGAACGGATTCGCCGCCTCGAAATCGTCCAGATTCAGCTCGACGTCCCGACGGTAGTTTCGGTTCGACTTGAAGTCGGCTTCGGGAAGCTCGACCGTGCACACCGAGTTATCGATCGCCGTCACATAGAGCTTCAGGGTCCCCGCCGCATGATGGCCCGGGGCCACCATGAGCCAGAAACTGCCGTAGTCGCTCCGGTTCACGGAGAGCTGCTGTCCGAAGGTCAGCACGGCCTCGCGGCTCTCTTCGAGCGCCTCGACCGGAAGCACGGTGTAGCCGCTCTCGATCGGCGCCGTCAGGTCGACCGTACCGGCCGGTACGGTCAGGGCAGACTCCTCGGAGACGAGTTTGATCTGCCGGATCGGCACGTCGATCGACGAACCGGCATCCATCTTGAGACGAATCTCCACCATGGCGAAGAGGTTATGGAAGGTAAACTCCACCGGCGAATCGTCCGACGCGTCGAACACGCGCGACACCGGCGCGGCCTTCATCTTGCAGAGGGAGGCCAGATGCTCCGTCGAACCGACGGCGCTCTGCATCTGCTGCGTAGGCAGCGAAACGGGCCACGCATTCGGCTCGCTCCGCAGCGTTCCGTCATAAGGATAGCAGGCGTAGAACTCCTGCCGGCCGGGCCGCCATTCGAAAATCCGGTCCAGCGTCATCGGCGAGAACGAGCACTGCGCAGGCTCGTTGCGGTCGGGCGCCGCCGCATAGGGATAGTTGTCTCCCGACACCGCACCGCGGCCGAAGATGCCGATCGCGTCGCCCGAACTCCAGGCGACATCGAGCTGCGTGCCGTCGGCCTCGACGATCGCACGGCTCGCGACCGCCCCCGGAGCGGCGAACCGCACGGCGGGTCCCTGTCCGGCGAAAGCCGGCTCTGTATCCGTCTCCCGGCATCCCGCAGCGAGAGCGAGGAGTATGATCGCAAAAATATGCCTTTTCATGATTGCTTCGTTTTTCATAGGGTTCACCATTCTTCGTAAGCGGGAGGAGCGATGCTTCCTCCGTCGTCCACGACGGAGATCTCGATCTCGCGCAGCACCTCGCAGCGGCCGTAGACATTCGAATTGGCCGCGACGAACGTCACGACGTACTTCCCGACCTTGTCGTAGGTGTGGCGGAAAGTGTGCATCGTGGGATCGGCCACAGCCTTGATGCCGACGCCTCCGTCGGGCCCCAGATTCACATCGTCGGGACGGTGAAGCGCTCCGGAGACAGCCCACAGCTGCATGTCGGAGGCCGGACGGAAGTCCGTGCGGAGCATGATGCGGCTGTTGTTGACATCGGGCTTCTGATTGCCGTTGTTGGCATCGTAGGCCGCATCGCCGAAGCACTGGAACCCGGCGTTCTTGAGATCGTAGAGTTTCGTGGTGCCGGCGGCGGTGATGCCGTCGATGTTGAAATTCATAATATCCACCTGCGTGCGGCCGTTCGATCCGGTGTACTGCTTCACCGAGTAGTGGTACATCAGCCAGATCGGCGAGCCGTCCTCGGGAAAGAGGTCGTCGATGTAGAGCGTGCCGGCCGGAACCGCCTGCTCCGTATCGGTCGGAAGGTCGAACCGGTCGGAGAGATCCGTCCAGGTCGCCCGGTTCACGCCCGCCTCGCTGTAATCGCCGTCGAAATCGGTCGAATAGTAGATGTAGGCGCAGCACGGATTGGCATTGCCCTTCGTGCCGGCCTTCGTCTGCGTGACGAAAGAGAGGGTCACCTCGGCCTGCTCGATGCGGTCGCGGTTGCGGAAATCGTAGGCGTTGCCCGGCTCGCCCGAGTAGAAGATGATAAAGTCGGGGCTGCCCGCGAACGAGAAGACCACGGGCTCGCCGACCTTGAATACCGTACCGGCGGTGCTCACCGAGAAATCGGGCGTTTCGGCCCGCTCCTCCTCATTGCAGCCCGTCAGCCCGAGCAGGACCGCGGCGGCGAGGAGAGGCAGCGCGAAAAAGATATGTCTGTTGATAAGTTTCATGATTGCGGATTTTTGAGATTACCAGCCTTTGTTCTGAACCAGGTACGGGTTGACGCTCAACTCATACGTCGGAATGGGCCACAGCACGTCGCGGGTCTGCACGTTGCCGTAGTAGAGGCGGGCCGCCACGTAGTAATTGGAGGTGTAGTTGGCGGGCACCGTCGAGCGGACGGCCTGCATCCGGTCGTAGAACTCGCCCCAGCGGACGAGGTCGTCCTTGCGCAGCAGCTCGTGCCCCAGCTCGCGGGCCCGCTCCTCCTTCACCGCCGACAGCAGCGAAATGCGTCCCTCCTCGGGCAGATCGACGCCCGTAACGGGCGTATTCACGTCGCGTCCGTAGCCGCGACGCCGCACGCGGTTGAGATACTCGTAAGCCTGCGTCAGCTCGCCGGCGTCGCTCGTCTCATCGGCGGCGACCGCCGCGGCATACATCAGCAGCACGTCGGAGTAGCGCAGGATGGGGAAGTTCGTCGAGGTGTTGGTCGTGCTCTTCGGCGCGATGATCTCGTACTCGCGGCGGAACTTGCCGCTGCACCGCACCCACATGTTGTTGGCCGATATGGGCTCCTTCTCGCCCTCGTCGCTGAATTCGTAATCGGCGATGGTCCAGTCGCGCCGCTCGTCGTCGTCCTCGAAAAGCTGGAAGAAATAGGGCGTCGCGCGGATCGTGCCGATCGAATACCCCACTTCGGGCTTGTCCGTATTGGTGAACTTGATGCCGTTGTTGCGGCCAACCTGTCCGGCGGTCGTCGTGTAGGTGCCCACGTTGTTGCCGTAGAACTCCACCTCGAAGATGCTCTCCCGGATGTCGTACTTATCCTGCATGTAGTTGATGAATACCTGCTGGTACGAAGGGTTCAGGGCATGGAATCCCGTATCGATGACCTTGGCGGCTAAGGTCTTGGCCCGGGCGTACATGCCCGGCTCGTTCACCGGATTGCCGGCCATGTAGAGGCACACGCGGGCCAGGATGCCGTAGACGGCCGACTGGCTGATCCGTCCGCCGCACTCCACCTCGGAGGCCGGTTTGACGAGCTCCGCCGCCGTCTCCATGTCCTCGATGATCTTCAGGTAGACCTCCCGCTGCGGCGTCTGCGGAACCTGCACGTCGGACAGCTTTCCCGAAGCGGGCGTGTGCAGCATCAGCGGCACGTCGCCGAAGCGGATCGTCAGCAGGAAATGGTAATAGGCGCGCAGGAAGAGCGTCTGGCCGTAGATGTTGTCGCGCTCGGTCTCGTCCATGACCGGCTTCGCGATGTTCTCCATCAGGCGGTTCGCCCGGCCGATGCCCACGTAGAGCTCGCGCCAGTAGGTGCGGATCTTGCTGTCGGAGGGGGACACGTCGTAATAGCCCACCGTGCCCTCGTCCACCGTGTAGGCCTCGTAGCCGATGTCGGCCGAAAGCCCCACGCGGCCCAGCATGGCGGCGCCGTAAAGTCCCGACTGGGCCATCGTCGCATAGACTCCGTTGAGAGCCGTCTGAAGCTGATCGGCGGTCGCATAATAGTCGTTCGGGTCGATGAAGTCCTGCGGTTCCGTATCCAGCAGGCTGCACGAGGCGGCCAGGTATGCCGTTACGGAGAGCAATATGTATTTTATCTTTTTCATGTTCGAATGATTAAGGGGTTAAAAGACGATCTTCAGACCCGCCGTGTAGACTCGGTTGCGAGCGTAGGCCGAGTAGTCGTAGCCGGGCGTCAGCGCCGAGTTGCGCGTCGACACCTCGGGGTCGAGACCCGAATAGGCGGTCCAGGTCCAGAGGTTCTGTCCCGACACGTAGATCTGCACCGACTCCATGTGCATCTTGATCGTCCACTTCTTAGGAAGCGTATAGCTCAGCTGCAAGGTCTTCAGACGCAGGAACGAGCCGTCCTCGATCGTGCGCGACGAGTAGACGCCGCGCGGGCCCTGGCCTCCGGGGCGGAAGTTTCGGCTGGAGGTGTTCTCGGGCGTCCAGTGGTCGACGTAGGAGCGGAACTGGTTGATATTCTTGCCCGCATAGTTGCCCTCGAAGATGATGCGGTTGGCATTCATGATGTCGTTGCCGTAGCTCCACTGGAAGAAGACGTTCAGCGAGAGTCCCTTCCACGAGAAGTTGTTGTTGAAGCCGCCCGAATGGATGGGAAGCGCCCGTCCGATGACCACCATATCCTGCTCGTTGACCACGCCGTCGCCGTTCTGGTCGACGTACTTGATGTCGCCCGGACGGATCGTCTCGCGGGCGTTGCCGTTCGTGGGAACGCTCTTCTTCAGCACCGAGGCACCCGTAGCGTCGGTCTCGAAATCCTCGAAGCCGTAGACGCCGTCCCAGACGACGCCGTAGAAGGCCGCCATCGGACCGCCCACGCGCGCGATGTAGAGCGGCGTGGAGTTGAAATCGGTGGTGAAGGCCACCGTCGAGAGCAGACTCTCCTGATCCTCGGTCAGCGCCATGACGCGGTTGCGGTTGAAGCTGATATTGAAATCGCTCGTCCACTTGAAGTTCCGGGTGTCGATGTTGACCGTGCTCAACGAGATCTCCAGACCGTCGTTGCGCACCCGTCCGACATTCTTATAAACCGTCGAGAAGCTGCTCGTGAAGGGCAGGCTGGCATTCAGCAGCAGATCGCGGGTCGTCTTGCGGTAAAGGTCGACCGTGAGGTTAAGGCGATTGCTGAACAGGGAGAGATCCAGACCGAGGTCGATCTGCTCGGTGCTCTCCCAGGTCAGATCGCGGTTGCCCATATTACTCGGCACCACGGCCCCCGAGGGCGTTCCGTTGTTGAACGAGTAGTAGTCCGAGAGGACGAGCGAGGGGTAGGTCGCGAAATCGCCGATGCGGTTGTTACCGGTCACGCCGTAGCTCACACGCAACTTCGCATCGCTCACGAACCGCACCTTCTGCATGAACTTCTCCTGCCCCAGCCGCCACGCAAAGGCGCCCGACGGGAAGATGCCCCACCGGTTTCCGGGCGTAAACTTCGACGATCCGTCGGCACGGAACGATGCCGTGAAGATATAGCGCGAACGGTAGCTGTAGTTCACGCGGCCCAGCCACGACATGAGCACGTTTTCCGAGAGCGTGGAGGTCGCGCCGTAGGGAAGGCCGTCGTCCATGCCGCTCAGGCCGAGGAATTCGTTGGGAATGTGCGAGGTCTCGAATCCGTAGACCGACGTCACGGTGCCCTGCATCGTGAATCCGGCCGTGATGTCGAACCGGTGCTTGTTGTCGATCTCCCGGCGGTAGACCAGCGTATTCTCGTTCATCCAGTCATCCAGCGTGCGCTCGTTGAACGAGGCGTTGACCCCCTTGTTGTTGCCGGCACGTGGGAATCCCTGATAGGTCAGCGAGTTGTTGAACTCCTCCTGCCGGATCGTCTTGCGGCCGTAGCCGGCGCGCACCGTCAGCTTGAGCCCCTTGATGATGGTCCACTCCAGCTTCGCGTTCGAAAGGAAGGTCGTGACCTTCTTCGAGGTGTTCTCGGCGTTGTTCGAGACGATCGGGTTCATGACGCTGGTATCGTTCTCGTCATCGAACAGGCTCTCGCTGTCCGCGATGCCGAGCTGCACGGGGCGGTAGGCCCACGTGCGGTACATCAGGTAGGAGGCGTAGGCGTTCGCCGTCGAGAGCGAGCGCGAGGTCGTCTGTCCGTAGGTCTTGTCGTGGGTGTAATTGGCATTGAGGCTCAGGCGCACCTTCTTGCCCAGGCTCTGATCGAGCGAGAAGCGGCCCTGATACTTCTTGTAGCCGGAGTTCTCGATCACGCCCTCCTGATCCACCACCGCGCCCGACACGACGTAACGGGTCGACTTGTTGCCGCCCGACACCGAGAGGTTGTGGGTGTGCATGAGGGCATTGCGGAACAGGCGGTCCTGCCAGTCGATACCTTCGTGGGTACGGTAGTAGTCGAGCGTCCGGCCCGGCTTGGTCAGGTAGCGGTCGAGGTTCGACGGCGACCGCTCGATCTGGTACACGACGAACTCGTAGGGCGTCATCAGCTCCATGCGCTTGGTCACCTCCTGCACGCCCACCGTGCCGCTGTACGAGATTTTCGGCTTGCCGATCTCGCCTTTCTTCGTTTCGATGATGATGACGCCGTTGGCTCCGCGCGAGCCGTAGATCGCCGTCGCCGAGGCATCCTTGAGCACCGTCAGCGAAGCGATATCGGCCGTATTGACCGCCGCACTCGAGAAATCCTCGATCGGGAATCCGTCGACGACATAAAGCGGAGAGTTGCTCTGCGTAAGCGAGTTGGAACCGCGGATGACGATATCCATCTCCGAACCGGGCTGGCCGTCCGAAGAGGTGATCGAGACACCGGCGATTCGTCCCTGAAGCGCCTGGTCGAACGAAACCACGGGGGCCTTGACCATGTCTTCCATCTTCACGCGGCCCAGCGTTCCCGTGACATCGACCAACCGCTGATTGCCGTAGCCGATCTCCACGACGACGTTTTCGATCATCTTCGAATCCTCCTTCAGCGTCACGTCGAAATGGGTCTTTTTGCCGACGGAGATCTCCTCCGTGACGTATCCCAGCATGGAGATCGTCAGCGTCTGGTCCGCGGCGGCAGCGATCGTGAACTTACCGTCGCCGCCGGTCGTCGTGCCCTTATTCGTACCCTGTACGAGTACGACGACTCCGGCCATCGGCTGTCCGCCTTCGTCGCGCACCTGTCCCGTGACCTTCCCCGCAGGGGAGGGCTGTGCCCATAGCGCCGGCACGCTGCCGCCTAAGAGCAACAGAATGCTGACGAGCAGGCAGTTAAGGAGTAGTTTTTTAAAATTCAATCAGGCTTAGGTTTTCAACGGTAAACGGGTCCGTAGTTGTTGCAGGCCCGGAAGTCGGCACCCTCGGGATCGGTGCCGAAAGCGGCCCAGGCCGAAGGACGGAAGATCTTCTCCTCGTCGACGTTGTGCATGCAGACCGGAATGCGGAGCATGGAGGCGAGCGTAATGAGGTCGGCGCCGACATGGCCGCAGGTGATGGCCCCGTGGTTGGCGCCCCAGCTGTTCATCACACTGTAAACGCTCTTGAAGGCCCCTTTGCCCGTCAGCCGGGGTGCGAAGTAGGTCGTGGGCCACGAGGGGTCGGTGCGCTTGTCGATGTGCTCGAAGATCGCCCGATCGACGTTCACGGCCCATCCTTCGGCGATTTGCAGCACCGGGCCCTGCCCCTTTATCAGGTTCAGACGGCACATCGTAACCGGCATATCGCCCCGCGTGAAGAACTTCGACGAGAAGCCGCCGCCCCGCATATATTCACGGCCGGCCGGATGCCAAGTCGTCGCTTCGAGGCACTGTTCGGCCTCCCGCTCGGTGATCTCCCAGAAAGGTTTCATCACCGGATTGCCCTCGGCGTCGGACATGGCACCCGAGGCGTCCAGCGTGCTGCTGCCCGAGTTGATGAGGTGGATGATACCGTTCGCGGCGCGGCCCGTCAGCTTCTTGCCCGTGGCCCGCTCGACGGATTCGGGGCTCCAGTAGGTGCGGACGTCGGAGAAGAGCTGCGCCTGGTTGGTCAGCAGGTGCATGAAGAGCATCGAAACGCCGTTCAGCGTGTCGTTCTCGGTGGCGAAGGTGTAGGCCTCGCGGATGCCGTTCCAGTCGAACGAGGTATTGAGGATGGCTTCCGAGAAGTCGCCGTCGGGACGGAAGTCGGTCCACTGGCGCTGGCCCTGGAAACCGCCGGCGATGGCGTCGTGACCGGCGGCCTCCTCCTCGAAGCCCATCTCGGCGAGCTTCGGATTGCCGACCATCAGGTCGCGGAAGATCATCGTCATCTTGACCACGTACTCCCATACCTCGTCCTTCTTCTCGCGCGAATAGCGGAGGTGCTCCGAATTGAGGTCCTCGCCCTCGCGGGACTTGCAGTATTTCTCGACCCAGGCCATAGCCCGTCCGAACTCCTCCTTGTCATAGATGCCCAGCTCAATGCGGCGCGCGATCTCTGAACAGTCGACGGCTTCGTTGCGCATGCCCAGATACTCCTGGAAGAAGTCGGGATCGGGCATCGAACCGGCGATACCCATCGACACGGAGCCGATCGAAAGGTAGGATTTGCCGCGCATCTCCATGACGGCCACGGCCGCACGGCCGAAGCGCAGCAGCTTCTCCTCCACGTCGGGGGCGATGCTGTTGTCGTCCTGCTCCTGCACCTCGGAACCGTAGATGCCGAATGCCGGCAGCCCCTTCTGGTTGTGGCCGGCCAGCGCCGAAGCGAGATAGACGGCACCCGGACGCTGGGTCTTGTTGAAGCCCCAGATCGCTTTGGGCATCAGCGGATCCATGTCGATGGTTTCGGAGCCGTAGCACCAGCAGGGCGTCACGGAGAGGACGGCCCCGACCCGGTTGTCGCGGAACTTGTCGGCTGCGGCGGCCGCTTCGGCCGCACCGCCGATCGTCGTATCGGCGATGACGCACTGAACGGGAGTTCCGTCGGCATAGCGCAGCTTCTCGGCATAGAGCTTCGCGACGCTCCGGGCCATGTCCATCGTCATCTCCTCGAGGGATTCGCGGATACCGCCGCGACGGCCGTCGATAATGGGACGGATACCGATTTTAGGATAGTTTTTCATAGGTCGTATAAATTTTTCGGTTCTATTCGTAAATTTTCGGATGAGGAAGCGTCACGAAATCCTCGTCCTCGATCATCTTGTAGGTCAGTTTCAGGATCAGGTCGTCGCGGATCTCCCGCAGAGCTGGATCGTCGATCAGGTTGCACTGCTCGTCGGGGTCGTTCTGCAAATCGTAGAGCTCGAACATCGGCCGCACGGGCGAGAAGTAGAGCCGCTCGGAGAGCGCGTCGAGCCGGCCGCTCTCGTGCAGGCTCTTCAGTTCGAGGAACATCTCCGTGCCGGCGAAATCGACAGGTGTCCACGGCTGGCCGGGCAGCAGGTGGGAGATAAGCTTGTAACGCTCGCCGACGATACACCGCATCTGGTCGAAGACCGAGGTGTCGTTCGGCAGCGAATTGGTCGCGTGGCAGCTCCGGACGGAGTAGACGTACCGCTCGCCCGGGGTTTCGCCCCGCGTCATGAGGGGCAGCAGGTCCTCGCCCTCCATCTCTTCGGGAACCGGCACTCCGGCCGCAGCCAGGCAGGTCGAGGCGATATCCACGTTGGAGACCACAGCGTCCGACACGGCCGGAGCGATATGTCCGGGCCAGCGGATCATGAACGGCACCCGGATTCCGTTTTCGTAGAGCGTGCCTTTGGCCATGAACTGCGCGCCGCCGTTGTCGCCCATGAAAATGACGATCGTGTCATCGCTCAGGCCGTGTTCGTCGAGATAGCGCAGCACCTCGCCGAAATCGGAGTCCAGCCGGTGAATCTCGTCGTAATAGGCCGCCAGGTATTCGCGGACCAGCTGCGTGTCGGGATAGAAGGGCGGAAGCGTCAGGGAGCCGGGGTCGTGCACCTTCGGGGCGTCGTAGGGCGTATGGGGATCGGAATAAGAGAGCTGCAGGAAGAAGGGCTTCTCCTTGTCGCGGCGCTCCATGAAGGTCCGGAACTGCTCGTTGATCTTCCAATGGCTCTCGCCCTTGCGGGCGTCGGCGACGACCATGCAGGTGTCGAGCCGGTCGGGGAAGGTCTTGTAGCCGTGCTCCGCATAGTAGAGTTCGACCTCTTTGATCCGCCCCACCCGACCGCTGACGGCCCCGTCGAGGTGGTAGCCGCGTCCGGCGACGCCCGTGTAGTACCCCTGCTCGCGCAGGTATTCGGGGAAGGCGTGGAAGCGGCGGGCGAGCGTCACGTTGAAGCGCGTCATGTTCACCGCCACGGGCGAGCGCCCCGTCATGATCGAGGCGCGCGAAGGCACGCTCTGCGGCGAGGTGGCGTAAGCGCGGGTAAAGCGCACCCCCGCGTCGGCGAAGCGGTCGAGATTCGGCGTCCGGATGTCGGGATTGCCGTAGCAGCCGACGGCGAAAGCACTCTGGTCGTCGCTCAGCACCACGAGGATATTGGGTTGTTTCGGAGCTGCCGCGACGGCCGTGCCGCCCAGCACGCCGCCGCAGAGCATCAGTCCGGTCTGCAATCTGTTATTCATGCGTTTCGGTTTTTCGGTTGGTGAATTTCGTAAGCAGGAAGCCCGTCAGGAAGATGACCGTCGTTCCGATGACGATCGTCAGATAGGTGTGCAGCGGGCTGTGGAACCGGTAGAAGGGCGAACCCTCGTTGATCAGCGGCGAGAGGCTCATCCAGGCGATAGTCAGCAGTCCGAGCACCACGGCTACGACCGCATGGACCCGGCGCACCGTCTTGCAGACGACGCCCAACAGGAACAGACCCAGCATACCGCCGCTGAAGATCGAGGCCAGCTTCCACCAGGCATCCAGCACGCCGTCGATGCGCATCATCAGCAACCCCATGACGATTCCCAGGGCTCCGACGGCGAACGAGGTGGCGTAGAGCACCCGCATACTCTTCTTCTCGGAGAACTCCCTCTTCGAGAGCCGCTTGGCGAAGTCGGTCAGGACGATCGTGGCCGAGGAGTTGATGCTCGTGGCGACGGTCGACATGCCTGCCGAGAAGAGCGAGGCGATTACCAGTCCCGTGAGGCCGGTAGGCAGTCCGTGGACGATGAACCACGGAAAGACCTGATCCGAGGGGGTGCCGGCGGGCAGCAGTTCGGGCCGCGCGGTGTAGTAGGCGAAGAGCGCGGTGCCGATATAGACGAACACGAGCGATACGGGGATGTAAAGCAGTCCGCCGAACAGGGTCGACTTCACGGCATCGGCCGTCGACCGGGTCGTCATGTAGCGCTGCACGTAGTTCTGATCTATGCCGTAGTTCTGCATGTTGACGAACAGTCCGTAGACAAGCACGACCCAGAAGGTCGGTTCGGTCAGGCTCGCGCCGAAGCTGCCGAGGCTGAACTTGCCGTGGGCCGAGGCAATCTCGAAGAGCTGGCCGGGGCCTTCGGGCATCGTGAAGGTGAGAATCGCGGCGCAGGCGACGGCTCCGACGATCAGGATGATGCCCTGGATGGCATCGGTCCAGACCACGGCGGCGATACCGCCCAGCAGCGTGTAGACCAGCGTGGCAATGCCCGTGCAGATGATGATGGTCTGGATGTCCCAGCCGAACATCGTATTCAGCGGCAGCGCCAGCAGCAGCAGGATCGAACCCACGCGGGCGAGCTGCGTCAGCAGGTAGCAGACCGCCACGTAGCAGCGGGCCCAGTAGCCGAAGCGCATTTCGAGGTAGTGGTAGGCCGAGACGCTGTTGATCCCGCGGTAGAGCGGGATGAAGACTTTGGCCGCGAGCCACGTGGCGAGGGGGATCGAGAGGCTGAAGACGAACGGGTTCCAGTTGCCCTTGTAGGCGTCGCCGGGCAGTCCGAGGAAGCTGATGCTGCTCACGAACGTGGCGAAGATCGACATGCCCACGACCCACGGCGGCAGGGTGCCCTCGGCCGCAATGAAGGCCGCGGCGCCCTTGCGGCTGCGGAAATAGAACGAGCAGCCGAAGAGAGCTACTCCGCCCACGAAAAGAAAGAAGACGAGATGGTCGAGTAAGGTTATCTCCATAGCGTGTCAGGTTAGTCTGTCAGGTCGCAAAATATCATTCGCCGCACTCGACGCCCAGCGCTTCGAGGGCCTTGCGGATGCGGTCGCGCTCCTCGGTGCGGAAGCGGCGGTAAGGATAGGACATGTAGTCGTCGCAGATGCCCATCAGCGAAAGCGCGCACTTCACCCCCTTGAGGTAGCTGGAGCCGTACTTTCCAACGGTATAGATCGACGTGCTGATCTGCATGATCTTCCGCTGCAGGGCGTGCATCGTGCTCACGTCGCGGTTGCAGGCGGCGTCGTACATCTGCACGTAGAGCTCGGGGAACATGTTGGCTCCGCCGTTCACACCGCCGTCGGCACCCATCACCACGCTCTCGCCCGTCAGTTCCTCGGGACCCACGTAGAGAGCGAAATCGTCGCGGCCGCCCAGATGGTAGAGCAGCGTCTGGAAGTAGGTCATGTTGGCCGAGCTGTCCTTCAGGCCGATGATGTTCGGGTGGTCGGCCAGCGTCTTGACGGTCGCCGGCTCGAGGAACACCTTCACATGCGACGGCATGTTGTAGAGGAACAGCGGCAGGGGCAGCGCGTCGGCCAGAGCCGTGTAGTACTCGATCAGCTCCTGCTGCGAGGGCGCGAAGTAGTAGGGCGCGGCCGCAACGACCGCCGAAGCGCCGCACGCCGCCGCATGGGCGGCCAGCTTGACGCTCTCATCGAGCGACGTGTCGGTAACTCCCACCAGCACGGGGACCCGTCCGGCCACCTGGCGGCAGACCAGTTCGACGAACTCGTAGCGGCATTTGTAGGAGAGGCTCTGCGCCTCGCCCGTGGTGCCGAGCAGGAAAAGGGCGTGGACGCCACCGGCAAGGATGTGCTCCGTGAGCCGCACGGTGCCTTCGCGATCGATCTCGTCATCTCCCTTCAAAGGGGTAATCATCGGGGGAATGATTCCCCGCAGTTTCAGATTTTGCATGTCTTATGGATTTTATTTGTCTGTATGATTCGGAATCAGATAAAAATGGCCGTCTTCGGCACCCAGAAGCAGTTCGGGTTTCCCGTCGCCGTTCCAGTCGATAGGCGTGGGACAGGTCGAGTGTCCGGCGAAGATCCTTTCGGAGAGGTCGCCCATGGATTCGTACCACACCTCGCCCTGCTCCTCGCGGACGTTGCGGAACCACGCGGCGTTGTGGCTGTCGACGATCAGATCGAGACGTCCGTCGCCGTCCCAGTCGGTGAAACAGATCTTGCGGCGGCCCGACCAGCCGGCCTTGATGCCGTTCAGCTGCAACGGACCCTCCGAGGCGTTCAGCACCCCCTTCTTACGCTCGTACAGCGAGCAGTTCGTGCCGTGGAAGATGCGGCGGCCGGGACGGAGCAGCAGTTCGCCGTCGGGCGCGCGGAAGCGTTCGTAGTAGGCGAGGTAGCCCTCCTGATCGAGCACGATGAGATCCGTCAGGCCGTCGCCGTTCCAGTCCATCGCCACCGGCGTCGTGCGCCACTGCGTGACGAGCGTGCCGGGTTCGGGCGTCCACCAGTTCCAGGCGGGTTTGGGGGTCTCGCCCTCCCAGGCCACCCGCACGGGCTGCGCCGGGGCGAGCTTCAGCCCCTCCTTGCTGCCGAGGTTGCGGAACCACTCGATCTTGCCCCAGATCGAATTGACGATGATGTCGGGAAGCCCGTCGCCGTCCCAGTCGGCCACGGAGAGCACCGTATAGCCCCACTTGCGTTCGGCGGGGCCCTGTATCGAGCCGTTCTCGCCGGCCTGGATGCGGATGGGCTCGCCGTCGACGGTAAAGAGGCGCGGAGCGTCCCACGCCGGGTTCTCGCCGCCCGAGAGGTTGCGGATGAAGGCGATCTCGCCGGCGGAGTTGCCGGCTATGATGTCCTGCTTCCCGTCGCCGTCCCAGTCGAAGGCGCAGGGGGTGCTGAGCGCTCCGAACTTAACCGCATCGGCCTGCTGCGTGAAGTAGAGAGGATCCTCGAACTGGGGCATACCCCTCTTGACCTTTCCCGTATGACGCACCCAGGCCACACGCCCGTCCTCGTCGCCGACGATGAGGTCGGGATAGCCGTCGCCGTCGAAATCGGAAACCACCGGAACGATCATCTCCAGATGCAGGCGGATCTCTCCGTGCCGGTTCGCAAGCTGACGTCCCGCCGCGAAGCGGGGCTCCGTGCGGGTGCCGATGTTCTCGAACCAGGTCATGCCGTCGACGAACTCGCCGCAGATCAGGTCCAGATCGCCGTCGCTGTCGAAATCGGCGATACACGGATTAGGCGCCCCGTAGACATCGATCGGAGCGCCCCCTGCCTCCACCTTGCCGCGGTTGACATATCCCCGGCCGGTGTTTTCCAGCAGGTAGACGTAGCCGTGCAGGGGGCCGCGGGTCCAGCGGCCGCGGCTGTCGAACGCATTGTCCCAGCCGTAGTCGTCCCACGTATCGATGCCGACGACGATATCCTTGTCGCCATCGCCGTCCCAGTCGACGTAGTTCCACATGTTGCTCCGCGATTTCTTGTACGTGGCGCCGAGCACCTCGCCCTCGTAGCGCAGAGGCAGCTCCGCGGCGTAGGGGGCCTTGAAGAAGTCGGGATACTCGACATCCTTCGAAAGGACGTAGGGTCTGCCGTCCACCTCCGAAAGGCGGATATTGTTCAGCCCCTTCTCGCTGATGCGCCGGGCGGCAGCGAAACGGGGATGGCGCGCGGTTCCGATGTTCTTGAAGAAGTAAAGTCCCTTGTAGGGGAAGTCGGGGCACGATACGAGCAGGTCTTTGAGCCCGTCGCCGTCGTAATCCACGGGCAGCGGAATACCCCACAGCCCTACCCCCAGATCGACCGTGAGGCCCGGATTGTTGTACCGCAGGATGTCGGGATCGGATTCGGGGCGGGACGTCTGGGCAGCCGCCGGGGCCGCGGCGAACAGCGCAGCGGCCAGCGCGGCACTGCGGACGGCACGCGCGTTCGCTTTATTGAAGAGAGTTGTCGGATTCATATTTTTTCGGTTTTTAATAAATCGTTTTAGCATCGGGACAAATATTTTCAGTCTCCCGCGACCGCTTTTTCGGCGATTTCGGGCTCCGCATCGGGAGCGCTCTCGACGATCTCGGGCGTCAGCACGATGCGCGTACAGCTTGCGGACTTGTCCCGCTGCTCGATACTCTTTATCAGCAGATCGAGAGCTTCGGTTCCGAACTGCTCGATGGGCTGGCGGACATAGGCGATAGCCGTTTTATAGATGTCGAAGACTTCGTTGGTGTCGAAGCAGGCGATGGCGAAATCCTGAGGCACGCGCCAGCCGTTGCGGAAGATGACCCTCAACCCCTGCCCCGCCAGCGAGTTGGTGGCGAAGAGGAAGGCATCGACGCGGCGCTGCCGGGCCTCGCGGATGATATCCTCCATCTTGGAGAGCCGGTCGTGGCGCAGATGGTGGATGACGGCATTTTTATCCAGTTCGTATGCCTGCATGCAGCGGCGGTAGCCCTCCTCACGCTCGCGGATGTTCGAGAGATCCATCGAGTAGGAGATCATCTCGATCCGGGTGAATCCGCGCCGGATCAGCCTCTCGGTCGTTTCGTAGCCGGCGCGGCGGTTGTTCAGCACGACGCTGCTGACCTCCAGATCGGGGACCTCGCGGTCGAGCAGCACGAGCGGCACGTTCTGGCGGGCGACATCGCAGATGATCTCGTCCGCACCGTCGCACGGCACGACCACCAGCCCGTCGACTCCCTTGTTGCGGAACACCTCGATCAGATTCTCCAGCTTCTGAGGATTCTCGTCCGTACTGCCGAACAGCACGGTATAGTTGCGTTTATAGGCATGGTTCTCGATGCAGCGGGCGATGTCGGCGAAGAACTTGTTCGAGATATCCGAAACGATGACGCCGATCGTGTTCGTTTTGCCGCTGCGCAGGGCCCGTGCGGCGCTGTTGGGCTGGTAGTTGAGCTTCTGCGCGACCTCCAGAATACGCTGCGCGGTCTCCTTGTTCACCCGGTAGGTGTCCTTGCCGGCAGCCTTGTTATTCATGACGAACGAGACCAGAGCGATCGAGACGCCCGCCTCCGTAGCTATATCCTTTATGGTTACCCGCTTCGTTCGCATATTTTTTCCGATTATTTGCAATATCTGGGATTTTCTGTTACTTTTGCAAAAGTAATTAAAACGTTTTAATAAACAAACTTTTTACCTGTTTTTTTTAATTCCAACCCTTTCGAAACATGAAAACCTACGGTGAATCACGCTCATTTCTCGATACTTGCGGAGTTCGGGGCGTGGAGCTGTCCGACGAAACGGGACAAGCCCGCATCTATCTGGTCCCGGAGTGGCAGGGACGGGTCATGACCTCGACGGCGACAGGTCCCGAGGGCCCCGGCTACGGCTGGATCAACCGTCCGCTGATCGCTTCGGGGCTCCGGAAAGCGCAATTCAACCCCTTCGGCGGCGAAGAGCGCTT
>ENA-UOJJ01002370-UOJJ01002370.1-human-gut-metagenome-genome-assembly--contig:-CS66-NODE-2370-length-23740-cov-12.755246_pt1 | contig 23740 bp, 30 predicted proteins | sample MGYA00242343_ERZ723890 | MGnify/ENA metagenome assembly ERZ723890
CAAAAGAAAATATTGACAAGGAGCATATCTGCTGCGCCATGTCCGGCAAGCAGAGCGTCGCAAAAAAGGAATGGCTGCGGCAGCGCTTTGATGATGGACTTGTTTTCTATCGCAGTGAGGAACGCGGTAAATGCTTTATCGAATACATTCCGGCTGAAAGCGCATGGGTGCCGATTGAGGCAGACGGCTATCTCTACATTGACTGCCTCTGGGTATCCGGTTCCTTGAAGGGACATGGATACTCAAATGATCTGCTGGAGGCGTGCATCCGTGATGCCAAGGCGCAGGGGAAGGAAGGCATTTGTATTCTGTGCGCAGAGGGTCGGAAGCGGGAATTTCTCGCTGACCCGAAATTCCTTACTTACAAGGGATTCCGTGTGGCAGACATATCCGACTGCGGGATCAATCTCATGTACCTTCCCTTTGAACCGTCCGCACAGATGCCAAAGTTCCGGGAATGTGCAAAACATCCGGCGATTGAGGATAACGGTTTTGTTCTGTATTACACCGATCAGTGTCCCTACACCTATTATTGGGTACCAAGGGTGCAGGAGGCGGCGAAGGAACATGGTATCCCGTTCAAGGTCATCCATATCACTGACAAAGAATCTGCGCAGAATGTACCCGCACCGGTCACGACCTATGCCCTGTTCCGGGACGGTCAGTTTCTGACACAGAGTATTCAATCAGATAAAAAATTCCTGGCGCTGGCGGGCTTGTAAAGCTGATTTTAGCGAGATGAGTGGAGGATATTGCATTGGAGTGTGAAGAATGAAACCAACCGTTATCGACCCGAAAACGGCCACCCGTGCGGCGGCGTTTGACCTTTGGATGAGTGCGCCGAACCCTATGGTGACTTTTTTCAAAACGCTGGATGTCACACCGCTTGTGAGATTCAGCCACAAGCGCGGGCTGAAATTCAATATGCTTCTCTGCTGGTGTATCGGCAAGGCGGCCAGCGGGATCAAGGAGTTTTATACTCTCCCTGTTGGGTGCGAGCTGATGCAATATGACAGCATTGCGGTGAACACTATCGTAAAAAACAAAACCGGCGAGGTCGGCTCCTGCGACGTGCCGTTTTCCGCCGACCTTGCGCAGTTCAGCGCTGACTACCTGCGGCTGACACACGAAGTAGCGGAAAGCTGTGAAAATCACGACCTGCCGGGCAGCATGGTCATCGGCACCTCCGCCATCGTGGATACCGAGATCGACGGTGCCGTCGGCATGAACAGCGTCATTTTCAACAATCCATTCATCATCTGGGGCAAATATCATAAGGGGCTTTTCCGGACGACGCTGAAGCTGTCGTTTCAATTTCACCACACCCAGATGGACGGCGCACACGCAGGGCGGTTTCTTGGAAGGCTTCAAGAGCACATGAACAGGATAAACACATTATGAATTTTGAAATCATTTTTACACCGTACAAAGCGCGAAAACTAACAGAGGCTGATGTTCCCGACATCTTGGGCTTATATTTGGAAAACAATGTAAAAAATATAAGCACCGAAAAGCCGCCCGCTTAAAAAAGCGCGCGGCGATCCCGCAGACGAGCTGCACTCACAGATGTGAGTTGCAGCTCTTTTTTTATGCAGCATGGTTCATCCGCGATTTAGCCCCTCCGGGGCATAAAGGTCAATCTTATTGTGTCGGCGTCCTTTTTGGACTCGAACCGCTATAGTCCCGCACCTTTTGCACTCATACTTGATTTTCCCCTCATCATTTCTATAACCGTATAGTAATTCTCCGCAGTTGGAGCAATACATCGGTATAGGCAGCATTTAATCCAAGATGTCCCTTTACTGCCTCTGCAAAATCGATTGCTTTTTTTCGCTCGAAATATCCCTGTTCATTTTCTCGATGGGGATATTTTTTCTGCCGCCGACGCCGTGCCGTGCAGGCCGCCGCCGCATCTGTACGGCACGGATAAGCTGCCTTACCCGAAGGAATCAGCTGTACAAGAAATCCACTGTGAAGAAAATTTTTGCGCAATAATTGTATTCTTTTTACAAAATAAGGGGGATAGTTCTCACTAAGATGGAGAAAAATGGAAAATGTAATTTGTTTTACATACCGAAGTAAATAGTGTTTGGTATTATTTTTATAAAGGGAGAGACCTGATCAACCTCTGCCCGGGAGTGTATGAAAATACAGTGTAATAAATCGTAAAGGAGAGATAAGCAATGGAAAAGAAAAAATATGATGTCGAATTTCACGGCACAAGCTTCTTTGCTCTGGTTCCCCTGCTGCTATTTGTAGTTTTTTGTATTTTGTTCTTCGTGGTATTCAAGACCTTTGACATGATGCACCTGTGCATGGGTGGTTATGTGTCCTTGATTATCGGCTCTCTGCTTTCCAAGAACTGGGGTAAGTACTGGGATGCGGTTGCAGTCGGTATGTCCTCCAAGATCATGAATGAGCTGGCGCTGATCCTTCTGATTGTCGGTATGTTCGGCAAGCTGATGACCCGCGGCGGCGTGGCCCAGGGCTTTGTGTGGCTGGGCGACATGATCGGCCTCTCCGGCGGCGGCTTCACTGCATTTACCTTTGTCGCCACCTGCATTATCGCAACGGCCACCGGTACCTCCATCGGTACCATGTTCACCGCCTTCCCCATTTTGTACCCCTCCGGCCTGCTGCTGGGCGCTAACCCTGTATTCCTGGCCGGCGCCATCCTCAGCGGCGCCATCTTCGGCGACAATGTGGGCCCCATCTCCGACACCACCATCGCCTCCGTATCCACCCAGACCTACACCAGAAAAGAAGGCACCGCCGATGTGGCCGGCGCAGTGGCCAGCCGGATGAGGTATGCACTGGTTGCCGCCCTGGCTGCCACCGTCTGCTTTGCGATCTTCGGCGGCTCCGGCGCCGAGACCAACGCCGCCGAGGCAGAGGCCATTCTGGCGCAGTACAGCAACCCCAAGGGCCTGATCATGCTGATCCCCGTGGTGATCCTGCTGGTGGTGGCCTTTATCAAGCGTAATATCTACATCGCCTGCACCTGGGGTCTCATCTCCGGTACCGTCATCGGCCTGGTCAGCGGCATCCTGGTTCCCTCTGACGTCATGGGCCTGCAGGACGGCACCCTGGGTGGCTTCCTCATTGACGGCGTGAACAACATGATCGGCACCGTGGGCTATCTGTACGCCATCGCCGGTATCATCGGCATCCTCAACGCCAGCGGTCTGCTGCAGCGCACCATTGACGCCCTGATCAACAGCAAGCTGAATCAGAGCGTGGTGGGCACCGAGATCATCATCTCCGCGGGCCTGATGGTTTCCTCCATCTGCCTGGGCTCCGCCAACGGTCCCGCCATCATCATGTGGGGCCCCATTGCCGACGATCTGGGCAAGTCCAAGAAGCTGCACCCCTATCGCCGCGCCAACCTGATGGACGGCTTCGGCAGCACGCTGCCGTGTGTCATCCCTGTTACCAGCGCATTCATCTTTATCGCTCTGTCCTGCGTCCAGGGCCTGATGGACAACTATACCTTCGTTCAGAAAATCAGCCCCGTGAGCCTGGCCGGTGCCAGCCTGCACTGCTGGTTCCTGTTCGTGGTGCTGGTGTTCTCCGTGCTGTCCGGCTGGGGCCGCAAGTACGAGGGGCCCAACGGCGAGCCTGTTAAGATCCTGGCAGAGGCTTACGACGAAAAGTAAGGCGTAATTTTTCCCTGGAATATCACCTGCCTGCAGTGGTACACAGCTGAGGCTGTCGAAAAAAACTCCGGGTTTTTCCGACAAAAGGATTGCAGTCTGCGGGCGGCAAACTCTGCGAGGCTTTTTTGACACGCAGTGCAGTGGTTCACTGTTCTTAATAAGGAGGGATACTATGAGCGAGCGCAAATATTATCACGAGGATTCTCCGTGGATCAAAATGCCGCAGCTGGACTGGTCGCCGCTCACGGCAGGCCACAGCACCACCCACTACGATCGCGGCCATATCTTTTATGACCAGCAGGAGTATTGTGACAATGTTTTTGTCATCAAGCGCGGGCGGGTAGCCATGTGTCTCTGCACCCCCGAGGGCAATCTTCGCATTACCATGGTCTTGGACAAGGGCTGCATTTTCGGAAACCAGTCTATTTTGGATGGAAACCCCAACTCCTGCCAGGCGGAGGTGGTCAGCGACAATGCGGAGATATTTGTTCTCTCCAAGCAAGTGGTGGAGGAAAAGCTCCGCCACGACCCCAGACTTGCCTACAATATGCTGCTGCAGAGCAACCGCATCAACCGTATGCTCATTACCCAGGTGGAGCTTATGAGCTTCCGCCACAGTGAGGGCCGTGTATGCTTTTACCTGCTGCATCTTGCAGACCAGTATTCCGAGGAGAAGAACGGTAAAAAGGAGATGTACCTGCGCTATACGCATCAGGACATTGCCGAGATCACAGGGCTGAGCCGCGTGTGCGTGTCCAACATCATCTCCGGTCTTGTCAAGGACAGTATTCTTACCAAAAAGGACGGTATGTATTCCGTGGTGCAGATGGATAAGCTCCAGGGAAGGATCAATATCTCCGGCATAGGGGATGAATAACACAAAAGTGTAACGCCGTTAACAGTATGACCGCGTAAAAGGCGTTATACTGTTAACGGCTTATTCCTACCGGAAATCAGTAAAATGCAAAGTATATGGAGGTAATAGACATGTCTGTCAAGAATTTGGTCAGCGATTTTGTAAAAGAAGCACCCCCTTATGTGGTTGGCGCTGATGAGCAGTCCAAGAGTATGCGTCCCGGGGTGACCAAGCTGCTGCAGCTTGCCACCAACGAAAACCCCTTTGGTACCTCCCCCAAGGCGGCTGAGGCTATTTGCCAGCAGGCCCCCCTGGCCAACCGCTATCCCGATGTCCGGGCACAGGACCTGCGCAAGAAGCTGGCCGTGAAGCACGGCCTGACCCCCGAGCAGATCATGGTCACCGAGGGCGCTACCGCCGGCCTGGGCTTCATTGCCGAGGTGTTTATCCGCCAGGGAGATGAGATCATTCTCACGCCTCCCACTTATCCCAGCTACTATAACTATGTTAAGCGCTGTTGCGGCAAGCTGGTGGAGGTCTCCCTGGAGGAGGACACCCTGCTGCCCGACTTTAATAAGGTCCTGGCCGCTATCACCGATAAGACCAAGGCCATCTTCCTCTGCAACCCCAACAACCCCACCGCCACCCTCATCGATGCCGAAGAGCTGCACGCTTTCCAAAAGAAGCTGCCCGAGCATGTGCTGCTGGTGGTGGACGAGGCTTACATCGACTTCGTGGAGGACCCTGACTACCGCACCATGGTGGATGCCATCAGCGATGACGCCAACCTCATCGTTGTGCGCACCTTCTCCAAGCTGTACGGCATGGCCGGCGCCCGTATGGGTTATCTCATGAGCAACAACGAGATCATCGAGTACCTGCAGCGCGACTCCACCGGCTTCTGCTGCAGCCGTATGGGCCTGCACGCCGCTGAGGCCGCCCTGGACGATGTGGAGTTCCAGGAAATGACCAAGAAGGGCAACAAGGAAGGCCGTGAGATCCTGGTCAGCTGCATGAAGGAGCTGGGCTTCCGTGTGTGGCCCTCTCACACCAACTTCATCTATTTCGATCCCGGTGTGGATGTGAAGTGGTTCGCAGACCGCCTGCTGGACTACGGCATTATCATTCGGGGCAACTTCAACGCCAACCGTATCTCCATCGGCACCCCGGAGGAGGACCGCTTTGTCTGCAAGGCTATGCGTGAGATCATGGCGGAGGCAAAGAAGTAAGAGCACAGCGCGCTTCCCCGGAGCCCCTGGCCGCCCCGGCGGTTCCGGGCCGGGGAAGCGCTGCTTTTCCAAAAACAAATTTGCGCGGAGAGCCCGCGCCAAAACACAGGAGGAGACAGTTATGCAGTCTTTAGGCTTTGTAGAGACCCAGGGCTATGTCCCTGCGTTCGCAGTGGCGGACGCAATGGTGAAGGCCGCCAATGTTGAGATCGTGAAAAAGGTCTGGATCGGCGCCGCCATGGTCACCATTATCGTTCGCGGGGAAGTAGGCGCTGTGCGCACGGCCGTAGATGCCGGTGCCGCCGCCGCCAACAAAATGGACGCGCTGCTCAGCTGCTATACCATTGCCCGGCCCACCGAGGAACTGGTCAATATGCTGCAGTGCTGATGGGAGGTAAAACGATGCAATCTTGGGGTTTTATTGAAGTAGTGGGATATATTCCCGCCGTTGCGGCCGCCGATTCTATGGTCAAGGCCGCCGATGTAAAGCTGGTTGGCTGTGAGGTGATCGGCGGAGGCTATGTGACCGTGGCCGTGACCGGTGAGATCGGCGCCATCCGTACAGCCGTAGACGCCGGTGCCGCCGCTGCCAAGCAAGCAGGCCAGCTGCACTGCGCCCATGTGATCGCCCGTCCCGCCGAAGGCGCGGCAAAGGTCATCGGACTCGATCTGTCGGCAGACGAGAAGGAGTAAGGAGGAAGGGAAATGGATTCTTACGGATACATTGAAGTTGTCGGCTTGGTTCCGGCAATCGCTGCGGCAGACGCGGCACTGAAGGCTGCTAATGTGGAGGTCGTTGGCCGCGAAAACACAGGCAAGGCCATGATCGCCGTGATCATCAAGGGCGAGATCGGCGCGGTGCGTGCCGCCATTGACGCCGCTGAGGCTGAGGTCAGCCGCATCGGCACCGTGGTCAACACCAATGTCATTGCCCGCCCGGACGAAAGCCTGACTGCCCTCTATTGATGGACGAGGGAGGCTTGAATTATGCAAAACTTTTTTACCAGAGAGGATGTGCTGGCCTACCAGCAAAAAGGCATTAAGACCATTCGCGTGGATCAAATGCCCATCCTGACGGATCTGGCCCGGGAAGCCCTCCGGACCTTCGGTATGGAGATCGTCACCGGAGCCGCTGCCCCGGCGCCCCGGGGCCCGGAAAAAGCGGCGGAACGGTCCGGCCCGGCTACCGGTCACCCTGTGGGCGGCGGCTACGGCTCCTCCGCCTTTACACCGGACACCGGCGGCGAGGTCGTGGGCCAAAAGCTCACCGCGCCCAACCTTAATAAGCCCGCTTTCCGGGATCTGATCTGCTCCGATAAGAAGCTGGTGGGCACCTTCATCGGCACGCCCCACCCGGTCATTACGGAGTTCGTGGGCCATTTCGGCTTCGACTTTGTCTGCATTGATGCCGAGCACAACGCTATCCACCTGGAGACAGTTCAGAAAATGCTGCAAAGCCTGAAGGCAACCCCCACCTACGGCATGGTGCGTATCCCAACCCTGTCGTATGAGAATGTAGCCGGCGCCCTGGATGCCGGTGCGGACGCCCTGCTGATTCCCCAGATCCGTACCGTGGATGACATCCGCCGCCTGAAGGAGTACAGCCAATATCCGCCCATTGGCCGCCGGGGCAGCGGCCCCTCCCGCCTGTGGGACTATGGCGACAGCATTACGCAGCTGGCCGCCGGACGGGATATGAACCGCACGACCAATGTTGTGGTGCAGCTGGAAACGGTGCAGGCCGTGGAGCATATTGACGAGATCGTTCAGAGTGATTTTATTGATATGTTCTTCATCGGCCCCGGCGACCTGTCCATGGATATGGGCATTTTCGCCCAGTTCACCAACCCCAAGCTCACGGACACTATTATGCTGCTCCGGGAAAAGACCGCCAAGGCTGGCAAGCGCCTGGGCATCTTCGCCGGGAGCTTTGAGGCAGCGAAAAACTGGTATGCCAAGGGCTTTGATATGTGCATTGTCAACTCCGAGCTGGCTCTGCTCAGCTCCGCGGTGGTTGGCGAGCTGGATAAGCTCCGGGGCGCATTGGAGGAAATGAAGTGAAAAAGATCATCACCACCGATGATGTTCTCGCTCTGAGCAAGGAGGGAAAGACGGAACTGGTGATGAACCCCGGCGACCGGCTTACGGATCTGGCCCGGGAAATGGTCAATCGCCGCAATATCCGTCTGGTGGAGGCCTCCGCCATCCCTGCGCCGGCGACGCAGGCACCGGCACCGATGCCGACACCAATACCGGCACCTGTGACGGCTCCCCTTCCGGGGCGGCCCGCTTCGCCGGCGGCCGGCGCCGACTATGACCTGGTCATCACCGGCGGCACCTGCGTCATCCCGGAAATGGGCTGCGCAGAGCTGAATGTGTGCGTCAGCGGCGGCAAGGTGGTGGCCTTGACCACAGAGGCTGTCCGGGGCAGGCAGCAGATCGATGCCCGGGGCCTGTATGTGCTGCCCGGCATCATCGATCCCCATACCCATATAGGCCTTATGGTGCCCTTCGAGCAGGAGCTGGAGACGGAGTCCCGCTCGGCCATTTTGGGCGGTGTGACCACCATCGGTACATATTTTAACAGGACAGGCAGTTATCTGCCCTATATAGAGCATCTCTCCCAGGTTATTCCCCAGGTATCCCGGGTAGATGTGATCCCCCACTTTTCTCTGCGCGAGCAGCAGCAGATCGACGAGCTGCCCCTGTACTCTCAGGGCGGCATGAACTCCTATAAGGTGTATATGTGCGGTGTGCCCGGCCTGTATCCCCATCAGGAGGACGGCTTCATTCTCCGGGTCATGGAGAAGATGAAGCAGCTGCCACCTACGGTGAATCCGATTCTGAGCATTCACTGCGAAAACACCTCCGTGTGCGACTATGCTGCCGAGGATATGAAGGATCTCCGCCTGGAGACTCTGGATGACTGGAACAGGACCCACCCCAATATTGCCGAGGGGGAGGCCGTGATCCGGGCCGCCTATTTCTCGCAGAAGCTCCGGGCCCGGACCTATGTGGTCCACAGCTCCACCAAGGAGGCTATGGAGGCCCTGCGCCGCCTGAAGCATCCGAACCTGTATGTGGAGACCACCTCTCCCTACCTGTGCCTGGATACAAAAAGCGACATCGGCCCCTATGGCAAGATGCTGCCGCCCATCCGGGAGCCGGAGAGCCGCAAGGCCCTGTGGGACGGCATTCGCAGCGGCATTATTGACACCATTGGCACGGACAATACCGTTATGACCGCCGAAGAAAAAAAGGTGGCCGAGGGTATGCGGGGCGCAGGTCCCGGGTATCCCACCTTGGGCACCCATCTGCCCTCGGTGCTGAATGAGGGTATTTTCCGCCAGGAGCTGCCTATCGAAAAGCTGGTCCCGCTGATGACCATGAATCCAGCCAAGATCTTCGGCGTCTACCCCCGCAAGGGCACCATCATGCCCGGCAGTGATGCCGACATCGTGCTGGTGGACCTGCGGGAGGAGCAGGTGGTGCAGCCGGACGCGCTGCTGAGCCGCTCTGACTTCTCCATCTTCCAGGGCAAGAGGCTTCGGGGCTGGCCGGTGGCCACCATCAAGGACGGCCATATCGCCGCCTGGGAGGGCAAGCTCACCGGCGATACCCAACGAGGCCGGATTTTGAAGCACTAAAAAAATCCTGATAAGCAGCAAAAATGTAAGAAAAGTGACAGAAAATACCGAAAAAATGTGTGATGCTAAGGCAAAGCAGCAGAGTCCTTTGCATACACACACCGTAAAAGAGGAGGAACACAACCGTGTATGTCTGCAAAGTAATCGGCAAGGTCATTTCCACCGTGAAAAACGAGAAACTGATCGGCCACAGCATTGTTCTGGTTCGCACAACAGCTTTGACTCCTGACGGCACCTTTGTTCCCGGCGACCAGGTCTTTGCGGCAGCTGACACCATCGGCTGCGGGGAAGGGAACTATGTGCTCGTTACCCGGGGCGGCAATGCCCGGTTTGCCTGCAAGTGCGAGAACGCTCCCATTGACATGGCGGTGGTGGGCGTTCTGGACGGAGGGCAGCACGGCATCTGCTGAGGGCCCTGTTTCAGATCAGGATATGAGGTGAAAGAACGAATGAAGCAACTATTTGAACCCAACGGTATTGCGGTGGTGGGTGCATCGTCCAATCCGGCCAAGGCCGGCTTCGTGGCCATCCGCAATATGCGGGAAAAGGGATATGGCGGTGCGGTCTACCCAGTGAATCCCAAGGAAAAAGAGATCCTGGGCTATCCCTGCAGCCCCTCCCTGCAGGAGGTTGAGGGCCAGGTGGATCTGGTGGTGCTGATCATGCCCTCTAAGATGATCTACATCGTTATGGACGATCTGGATCGGCGTATGGAGGAGAAGGGCGATGTGAAGTTCATCGTTTGCGCTGCCGCCGATTACGCCGAGACAAAGACCCCCGAGGGGATCGACCGGCAGGAGCGCTTGATGAAAACCGCCGAGAAATACGGCATCCGTGTGGTGGGCCCCAACTGCATTGGCGTCATTGACAACCGCAGCCGGGTAGATACCACCTTTGTGGATACCGGCGTGCCCTTCTCGTCCTTTGGCGAGCCCAGCGGCATTACCTTCATATCCCAGAGCGGCGCTCTGGCCAGCACCATCCTTATGGAGGGGGCCGGCCGTGTGGTCCCGGTCCTTTATAACAAGTTCATCTCCATCGGCAATATGGCCGATGTGGATTTTGTGGATTTGCTCTCCTATTTTGAAAAGGACGACTCCACCCGGGTCATCGGTATCTATATGGAGGGCTGCAGCAACGGCAAGGAGCTGCAAGCCGTTCTCAGACGCGTCAGCGCCAAGAAGCCCGTGGTGGTGCTGAAGGTGGGCCGCAGCGAAAAGGGCGGCGCCGCCGCTAACTCCCATACCGGCTCTATGGCCGGCGCCGACGCGGTGTATGACGCCATGTTCAAGCAGACAGGCGTTATCCGCGTGGATACCATTGATGAGCTTATTGACACCATGCAGGCCTTTGACCGCCTGCCTGTGCCCGCCGGCGGACGCCTGTTCCTGTACTCCCAGGCAGGGGGACCCGGTATCTACTGTACCGATGCCATCAGCGCCTGCAAGGAGCTGAAAACACCGCTGGTCTCGGAGCAAACCAAGCAGCGCCTGCGTGAGAGCCAGCAGCCCATGGCCAACATCTGCCACCCGGAGGGCTATGCAGATATCACAGCCTCTGCCTCCGTGAGCAACCATGTTGACGGACTGCGAATCGTTTTGGAGGATGAAAATGTGGATGCCGCCGTCTTTATTACGGTGGTGCCCACCTTCCTGCCCCAGAAGGAGCTGGCCAAGGAGCTGGTAAAAATGGCACAAGAGTGCAAGGAGGCGGCGCAAAAGCCCGTTTATTACTGCGTAATGGCAGGGGCCTATACCGCTCCGGCCCGCGCCATCATGGAGCGCGCAGGCATGTGTACATTCGACGCGCCGGACAAGGCAGTGCTGGCCGCCAGAAATATGTGCCGCTATGCGGCCTTCCGCAGGCGCATCAGGGAGGAGGGTTGAAGCCATGGCCGATAAGAAAACAATTGCCTTGAATGAGCGCGACAGTGCCGCCATGCTGCGGCAGTGCGGCGTGAACATGGTGCCCTGCGCTCTGCTGGAGAAGGAGGACGAGGCAGCCTTTGCCGCCGCTGCCGAGAGCATGGGCTTTCCCATGGCCATGAAGGTCCTGTCCGACGACATTCTGCATAAAACCGATGTGGGCTGCGTGGTGCTGGGGGTAAACAGCATCCAGCAGATGCACGAGGCCTACCGCACCATCCTGGATAACGCCGCCAAGAATGCCCCCGGTGCCAAGGTTCAGGGCGTCCTGGCCCAGAAGATGCTGCCCAAGGGTTTTGAGGTTCTGGTGGGCGTCAGCACTGATCCCCAGTTCGGCCCCGTCATCATGGTGGGCCTGGGCGGTGTGCTGGTGGAGCTGCTCCACTCCGTTTCTCTGCGGGTGCTGCCCATTACCCGGGCCGACGCCGAGGATATGATCGATGAAACCCCCCTTGCCAAGGCCTGCCAGGGCCTGCGCGGTCAGCAGTACGACCGGGAGGAGATCGTTCAGGCGCTTTTGAGCCTGTCCCGGCTGGTGCAGGAGCATCCCGAGATCGTCGAGGTAGACATCAATCCCCTTATGCTGTATAGCGACGGCCGCCCGGCAACGGCGGTGGATGCCATGGTCGTATGGAAGCAAGAGTAAATCACATTCCTATAAAAAAGGAGCGAAATAACATGAAAGAAATCAGACTCCACGGCATCGGAGGCCTGGGCACGGTGAAGGCAGGCGAAATGCTGGTCCATGCCGCTGTCGCCAGTGGAAAGTTCGGCAATTCCATCCCCTTCTTCGGGTTTGAGCGCCAGGGCGCCCCGGTTACCTCCTATGTGCGCCTGGGCGATGAAAAGATCCGCCCTAAAAACCAGGTCTATCATCCCAACTGCACGCTGGTGCTGGATCCCAGTCTGCTCATTTCCGCCCCTGTTTTTGAGGGACTGACGGAGAACTCCTTCTTCATCGTCAATACCAAGGTGGAAAACGGCGCCGACCTGGTGACCAATCCCAATGTCAAGTGCGCCGCATGGCTGGACGCCACCTCCATCGCACTGGAGATGCTGGGCCGTCCCATCACCAACACCATCATGCTGGGCGCCTTCACCAAGGCCACCGGCTGGGTGGATAAGGATGAGCTGGAGAAGGTCATCGGGCGTTTCTTCGGCGCTAAGAATGTGGAGACCTTCCGCCGCGGCTATGGCGAAGTAAAGCTGCACTATTTTGACTAACAGGAGGATAGGGACTATGGAATTTATCAGTGATTACATTGTGCCGATCGGGCCCGAAGGGCTGCACATTATCCATACCGGCAAGTGGAGAACCAGAAAACCTGTCATGGACACTGAAAAGTGCGTCAAGTGCGGCATGTGCCTGATGTATTGCCCGGTCAACTCCATCCGCCGCCATGAGGACGGTTCTTTTGAGATTTGCTATGACTATTGCAAGGGCTGCGGCATCTGCGCACATGAGTGCAAGAAGGGCGCCATCGAGATGCAGCCTGTGAAGGAGGAAGAATAATGGGTGAAATCAAGGTAATCAACGGCAATATGGCCGCCGCCATCGGCGCCGCTATGTGCCGCCCCGATATCATTGCGGCCTATCCCATCACACCCCAGACCCCCATTGTGGAGTATCTGGCGGATTTTGTGACCGGCGGCACCCTGGACAGCAGCGTCAGCGAGGTGGAGAGTGAGCTGTCCGCCATGAGCGTTGTCACCGGCGCTTCCCTGGCCGGCTCCCGCGTGTTCACCGCCAGCGCCTCCCAGGGTCTGTCTCTGATGTATGAGCCCTACTTCCGGGCCTCCACCCTGCGTCTGCCTGTGGTCATGGCTGTTGCCAACCGTGAGATGATCTCTCCCCAGACCCTGTGGGGCGGCCCTCAGGATTCTCTGACCATCCGTGACGCCGGCTGGCTGCAGATCTATGTGGAGGATAACCAGGAGATCCTGGACACCATGATCATGGCTTATCGCCTGGCTGAGGACAAGAATGTCCTGCTGCCCATCAATGTCTGCTTCGACGGCTTCTACCTGTCCCATATGTCCGAGCGTGTGGAGATCCCCGAGCAGGACAAGGTGGACCAGTTCCTGCCCAAGTATGTGCCCGAGCATATCATTTTGGATCCGCGGCGGCCCATGGCCGTTGACCCCCTGACCAACGGCAACCTGCTCACCGAGTACCGTCTCAAGCACATGATGGCCCAGCAGAACGCGCTGAAGCTCATCGAGGAGCTGGACAAGGTCTACGGTGAGAAGTTCGGCAGAAGCTACGGCGGCGCCGTTGAGGAATACCGCTGCGACGATGCTGATTATGTCATCGTGACCTTGGGATCTATGACCGGCGTTGCCAAGGACTGCGTGGATAAGGCTCGTGCAGAGGGCAAGAAGGTGGGCCTGCTGAAGATGCGCATGGTCCGTCCGTTCCCCTCCGAGCGTGTGGCCAAGGTCCTCGCAGGCAAGCGTGTCTACGGCGTGGTGGACCGCAATGTCTCCTTCGGTTGGAATACCGGCATCATCTACGAGGAGATCAGCGCCTCCATGAACCGGGCCGATGCCTATGTGCCCAATATCCCCTTCATCGCCGGTCTGGGCGGCGAGGATATCACGGCCGAGCATATTAACTATGCCATCGACAAGATCATTGCCCAGGACGGCAAGGCCGAGAAGCACGACACGGTTTGGCTGAATCGCGAAGTGAAGAGAAAGTAAGGAGGGCACTGAGATGAATGTTATTGAAAAACTCGCGACCTATGAAGATCAGATCTCTCCGGGCGTCTCTGCCTGTGTGGGCTGCAATGTTGAGCTGACCCTGCGCACCTGCATGAAGGTCATGGGCCCCAACACCATTTTCGCGGTGCCTCCCGGATGCATGGGCGGTGTCGGCGTTGTAGGCTGGGACAAGAAGTCCGGTGCCAAGTGCCCCGTGTTCTTCCCCCTGCTGGATAATGTTGCCTCCATGCTGGCCGGCATCAAGCTGCACTATGAGCGCATCGGCCGCAAGGTCAATGTGGTGGCCTTTGCAGGCGACGGCGCCTCCGTGGACGCCGGTATGCAGTGCTTGTCCGGCGCTGCCGAGCGCGGCGACAAGATTATTTACATCTGCTATGATAACGAGGGCTATATGAATACCGGTTATCAGCGCAGCGGCTCCACCACGAAGGGGTCCTGGACCTCCACCACCCCCGTTATCAACGGCCATGGCGGTAAAAAGCAGAGCAAAAAGGACTTCCCCATGATTATGGCCATGCACGATGTGCCCTATATGGCCACCATGAGCCCGGCCTATATCCCCGATATGGTCCGCAAGCTGGAGAAGGCCCTAACCGTGGACAACGGATTGGTATATCTCCATGTGTTTAATCCCTGCGTCACCGGCTGGGGCTGCAAATCCGACGAGAGCATCGAGCTGGCCCGTATGGCCGTGGAGACCAATATCGCCCCTCTGTACGAGGTGGAAAACGGCGAGTTCAAGATGTCTGTTGACATTAAGAATCCCAGGCCCGTGAAGGACTTCGTTACCCGCTTTAAGAAATTCAAGCATCTGACAGAGCAGGACATTCAGGAGCTGCAGGAATTTACCGACCGCCGCTTCGCCCGGCTGCAAAAGCTCTGCGAAAAATAAATTGTTTTCTCCCTTTTCCCACTTCCTATTATCCCCTTATTCCCCTGCGGAAAAAGACACGGCATGCAGCCGTGTCTTTCTCCTTGTTGAGACGGGCTTTCCCTACGGTTTTTTCGACGTTGTTTGGCAGACGGCAGTGCTGATTTTCTGTTTGAAGCTGTGGCGGTTACGCTGTGGCTTACAAAGGACAACCTGTTTTATCTGCTGCGTGTTCACTGCGACAAGAACAAATGTGTCCGCCGTGGCACAAGCCTGCGGGCCTGTCCCACGAACGTGGAGATCCACCGGGAAACCCGCAAATTGAGTCATTTCCTCTTTGCACTTTTTCGCTCGGTGGGTGCATGCTTTTTTGTGGTCAGCCTTTGTCATTTGAGCTTGCCGGCGCACATATATCGGGCAAAAGTTCGTTTTTTCACGATTATAATTCTGTCTTTTTTCGGGAGTGTATGCTATACTGTTGTCACGGCGCACAAGAAATACAAAAAACGCGAGGAAGGCGAAAACAACATGCACAAAAGTGCGAAGCTGCTATCGTTTTTCCTGGCATTGCTGCTTCTCGCCCAATGGATCCCCGCATAGGTATAGGCCGCCGCTGCTGCGGACGCGCCTGCGTCCGTTTCGGAAACGGTGAACGGCACCACCACGGAGCTCTTCCTCAACGGCAGCCAAATTTTGGCGCAAAAGACCGGGGATTCTGTCATGCGGTTCTTCTACGACAGCACCGGCAAGCGCGTGGGCTTTGCCAACGGGACCATGCTGTTCTACTATCTCTACAACCTGCAGGGGGATGTCATTGCCATCGTCCGGGCCGCCACGGGGCAGATCGTGGCTAAGTACAGCTACGACGCCTGGGGCAAATGCACTGTCACCAACGCCACTGGCTACGCCGTGGGCGATAAGAATCCCTTCCGCTACCGGGGGTATTATTACGACACAGAAACCGGGCTGTATTACCTGAACAGCCGGTACTATAACCCGGAGTTCGGGAGATTTATCAGCGCGGACGGGCAGTTGAACAGCAGCATACTCGGTTACAACTTGTTTGCCTACTGTGAGAATAATCCAATATGCTTTAAGGACCCAACAGGTCGTTCGCTTGTTATTGCTGCCGCTGCATCTGCACTTGGCGAAATTTTATTCGATTTATGCGCTTCGGTGCTTGTGGCCAAAATGGTTAACGACATTATATCCGACATATACAGTTGGTTTCGTAGTTGCAAGAACAATAAACCTGCAGAAGCTAATGATAAAAGTGACGGATCCGATGGTGTCGTTACAAGCAAAAATCCACCGACTGAAAATGACGGGTATCATCCTCCGAAAGGCGGCGCAAAGCGAGGGAAAACCAAAAGCGGCGAAAATGGCTGGGTTGATGACAAGGGAAACGTATGGGTTCCTGCACCATCCGGAAGCAGTAAGGCTCATGGAGGGGGGCATTGGGATGTTAACCGAAAAGACGGAAAGGGATATGTAAACATTTATCCAGGCGGAAAAATGCGACCCGGAAAGGGTCTGCCGCCTATGTTGCAGATAACAATTTTCGATGATGACCAGCAAGGGCGGATACCACAAGCGTCAGAAAGGTAGAAAACTATGCAGAGTGGCTACAAAGAAATAAATGAAAATGCGTTGACAGCGCTGAAAAATGAGGACTTCGACAAAGCGCAAGAGCTCTTTCGTGCCAATGCCAAGCATTATCCAAATGGCTGCACATTGAACAATCTTGGTGTGTTCTACTGCTATTGTGGGATACGGCAAAAAAACGGAAAACAGGTGAGTGCGTGGGCGCAGGGGGTAAAGTATTTACGGCAGGCGGCAGCCCGAGAACAAAATGCCGTGATTTGCGGCAACCTGGGTGCTGTGGCATTTCAGGATAAAAAATATCAGGATGCATATGCCTTGTTTCGGGAAGCAAACGAAAAGCGCGGAAGCTGCGCACTGGCATACAACATGGGCATATGTACGTATTGGAATGGGAACTACACGCAAGCCAAGGAACTGCTTGCACCGGTGCTGAACACGGATTCTGTTGCGTACATCCGGGAAGCACTTGGGTCACACCCGGTTTTCCCATTCTGCTTTTCAGTTATTGCTTTAAATGAGCCACCGCAGGTAGCTGAAGACGCGCTGCAGCCGTTTTGGGCGGAACTGCATAATGCCGGGGATATTTACGATTTGTTTACACTCCTGTTTTCCCTGGGGAAGTTCGGAGAGGCCTGGGAATGCGCGGAAATGTTGGTTGAAAACTGGGCCATTGACAAGGCCGTGGGCGCTATGATCTGGGAGTGTGCACAGCAAGTGGGCGCAGACGCAGACAATCTCCCGGGCTACAATGCAGCCCGGGAACGCAAGACAGCCCACGCAGTACTCCGGCAACGCATAGCTGAGTTTCATTATGCCCCCGTCTGCGCGGCCCTGGAGCCGTGGATGCATTAAAGCAACAAAGGTTTTTATACTGCTAGTTTTACACTTTAATAAATGATATTGGGGTGCTTATATGAAAAAAACATTATTGCTATTACTCATCATTGGTTTGATTCTGATATTGGCATCCGGTTCTTTATGCGGCTGCAGTATGCGAAAAAGCTTTTTGATGATGGACGATGAATCCATCGCCAACAAGCAGTTTGAAAAGTTAATAGACGCGATCCAAACGCAGGATATTGATGCTGTGAGGGCGTTGTTTTCCGAAAATGCGCTGAAAGAAGCGGAAAATGCAGATGAATCTATCCAAGCAATGTTCGATTATTTTCATGGGACAATGGCTTCCTACAACGACTGGGCCGGACCCAATGTTATTGCAGGGAATAATGATGACGGGACGGGACGCTATTGGAAGCGATACTATTCAACCTATGATATTGAGACAACGCAGGACAAATATCGACTTGCGATGGAGACTATAACCGCGGACACAACGGATGCAGGCAATGTGGGAATACGGTCGCTGTATATCATTCGATTTGAGGATGACACAGACCAGGATTGTGCATACCGGGGAGACGGTGCCTATACACCAGGTATCAATATCGGAAAAGTACAAGAAAATGCCGAGTTTTAACTGAGGTTCCTTGAAATAATCATAACGGCATCAGAACGTCCAAAACGGTGAACGGCACCACCACGGAATTCTTCCTCAACGGCAGCCAGGTCCTGGCGCAAAAGGCCGGGGACGGCGTTATGCGCTTCTTCTACGACAGCACCGGCAAGCGCGTGGGCTTTGCCAACGGTACCATGCTGTTCTACTACCTCTACAATGTCCAGGGGGATGTTATAGCCATCGTCCGGGCCGCCACGGGGCAGATCGTGGCTAAGTACAGCTACGACGCCTGGGGCAAATGCACTGTCACCAACGCCGCCGGCTACGCCGTGGGCGATAAGAATCCCTTCCGCTACCGGGGGTACTATTACGATACCGAAACCGGGCTGTATTACCTGAACAGCCGCTATTATAACCCGGAGTTCGGGAGATTTATCAACGTTGACTCGGAATTGGCTGGCGTTGGTGGAAATATGCAGGGCTACAATCTTTTTGCCTACTGTTTCAACAATCCCGTGAACATGTCCGACCCGGATGGCAACTGGCCCAAGTGGCTGACAGGTGCGCTGAACGTTTTGAGCGGAACGCTCCAAATGGCGGCTGGTTCCGCTTTGGGCGCAGCCATGGGTTGGACCGGCTTTGGCGCGGTTGCGGCAGGATTCCTGATGGTCCATGGCGCTGCAACCGCCACACAAGGCATCGGTCAAATTGTGAACAGCGCCGTCGGTTCGGCTGTGCTGCGGGAAGACAATATTGTTAAAACGGGGGTGCAGGCAGTCGGCGGAGCTATTGGCGGGCAGACCGGCGCGGCAGTTGCCGGATACGCATATGATGCAGCGGTAATCATCGTAAATGGGTACGCCGGTCAGGCCATAAGGTCACCAAGCCAATGCTTTATTGCGGGAACAGCGATTCTTACCGTGGCTGGAAACAGGGCAATCGAAACTATAAAAATCGGCGATATGGTTTGGGCGGAAAATCCTGAGACCGGTGAAAAAGCGCTCAAAGCCGTTGTGCAGACATTTGTGAATAAGACCAATGAACTGGTACATGTTTGTGTAAACGGTGAGGAACTCGTTACAACGCCGGGGCATCCCTTCTACTCCCCCGTAAAGGGATGGACAGCCGCCTGCAGACTGCGCGCAGGAGACATACTTGTTTTACAAAGCGGCAAGTATGTGATTGTTGAAAAAGTCCAGCACGAGATCCTCGAATCGCCGATCACGGTATACAACTTCGAGGTCGAAGATTTCCACACATACTATGTGGGCGAATCTGCTGTGCTTGTGCATAATGTATGCGGCGGGAAGCCAACTAGTCCAAATCAAATGCAGAAGCAGGTCGCACGCGGTCAAGCCCCCAACACGGTGGTTCGCGTAGATAATCCCAAAATACCAGGACAACTACCACATATCCATTTCAGTGACGGAACTGCAATGAACATAGACGGGAGTGTCCACGACGCAATGAGAGGCGTGCATAACTTGACAAACAGTGAGCGTATTTGGATTTTTAAAAATGGATGGGGAGGTTGAACCTGTGAAAATATATATGTCAAACAACACAGACAACGATAATGTTGAAATATTGCTCGACTATTCAGAGTTGAAGAAACTGATAGATTCTTTAGTAAAATTTGGGGATGAAATCAATGTGTTTAAAATGAAGAACAACGACAATGGACCGTTGGGTTTTACACATTTGCATTTAAAAGACTGCGGGTTAATAAGTGAAAAATGTAAATCCGATATTGTTTTTTATGTGAATCTAGATGAATAATACCCCATTGGTACAGGAAGAACGAGTATCTGTTCAACGGCAGCCAGGTCCTGGCGCAAAAGACCGGGGATTCTGTCATGCGGTTCTTCTACGACAGCACCGGCAAGCGCGTGGGCTTCGCCAACGGTACCATGCTGTTCTACTACCTCTACAACCTGCAGGGGGATGTCATTGCCATTGTCCGGGCTGCTACCGGACAAGTTGTGGCCAAGTACAGCTACGACGCCTGGGGCAACTGCACCGTCACCAACGCCGCCGGCTACGCCGTGGGCGACAAGAATCCCTTCCGCTACCGGGGGTATTACTACGATACCGAAACTGGCTTGTACTATCTGAACAGCCGCTATTATAACCCGGAGTTCGGGCGGTTTATCAGTGCAGACGGATTTGTTTCCACAGGACAGGGTATTACCGGCAGCAATATGTTTGCCTATTGCGGGAATAACCCCATTAATCGGTATGACCCCAGTGGCAACTCGTTTTTAGGTATTGCGGCTGAAGCTGTACTTTTGAAGTATCTGGCTGCATTTGCTGCATCGGCTTTGCTGCTTATTGGCATTGATAGCATTGTCAACAATCCCCCGGCTTCTCCACCTATCACTATTCCAAAGTTTGAGTTTAAATCTCAAAATGACGAAAAGACTGCAGAAGAGGAAGAAAGTAATGAAGTTCCAATATCACCGCAGTATAAAAAGCAAGCATTTTTCCCCGCAGATCCATATAGCTTTAAGCCAAAAGGTCTAATTATGACAGAATACCCAGGGTCGTATGATGGACGTATTATCGAGTGGCGAGATCCCTTGCGTAATGTCAAAGTTTTTGAATGGGATGAAGATTATAAATTTGGCCCCAACTATCATGCAATGCAAATTGAGTGGGATGGCAAACACTCGGGGCCCCATTATTTCCCTGGTACAGCAGTTCCTGAACCTTGGAATTCAATTTATTTTGGAGGGTAGACATGGAAATCAATTCATTAAATGGGCAGATAATAAACTCCAGGGATGTATATATTCATGATGATATTTTTGAAAGCATGATATTTCATCGCGACAAAAAAAGCCTGCACTTATCGCTTGCTAAAATTTGGCCTGTAGAATACAAATATAGCATTGATTTTTTTCAAGTAATCGGATTTGAAATGACCTCTTGTGATTTTTGGGGTGCTGACTCACGCATTTTGGACTTCGAATATGTGTCCAACGGCATTTTAATCCCAAAGTTGTTTTCAAAAAAAGAGTATTCTACTTGCTTGCTAAAGGAACAGAAGAATTACATTGAAACAGTGATGACTTTCATCTCGGGCGATACGCTAAGGGTTGCATGTGAGCAAATAATTGTTGAGGAGAAACCTACATGACCAATCTGCGAGCGTATCTTGAATCTGCATTGGGCAGCGTTATTTCCTCATGGAATGAAAAAGATATATATGCCATTTCCTTTCTGGTGTGCGCCAATGAAGCCTACGAATACGGCGGCTGTTCCAATGTGACGGAGTTCTCCGTGAGCTATAACACCGAGAAGGACTACGGTGGGGCACCCCCTTTGTCCGAGGAGCGCTGGAACTATGCCTTTTGGCGGCAGAACGAGACCTATATCATAGAGGCTGACCCGACCAGTGAAGGGATGAGAATCCTTTTCGACTGGTATAGGGAAAATGGCATTGATAATATTGGCTATGAAGACCCCGCTAACTGCTATGATACGGAAATGCGCTACATTGGTAAAGGCCCTGTAGGCTGCTATGAATTGGTTCAAGAGATCGCAATAGTCGCAAAAAGCCTGCACAGCAGTGGCTTTATCCGGCGCATGTTCGGCAGACCGATTCCCATCATCATTCACGATTTGGAATACTCCTGGTACACGATTGAAGCAACCAAGGCGGCTAACGCAGGAGGTGAGGCGGCAGAATTTCTTGCAGCCATGAAAGCGCTGGGAATCGCCGAATAAAATATCCAAGCTGCGGAAAATCACCAACGGCAGCAATACCTACAGCTATAAGTACAACGCCGACGGCATCCGCACCAGCAAGACGGTCAACGGCACCACCACGGAGCTCTTCCTCAACGGCACCCAAATTTTGGCGCAAAAGACCGGGGACAGCGTTATGCGGTTCTTCTGCGACAGCACCGGCAAGCGCGTGGGATTTGCCAACGGGACCATGCTGTTCTACTACCTCTACAATGTCCAGGGGGATGTTATTGCCATTGTCCGGGCTGCTACCGGACAAGTTGTGGCCAAGTACAGCTACGACGCCTGGGCAAGTGTACCGTCACCAACGCCGCCGGCTACGCCGTGGGCGACAAAAATCCCTTCCGCTACCGAGGGTACTATTACGACACCGAGACGGGCCTTTATTATCTCAACAGCCGCTATTATAACCCGGAGTTCGGGCGGTTTATTAGTGCAGATGGCCTTATCGACAACCGCGGTGCCACTTCGCAGAATCTGTTTGCATACTGCTACAACAATCCCGTTAACTACAGCGACGCAGACGGACATCTGCCCAAGTGGCTGTCCGGCGTGCTGGATATTGCCAGCGGTATCACGCAGGTTCTTGCGGGAGCAGCAATGGCCACCGCAACAGCTGCAACGGGTGTGGGAATTGCGGCAGGTATTGCCATGGCATTGAATGGCAGTGCCACAATAGTATCGGGTGTAATGCAAATATATAATGCGGCCATTGGGGCAAATGTTGCTCATGAAGAAAATTTGATACGCACCGGTATAAAAGCACTCGGAAAGGCAATAGCCGGTGAAAAAGGGCAAAAAACAGCGGAAGTAATCTATGATACCGCAGATTTGGTGTCCACCGTGTGCTCTATTGGAGGCGGGGTAAAAGCCATAGGGCAAACGGCATCAAAAGTTGCGAAAACAACAAGCCTGCAAAAATATGCATTTACTGCCGGGAGAAAATCCATATTTTACAATGTGTTTTCGTCACAAAGGGCATTGTCGCCAATCAAGGAAATCGTAACACTTCCTAAACCATGGTTCCGGATAACAAATATGGTCGGCGCAGGAATTGATGCCGTTCGAACCACGACAAATAACATTATCCCGCTTTTTAATTAGCTTAGTCAAGGAGGTACAAGGGATGAAAAGGCAAAGGAAAAGAAATCCTATGACCATACGATATGTGCTAATCTGTATTGCAATACTTATTCCTCAGATTGTCGGTATTATTGGAAATTCCGGCAGTATATTTGAAATGGTTACGCTTGATTTGATTTTGTTCGTTCCAATTTTTATCAAGAGGTTTAAGTATAACACAGATCTTGGCAATATGTTAATAGAGGGCTTTATACGCGGAGCTATTTGGCTTGCTATATGGGTGGCGGCGATATATATATCAAAGGATAATCCCTTACTGAATAAAATTGTAAGTTGGCCTATAGGAGTTTGGGGTATATGAAACTCATTTTCATATGAAAAATTCAAAGATGGCTGGGACATTACGATTCAGTTTTTTTGTGTCAAATCCGTTTGCTGATTTGGAACAGGAGATTGAATAAGGTAGACGGCGGCTGCCACGATGCAGCCGCCGTTTATCTCTGACTGCTTCGGCCGAGCCGTTTGGGACCTTGGCTGCCAGCAAAAAACGGCTTTTTCGATCCACCTGCGTAACAAAGGTGTCGTCCACGTAGACGTATGAATAGTGGCCGCCCTGCAAGGGACGATTCCGCCAGTCCTCGATGTGGACGTAGGCTTTCTTGTTCAGCTCGCTGATGGTGGCGGGCGAAACCTTGCTGCCCCACAGTGCCTCCGTGATGTCCTCCACACGGCGCACGGAAACGCCTGCCAGGTACATCTCGATGAGGGCCTCCTCCACGCTGCTCTCCCGGCGGCGATACCGCCGGGTGTGGCCGTTTCGAAGGACACGCCCTTGAGCCGGGGCATGTGGAGCGTGACATCGCCGGAGATCGTGGTAAGGTTGCGGTCGTAGTGACCGCTGCGGTAGCCCTGACGGGCCTCGCTGCGCTCATAGCGGG
>ENA-UOJJ01002373-UOJJ01002373.1-human-gut-metagenome-genome-assembly--contig:-CS66-NODE-2373-length-23723-cov-5.547913_pt1 | contig 23723 bp, 20 predicted proteins | sample MGYA00242343_ERZ723890 | MGnify/ENA metagenome assembly ERZ723890
TAGGATATTTTGGGCGGAATCGGATTCTCCGGCAGTATGGACAAAGAAAAGGTGGAAAAGACATGATCAAGGCAGGAATTATCGGTTCGACCGGATATGCCGGTGCGGAACTCGCAAGACTTCTCTATCAGCATCCGGAAGCGGAGGTCGTATGGTATGGTTCGAGAAGCTATATCGGTGAAGATTTCTCTTCTGTATACAGAAACCTGTTCCGCATGGTGGACGCAAAATGTCTGGATGACAATATGGAAGCGCTGGCAGAAGAGGCGGATGTTATCTTCACGGCGACGCCGCAGGGCTTCTGCGCATCCATGGTGAATGACAATATCCTTTCGAAGACGAAGATCATCGACCTGAGCGCGGATTTCCGTATTAAGGATGTAAAGGTATACGAGAAGTGGTACAAGATCGAGCACAAGAGCCCGCAGTACATTCCGGAGGCAGTCTATGGTCTGTGCGAGATCAACCGGAAGGACATTCCAAAGGCCCGTATTCTGGCGAATCCCGGCTGCTACACGACCTGCTCGATTCTGACGCTGTATCCGTTGGTGAAGGAAGGCCTGGTAGACCCAGATACGATCATCATCGATGCCAAGTCCGGTACCTCTGGTGCAGGCCGCGGAGCCAAGGTTGCGAACCTGTTCTGCGAAGTGAATGAGAATATGAAGGCATACGGTGTGACGAATCACCGCCATACTCCGGAGATCGAGGAGCAGCTGGGCTATGCGGCAGGCAGAGAGATTCTCCTGAACTTCACACCTCATCTGGTTCCCATGAACCGCGGTATCCTCGTGACCGCTTACGCGAACCTGAAGGACGGCGTGACGAAGGAACAGATCCAGGAAGCTTATGAGAAGTATTATAAGGATGAGTATTTCATCCGTCTGCTGGGCCATGGCGTATGCGCAGAGACCCGCTGGGTCGAGGGCAGTAACTTCGTGGATATCGGCTTCCAGGTAGACCCCCGCACGAAGAGAGTTGTAGCGATGGGCGCGCTGGATAATGTTGTAAAGGGTGCAGCCGGACAGGCCGTTCAGAATATGAACCTGATGTTCGGGTTGCTGGAGAATACCGGATTGCAGCAGCTCCCGATGTTCCCGTAGTAAGACGGAGAGAGCGTGAAATCGGAACCAGACAGAGATTGAGATTCTAAACCGCTATAAGAATGACACAGACCGCCTGGTCAGAGGCGGTGGAAGGAGTATTATATATGAAGGTTATTGACGGTGGCGTAACGGCGCCAATCGGTTATCAGGCTGCCGGAATTCAGGCAGGCATAAAGAAGGACAAGAAGGATATGGCGCTGGTATACAGCAAGGCTCCCTGCGAGGCGGCCGGCGTATTCACCCGCAACCTGGTCCAGGCGGCTCCGGTCAAGTGGGATCGCATGGTCGTACAGAGCGGCGCGAAGTGCCATGCCGTTGTTGTGAACAGCGGCGTTGCGAACGCCTGCACCGGTGAGGAGGGCATGGGCTACTGTAAGGATACCTGTGACGAGGCGGCGAAGGTACTTGGCATTCCCGCAGACAGCGTGTTGGTGGCATCCACCGGCGTGATTGGTTTCCAGCTTCCCATGGACAAGCTGCTTCCCGGTATTTCCATACTGAAGGATCACCTGGGCAGTGCGAGAGAGGATGCACATGAGGCGGCGACTGCGATCATGACGACCGATACGGTTCCGAAGGAGACGGCGGTTCAGGTCGAGATCGGCGGAAAGACTGTTACCGTTGCCGGTATGTGCAAGGGTTCCGGCATGATTCACCCGAATATGTGCACGATGCTCTGCTTCCTCACCACGGATGCGAATATCAGCAAGGAGCTGTTACAGAAGGCACTGAGCAAGGATGTGGAGGACACTTTCAATATGATCTCCGTGGACGGAGATACCTCCACGAACGATACCGTTCTGGTGATGGCGAATGGTCAGTCCGGCTGTCCCCGCATTGAGACGGAAGGCGAGGATTATGATACCTTCTACGCAGCGTTCCATCAGGTGATGGAAACTCTGTGCAAGAAGATTGCCGGGGACGGCGAGGGTTGCACGGCTCTCTTCGAGGTAAAGGTTGTCGGCGCGGACAGCAGAGAGCAGGCCCGCACGCTGGCGAAGTCCATCGTAACCTCCAGCCTGACCAAGGCGGCGATCTACGGCCACGATGCGAACTGGGGTCGTATCCTGTGCGCGATGGGATATTCCGGTGCGAGCTTTGATCCGGAGAAGGTGGATATTTACTTCGAGAGTGAGAATGGCAAGCTGAAGATCGTGGAGAACGGTACGGCGACGGATTACAGCGAAGAGAAGGCGACGGAGATTCTGTCAGCTTCCGCTGTGACAGCGATCGCTGATGTGAAGATGGGAGAAGAGTCCGCAACGGCCTGGGGCTGTGACCTGACACACGAATATGTATCCATCAACGCGGACTACCGCAGTTAAAACCGAGACAGAGAACGAGTATACTATAGTTTATACTTTTTTATACATAGAAGAAAGAAGGGTTAAAGAATCATGGAACAGGAAATCATGAGAAAAGCGGAAGTCCTGATTGAGGCACTTCCTTATATTCAGAAATTCAATCGTAAGATTATTGTAGTAAAGTACGGCGGAAGCGCAATGCTGGACGAGCAGCTCAAAGAGAACGTAATTAAGGACGTTGTACTGCTGAAGCTGGTAGGCTTTAAGCCAATTATCGTTCACGGCGGCGGCAAGGATATCAGTAAATGGGTCAGCAAGGCCGGTATGGAACCGAAGTTCATCAACGGTCTTCGTGTAACGGATGCTCCTACGATGGAGATCGCTGAGATGGTTCTGAACCGTGTGAATAAAAGTTTGGTTCAAATGGTGGAGAAGCTGGGCGTTCACGCGGTCGGCATCAGCGGTAAGGACGGCGGTCTGCTGAAGGTTCAGAAGAGAATCTCCGGCGGCAAGGATCTCGGCTTCGTCGGCGAGATCACCGAAGTAAATCCGAAGGTAATCATGGATCTTCTGGAGAAGGATTTCCTTCCGATTATCTGCCCGATCGGTTATGACGATAATTATGACAGCTATAACATCAATGCAGATGATGCGGCCTGTGCGATCGCATCGGCGGTTCATGCGGAGAAGCTGGCGTTCCTGACGGATACCGAAGGTGTATTCCGTGTCTTTGAGGATAAGGACAGCTTTATTCCTACAATGACTGTAACGGAGGCAGAGGAGTTTGTTGCCAGCGGAGCGGCAACCGGTGGTATGCTTCCGAAGCTGACGAATTGCATCCAGGCGCTGAAGGATGGCGTATCCCGTGTACATATCCTGGACGGACGTATCGCTCACTGCCTGCTGCTTGAAATCTTTACAAATCGCGGTATCGGCACAGCCATCACCAGCGACCATTCTGCGGAGGAACATCATGAATAAGAAGACGGAAAATATTATTGAGAAGGGCGAGCAGTACCTGCTCCACACCTATAACCGCTATCCGCTGGCACTGGATCATGGTGACGGCGTATATCTGTATGATACGGAAGGAAAGAAATATCTGGATTTCTTTGCCGGAATCGCAGTATTCGCTCTGGGTTATAATAATAAGGAATTTAATGACGCGGTCAAGGCTCAGGTCGATAAGATCGTTCATATCTCGAATTACTTTTACAGCGAGCCTACCGTAGAGGCAGCGGAGAAGCTGGTGAAGGCGTCCGGCATTCCAGGCGGCAAAGCATTCTTCTGCAACAGCGGTACAGAGGCGATTGAGGGCGCGATGAAGACGGCGCTTCGCTATGCTTACGACAGAGACGGCAAGGCAGGTCATGAGATTATTGCCATGCAGCACTCCTTCCATGGCCGCAGCCTGGGAGCCCTCTCTCTGACCGGCAATGCGCATTATCAGGATCCGTTCAAGCCTCTGATTTCCGGCATTCATTTTGCGGAGTACAACAACCTGGAGAGCGTTAAATCTCTGGTCAATGAGAAGACCTGTGCCATCATTCTGGAGCCGGTACAGGGCGAAGGCGGTATCTATCCTGCAACGGAAGAATTCCTGAAGGGCATCCGTGAGCTTTGCGATGAGAAGGATATCCTGATGATCTGCGATGAGATTCAGTGCGGTATGGGACGTACCGGCGAGATGTTCGCTTATCAGCGCTACGGTGTGATTCCGGATGTTATGACGGTTGCGAAGGCGATTGGCTGCGGCGTACCGGTCGGCGCATTTGTCTGCAGCAAGAAGGCACAGTCATTAAAGCCGGGTGATCATGGCAGCACGTTCGGCGGTAATCCTCTGGCAGGCGCTACGGCAAGCAAGATTTTTGATCTGTTTGAGAGTCAGCATGTGTTAGAGAACGTAAAGACGGTAGGTGTTTATCTGTATGAGCGTCTGGAAAAGCTGAAAGATAAGCATGAAGATATCATCGCGCATCGCGGTGTTGGTCTGATCCAGGGACTGGAGTTTGATCATCCGGTTGCGGATATCATTCAGAAAGCGCAGGATGCCGGATTGATTCTCATCAATGCCGGAAGCAATATCATCCGCTTTATTCCTCCGCTGGTGATCGGCAAAGAACATGTGGATGAGATGATAACCATTCTGGAGAAGTGCCTGTAAAGAAAAAATCAGAGTCTGGCGATTGTCAGGCTCTGAATTCTTATTTATGGAAAAGGAGGATTTTAGAATGAATTTCAAAGAAGCAGTAGTAACCGCGGTCTGTATCAGTGAAAGAAAAGGCGAGCAGAAGCACCCGGTAGAGGAAGTGGAACTGAAAGTGGACTGGGGCATCGTGGGAGACGCCCATGCCGGTAACTGGCATCGTCAGGTATCGGTGCTGGGCTGCGACAGTGTCAGAACACTGCAGGAGAAACTTCCGGATTATAAGCTGGAGCCAGGTGCGTTCGCGGAAAATGTCCTGGTGGACGGCATCACCGTGTACCGGCTTCCCGTAGGGACGAGACTTGCGCTCGGCGAGACTGCGGAGGCGGAAGTGACACAGATCGGCAAGCAGTGCCATAATGACTGCGTGATTCGCCAGAAGGCCGGAGACTGTGTCATGCCGAGAGAAGGCATCTTCGTGAAAATCGTAAAGCCCGGATTCCTGAAAGCCGGGGATACGGTTCGCGTGATTGGAGAGCCGGAGAATAGGGCAAATAACAGCAGGAAGTATTGATATAGGCACGGGAACCGGAACGGAGAAGTAAAAATACGCAAAAGACGCAGAATGGAGAAGCACACCTATGAGAACCTTTGGCCACCTGATGAGAATGCTGCAGAAGAACTGGAAGATCCTGCTGGGATTCGAGCTCCTGTACAAGCTGGTATCCTTTACCATATCGATTCCGCTGTTCGGACAGTTATTCTACGGGATCATGCGGCTGACCGGATATGGTTATATTACTATTGACAATGTCTTCGAATTTGCGTCTTCTCCGTTTACGATTATCCTGGTGCTATTGTGGCTGTTTCTGCTGGCGGCATATTCCATGCTGGATATCAGCGCTGTGCTTTTCATCCTGGATCAGTCCGGGCAGAAGAAAAAGGTAACTCTTCTGCAGACCATCAAATTTTCCGTGATGAATGCGGCAAGAATGTTCCGCAGCGGAAATGTCCGTCTGATTCTGATGCTGCTGTTCATTATTCCGTTCCTGAATATCGGTGCGGCCTCCGGTTTTGTTACGACATTTTCCATCCCGGAGTTTATCCTGGAGTATGTTCATTCCCATCCATGGATTCTGATTGCTTTTACCGCGCTGGCGCTGGTATGTCTTTTCTTCCTTCTGCGCTGGCTGTATGTCTTCCCCTACTTTACACTGGAAAAATGCAGCTTCCGCGAAGCGGTAAAGAAAAGCGTCGCACTCGGAAAAATGCACCGGGCGGTAGATTTTGCTTTCCTGATTGTGATACAGGTGTTTTATTATCTGATCTATTTTCTTTTTGTTTCTCTGGGTTTGAAGGCAGTGTACAGTATCAGTACGGCACTCAGCGGTCTGTCCTTCATTAAGATTGTATCGGCTTCTGCATTATGGCTGTTCCTTCTGTTCGCTCAGCTTCTTGTCGTGGCACTTGGAACTCCTTTCAGCTACGCCTGCATCAGTATTCACTATTTCCGCAGGAAGATGGAGTGCGGAGAGGAAATTATCCACACGACGGCGCCGGAATATGAGCGAAGCCGCCGGATGAAGCGCAGACTCCTGATTGCGCAGCTGGCGGTGGCGCTGCTGTCTCTGATGGGAGCTTCCTTTATGGTATACGGCTTTAATACTGGGAAGCTGAAGCTGCAGGTCGAGTATTTGCACGCAACCGAAGTCACAGCGCACCGGGGAGCATCCGCAATATATCCGGAGAATACGATGGCGGCTTTTCAGGGCGCTGTGGATCAGGATGCCGACTGGATTGAGCTGGATATCCAGCAGAGCGCGGACGGGGAAATCTTCGTGATGCATGATACGAACCTGAAGCGGACGGCAGGCATCAACCGCAATACCTGGGAGATGACCTGGGAGGAACTGTCGCAGGCGGACGTTGGGAGCTTCTTTGGCAGTGAATTCGCTGGTGAGCGCATCCCTCTGCTTTCGGAAGTCATCGATTTCGCGAAGGAGAATAACGTGCGGCTGAACATCGAAATCAAACCGACCGGGCATGAGACAGACTTTGAGCAGTCAGTGGTCGATCTGATTCGCGAGAAAAACTTTGAAGATTACTGTGTGGTAACCTCACAGAACTATTCCGTGCTGGAGAGATTAAAAGAATATGATGAAGATATTAAGACGGTGTATGTGATGAGCCTCGCCTATGGAAATATGAATTTTTTCACGGCGGCTGATGCGTTCAGCGTGGAATCCTCGAATGTGACGGCCTCACTGGTCTCCCGTGTGCATAATGCCGGCAAGGAGATCTACGCCTGGACAGTGAACACGAAGAACAGCATCAACAAAATGATCGACCGGAACGTGGACAATATCATCACTGATCGCGTACCTCTGGCCAGGCAGTGCATCTTCGACAGTGATACCAGTGATCTGATTACGGAATATGTGAATTTTATCCGAAAGCATTAGAATGAGGAATAATACGGAACAGAAACGCACACACTGAAAGGGAAAGGAAGGAGCAGCGTTATGTTCGGGATTCTTATTTCCATGCTTTCAGGCGCTCTTATGAGCATTCAGGGGGTATTTAATACAGCCGTAACAGAAAAAAGCAGTGTGTGGGTATCCGCCGGGTGGGTACAATTTACGGCCTTTCTGGCATGTATGGCCGCCTGGTTTTTCACCGGGCGTGAAGAGATATCTGCGCTGTGGCAGGTTCGCCCCCGCTACCTGCTTCTCGGCGGGCTCTTCGGTGCGGCAATCACATACACGGTGATTCAGGGCATGAAAGATCTGGGACCGGCGAAGGCTGTGCTGCTGATTGTGACGGCTCAGCTGGCAACAGCTTATCTGATTGAGGTATTCGGTCTGTTCGGAGCCGAGAAGGTTCCGTTTGAATGGCGGCGTCTGTTCGGCCTTCTCCTTTCCGTGGCTGGAATCATAATTTTTCAGAAGTAAAGTCTTGTAATCCCTGTGGATATTCGGTAGAATGAAGAGGACAGAAGAAGTTTTTTCCCGGGAAGGGGAAGAAAATATGAAGAACAGTAACAGAACGTACAGATTCCGACTGGTTGCAGGCATCATTCTGACGGCAGCTGTTGTATTCTGCGGCTGCAGTCAGAGGGGCGATGTTGTCCTGATTGACGCGACTGATACCGTGGAAGCTGTGACTGCAGAAGAGAGCTCGGAATTTCCGGAGGCGCAGGCGCTTTCAGAAAGGGATACACTATGGGTCCATGTCTGCGGTGCAGTCGTGCAGGAGGGAGTCTATGAACTCCCGGCAGGCAGCCGCTGCGTGGACGCGGTCGAGGCAGCTGGAGGTTTCGCAGAGGACGCGGATCGCAGCGCGCTGAATCTGGCGCTTCCTGTCAGTGACGGAGAACAGATTCGGGTGCTGACACAGGAGGAAGCCGCGACCGGGCAGGCCATGTCGGAAGTTGTTTCTGACAGCCGTGTGAATATTAATACGGCAGGAAAAGACGAGCTGATGACGCTTCCGGGCATTGGGGCGTCTAGGGCGGACGCCATCTTGGAATACCGGGAGCAGCACGGCGGCTTTGAGGATATCGAAGAGATTATGCAGGTTCCCGGGATTAAGGAGCATTCCTTTGAAAAGCTTCGGGAAAATATAAAAGTGGGGATAGAAAATGGCGAACAAGGTTTTAGTAGTGGATGACGAGAAGCTTATCGTAAAGGGAATCCGCTTCAGCCTCGAACAGGACAGTATGGAAGTTGATTGTGCCTATGACGGAGAGGAAGCCCTGGAAAAGGTACATAGGCAGGAGTATGATATTGTCCTGCTGGATCTGATGCTTCCGAAGGTGGACGGTCTGGAGGTGTGTCAGCAGATTCGGGAGTTCTCGGATGTGCCGATTATCATGCTAACGGCCAAAAGTGACGATATGGATAAGATTATGGGACTGGAATACGGTGCGGATGATTATATCACGAAGCCGTTCAACATTCTGGAGCTGAAGGCGCGCATCAAGGCAATCCTGCGCAGGAATAACCGGAGTCACCGGAAGGAAGAAGAGAAGGATACGAGAATTCATGTCAGGGATCTCACGATGGATACCGAGAGCCGGCGGGTATTCCTGGGCGATCGGGAAGTGAATCTGACGGCGAAGGAATTTGATCTGCTGGAGTTGATCCTGACGAATCCCGGCAAAGTGTACAGCAGAGAGCAGTTGCTGAACCTTGTGTGGGGCTTTGAGTATCCGGGGGATGTGCGTACCGTGGACGTTCATGTGCGCCGGCTGAGAGAGAAGATCGAGACGAATCCCAGCGATCCCCACTATGTATATACGAAGTGGGGTGTGGGTTATTTCTACAAGAATTGATATGGAGAAGAACAAGAGCAGGCGTCCCAGTTTGCGACTGCATCTCTTTATTACGATCCTGATGCTTGTCGTGCTGGCCATGACGGTTACGAACTGTCTGACGCTGCAGACGGCGCTGGAACTTCAGATTGACTCCTTTACACAGGAGATGCAGGGACAGGCGCTTGTGCTGACACGGCAGCTCTCTGGTTCCGGGTACTTTGAACATTCTGACGACCCTACTGTGAATGCTGTGATCGAACAGACCGCGGATATGTGGGGTGGCCGGATTCAGGTTATTGACCGCAGTTTCCGGATTGTACGTGATACTTATGCGGTTGATACCGGAAAATACAATATCTCGGAATATGTGATTCGCTGCCTGGACGGGCAGAGCAGCAGCTCTTTCGATACGGAAGGGCAATTTGTCGCGTTTGCACAGCCGATTTATGAGAAGAACTTCAAGGCGTCTGTGATTTCAGTCAGCCCGGTGGAAGCGAATAATGTGGTACAGGACGCGATCGAGGGGGTTCTCCTGGTGACAGCAGATCTGCAGTCGGTGGTGGCTCCCTTCCGTCAGGCCAGAGAGAAAGACATGATTCTGATGTCAGCGGCTACCTGCATCGCGGTCCTTGTGATTCTTGTGATCGTGGTATACTGGATGCGTCCGTTTAAGAAGTTAGTGCAGCAGATCGACCGCGCGGCGGAGGGCGGATTGAAGGATGAAGTGGACGTCCATAACTATGCGGAGACTTTGCGGATCAGCGAGGCCTTTAACCGCACACTGAAACGCATGCAGATGCTGGACGATTCCCGCCAGGAATTCGTATCGAACGTATCGCATGAGCTGAAGACTCCGATTACATCGATTCGTGTTCTTGCGGATTCCCTGATGGGAATGGAAGGTGCTCCAGTGGAACTCTACCGGGAATTTATGGAGGATATCTCGAATGAGATCGACCGGGAGAGCCAGATTATCGACGATCTTCTCTCCATGGTACGCCTGGAGAATAAGGAGCAGACGCTGAATATCAGTCAGGTAAGCATCAATGAGATGATGGAGCTGCTGCTCAAGCGCCTGCGGCCGATTGCGAAGAAGCGCAACATCGAGCTTCTTTTCGAGAGCTTCCGGCCGGTGACAGCGGATATTGACGAAGTGAAGCTGAACCTGGCAGTGACGAATCTGGTGGAAAACGCGATCAAGTATAATCAGGATTCCGGGTGGGTCAAGGTCTCCCTGAATGCGGATCACAAGTTCTTCTATATCAAGGTGACGGACAACGGCTGCGGAATCCCGGAGGATGCGGTAGAACATATCTTTGAACGCTTTTACCGTGTGGACAAGGCGCGTTCCCGGGAGACAGGCGGAACTGGTCTGGGGCTTTCCATTACGAAGACGATCGTGCAGCTGCATCATGGAGCTATCAAAGTACACAGCAAACTGCAGGAAGGGACAACATTTGTTGTGCGCATTCCTATGATTTATATTAAGGAGTAGGCGATGAAGAGAGTAAGTTTTGATTGCCGCGGAAAGCGGTTTATTTCGGCCTGCCTGCTTCTTGTACTGGCAACTGCGGTGTTTCTTGCCGGATGCCATAAGGATAAGGCGACGGTAACTCCAGGCGAGGGAGAGATTGTGATTTATTATTCCAATGCGTCCTGCAGTCGCCTGATCTCGAAGATCTACACGCCGCAGCATGAACAGACAGTCGAGCTGGCCAGAGAACTCTATGCGAAGATGCAGGAGGGCGGCTATGAGGATACGATTCCGGCAGTAGCGGCGGATATCACGATCTCCGATATTTCGCTTTCCGGCAATACCATGAGTATCGCTCTGCAGGGACCGTGGGACACAATGAGGGCTCCGAACCGGATGCTCTTCCTGGCGGCGGTGACACGGACGCTGACACAGCTGAAGGATGTGGACGGTATTTTATTTACCATGAACGGGGAGGCTCTGACGGATGAATCCGGCAATATGATGGGGGTGCTGCGAAGCGCAAGTTTCGTAGACAATGCAGTGGATAACCCGGAGGATTACCGGGAGGCGGTGATTGCACTCTATTTCGCCAATGAGGCGATGGATGGTCTGGTGAAGGTAGAGCGCACGGTTGTATACCGCAGCAGCAGCTCCATGGAGAGAATCGTTGTGGAACAGCTTCTGCGCGGCCCGGAGGACAGCGGAGCGAAGGCGTCGCTTCCGAACACGGCGTCGCTTCTCAGCATCAATGTCCGCGACGGCGTCTGCTATGTGAATTTTGACAGTAAGTTCATCACGGAGGTGCTGGGAAGCTATGATTATGTTCCTGTATATTCTGTGGTGAATTCTCTGACGGAGCTTCCGAACGTGGATAAGGTGCAGATCAGCATCAACGGCTCCTCTGAGACGGGCTTTCAGAGGGATATTCTGTCGTTCGCGATTCCGTTCACGCGGAATATGAAGTACGTGGAAGAAAGCCAATAACTGCAGAAAGCAAAGCATTATAAGAACGAAAAGCAGAGAACTATTAAGAAAGATAAGAAAGATAAGAAAGAACAGGAGAGAAATCCGATAGAAATCAAATGAGAATTAAAAGACCACTGATCTGGGTCCTCGGGGGATGGATTCTGGGAGAGATAGTGGCGGCCGGACTGGGATGGCAGATGACTTCTGCTTCCGGTCTGAATCTTGTGATGGAAAGCAGGGAGACGCTGCCGGTGACAGTAACCGGGCGCGTCAGCCGGGTGGCGGAGTCCGCCTCCGGCATTCAGATCACGCTCACAGAGAATCAGGTTCTCTGGAATGAGACGATCCTGGATACCCGCAACCTGCTTCTGAGGGAGAAAGCGAATACGTTTTCTCCCTCTTTTTCGTCTCTCTGCCCTGGCATGTGGATTCGGGCGGAGGGAGAGCTTAGTGCCTTTCCGGACGCAGGGAATCCGGGAGAATTTGACCAGCGGAAGTATTATCAGCAGATGGGGGTGGATTACCGTCTGGATACGGCAGCCTGGAGCTGCCTGCAGGAAGCGGACGGCGCTGCAGCCTTTTCGTGGCGGCTGCGCAATCAGCTGAAGGACAGCATCGTGGCGGTTACGCACAGCGAAGAAGCAGCCGGTGTCTTCCGGGCACTGATTCTCGGAGATCGTTCCGGGCTGGAGCAGGAGACAAAGGATCTGTATGAAGTCGGAGGTATTACGCATATTCTCTCGATCAGTGCGCTTCATCTTACTCTGATCGGGAATACACTGCAGAAAATCCTGCGGCGGCTGCATCTGCCGCGTTCTGCCGCTTCGATTATATGCGCGTCCTTTCTGGGATGGTATGTCTGGCTGATCGGAGGTTCCGCTTCCTCCCGGCGGGCATTCCTGATGTTCTGCGTGATGCTGCTGGCTCCTTTTGCAGGGCGCACTTACGATATGTTGTCGGCGCTAGGTCTGGCAGGGCTTGTGCTGCTGGCAGATCAGCCTTCTCTTGCCTTTCAGGCGGGCTTTCAGCTGTCCTTTGCAGCGGTTGCCGGAATCGGGATTCTGTATCCTCTTACAGAGAAGTCTTCGGAGACACAGAAGAAAGAAGAACGGGGGAAGAGAAGGAGCAGAGTTCAGCTGATGGCGGTACGTACGGATCAGGCGCTGCGCTTCTCACTGTGCATCCAGCTTGCGACGCTGCCGGTTCTGGCGTGGAATTATCATGTGATTTCTCCTTACGGGCTGATCCTGAATCTGGCGGTGATCCCGCTCATGGCTCCGCTTATGGTATGCGTACTCATGGCTGCGATTGTCGGCCTGGCATCTCCGGCGATGGGCGGCATCTGCGCTCTGGGCGGCGAGGGAATCCTTTCGCTGTACCGGAGACTCTGCGAAGCCGTTTCGGCGCTTCCGGGCAGCCGGATTGTGACCGGAAAGCCGCACACCTGGCAGATGGTCCTCTATCTGATTGCGATAACTGTATTCACCGTTGTAATAATGGTTCGCAGAGAACAGCAGAAGAAACAAAAGATGAGGAAACTAGAGAAAATAGAGAAGAAGCAGAAAGTACGGAAGGACAGCGGGCCGGATTGCAGGGAAAGAGGCGTCAGCCCGCGAAATTTGCCGGGGCGAAATCTGGCAGCACTGCTGATACTTTTTGTGTGTGGTGTATTATTTCTGCACCGTGTTCCGCCGGGTCAGCTTACTGTCACAGTGCTGGATGTGGGACAGGGGGATTCCACGCTGATTCGCCTGCCGGAGGGCGGATCGATCCTGTGCGACGGCGGAAGCACATCCGTCAGTCAGGTGGGAAGCAGACGGATTCAGCCGTATCTGGAGTATGAAGGAATTTCCGCTCCGGATCTTGTATTTATCAGCCATGGGGATGAGGATCATGTGAATGGCATTGAGGAGCTGATCCGGGAAGAGGGCTGGCGGCCCGGAATGATTGTGACATCTGCGGCCGCCGCGGAGTCGTCCCGCATGCAGGCGTTGAAGGAACTGTCGGAAGCCACAGGCATCCCCTTCCGCCAGATGAAGACCGGTGACCGCCTGCAGTGCGGACAGGCAGTGTTTACCTGCCTCTATCCGGAGGCGGGGATCCAGGCGGAGAGCAACGATCAGTCGCTGGTTCTGCGCCTGGAATACGGCTCTTTCTCCGGACTTCTGACCGGGGACGCCTCCTCGGCGGCAGAAGAACAGTTTCTTCCTCTTCTTGCTAGTATGCCGGTATGCTGGCTGAAGACCGGGCATCACGGCAGTGTTTCCTCCACGTCAGAAGCGCTGCTGCAGGCTCTGCAACCGGAAGCTGCAACGATATCCTGCGGGAAGAATAATCGTTACGGCCACCCGCATCCAGATACGTTAAAGCGTCTGTCAGAGGCTGATGTGCCTGTCTGGAACACGGCGGAGTGCGGAGCGATTTTCCTTACCTGGGACAACAATCGGCTTGCGGTTCGCTGCTGCAGGCATGGAGATGGGGATTAAGAAGAGAAGGTATTCTCAACGATAAAGTAATCGAAATCCTTTTCGCAGGCGCGGACGTCCTCTGCCGAGCGGAACGTCCAGCCGAAGGTCGTACGGTTCTTCTTCCAGAAACGGAAGGAGGGGAGGTTTTTGTGAACGTGCGAGAAAGAGATGAAGTTCGGTTTCGAGAGCAGGTTTGTAAGCAACGGCTGCATCAGAATCCGCTGAATCAGAGATACCTTCGGGTAATCCTTGATGAAGTCGGTGGCAAGCTGGCCGCGAGGTACGAGCGGGCGGTGACGGCGGAACCAGTAGAGAACATACGGATGAAAGGATTCAATGCAGTAGTCACCTTCATAGGCGTCCAGAAGGCGGGCAGTTTCTTCACATACAGACAGATCCAGACCGTTTGTTTTGATTTCGATCAGAAGCGGTACGCGCCCGCCGACCATCTGCAGGACATCCTTCAGAAGAGGAATCTTCTCTTCGGAGCCGTGCAGAGGAAAGAGCTGAAGCTGTTCGTAGGTGTAAGTCTCTACCGTGCCGGTGCATCCGCAGAGGCGCTCCAGATCGTCATCGTGGAACAGTACAGCCTGACCGTCTGCTGTCAGGCGCACATCCATTTCGATTCCATATCCGCGGGTGACTGCCCGGTGAAAGGCCGCCATGGAATTCTCCGGGATTACATTCGGATCGCCATGAAGGCCGCGGTGAGCAAAGAATCTGTTAGAATACGTTTTCATAATAATAAAAGTCTCCCTTGGTCAAGTGTGTTTTCTTCGTGGATAGTCTAACAAATCTGAGGATGAAATACAATATTTAACAGAATCCCTTCTGTGAAAAGCAGGAGAACATGCAGGGAAGTGATACATCGTGTGGAAACAAAAAATGCTGGTAGTAGGGCTGTGTTTGATGCTGTTTCTGGCTGGTTTCTGGAAGAATGGTGAAGCGTGGGAGGCAGACGCAGATGTGGATGCGGATATTGGAGAGGAGAAGCGGATTGCGATTACATTCGACGACGGGCCACACCGCTTGTATACGCCGAAGCTTCTGGATGGTTTAAAGGAGCGAGGCATACACGCCACCTTCTTTCTGGTAGGAGAAAATATCGGGAGCAACGAGGCGCTGGTAAAACGCATGGCGGAAGAGGGACATCTGATCGGGAACCATACCTTCTCACATGTGCAGCTGACGAAAATGAAGAAGGAAGATGCCTGCCGGGAGGTACAGCAGACGAATGAGAGAATCTGTGCCGTCACAGGAGCTCCGGTTCTCTATATCCGTCCGCCCTACGGCAGCTGGAACGATGAGCTGCAGGCAGAGATCCCGATGACAGTTACGCTGTGGAATCTGGATTCGGAAGACTGGAAGAGTCAGAATACCGGGAAAATTGTGGAGCTTGTGGAATCGGAAGCGGAGGAGGGCAGTATCATTCTCCTGCATGATATTTTTGATACGTCTGTGGAGGCAGCGCTTCGGATTGTGGATGATCTTACCGCGCAGGGATATACCTTTGTAACCGTCGATGAGCTGCTTCTTGATTGAGAAAGGCACTTGACAAGCGATAGCAAAACGTTAAAATAAGAATACAGACCATTCGGCAGGGCATGGGATACATGCCCTGCTTTTATGACAGGATACCAGAAAAAACTGGAAAGCAGGCAAAGAACCGGTATCCGGAGAGGCAGAGCAATGGATCTTTTTGATTATATGAGAGAAACAAGAAAGGAAAAGGAATCCCCGCTGGCGTCGCGGCTTCGCCCGACGACGCTGGATGAGATCGTCGGGCAGAAGCATATCCTGGGAAAAGACAAGCTGCTCTATCGCGCAATTGCGGCTGACAAGCTGAGTTCTCTGATTTTCTACGGACCGCCCGGAACCGGGAAAACGACGCTGGCGAAGGTGATCGCACACACAACGGAAGCGGATTTTCAGCAGATTAATGCGACATCCGCTGGAAAAAAGGACATGGAGACCGTAGTAGAGAAGGCGAAGGATCTCGCCGCCATGTATGGCCGGAAGACGATCCTTTTTATTGATGAGATTCACCGATTCAATAAAGGACAGCAGGATTACCTTCTTCCTTTCGTAGAAGACGGGACGATTATCCTGATCGGAGCAACAACGGAGAACCCTTATTTTGAAGTGAACCGCGCGCTGATCTCCCGCTCGATTATCTTCGAACTCCTGCCACTCTCACCGGAAGATATCGGCGAGTTGATCCATCGTGCCGTATATGACGAGAAAAAGGGCATGGGCGCTTACCATGCCGTGATTGAGGAGGATGCGCTCGCATTTCTTTCGGATATCTGCGGCGGGGATGCGCGCTCGGCTTTGAATGCTGTGGAGCTTGCGATCCTGACGACGCCCCGCGGGGATGACGGGAAGATCCATATCACGATGGCGGTGGCGGAAGAGTGCATCCAGAAGAGAAATGTCCGCTATGACAAGTCGGGGGATAATCACTATGATATTATCTCCGCCTTTATCAAGAGTATGCGCGGGTCGGACCCGGACGCGGCAGTGTATTACCTGGCAAGGATGCTTTATGCGGGCGAAGATCCGAAATTTATCGCGAGACGGATTATGATCTGTGCGTCGGAGGACGTTGGCATGGCGGATCCGAATGCGCTGGTGGTGGCAGTGGCCGCGGCGGAGACGCTGGAGCGGGTTGGCCTTCCAGAGGGAAGGATTCCTCTGGCGGAGGCAGCTGTCTATGTAGCGACAGCGCCGAAGAGCAATGCGTCTTATCTGGCGATTGACGCAGCGATGGAGGCAGTACGGCGCGTACAGGTGAAGAGCGTGCCGCCTCATCTGCAGGATTCCCATTACAGCGGCGCGGCAGAGCTGGGCCGGGGCCGGGGCTACCGGTATGCGCACGATTATCCCGGCCATTACGTAAAGCAGCAGTATCTGCCGGATGAACTTGTAGGCAGCCGCTTCTTTACACCGGGTGAGAACGGATATGAGAGAAAAATTCGGGAATATATGGAGCTTTGTCAGAGAATAGGTGAAAATAGTGTGGAATAGTCGGGGAGGCAAAACACAAAAATCAGTGGAAAACTATATTATTCTGTAGTAATATATAGTGAGGTAGGTGACCCTGAACGTGAAAGAGAAAATCAGTCGTCTGGCAAGAGGCATCATCGACGCCTCCGTGCCGGAGATCAGAATCAGCAGAGAAAAGATAGAGGACGTCATTCCCTGTGACGGGATTTATCGAGGTGATTTCCGCATTGTAAGCGGCAATCAGCTCGCTTTTCGTGGATTAATTTATTCCACGAACCCGAAGGTACGTCTGGGTCAGGATTATTTTGCTGGTGTGGATGCGCAGCTTACATATGAAGTGGAGACAGACCGGCTGAAGGACGGCAGCGCCATCGAAGGCTCATTCCTTCTGGTGTGCAATGGCGGCGAGTTCGAGATTCCGTATTTTTTCCTCGGCGAGTCCGATGAGCAGGAGCGGTGGTCGTCCATACATACTGCGGAGGATTTTGCCGGGCTGGCGAAGGAGGACTTCCTGTATGCGGAGCGCCTATTCGAGTCGCCAGGGTTCCGGAATCTCCCGTTTATGCAGGAGCTTTCTGTGCGTGCCCTGTACGACGGGCTTCGAGGCGGGAGTGGAAGACGCCAGGCCATGGAGGAGTTCCTGACAGCACTGAATCTGAAAGAGCCGGTAACGTTGTCGGTGGATCAGAGCGAGCGGCTGTATGAGAGCTGTCCGGAGGAGGATGTGAAGATCCGGATTCATGCGGACAGCTGGGGCTATGTATCTGCGTCGGTGACGGCGGATGCCCCGTTCCTGCACCTGAACCGGGAGAGCCTTACGGATCTTGATTTCGTCGGCGGCGATGGAGAACTCTCCTTCCGGATCGAGAGAGAGCATCTGCATCAGGGCAGGAATTACGGAGTGATCCGGATACGGACGATTCGCCAGGAACTCGCAATTCCGGTGACGATCCTGGCCGGAGAGGAGCCGGAACGCGGTTTCTCTCAGAAGGAATATGAGAAGCATCTGGTCGGATTCATGCGCGCGCAGCTGGATCTGCAGTCCGGCTGCGGAGAGAAGGATGCTCTCCTTGCCAGTATGAAGGAAGAGTGGACCGCCATGGCCCGCCTGCGTGAACCGGATCTGCGCATGCGCCTGTGGGAGGCGGAGCTGGCACTGCTGGACGGCAGGCAGGAGGAGGCCGGACGCATCCTGGGAGTGATACGGGAGGAAGCCGGAGAAAAGCGTGGGGAAGACCCGGACGCTTACAGCTATTTCCTGTATCTGCAGATGCAGCAGTCCGGAAGCTGGGAGATGAAGGAACGTCTCCTGAAGCTTCTGTATAAATATCAGGATGAAGGGGCGGCGACGCCGGTTACGTATCTGCTGTTTCTGCGAGTGGATGATAACCGGGCCGGACACCCGGAGGAAGCCTTCCGGCAGATGCAGGAGTTCTACCAGGAGGGCTGCCGTAGCCCGTATCTCTATCTGGAAGCGGTGAAAGTTCTGAACCGGATCCCTGAGCGGATGGAGCGTCTGGGAGAGTTTGAGCTGCAGCTGCTCTGGTTTGGAGCGAGACATGGCTATGTGGAGAAACCGCTGATGCACCGCACGGCAGAGCTGACGCTTCGGGAAAAGACTTTCCGGCCGGTGCTTTATCTGACGCTGCAGCGCTTCTACGAGACGGCGCCCACGAATGAGATTGTCTATGCCGTATGTGCGATCCTGATTCGCGGTGATCGCAGAGACAGCAGCTATTTTCCGTGGTTTGCCCGCGGGGTGAAGGCCGATGTGGGGCTGACCCGTTTATACGATTATTATCTCTATACAAGACCGGAGCATGCGGAGGAAGAGATTCCCCGTGTGATCCTGCTGTATTATTCCTATAACAGCCCGTGGGATATCCATTCCCGCAAGGTTCTGTATGACTATGTGCTCTCCTCCTGTGAGACGGACAGCTATGTGTACCGGGCCTATGAGAAGCAGATGCAATATTTTCTAATTGATCAGCTTCTGGCCGGCCGGGTGGATGATTTTCTGGCGCATATGTATGAACGCCTGCTGTATCCAGAGCTGGTGGACGAGCGTATCGCGAAGATTCTTCCGGATGTGCTGAAGACCTGCCGGATCCGGATCGGGAATCCGGCAATCCGTCAGCTGATTGTGGTGTATGGCGAGCGGAAAGAAGAAGTTACCGCGCCTGTGAGAGACGGCGTGGTCTATCTTCCGTTGTATACAGAGGACTGTCGCCTGCTCTTTGCGGATCGCTATGGCAACCGCTATGCGTCGATTCCCTGTGAGAGGGAGATGCTGATGAAGCAGCCGGAAGCGCTCCTTGCGTGCAGCCGGAGATTATACCCCACACATGCGATGAGCCGGCTGGCGGAGTGCAGTCGTATCCTCCGGGAGGATGAGGAATCCTCTCTTCCGGAGCAGATCCTTTTTGCTGAATCTTCGCCGAAGATCCTGCGACCGCTGTACCAGAGAAAGCTGATCCACTATGTTTTGAACCGTCTGAGAAAGCAGGAGCAGCCGGATCTGGATCTGCTGCGCCGACTGAAGGCAAATCTCTGTATGAGTGAGGAAGATCGCCAGGTTCTGATCCGCGTTCTGATCGACGCAGGAAGCTTTTCGGAGGCGATGGAGCAGATGCGTGAATACGGCAGTGAGAAGGTGCCGGACTATGCACTGCTTCGTCTGTGCAGCCGCACGATTCAGAACCGCCTGTACGAGAAGAATGCAGAACTGCTGCATCTGGCGGCATCTCTGTTTGCGAAAAATCAGTACGACGATACGAATCTGCAGTACCTTTGCCGCTATTATAATGGACTCAGTCGGCAGATGTATGAAATTCTGGAGAAGAGTGTAAGTCATCGGGCAGATACTTCGGATCTGGCGGAGCGTCTGTTCGGGCAGATCCTGTTTACCGGGGAATACACGCACCTGGATGATACCTTCCGGATCTATATCGGTCTCGGACCGGTGGAGAAGCTGCTGGTGCGGGCATATTTCTCTGTCCGGTGCTATGGATACTTTGTGGAACAGAAGCCTCTGGATGCGGATCTTGTGGAGACAATGGAAGAGATTGTCTCAGGCAAGCGCTCGTTCGGCGGAAATCCGCTGATCTGCACGCTGGCGCTGACCCGCTGGTATTCCGATCAGGCGGAGCTTTCGGAGAATCAGAAAGAAATCTGCCAGGAGGCCTTTGAACAGCTGTACCGCCGGGGGCTTGTGTTTGCTTACTTTAAGAAGCTGGGGAGATTCTTCCCTTTGCCGGAAGAGATCGGCGATCGTACGATCGTGGAATATTACGGTAGGGAAGAGGAACCGGCGGAGATTGTCTACCGGATTCTTCCGGAGATGGAGGATGCGAAGCCGGTTCGGGAAGAAATGACAGTGATGTACCACGGAATCTACGCAAAACCGATCCTGCTCTTCTCCGGAGAGCATTTGGAGTACGAGATACGGGTACTTCGCGGAGGACAGTCCGCTGCTGTGTACCGCGGAAGAAAGGAGCCGGATACTGCCGGCCGCACGCCCGGCGGGCGGTTTGAGATGCTGAACCGGCTGCTGGATACGAAGAAGGAACCTGAGGATGAAGAGTGGCAGCGGCAGGTTCGCGATTACGCATGGAAGGATGCAATGGCAGAGCAGCTGTTCTGCCTGGAGAGAAAGGAGGCTCCACTGGATGGAGGGACTAATATTAGGCATTGATCTGTGTGATGATTACAGCCAGATCAGCTGTTTTTCATCCCGCATGACGGAGCCGGAGCCGGTATATTATCAGCCAGAGGATGAGAATAAGAAAGAAAATGTTCTCATCCCGATGGTGGTATGTAAGAAGAAGGGGAAGGACGAGTGGCTGATTGGTGAGGAGGCATGCCGCACGGCTCTGTTCAACGATGGTACGACTGTGGATAAACTCGTCAAGATGATTCATGACGATAAGTTTGCGACCATTGAAGGCGTGCGCTATTCCGCCGGGGAGCTGATGCGCCGCTACTTGGAGAAGCTTTTACTTCTCCCGAAGGAGAAGTACGGAACCGATGAGATCTGCAGCGTGGTATTTACGGTTCAGACTCTGGATGGTCGGTTTATCGACTGTCTGGTTCGCACGGCGGAAGAATGTGGGATTGACCGCAGTGCTGTGCATGTTGTGAGTCACACTGAGAGTTTCGTATATCATACGATCAGTCAGAAGAAGGAAGTATGGGCGAATCTGACCAGTCTGTTCGATCTTACAGACGAAGGACTGCACTACTATGAGATGAAAGTAATCCGCGGCTGCGTTCCGCAGATGATTGAGGCAAGTCACGAGAAGATGCAGGAGGGCTTCCGCCTGGATGTACTGGACAATCCGAACGGCGCGCGCCTCGGAGATACGATCCTTACTTCCTGTGCGGACCGTATGCTTCACAAGAAAGTGGTTTCCGCTGTACTTTTATCCGGAAGAGTATTCCCTTCCATCGACTGGGCACCGGATTTCAAGAAGGCGGTATGCACCAGGAGAAAGGTATATTATGTTCCGCAGATTTTTGCTATCGGAGCCGCATACCTTGCGTATGACGCTCTTCAGGAGACATCGGCTTACCCATTTATCTGCTCCTGTGAGGGAAGGATTTCCTCGACGGTCAGCCTTCAGGCAGTATATGAAGGCCGAAAAGAGCAGGTGATCCTTGCTTCCGCTGGCAGCAACTGGTATGAGGCGCGTTCAAGCATCGATCTGATTCCGGATGATATGGCGGAACTGGAATTTACGATCACGCCGGCCGGAAGCCGCCGCGTAGAGAAGGTAAATATCTCTTTGGCGGAGCTGCCGAAGCGGCCGAACAAGACGACGAGAATTGAGGTGATTGTCTCCTTCTCGTCAGAGAAATGTATGACGGTCCGGGTGGTGGATCTTGGCTTTGGAGATTTGTATCCGGCCAGTGATACGGTAATCCGAAGAGATATATACATATAGGAGATTATGCATGAATCAGAAGTTGAGCGGAAGCTTAGAATGATTGTGTAATCGTTACATGAATTTATTAGAAAGGAGTACTCCATGGGCAGTCTGATTTTATGCCGCAGCGCCGTCGCGAAACACCCGTACTACGTGCCGGAGCTGGGAATCCGGATTTATTCCGGCGAAGAACTGAGCTATTTTATCTATCATAATCTGATGCTCCTGGGGGATCACTTCCTGGATGAGAGGCTCTTTCGATTTATTAACCAGGAGCTGGGGATGCCTGAACTGGAAACGAAGCTTCGCAAATGGGCGGGGCAGGCAGATCAGGCGGAACTGCTCCTGGTGATCCTGCAGGATATTCATTATTATGACGATACGGAGCTGAAGGCTTTTCGTTCAGAACTTTACCGATTGAAAGCGGCAAAGAGCACGGACCTTATGAAGGAAAAGGCCGATTATTTCTTCCGGCGCCGCAGATATTACGATGCGATTCGTTGTTATCGTGAGATCCTGACAGGCAAAAGTGAAGAATCCGGAGACAGCGCATTTCTGGGAGATGTGTGGTTCTGTATGGGTTCGGCACTGGCGGGTATTTTTTCGTTTGACCGGGCAGTGGATTGTTATCAGCACGCATATGAGCTTCTCCGTGCGGAGGAGGCTCTTCAGAAAATATATGAGATCCATCTGATGGACAGTCTGAGCGTATTTCCGGAGGAACTGTTTGCCGATGTTCCGACAGAGACGATTCATCGGTGGAAAGAGAATTTTGAACAGATGAAAAAGCAGGTTGCACTGGACGGAAAAGCGAAGGAAGCCTTTGCGCTTACGAATGAGGATAGTGTCCGGAGAGCGGTTGGCTTCTGCCGGCTGGTGCAGGACTGGAAGAACGAATATCGAAGGAGTCAGGGATGAGCAAAGTAAATCGTCATATCTATTTAATCGGGTTCATGGGATGCGGCAAGACGTCGGTATCGATTGCCATGAATCAGCTGTATGGAAAGAACATTGTAGAGGTCGATGACCGTATCATCGCGAAGGAAGGCCGCAGCATCAATCAGATCTTCGCGGAATCCGGAGAGAATTATTTTCGTGATCTGGAGACAGAGATGCTGAAGGAGCTTGCCGATGAGGACAACATCATTGTATCCTGCGGCGGCGGCATGGTGCTTCGCGAGGAGAACCGCCGTCTCATGAAGGAGAACGGCGTAATTATCTGGCTGGACGCGACGCCGGAGACAATTCTGGATCGTGTCAAGGATGATGACAGCCGACCGAACCTGAAAGGCAAGAAGAACGTCAAGGACATCGAGGCATTGAAAAACAAGCGGGCGGACGCCTATGCGGAAGCCGCGGATATCAAAGTGGATACCGACGGAAAGACCATCCGTGAGGTAGCGAAGGAGATCTATGAAAGCGTCAATCGGACAAGATAGTCATCGTTTTGATCTGCAGGAGAAAGAGAAGCCTTTTATTCTGGGAGGTATTGTCTTCGAGAACATGCCGGCACTGGCGGCGAACAGCGACGGCGACGCCGTCTTTCACGCGATTACGAACGCAATTTCCGGTATTACCTGCCGGAATATCCTGGGAAAAGTGGCGGATGAGATGTGCCAGAGCGGCATCACTGACAGCAGAGAGTATCTGAAGGTAGCTCTGCAGGATCTGAAGGAGAAGGGATATCAGGCAACGCACGTATCCATCTCCATCGAGTGCCTGCAGCCGAAGATTTCGCCGAAGATTGAATCCATGCGGGAATCCATCGGCCATGAGATGGGGCTTGCCCCGGATCAGATCGGGATTACCGCCACGACCGGAGAGCAGCTGACCGACTGTGGCAGCGGGATGGGCGTATCCGTATTGTGTATTCTGACGGTGGAGTAATAGTATTATGAAGATAGAAGCAAGAGCAAAGATCAATCTGACATTGAATGTGACAGGTCGCCGAGACAACGGCTATCATGATCTGGAGCTGATTTTCCAACCGGTCTCTCTTTGCGACACCTT
>ENA-UOJJ01002374-UOJJ01002374.1-human-gut-metagenome-genome-assembly--contig:-CS66-NODE-2374-length-23718-cov-10.373875_pt1 | contig 23718 bp, 17 predicted proteins | sample MGYA00242343_ERZ723890 | MGnify/ENA metagenome assembly ERZ723890
GGCTCCTTACATCTTCATGGAGAAGAACGGCATCCACATCATCGACCTGCACAAAACCGTCCTGAAGATCGATGAGGCTGCTGCGGCCATCAAGCAGATCGCCAAGAGCGGTCGCCGCGTGCTGTTCGTAGCGACCAAGAAACAGGCCAAGGACATTGTTGCCGAAAAGGTGGCAGCCGTCGGTATGCCTTACGTCACCGAGCGTTGGGCCGGCGGTATGCTGACAAACTTCCCCACCATACGTAAAGCCGTCAAGAAAATGTCCACCATCGACAAGATGGCGACCGACGGCACGTTCGATAATTTCTCCAAGCGCGAAAAACTCCAGATCTCCCGCCAGCGTGCGAAACTGGAGAAGAACCTCGGCTCGATCGCCGACCTGACGCGTCTTCCGGCGGCTCTGTTCGTCGTCGACGTACAGAAGGAGGCCAACGCCGTGAAGGAGGCCAAACGCCTCAGCATCCCCGTATTTGCAATGGTAGACACTTGTTGTGATCCGACCGACATTGATTACGTTATCCCTGCAAATGACGATGCCACCAAGTCGATCGCCGTGGTTCTCGAAGCCATGTGCGCCGCTATCGCCGAGGGCACCGAGGAGCGCAAGCTCGAAAAGGAGAAGGAGGCACAGGAGGCTGACGCCGAGGGTGCAACCGTTAAGAAGGAGGGCAAGCCCCGCATCAAGAAGGCCGTGAAGGCTGCGATCGATGCCGAGGAGGCTGCCGTGGCAGAGGTTGTCGCCGCTGTCGAGACTCCCTACGAGGAGCCTGCTGCCGCTCCCGCAGAAGCAGCCGAAGTTGTTGCTGAAGCAGCCGAGACCGCCGAGGAAAAGGCAGAATAATTGTATTTACGAACCTTATAGAGACAGGACAAGATTATGGAAATCAAAGCTGCTGATGTAATGAAGCTCCGCAAGATGACCGGCGCCGGTATGATGGACTGCAAGAATGCCCTGATCGAGGCCGAAGGTGACTTCGCACCGCTACCGAGGGTGTCGTCGTTACGAAGATCGTAGGCCAGAAGGCTTACATCCTCTGCCTGGCGTGCGAGACCGACTTCGTGGCCCAGAACTCCGAGTATTCGGCTTCGGCCGAGGCCATGCTGGAGGTCGCCGTGAAGAACGACGCTGCCGACCGCGATGCGCTGATGGCTGCGAAAAACGCAGAGGGCCGCACCGTCGAGGAGATGGTGACCGAGAAATCGGGTCAGACGGGCGAGAAGATCGAGCTGGCTTACTACGGCCGCATCGAGGCTCCCTACTGCGCCGCTTACGTGCACTTCAACAAGAAGCTGGGTACGATCCTGGGCTTCAACAAGGAGATTCCCGCCGAGGTCGCACACACCGTGACCATGCAGGCTACGGCCATGGCTCCCGTTTCGATCTCGGAGGCGGACTGCCCCGCAGAGGTTGTGGAGCACGAGCGCAAGATCGCCGTGGAGGCCATGAAGCAGGACCCCAAGAACGCCAACAAACCCGAGGCCATTCTGGAGAAGATCGCCGAAGGCAAGATGCGCAAGTTCTTCGAGGAGAACACGCTGCTGGCCCAGCCGGTGGTAGGCGAGAAGGAGTCGATCGCCGACTACATCCACAAGGCCGACAAGGATGCCACGGTCGTGGCTTACAAGCGGTTCGCTCTGGGCGAATAGTCCAGGCCGATTTATGTGAAAACAGACCGGAGCGATCCGGTCTGTTTTTTTTGTTGCCATTTGCGGCTCTCCGCAGGAACCACGGCGGATATTTCCGCACATCCCTCGAAATCCCCGGACGGGACGCACTCTGGCGTTACCCGTCCGGGGATTTTCTCTCCCGGTCTCTTCCGTGGGCTGTCGTAAAAAAGCAGGGCTGTCGAAAGCCCTGCCTTTTTCATTTCCAGCCCGAATGCCAGAGCACGCGCAGCACCTGCCGTCGCAGCCAGGGCGGGATCGCGAGCCAGAGGCGCGACCGGAGCCGCCAGCCGGGGGAGTCGCAGCCGACGACGCGGCCCGAGGCGCGGATGACCCGGACGGCGATGCCGGCGACGTCGCGTGTCGTGCACTGTTCCGTGATGCGGTAGTTCCCGTCGCCCGCGAGTGTGAGGCGCTCGCCGTCGCGGCGGACGATGCGGTGGAGGATGTGGCGGCCGCAGCAGCGGAACAGCACCACGTCGCCCGGTTGCAGGCGCGCGGGGTCGGCGCAGGGCGTCAGCACGACCTGGTCGCGCTCGCTGCGCAGCAGGGGCCGCATGCTGTGGCCCTTCATGCGGATCTGAACCTCGCGGCCTTCGGCGAGCATCGCCTCGACCTCGGCGAAGAAGAGTTGGTTGGGGAGCAGGATCATAGCGTCGCGTCGTTGAAAACCGTTCGGCAGGCGAGCTGCGCCGCCGCCGCGTCGGGCAGGCACTCCAGGTGGTAGACGGGAACCTGTGCGATCAGCCGGGAGAGCAGGCCGCAGGTGTCGTCCGAAAGCCGTTCGTCGCGGGCGAAGGCCGGGGGTGCGGAGGGGAGCAACGCTCCGATGGACTCGATCGGCCGCAGGCGGCGGATGCGGTTGTGCGGGGCTTGCGAGAGCCGTACGACGGCGGCTATCGGGCAGCTCTCGTTGCGGTAGCAGGGCGTTTTGCCGCTCCACGGCGATCCGTGGACGAGGGCTTCGCTGTCCGTGGCCCGGATGATCGGACTGTCGTCGTTGAGCAGTTCCGCACCCGGGATATGCTCCCGCCACAGCCGCGTGTGGGTGCTTTTGCCTGTTCCCGATTCGCCGAGGAACAGCACTCCCCGGCCGCGGTAGCGGATCACCGAGGAGTGGAAGGCCACGGCTCCGAGGGGCAGCGCCGCGATGTTGAAAAGAATCCAGACCCCGAACCGGAACAGCGCGGGATTGTGTCCGGGGGTGATGTCGCTACGGGCCGCCGCCGCGCCGTAGGCCATGCGGTAGCGGGCCGGGGCGCTGCCGTCGCGGGGCGTCATTTCGAGCAGGTAGCCCGCCGCGTCGGTCCCGAAACGGCAGTCGGCGTCGGCGTCGGGAAACTCGAAGATGTCGAGTTCGCGGTAATCGGCTTCGGCCGGAATCCGGGGGACGATTTCCAGCGCGAGGTCCGCAGGGCCGGCGCCGAGTGTCAGGAACGGGCGCAGGGCCCGGGTGAAATGCTCTCCCGTGCAGGCGTCGGGCAGGGAGACGCGGATATTGGCGATCGTATAATTCATAAAGCGGTTGTTAGCGTTCATTTTTTTTCGCGCCGGCGGTGCAAGGATATACTCTGCCGTACGAGCCGGGTGAATCGTAGGCCCTCTCCCTCGCTGGGAGTGGGTCGCGGCTGGCAGATGGGAATAAGGGACGGCTTCCGGTTCTTCATCTTATTTTTCCAGCGTTATGATTCGGTCGCAGTATTCGAGCGAGGTTTCGCGGTGGGCGATCACCAGCAGCGTAAGGCCCGGATTCCGTGCGGCGATCGCGGCGATCGAACGGTTGATCTCCCCTTCGGTGCGGCTGTCGAGCGCCGAGGTCGCCTCGTCGAAGAAAAGCACGTCGGCGCGGCGGTAGAGGGCGCGTGCGATGCCGATGCGCTGCCGCTGTCCGCCCGAGAGGCGGCTGCCGCATTCGCCGACGGGGGTGTCGATCCCCAGGGGCAGCGAAGCGATGAATTCGCCCAGCTGGGCCGCTTCGAGGGCTTCGGTGACCCGGCGGCGGTCGATTTCGGCGTCCGGGACGCCCGGTGCGACGTTGGCCGCGAATGTTCCGTCGGTGAGGAACAGACGCTGCGAGACATAGCCGATGCGGTTCTGCCATGCCCGGCGGTTTGCGGCGGTGAGGGGCGTGCCGTCGACGGCGATTTCTCCCGACGTGGGTTCGTAAAGGCCCAGCAGGAGGTTGAAAAGGGTGGTCTTGCCTGCGCCCGACGCCCCGCGGATGCCGATGCGTTCGCCCTTGCGGATGGTCAGCGTGAGGCCGTGGAAAAGCTCCCGGCTCTCTTCGGTGAAGCGGAACGAGAGGTTGCGGACCGAGATTTCGCGCTCGAAGGGCAGCGTTTCGCGCGTCGGGACCCCGGGGTGCGCGGAGGCCGGCTCGTGGAGGGCCGCTTCGCGCAGGATGGGGATGGTGTAGCGGTTGTAGCGGATCGTGGCCCAGCCCGACATGATGCCGCGCACGGAGGGCATCAGCCGCAGGGCCGCCACGGCGAAGACGCCGAACAGCAGCTGCGACTGCCCGCCGCCGAAGCTCACGGCCGCCAGCAGGGCCATGCCCACGGCAAGCCCGATCTCGGTGAAGAGTTGGGGCAGCTGGCCGATGTCGGCCTCGCGCGAGCGGGTGCGCACCACTTCGTCCATCGTGCGGTCGAAGGCGCGGAGCATCCCCGGGAAGGCGTCGCTCAACTCGATGTCGGCGTATCCCCAGAAGGTCTCGGCCACGAGGCGCGACTTCTCGCGCTGGGCGCGGTTCTCCTGTTCGCCGTAACGGTTGATGCGGTTGCGGACCAGCGCGTAGTAGAGCCACACCGCGGGGAGGAAGATCACGACGGAGAGCAGCGCCGCGAGGGGCGTGTAGAGAGCCAGCGAGGCGAACAGCAGGACGAAGAGCATCGCCTCGGCGATCATCGCGGCGGCGGGGCGCAGGACCCCGGCGGCGAATGCCAGGCAGACGACGTTGACGTTGCGCGCCAGCACCGAGGAGTTCGAATTGTTGATGAAGGCCAGACCCCGGTCGTGGTAGGCGATGTAGAGGCGGCGCGAAAGGGTGCGGTAGAGGTCGTAGATGTAGCGGCGTTCGGCGCGTGCCAGCAGGAAGTTGACGCCGCATTTGAGGACGATGAACCCCACGACGGCCCCGCAGACCGCGAGTGCGAACGTGCGCGGCGAAGCGACGCCCGACCAGACGTAGACCATCGCCAGCGGCCCGTCGCCCTCGAATCCCGCGGGGTCGAGCACCAGCGTCAGCACCGGCAGCAGGGCCGCGAGTCCCGCCAGGTTCAGCACGGCGCGCAGCACGAGGGTCGCGGCGATGCGGAGGCCCCGGCGGCGGAATGCGGCGGGAAGGCTTCGGAGAATGCTTCTCATGGCTCCACTTTTTCGATTTTACCCAGTTTCACATACCACAGATACCCCTCGGCCGGGGCATAACCCATTTCGCCCAGCAGGCGGAGGTATTCGCGCATCTGCCGGCGGTGGCGTTCGGCGTCGCGCAGGCCGAACTTGTAGTCGACGACGACGACCCGGCGTCCGTCGATCATCACGCGGTCGGGACGCCGCGTCGACCCTCTGCCGGGGATGATGATTTCGTTTTCGTTGCGCACGCGCTCCCAGCCTCCGCCGAACCATTCGCGCACCTCGGGGTGTTCCAAGGCCCGGGCGATCATCTGCCGCAGGGTCGCGGCATCGGCTTCGGACAGCGTGCCGTCGGCCTGCATGCCGCGCACGGCCTCGTGGATTCCGGCCTCGTCGTCGGCCTGCTCGAAGGCCCTGTGCATCAGGATGCCGAGGTTCCGGGGCGAGAGCTCGACCTCGCCGCCGTCCTCGAAATAGCGTTGCGAGGGGAGCCGCAGCCGCAGGTCGGCCTGCGCCGTGGGGTACTCCTCCAGAATGACGTGCTCGGCCTCGGAGCGTTTCGAACCGCCCGCGACGGGGCCCGCGAACTCCCCGAAAGCGAAGTGTTCGCCCGCTTCGTCGATGGTGCAGCGGCCTTCGAAGTCGCCCAGCAGGGCCTTGTCGCCGTCGGTTGCGATGCTCTGGAGCAGCAGCCCCCCGACCGTGCGGCCGCCCTTCTGCGGGATGAAGACGTGCAGCGACTCGGCGGCGCGCGTGAGGGCCACGTACAGCAGGTTGACGTTGTCGACGTGGGCGTAGACCAGCTCGCGGTAGTACTCCGACGAGAAGCCCGATTCGGCCATCGCCTTCTTGTACCTCACCGGGAAGCGGCCGATCGCTTCGGCCCCGTCGCCGCGGGCCTCGGCCCAGACGATGTTCTGCACCGTGCCGCTCGACTTGGGGTCCGGCGACCATGAGCAGTAGGGGATGAGCACGGCCCGCTTTTCAAGCCCCTTGGCCTTGTGGATGGTGGTGATCTCGACCGTCGTGGCGCTCTCCTCGACCGACAGCGAGCGGTTTTTGCCCGTCTCCTCCCACCAGCGGAGGAACAGCGCTATGTCGGCGATTTTCGTCGCGCAGAACGAGATGATCTGCTCGTGGATGGCCTGGAGGTAGGCCGTCTGCCGACGGTCGCCTTGCAGGGCGTGCCGCATGACGATCCGCTCGAACGCCTCCTCGGGCGACAGGAGCCGCACCGAGCGGAAAAAATCGCGTTCCGAATCGTCGAGCGGCCGGTCGAACGGGCGGCCGAGGTAGTGGTTGTAGACGGCGCGCGAGAGCGAGTCGTCGGGGTTGAGCGCCAGCCGCAGGGCCACGGCGATGAACGAGCTGACGGGGGCGTTGCCCACGATCAGAGCCTCCTGGGTCATCACGTCGAAACGGTAGCGCGGGTCCTCGTTGCGGCGTTTGAAGTCGAGCAGTTCGGCGGCGACCTTCGCGCCGTCGGTGGCCCCGCGCACGAGGATCATAATGTCGCACGGCCGGAATCCCTTGTCGATCAGCGCGCAGATGCGCTCCACGACGGGCGGCCGCTCGGCGAAGGTCTCGACCGAGACGTAGCCCGGGTGTTCGGCCTTGCGGCGCGGGAGCTGGGCATGTCCGCGGTAGGCGTCGGCGAGGGTGTCGCGCAGCGCGGCGGCCTCCGCGGGATCGACGGAACCCTCCTCGGAGGCCTTTGCGAGGGTTTCGTTCAGCGCACGGTTGTCCGCGGCGACGATCCGTTCGATGATGCGGTTGTTGAAGGCGACCACCGCGGGGAGGCTCCGCCAGTTCTCCCGCAGCACCTCGACTTGGGTGTCGCCCGCGCCCAGCGCCTGCTGGGCCTCGCCGTGGAGGATTTTCCAGTCGCCGCCCCGCCAGCGGTAGATCGACTGCTTGATGTCGCCCACGATCAGCACCGAGGTCTCCTCCGACTGCGCCATGGCGTTTTGCAGCAGGGGCAGGAAGTTTTCCCACTCCTTCAGGGAGGTGTCCTGGAATTCGTCGATCATAAAACGCTCGAAACGGTTGCCCACCTTCTCGTAGATGAACGGCGCGTCGTTGTGGCCGATGAACTCCGAGAGGACGTATTTGGTTTCCGAGAGGAGCATCATGTTCTGCTCGTCGCACAGCTGCTGCACCCGCTTGTAGAGGTCCGACAGCAGGGCGAAGCTGCGGTAGTTCTCCTTCAGCAGGTCGCAGGTGTTCCAGCTCTTGCGGTTGGCGTCGTAGATGTCGCACATTTCGCGCAGCAGGGGTTGCAGCTCGGGGGCCAGCGCCTGCGCGGGCGATCCCTTGGCGCCCCAGCCCTCGGGCGCGGCGGCCATCTTGGCCACCGTCGCGCCGTAGGGTTTCAGTTCGCCCGCGGCGACGGTGAAGAAATAATTGGCGAAGCTGCGGCTCTTGCCCGAAAAGTCGGCGGCCGTAAGTCCGGCCCGGGAGATGATCGCGACGGCCCGGGCGGCGGTCTGCTGCAATTGCTTTTTGGTCGCCTCGGTCTGCGCCGCGGCGCGCGATACGATCCGGCCCAGTTCCTCGCGCGATCGCGGCACCGACAGCGCGTCCTTGTTCTTCTCCTTGAACAACTCGCCGCCGAGCGAAAGGATGCCGTCGCGGATGTCCCATTTGCGGCCTTCGTCGATGCGCTCCTGCACGAACTCCGTGAGCCAGCGTTGCAGGTCGCGGTCGACGGTGATCTGCTCGATGAGCGTGTCGGCGCCCTTCGACAGCACCGACGCCGTCTCGATCTCGACGTTGTAATTGAGGTCGATGCCCAGCTCCTTGATGAAGGCCCGCAGGATGCGCTGGAAGAAGGTGTCGATCGTCAGCACCGTGAAGCGCGAGTAGTCGTGCAGGATTTTCGAACGCACCTCGGCGGCGCGTTTGCGCACCGAACGCTCGTCGAGCGACAGCTCGCGGCAGAGGTTTCCCAGATAGGGGCTTGCGCCTCCCGAGGCCAGACGGTGGATCTCCTTCAGGATGCGCGATTTCATCTCCTCGGTGGCCTTGTTCGTGAAGGTCACGGCGAGGATGTGGCGGTAGAGGCCCGGCTGGTCAATCACGTCGCGGACGTACTTGTAGGCCAGCTGGTAGGTTTTTCCCGATCCGGCGCTTGCATTCAGAATCTTCGCTCTCACTGTCCGAAATTTCGTTTTAATGGGTAAAAATACAAAACAAATCCCGAACTTCGCAATAATTTTGTAATTTAGCGGAGCTAAAACAAGATCTTGTTATGAAGAAAATGATTCTGACGGCCGTGATGCTGGCCGCCGCAGCGCTCTGCCGGGCGCAGCAGCCCGCCGAAACCGGGGAACGCCGCGAATGGCTCACGTCGTTTACAGCCGTCGAAGTGTCGGCGCCGCTCGACGTCAAATTCGTGCAGGTTCCCGACACCGAAGCCCCCAAGATCGTCTACGACACCAAAGGTTCCTATACGACCAAATTCCGCGCCGAGGTGAAGGACAAGGTGCTGCGCATCACGGAACGCTCCGACGCCCGCCGGCCCGACCGCACTTCGGTGACGGTTTATTACAATTCGCTGGAGCGCGTCGCCATTGCCGACGCCGTGGCGACGTTCGACAGCACGCTGGTGGCCACGGTCCTCGACCTGACCGTGGGCGGCATGGCGCAGGTGACGGCCCGGATGGATGTCAAGGACCTGAAAATGGAGCTTACGGGCAAGAGCACGGCGACGCTGACGGGCGCGGTGCGCTACCTTTCGCTGTTCGTCTCGACCGGAAAGCTCGAAGCCGCGGGGCTGGAGGTGATGGCCGCCGAGGCCAACGTCACCAGTTCGGGCGTTGCCGCGCTGTGGGTGACCGACCGTTTCCAGGGCAAAACCTCGACCGGGGGCAAGATCACCTACAAGGGCGCTCCGCCCATCGTGCGCAGCGGAGCGAAGTTCATGGGCGGCGACATCACAAGGGTGGAGTGATTCGCAATTCATAATTCATAATTCATAATTTTGACTTTGCTGAAGTCGGTTTTAAACGTCTGCAAACTAAATTATTGTGAATTGTGAATTTTGCATTATATGAAAACCTTTCTCCACGAAGTTGCCGAAGACCTCTATGCCCGTTACGGCGAAGGGCTTTCCGAAAGGGCGATCCTCTTTCCGTCGCGTCGTGCGCGGCTGTTCTTCGTCGACGCCCTGACGGGCATCGCCGGGCGTCCGATGTGGCAGCCCCGGTGGGTGACGGTCGACGATCTGACGACCGAGATTTCGGGACTCCGCACCGGGGACCGCGTGCGGCTGATCACCGAACTCTACAAAATCTATTCGGAATACCACGCCGAGCCGTTCGACAAGTTCTATTTCTGGGGCGACATGCTCCTGACGGATTTCGACACCATCGACAAATACCGGATCGACGCCGCGATGCTGTTCCGCAACATCTCGGAGATCAAGGAGATCGAGGCCGACATTTCGTACCTTACTCCCGCGCAGCTGCAAATCCTGCGTTTCTGGTCGACGCTCGCCGACGAAACCGATCTCTCGGAGGAGAAGCGCCGCTTCCTGGCGATCTGGAAGACCCTGGGGCCGGTTTACGCCCGCTTCCGCGAACGGCTCTCCGAGCTGGGCATCGCCTACAACGGCATGGTCCAGCGGGCCGCCGCCGACCGCATCCGCGGCGAGGGGTATGCCTTTCCCGAGGCGCGGCAATATGTCGTGGCGGGATTCAACGCCCTGTCGGAGTGCGAGAAACAGCTTTTCCGCTTCCTCTCGACGGCTGCCGAGACCGATTTCTACTGGGATTACGACTCCTATTATAAAGACCGCCCCGAGCAGGAGGCCGGGATGTTCGTGCGCGAGAACGTCGTGCAGTTCCCGCCGCGCGGGGACGTGTCGCACGACAACATGGAGCGTCCGAAGGAGCTGACCGCCGTGGCTGCCGTGTCGAACGCCGTGCAGTGCAAGCACGCCGCTGCGATCCTGCGGGAACTGGCCGCACGGGGGCCGCTGGACAAGCGCACCGCCGTGGTGCTGACCGATGAAAACCTGCTCCTGCCGCTGCTCTACGCCCTGCCGCCCGAGATCGGGAAGGTCAACGTCACGATGGGCTATCCGCTGCGGGCCAGCCTGGCCTACACCTTCGTCGAACGCCTCGTGGAGTTGCAGGCCCACCGCCGCACGAAGGGCGCAGGATGCACGTTCTACCATGCCGACGCCGTGGGCATTCTCGCGCACCCCTACGTCGCGGACAGCGATGCCCGCGAGACCCGCGCCATGCAGGACGAGATCGTGCGCGAACGGCGCATTTCGGTCGACGCCGCATGGCTGGGACGCAACGACCTGCTGCGGATGATCTTTTCGCCCGTCGCCGGGTGGCGCGAGCTGTCCGACTGGCTGCTGCGGGTCGTCGCCGCCGTGGCCCGGACGCCCTACGAGGGCGACGACCGGCGTCAGCGCGTGGAGTTTCTGGCCGTGATTTCGGAGGAGATTTCCAAACTCCGCAATTCGCTGGACGAGTGCGACATCGAGTTGACGACGGAGGTTTACACCTCGCTGCTGCGCCGCCATTTGCAGACCGTGCGCATCCCCTACGAGGGCGAGCCGCTCGAAGGGGTGCAGGTCATGGGCATCCTCGAAACCCGCAACCTCGATTTCGAAAACGTCGTCCTGCTCTCGATGAACGACGACAACTTCCCGGGCAACCACATGGCGCAGGCGTCGTTCGTGCCCTACAACCTGCGGGCGGCCTACGGACTGCCCACGCCCGAGCACCACGAGGGGGTTTACGCCTACTATTTCTACCGCCTCGTGCAGCGCGCCCGGCGGGTGTGGATGCTCTACTGCTCGCACGCCGACGACAAATCGACGGGCGAACCGAGCCGCTACATCTACCAGCTCGACTACGAGAGCGGATTTCCCGTCCGGAAGGTCGAGGTGGGTGTGGATGTCAACCTCGCCGAGACCGATCCGATCGAGGTGGCCAAGGACGAGGGGATCATGCAGCGTCTCGGACGCTTCACCGACCCCGAATCGAAGGCCACGCTCTCGCCGACGGCTTTCTTCCGCTATGTGGCCTGTCCCCTGCGGTTCTATTTTCACTCCGTGGCGCGTCTCCAGGCCGACGACGAGATCGCCGAGGAGGTCGACGCCCCGATGTTCGGCACGATCCTTCACGCCGCGGTGCAGAAACTCTATGCCCGGATCGTGGGCGAGGCGCACCCCGGCGAGACCCTGCGGGCGATGATCCGCACGGGTGAGATCGCCGCGGCGGTCGAGGCGGCGATCAACGAGAATTATTTGCAGGACCCCGCGGCCACGACCGACGACTATACGGGCAACCTGCTGCTGGTCAAAGACATCGTTACACGCTATCTGCGGGGCGGGGTGATGCCCTACGATGCGGCGCACGACGGCTTCACGGTCACGGGGCTGGAGCAGGAAGTGGCATACGGATTCGATTTCACGGCGGCGGGCCGCCCCCTTTGCATGAAGTTCGCGGGCATCGCCGACCGCATCGACGCGCTGGACGACGGAACGCTGCGCGTGGTGGACTACAAGACCGGGGCGCCGCACCTGGAGTTCGCCGGGATGGAGAGCCTTTTCCGCGGCGAGGGCAAACAGCGGCTTTCGAACATCCTCCAGACCTTGCTCTACGCCATGATGCTCTACCGCACGCGGGGCGTCGACGCCGAACCCGCGCTCTACTACGTGCGGGCGATGAACCGTCCCGACTACCTGCCGACGCTCGACGACCGGGAAACGGGCGTCCGCGGCGGACGTTACACGCTTTATGCCGAACGGTTCGAGGAGTTGGTGCGCCAAACGCTGGCGGAGCTCTACGATCCCTCGGTGCCCTTCCGCCAGTGCGAGGACGCCGACACCTGCAACTTCTGCGATTTCAACGTGATTTGCAAGAGGTAGTTTTTGCGGCCTGCGGCCGCGGGATTTCATGTACTTTTTTCCGCAAAAAGTACCAAAAACTCCCCGACGGATGCCTTTGCCTGCGACGAACCGGCTAACGCTGGCTCCGGGCGACTATTCGCGGGGGCGCACGCGCCCCGTCCCTTCCGCTTGCGCTTTTAGCCGGTCCGTCGCTTAACGGCCCCGGCATCGAGTCGGGATCGGATTGTCTCCAAGATTTAAGTCTACAATTTCACCACGAAATAGGACGCTCCGCTGCGGCGTGCCGCCTCGATGCCGATTGCGGAATCCTCGAAGATCAGCGTCTCGCGCGGCGTGCAGCCTTCGCGGCGCATGGCCTCCAGAAAACAGTCCGGAGCGGGTTTCGGACGCTCCACGTCGGCGCCCGAGAGAATGCCGTCGACACGGCCCAGCGGCGCTGCGGGGTCCGTTCCGCCGGAGTGGAAGCCCGTTTCGGAGACCCCGCCCTCTGCCGTGGGGCCGCCGATTCCCAGGTGGCGCATCACGTTGTCGATGTTGGCCCGGCTGCCCGTCGAGACCACCCACACGCGGCCGCCGCCGGCGCGGAACTGCCGGCAGAACGTCCACAGGGGTTCGTTGAGCCGCACGGTGTCGAAAAACGTGGGGTAGAGGGCGATCTTGCGAAGCCGCAGCCGCTCGCGTTCGGCGGGGTCGGCGATTCCGAAGCGCGTGAGAAACTCGTTGCACCGCATTCCGAAGTAATTGGCGGCGTACTCCTCCTCGGTGAGCGTGTAGCCCGCCTCGCCGAGGGCCGCGACGTAGGAGAGCGTGTTGGCCCGCCGGGTGTCGGCCAGCGTGCCGTCGAAATCGAGCAGAAGAAGGCGGATTTCAGAATTTTCCATTTTTCGGTTTGCTATTCGGTCGAAGGCGTGTATCGGCTATGACTCGTTCCAAAGGCTCGTTGCCGCCTGAATCCCGGCTCTTGGCCGGGTCAGTCGAACGACTGCATGCCGGTCTGGGCGATGCGCATCAGGCGTTGGTACTCGGTGGGGGTCAGCTCCATGAAGAAATAGTGGATCGGGTCGACGCGCATGCCGTCGAGCCGCACTTCGTAGTGGAGGTGGGGGGCCAGCGAAAGGCCCGTGTCGCCCGAGAGGGCGATGATGTCGCCCCGCCGCACGGTCTGGCCCTTGCGGACGTTGATCTTCGAGAGGTGGCTGTACGAGGTTTCGTAGCCGTTGCCGTGGTCGATCACCACGGTCTGGCCCTGCGTCGAGTTGCGCTGCGCCGCGTCGCGCACCACGCCGTCGGCCGTGGCGAAGACGCGCGAACCCTCGGGGATGGTGTAATCCACGCCCTGATGCGATTGCAGCGTCTTGTAGAAGGGGTGGATGCGCATGCCGTAGGAGGCTGTGAGCAGTGTCAGCTGCTTGTTGATCACGGGCTGGATCGAGGGGATGTTGTCGCACCTGCGGCCCGCCGTGTCGATGCGCGCTTGCAGTTCGAGGTACGAGGCGTTGAGCGTTTCGAGCTGTCGTTCCATCTCGTTCACCCTCTCGCGCAGTTCGCGTTTGAGCTGGCGCGTCGAGCGGCCCACGATCTTTTCGTAGGTCGAACTCTGCCGCTGTTCGTGCTCCGAGTCGAAATCGTACGGCTCCGACTCGAAGAGGATGCGGAAAACGTTGCGGTCGCGTTCCGAAAGGTTTCCCAGAACGGTCGAGAGCGAGTCGTACCGGGCGGACAGCGCCTCGTATTCGCGGCGCAGGCGGTCGGTCGAGTGCTTCATCTGGTATTCGAACGGCGTGTCGAAGAAGACCGAGAAGCCCACGTAGTAGAGCACCGCCATCCCCAGCCACACGAAAAGGTGGACCGTGGCGCGGATGATCCGCTGCTTGCGCCGCCTGCGCCTGCGCAGACGCTCTAAATCCTTTTTACCTGCCATGTCAGAGCTTTTCGAAGTTGGTCTCGCGCATGTTCTCCATCAGGCGTTCGTACTCCTCGGGGGTCATGTTGCGGTTGAAATAGTTGATCGGGTTGACGGGCACGCCCTTGTGGATCACCTCGTAGTGGAGGTGGGGGCCCGTCGAACGCCCCGTGTTGCCCGTCCGGGCGATGATCTGGCCGCGCGTGACGCGCTCGCCGGGTTTCACGAGCACCTCGTTCAGGTGGGCGTAGCGCGTCTTGTAACCGAATTCGTGGTTGAGCAGCACCTGCTTGCCGTAGCCGCCGTTGAAGCCGCTGGCCGAGGCTGTTTCGACCACGGCGTCGCCCGTGGCATAGACCGGAGTGCCGCGGTCGCAGCCGAAGTCGATGCCCGTGTGGGGGCGGATGTAGCCCAGCACGGGGTGCATGCGGCGCGCGCTGAAGGCGCCGATGTGGTTGTTGTGCAGCGCCGAGCGGTCGATGGGCCAGATGGCCGGGACGGCTGCCGAGAGCTGCTCCTTGTTCTTCGAGAACTGCTGCAATTCGTCGAACGACACCGATTCGAGGTAGATCGTCCGGGCCAGCGCGTCCAGCTGCCGCCATGTCCCGACCATCAGCGGGGCGTAGTCGTCGTCGGCGAGCGGGGCGTATTTCGAATCGGGGTAGGGTTGCCACACGCCCGGGATCGAGAGCGTGTCGGTCGAGAAGAGCGAGCGGTAGACGTAGTTGTCGCGGTGGCGTATTTCGTCGACGCGCTGCTGGGCGGTGCGGATGCGGTCCTGGAGAATGCGGTATTTGATCACCGTCTCGCGGTTGTCGCGCAGGATGCGGTACATCTTGGGCGTGTAGAAGAAGTAGGAGAAGAGGACGTTGGCGATCGACACGAGGATGAATCCGATCAGGATCTTGCGGATCAGACGGTAGGTGCGGAGCCGGAACGGGGCCGTCATCACGCCGTGCGTGAGAACCTGCGCCTCGTGTGTCAGCTCCTCTGCGCCTGTCCGAAGCGTTTCGGTTCCGAATCTGTGTCCTTTTTCGCCCATCGCGGAAAAATCTCCTTTAATAGGATGCAAATTTAGTTTAAAATGTGTAATTTTGCAACCCGAAATCAAGAACGTGAAAATAGGATAAATCAATATATCATGGAGTCAAATAAAATTCGTCAGGCCTTTCTCGACTTCTTCGAGTCGAAAGGGCATGCTATCGTGCCTTCGGCCCCGATGGTCGTCAAGGGCGACCCCACGCTGATGTTCACCAACGCGGGCATGAACCAGTTCAAGGACATCTTCCTGGGCAACGCCCCCCGCAAGTATCCGCGTGCGGCCGATACGCAGAAATGTCTGCGCGTTTCGGGCAAGCACAACGACCTGGAGGAGGTCGGCCACGACACCTACCACCATACGATGTTCGAGATGCTGGGCAACTGGTCCTACGGCGATTACTTCAAGAAGGAGGCGATCGAGTGGGCCTGGGAACTGCTCCACGGCGTCTACGGACTGCCCGCCGAGCGGATGTACGCCACGGTGTTCGAAGGTTCGGAGGAGGACGGCGTGCCGTTCGACCAGGAGGCTTACGACTACTGGCTCCGGTACCTGCCCGCGGACCATATCATCCGCGGCAACAAGCATGATAATTTCTGGGAGATGGGCGAGACGGGACCCTGCGGACCCTGCTCGGAAATCCACTTCGACCTGCGCGACGAGGCGGAGATCGCCGCCAAACCGGGCCGCGAGATGGTCAACGCGAGCCATCCGCAGGTGATCGAGATCTGGAACCTCGTCTTCATGCAGTTCAACCGCAAGGCAAACGGCTCGCTGGAGGAACTTCCCGCGCGCAACGTCGACACGGGCATGGGCTTCGAGCGCCTCTGCATGATCCTCCAGGGCAAGAAGTCGAACTACGACACCGACGTTTTCCAGCCCACGATCGGCCGCATCGCGGAGATGTCGGGCAAGAAATACGGCGAGGACCGGAAGGCCGACGTGGCCATGCGCGTGATCGCCGACCACCTGCGCGCCATCGCCTTCTCGATCGCCGACGGCCAGCTGCCGTCGAACGTCAAGGCGGGCTATGTCATCCGCCGCATCCTGCGCCGCGCCGTGCGCTACGGCTACACCTACCTCGGCTTCACCGAGCCGACGCTCTGCCGCCTGGTTCCCGGACTGGTCGGGCAGATGGGCGGCCAGTTCCCCGAACTGAAGGCCCAGCAGGGACTGATCGAAAAAGTGATCGAGGAGGAGGAGTCCTCGTTCCTGCGCACGCTCGCCACGGGCATCAACCTGCTGGACGGCGTGATCTCCAGAACCAAAGGCGAAGGCAAGGAGCTTATTTCGGGCAAGGACGCCTTCGAACTCTACGATACGTTCGGTTTCCCGATCGACCTCACGGAGCTGATCGCCCGCGAACAGGGCGTCGGCGTGGACCTCGCCGCCTTCGAGAAGGAGTTGCAGGCCCAGAAGGAGCGTTCGCGCAACGCCGCCGCCGTCGACACCGACGACTGGGTGGAGCTGTTCCCCATCCGCGAGAGCATCTTCACGGGCTACGACACGCTGACCGAGAAGGTCCGCATCGCACGCTACCGCCGCGTCACGTCGAAGGGCAAGACGTCGTACCAGCTGGTTTTCGACCGCACGCCGTTCTACGGCAACTCGGGCGGCCAGGTCGGCGACATCGGTATGATCGAGAGCGCCAACGAGCGCATTCCGGTCGTGGCCACCGAGAAGGAGAACGGCCTGATCATCCATATCGTGAACCAGCTCCCGGAGAACCCCGCGGCCGAATTTACGGCCCGGGTGGACCCTGAAAAACGGCAGGCCGCAGCCAACAACCACACCGCCACGCACCTCATGCACGAGGCGCTGCGCAAGGTGCTCGGCGCGCATGTCGAGCAGAAGGGTTCGCTGGTGACGCCCGAAATCCTGCGTTTCGACTTCTCGCATTTCCAGAAGGTGACGCCCGAGGAGCTGCGCAAGGTGGAGCAACTCGTCAACCGGGCCATCCGCGCCAACTATCCGCTCGTGGAGAACCGCGAGGCTACGAAGGAGGAGGCCGAGAAGTGCGGTGCGATGATGCTCTTCGGCGAGAAATACGGCGACAAGGTCCGCATGGTCCGCTTCGGGTCGTCGGTCGAACTGTGCGGCGGTACGCACACCGGCGCCACGGGCAATATCGGTTTCTTCAAGATTCTCTCGGAGAGCGCCATTTCGGCCGGCGTGCGCCGTATCGAGGCTGTCACGGGCGAGCAGGCCGAGAAGGTGCTCTATGCCGCCGAGGACACGATGCGCAACATCGCCGAATACCTCAATAACCCGCAGGTCGTGCAGGCCGTGAAGAAGATGCTCGAAAGCAACGAGACCCTCTCGAAGGAGGTCGAGTCGATGCGCCGCGAGCAGGTGGCCCAGTGGGCCGACAAGATCGCCGCATCGACGCCCGAGCGTCACGGCATGCAGCTTTTCGCCATGCAGACCGACCGCCGTCCCGACTTCGTGAAGGACCTGGCCTACAACCTGCGCCAGCGTTCGCCCAGGCTGGTCTTCGTCGTGGGTTCCGTCTGGGACGGGAAGCCGACACTGACGGTGATGCTGGGCGACGAGATCACGGCCTGCGGCGTGAATGCCGGAGCCGTCGTGCGCGAGGCCGCGAAGCTGATGCAGGGCGGCGGAGGCGGACAGGCCTTCTTCGCGACGGCCGGCGGCAAGAATCCCGACGGTTTGCAGGCCGCCATCGACAAGGCCGTGGAGTTGATTTGCAATCAGCTCAATTAAAAATGAAAAATTAAGAATTAAAAATTCTGTATTTTCAGTCGCACTCTGGTCGACATCCCGGTCGTAGTTCCTGCTGAAGTTTGGGGCAAAACCCCGGGTGAAACTTTGGTTGAAATCTTGGTCGCGACGCGATTAAGCCCCCGCCAAGGCGGGGGTTGGGGGTGGGTCCAATTTGTAAACGCGGCGGTACGCCGCGACAACGGCGACCGAGAGCAATATTGACGAATAATAAAACAAGATACATTTATGAGCAACAACAAGGTATTACTTATGATTCTCGACGGCTGGGGAAACGGCCGTCACGATAAGGCGGACGTCATTTCGACCGTGCATCCCGAATACATTTCGGCCATGACCGAAAAATACCCCCATGCCGAACTGCGCACCGACGGCGAGAACGTCGGCCTGCCCGACGGACAGATGGGCAATTCGGAGGTGGGACACCTCAATATCGGCGCCGGCCGCGTCGTTTATCAGGACCTCGTGAAGATCAACCGCGCCTGCCGCGACAACTCGATCATGCAGAACCCGGAGGTGAAAGCCGCGTTCGAATACGCCAAGAAAAACGGCGTGAACGTGCATTTCATGGGCCTCGTGTCGGACGGCGGCGTGCACTCGTCGCTGGAGCATCTTTTCAAACTCTGCGACATCGCCGCCGAATATAAGATCGAAAATACGTTCGTGCACTGCTTCATGGACGGCCGCGACACCGACCCGCGCAGCGGCAAGGGCTTCGTCGCCGACCTCGAAAAGCACATGGCCGCATCGACGGGCAAGGTGGCCACGGTCATCGGCCGTTATTACGCCATGGACCGCGACAAACGCTGGGAGCGGGTGAAAATCGCTTACGACGCGCTGGTCGACGGCGTCGGCGAGAAGGCGTCGGACATGGTCGAGGCCGTGCAGAAATCCTACGACGAGGGCGTTACGGACGAGTTCATCAAGCCCGTCGTGCGCGTCGACGCTGCCGGACAGCCCGTCGGCATGATCCGTCCGAACGACCTGGTGATCTTCTTCAACTACCGCAACGACCGCGCCAAGGAGCTTACCATTGTGCTGACGCAGGAGGATATGCCCGCCGAGGGAATGCACACCATGCCGCTCTACTACTGCTGCATGACCCCCTACGACGCCAAGTTCACGGGTCTGCACATCCTTTTCGACAAGGAGAACGTGCCCGACACCATCGGCGAGTGGGTTTCGAAGCAGGGTCTCAAACAGCTGCGTATCGCCGAGACCGAGAAATACGCCCACGTGACGTTCTTCCTGAACGGCGGCCGCGAGGAGAAATTCGACGGCGAGGAGCGTATCCTCGTCGCCTCGCCCAAGGTGGCGACCTATGACCTTCAGCCCGAAATGTCGGCCCCGGAAGTGGCTGAAAAACTGGTCGCTGCGCTGGGTGAAAAGAAATTCGACTTCATCTGCCTGAACTTCGCCAACGGCGACATGGTGGGCCATACGGGCGTCTATGAGGCGATCGTGAAGGCCGTGAAGGCTGTCGACAAGTGTGTCTCCGAGGTCGTGGAGGCCGCCAGAGCCAACGGCTACGAGGTGGTGATGATCGCCGACCACGGCAACGCCGACAACGCCGTCAATGCCGACGGTACGCCCAACACGGCGCACTCGCTCAATCCGGTTCCCATCGTGGTGGTGTCGGACCGCGTGAAGTCCGTCCGCAGCGGTATTCTGGCCGACGTGGCTCCCACGGTGCTGAAGCTGATGGGGCTGAAGCAGCCTGCCGAAATGACCGGCGAGGCGCTCGTCGAGCTGAAATAACCGCTCCCTGCATTGCGAAAAACCCCGGCCAGAAGGCCGGGGTTTTTCGTTTCAGTAGAGTTCGATGAATTCGTAGGAGTTGCCGACGGCGGCGAGGTATTTCAGAAACTCCTCCTGCGGGATGACCACCGTCGCGCGGTTGTCGTTGGGGTGGAACGAGTAGGCGGGGCAGTCGCGCAGGTTGACGTCGAGGAACAGGTGGACGTGGTTCTCCGGGTCGTTGATCAGCCCGAAGGGCGAGACCGAGCCGGGCCGCAGTCCCAGCCAGCGTTCCATGCGCTCGGGCGAGGCGAACGTCAGTTTGCCCTGGCGCAGGCGGGCTTCGAGGTCGCGGATGGCCAGCGACCGCTCCGAATCGAAACACACGAGGTAGTGGCGGTCGCCCTTGTGGTTGCGGAAGAAGAGGTTCTTGCAGTGTTTCGAACCGTCGTCGCGCCACCACTGGCGGGCGATTTCGATGGTCGGGGCCTCGGGGTGTTCATACCATTCGTAGCGGATGCCGCGGGCGTCGAGAAAGTCGAAAACAGGTTGTTTGCGGTCCATGATTCAGGCGTTAAAACGTCCGCGCAGGCGCAGCGACGACCTGCGCAGCGCGATTCGGAGATAGAGGAGCGTGCGACACTCCCTTCCCTTCAGAATGCGGTCGAGCAGCGGGCGTTTCAGCAGCGGATGCCAGCGGGGCGCGTAGGTCTCTGCGCCGAACAGCTCCGGGCGGGCGGCAATGGCTCCGAGGACGCTCCGGCGGTCGCCGAAACGGATGTTGTTTGCGGCCCGTAGCAGCGTGTCGCGGACCAGATTCTGCCGCAGGGCGAAGAGGTATGTCTTGTCCGTGATGCCGAAGCGTTCGGCCAACTGCGGGATGAAGCGGTCGAGCCGCTCGGCGGCCTCGACGAGTTCGCAGGCCGGCATGGGGCGTGTGCTGAGCGTGTTCCGTCCGCGGCGCATGTAGTGCATGTAGAGGCCGCTGCGCCAGACGACCGACTGCATCCGGCTGATGCAGGTGAAGAAGAAAAGGTGGTCTTCGCGGGAGCAGAGGTGTTCGATGAAGCGGATTCCGAGGCGGCGGAGCGTCTCCGTGTGGTAGAGTTTGCAGACGCTGCATCCGTCCTGCAGAAACCGCTGTCCCACGGCTGCCGAAGGATCGTCGCCGATGGCGAGCGCCCCGTCGTCGTAGCTGAAAAACGCCTCGTTCGGCCCCGGCGGCTCGGCCTCCGAAAAGTCGAGCAGTATGCCTTGCATGACGATCGTTCCGGGACCCGGGGCGGGATCGCGGAAAAATTCGGCCAGAAACTCCTTTTCGGCCCAGTCGTCGGCGTCCATGAAGGTGATGAAACGCCCGCGGGCGTTGTCGATGCCCGCATTGCGGGCCGCCGAGACCGACGCTTCGTCGAGCGTCAGGGTGCGGATGCGCCCGGGGTGTTCCGCGGCGTAGCGGGCGCAGCGTTCCCGCGAATCGTCCGACGAGCCGTTTTCGACCAGGATGAGTTCGAAATCGGTGTAGCTCTGGGCCAGCAGGCTCTCCACGCATGCGCCGAGGTGGGGCGCTGCATTGTGGACCGGGATTACGACCGTGAGGTTGGGTTCGGGCTGGGACATCGGCTATTGGTTTTGAGGAGTATAGAAATCCCGGATGTTCCGTGCGATGCACTCCACGAGTATTTCGATCGCCTCGACGGGCGACCAGGCGTTGTGGGGCGAGAGCAGCAGGCGGTCCGGTTCACGGACCGAGAGCAGGGGATTGCCCGCTTCGAGCGGTTCGTGCGTGAAAACATCGAGTCCCGCCCCGGCGAGCCGTCCGGCGTCGAGGGCCGCGGCCAGCGCCGCTTCGTCCACGATGCCGCCGCGCGCCACGTTGATCAGGATGGCCGAAGGCTTCATCAGCGTCAGTTCGCGCGCGCCGATCAGATTGCGCGTGCGGTCGTTCAGCGGGGCGTGGACCGACACCACGTCGGCCCATCGGAGCAGTTCGTCGAGCGGCTTTTCGGGATAGGGTTCCTCGCGCACGACGCCCGAGGTCGAGGTATAGGCGATGCGGCATCCCAGCGCCTCGGCGACGCGGGCGACGCTGCGGCCGATGTTGCCCAGCCCGACGATGCCCCATTTCGAGCCGTAAAGCTGGTGTGTGGTGCGCCCGAAGTGGTATTGCAGGGGCGATCCTGCATATGCGGTCTTGACGTAGCGGTCGTAATAGACCGTCTGTCGCAGCAGGCCGATGGCCGCGCCGATGGTGGTCTCCGTCACGGCGTGGGTCGAGTAGCCCACGGCATTTTTCACTGCAATGCCCAGTTCGGCCGCGGCCTCGAGGTCGATGTGGTTCATGCCGGTCGCCGCCACGCAGATCAGCCGCAGGCGGGGGAGCTGCCGGAGGGTTTCGCGGCGGAAAACCACCTTGTTGGTGATCACCACGTCGGCTTCGCGGCAGCGGTCGGCGACCTCTTCGCGGACCGTGGTCCGATAACCCGTGTAGTTGCCCAGCGCGCGGATGGACCCGAGGTCGGCGTCGCCGAGCGAGTATTCGTCCAGAAATACGATGTTCGGTTGCATATCCTTTGTGTTTTTGTAAATTGCGTTCGGCGGCGCGGACTCGGTTCCCGGATGCGGATTCGGTCCGCCGCCCTTTGAAGAGGGCTTTCAGCCCTCCAGTTCGCCGATTAAATCCCTGATCACCACGGAAGCGCATCCGATTCCGAACAGCGCGGGGATGTAGGAGATCGTTCCGACGTTCGACTTCTTGTTCTGCTCCTCGCAGAGGATCATGGCTCCTTCGCGCATCGGCTCGGGAGAGAATACGGCCCGGAACCCCCGGCGGATGCCGATCTTGTGGAGCCGCTTGCGCAGCATGTGGGCCAGCGGGCAGTGGTGGGTTTTCGAGATGTCGGCGATTTCGAGTTTGGTGGGGTCGGTTTTGGCTCCGGCGCCCATCGAGCTGACGAGCGGCAGCCCGCGCTCCAGCGAGGCGGCGATCAGCGCCAGTTTCGGCGAGAGGGTATCGATGGCGTCCACCACGTAGTCGTAGCGCGCGGCGTCCAATAAGATATAGGTCTCCTCGTCCTTGATATATTTGTCGACCACCGTGAGTCCGATTCCGGGGTTGATGTCGCGCAGGCGTTCGGCCAGCACCTCGGCCTTCGGGCGGCCGACGGTCGAATGGAGGGCCACCAGCTGGCGGTTGATGTTGGTCGCGTTCACCGTGTCGGCGTCGGCGACGGTCATGCGTCCCACGCCCGCCCGGGCGATCATCTCCGCGGCATAGGCCCCCACGCCGCCCAGCCCGACCACGAGCACGTGGGCGTTGCGCAGCAGCTCCAGTTTTTCGCTGCCGAGCAGCAATTCGGTTCTTTCCAGCCAGTTATGCGTATGCGTTTCCATTTGTCATTGTCATTTGTCGCCCTTCGTCCGGCCCGGTCCTTCGTACTCGCCGCCTGTGAATATTCGTTTGTAATTATCTAAAATTGCCCGTTGCAGCTCCTCCTCCGGCACCCCTTTCGCCTCCGCCGCCCGGGCGTAAATTTCCGCGATGGGCACGGGGCTGTCGTCGGTCTCCAGAAAGAGCTGCGAAAGCGGCGTCTCGCGCAGCGCCGCAAGGGTCTTGGGCGATGCGAACGTGCGTTCGCCGAACGAGAGGCAGTAACCTTTCGCCAGGGCCTGCCGCGCCTGCTCGGGCGAGCCGATGAAGCCGTGGAAAATCACGGCCCGGGGTTCCGAGGCCGCCAGTTCGCGCATCAGCGGCTCGAAGGCCCTGACGCAGTGGAGCACCACGGGAAGTCCCCGCTCGCGGGCCAGCCGCAACTGCGTCCGCAGTGCGGACAGCTGGGCCGCACGGTCGGCGCCTCGCACGAAATCCAGTCCCGTTTCGCCCACGGCCTGCGCCCCGCCGAGACGCTGGCCGAGCGTTGCGGCGTCCTGCGTCGCGGCGTCCCACGGGTGCACGCCCGCCGTGCGGAGTTCGATCCCCGAACCGGTCGGGCGATGGGTGTGTATGTTGACGTAAGGGAGCATCCGGATTGCAAATGTAGGAATTTTAGCGGGAGCATTGCGAATTTGGAGCCAATTTTTTAACCTTCGCTGCCGGCTGCCGGCCGGCGGGACGCGGGGATGTTTTCCGGAGGTTGTTTCCGCTCCGGATTCTTTCGAAACCCTTTCGCATCGGAAGTATTCGTAAGGCTCTTATTTTGTCCCGAAAGCGGGCGTTCCAAATCTTAATTAAATTTAAGAAATAATGGTTTGCGCATGGGGAATTTCGGGAAAAATTTCGTACTTTCGCACGCGAATTAATTGTTAGCTCACTAACAGCCGAACTTGAATTCCAAACATAACAATCAAAATCATTAACCATGTCGAAAATCATTACACTACGCAAGGGTCTCGACATCAATCTCCGGG
>ENA-UOJJ01002376-UOJJ01002376.1-human-gut-metagenome-genome-assembly--contig:-CS66-NODE-2376-length-23676-cov-5.945896_pt1 | contig 23676 bp, 22 predicted proteins | sample MGYA00242343_ERZ723890 | MGnify/ENA metagenome assembly ERZ723890
GGAGAACAAAGAACGGTACGCAGCCAGGAAAAATGCCTGGGAACAGGAAAAGGCAGTTGAAAAACGCGATCATCCTGCTATAATGGAATCAGATCTTGGAGCCTTTAAGGAAAAGCTGAGAAAAGATGCCAATATCAACAGAGAGTACTATAACTGCCTGAAGGAAAAGTTCTCACATGGAAGTGATGATGCAAAAAGACTCTTTGCAAAATATGCTTCCAGGGAAACGATTGCGGATAGCTATTTGGAAGGTACGGCACATTATGAATCAACTGTAGATAAAATATTCATGCACTATGGATATGATTCGCATAATCCAAGAGGCGCTGGCACAACATGGTTTCATGAGCACGGACATTTGATCGATCATGCGTTAGGTGATATATCTAATAAGCGTGATTTTCTATTGGATTTACAAGCGGATGTTTTTTCGTATCAAAAGAAATATGAGAAGATTCATGGAATAGAAACTATGGACGATGTAAACAAAGCAATATCCAAAGAACTATATGATATGAGAAGGCATTCGGCAGTTTCAGACATGTTTGAAGGTATTACAAATGGTAAAATCGTTGGATGTGCCTGTCACGGTGTGGGGTATTGGAAAAAGCATCCGGAATATGTTACTTCGGAGGCTTTCGCCCATATGTATGAGGCACAATTTGACAGTATAAGGTATGGCGAAATGAAGAAGTATTTTCCAGGCGCTTTAAAGTCTTTTGAAAAAATGATGAAGGAGATGGCCAAATGAAAAAGCGATGTTTAGATGCGTGTAAGAAATTTGCAAGACATTTCGGCTACTGTGCGGCATTTCCTGAAGGTTTAGATTTTGACCAGGACGAGTATGCTGATGAGCTTTTAAAGTGCATTAAAGATAACTTTGACTATACGATTGAAAAGTACGGAACAAAAATTCCGGAGAAGAAACCGTATCCAACAATATTTATCGATTAAAACAGAGGGGAACATTATGGTGATTCGTGAATACCCAAAAGAAATAGAAGAACTCATGAAAATTTATGAACCATATGCAAACAGGATTCATGATGGAAAACTTGAAAATGCACCAAAGAAAGTAATAGAGGCATTTGAAAAAGTAAAGAAATGGGCATGGGAGCAAGGACAGTAGATATTCTGAATGCGGAAGCTTCTTTGAAGATTGAAGGCAACCAAATGACGCAGGAAGAGATTGAGCAGTTAAAGAAAGAGGGAAGATTTTAAGACAATTCTACTTAGCTGTAAAGGATAGAGGGGAATGAAATGCGTTTACCTACAGATGAAGAGGTAAAAATATTAGATGAGATTAATGAAAAAGAGAAAAATGGGACACTTACGCCGGAAGAACGTGAAAGATTAGAAAAACGTTTAGGCGAAGTTGTTGCGGACGAAAATTGGCCGTTTGTATAAAATGCTGAACCACCTACCACCTGGCGGGTGGTTTTCTTATGCCAGGAAAGAAGAACATATGATCATTACAGGAATGAGTCACTATGAAAGTGTATGCAAGAAGAAACTGGTTGAATGGTACAACAGAAAACGCCCGGAGACACCGATTGATCTGAGCAATGTGTAATTGTATGGAGCTGCAAGACTCTCCAGAAGATGCTTTATTTTGATTCTGTTTTGTGAGAAATATCCCCCCGGGGGGCTTACGGAGAAGAAAAACATCTGTTATACTGTCCATCGAGTCAATTAATTATGTAATTGAACGAACGAATTAAGATAGACGTAAGGGTGAAGATATATGAACGCAAACGCAATGCTTTCTTCCATACAGCAATACTGGAACCGCCGGGCTCCTTCCTATACGGAAGTTATCCTGAAAAATCTTGCCGGTCAGTGGGAATCTGTCTGGGCGAACGAACTGATCCGGAATTTTCCGGAAGGAAAGGGACTTCGTGTCCTGGATATCGGAACCGGCCCCGGCTTCTATGCCATCATCCTGGCGAAGCGCGGTTACCAGGTAACGGCTGTAGATTATTCGGAAGGTATGCTGGAAGAAGCAAAGCAGAATGCAGGCACTCTGGCGGATCGTATCACCTTCCGTCAGATGGATGCGCATCATCTGGATTTCCCGGACAACAGCTTCGATGTTATTGTGACGCGCAACCTGACATGGAATCTCGCAGATCCGGTCAGAGCTTATGCCGACTGGCAGAGAGTCCTTGTTCCGGGTGGTGTTATGCTGAACTTTGATGCGAACTGGTACTCTTATCTTTTCGATGAAGAAAAGAAGGAAGAATACGATCAGGATCGCGAGAACACACACTTGGCCGGCGTGGAAGATCATGAAAGCTACGAAGATGCCGATCGTATGGAGCAGATTTCCCGTGAGCTTCCGATGGGGCGCCTTGCGCGCCCGGAGTGGGATCTTCGTGTACTGAAGATGCTTGGGTTTAGTTCCGTCACTGCGGATACGAATGCAGGCAACCGCGTGTGGAATGAAGAGGAGAAGATCAATTACGCCTCTACTCCCGGATTTATGATCCGCGCGGTGAAATAGAAATATACAGGATATACGCAATACTATGAATTCACAGGAAACCGAAATAGAAAAAGAAAAGGAACTGGAACAGAAAGTACAGGAGTACTGGACCTGCCGGGCGCATGACTTCAGTACTGTACGAAAAAATGAGTTAAAGGACAATGAAATCAGCGGTCGCTGGCTGGCAGAGATCGGTCAGAATCTTCCGGTATCCTCCGGGCTGGATATTCTTGATGTTGGCACTGGTACGGGGTACTTTGCGATTCTGCTTGCTCTGCATGGGCACAGAACTACCGGCATTGATTTTACCAGAGCGATGCTGCAGGAAGCGGAAGAGACTGCCGATAGTTATGCGGCAAATGCTTCTTTCCTCTATATGGATGCGCAGGCGCTGGACTTTCCGGACAACTCCTTTGATGCCATTGTGACGCGCAATCTGACCTGGACGATTCCGGAACCAGAGAAGGCTTACCAGGAATGGCACCGGGTTCTTCGTCCCGGCGGCATCCTGCTGAACTTTGACGCCAGCTACGCGGACAATGTACGCAATCATAACCAGAAGGAATCCTACGTTTCTTCCAAGGATGTGTACGGTCACTGCGGCATCACGCCGGAGCTGGAGAAGAAGAACGCGGAGATCACACTTTCCATGCCGGGAAGCTGTAAATCTCGTCCCCGCTGGGATATAGAATTGCTGAGCAAGATCGGTTTTTCTAACGTATCCGTTGATAAAACAGCCGGACAACGTATTCTACGGGAAAAAGATCTACCGGATGCTCCGTTGTTTCTTATTTATGCCAAAAAATAAATCTTCCTTTATATGGGACTGTCGCATGAAGGTGTGTCAGTCCCAATATTTTTGTGATGTGATTTTAATTTCTACCTTACCAATCATGGCGTAAAGCCTTGCCTTCAGGCATGGGGAGTGTCAAGTAATGGTAATCTTGTGCAGTTATCTGCTTTTATCCCCCCTGGGGGCTTGTACACCTTTCGGATGCAGGTTAGAATTATAATTTAAGAGAAGAGAACAGAAAAAAAGGAAAAGAATAAATGAAAAAATATATAATAAAAAGAATTCTTCAGCTTCTTCCGATCCTCCTCGGTATCACTTTTCTCTCCTTTGCCATGATGCGCCTGGCGGGGAGCGATGCGGTGACGGAGATGTATTCGAATACCGGAAGCGCGGTATCCGAAGAAGTTTTGGACGCGGCCAGAGAGGAACTTGGCCTGAACCGTCCATTCCTGGTGCAGTATTTTTCCTGGCTGGGCGAGATGATGCGGGGCAATATGGGTGTCAGTTATATTTCCGGGCGTGATGTCTTCGCTACCTTTGTGTCGAAGCTTCCGGCAACATTGCTGCTGACGGTGTTGTCGGTGCTGCTTACGATTGTGATCTCGGTGCCGCTGGGTATTCTGGCGGCGGTGAAGCAGGGGCGTCTGGCGGATCAGGTGCTTCGCTTTCTCAGTTTTATTGGGAATGCGATGCCGAACTTCTTCGTGGCGCTGCTGCTGATGCAGCTGCTGTCCATGAAACTTGGATGGCTTCCCGTGATCTCGGACGGTACAACGATTCGCAGCGCGATTATGCCGATGTTGACGCTGGCGATTGCTATGTCCGCGAAGTATATGCGTCAGGTTCGGACCGCTGTGCTGGAGGAGCTGAATAAGGAATATGTGAACGGAGCAATGGCTCGTGGAGTAAGCGAGCGCGTGATCCTGTGGAAGAGTGTGATGCGGTCAGCACTGCTTACGATCGTGACGTTGCTGGCACTTTCGATTGGCAGCCTGCTGGGCGGAACGGCAATCGTGGAGAGTATCTTCATGTGGGACGGCGTAGGAAAACTGGCGGTTGACGCCATTCAAATGCGGGATTATCCGCTGATTCAGGCATATGTTGTGTGGATGGCGATCATCTATGTTGTGGTAAATCTGATTACGGATCTTCTCTACCGGGTGCTGGATCCGAAGATTCGTCTGGGGGCAGAGAAGGAATGAGTATACCAACGATCCGAAAACAAAAAATAGTAAAAAATCACTGGAAAACACGGTTGATCCTGTTCGGAATCCTGGCGGTTCTGCTGATCCTGACCGCTTTGTTCAGCGAGCAGCTGTGTCCGTATGATCCCTATCTTCAGAATCTGGCAAATGCAAAGGCGGCGCCGTCGGCGGATCATATCTTCGGAACGGACCGCTACGGCAGAGATATGCTTTCCCGTGTGATTGCCGGAAGCCGGACCAGCATCTTCTCATCGCTGATTCTGGTGGCGGTAATCACCATCTTCGGAACCGTGGTCGGCGTATTCTGCGGATGGAAGGGCGGTTGGGTTGATTCCCTGATTATGCGGATTTCCGATATTTTCCTTGCGTTTCCGGGACTTGTCTTCGCACTGGCGGCGGCAGCGGTACTGGGCGGCGGGATTCAAAATGCGATGCTGGCGCTGGCGGCGATCAGCTGGCCGAAATATGCCAGGATTGCGCGCGGGCAGACCATGGCGCAGAAGGAAGCGACATATATTCAGGCGGCACGGCTGTCCGGCTGCAATACCGGGCAGATCATCCGGCGGCACATTCTGCCGAATATCGCAGGAGCGATTCTTGTGACGGCCATGCTGGATATCGGAACGATGCTGATGGAACTTGCCGGTCTTTCTTTCCTTGGTCTTGGCGCAAAGCCGCCGGCGGCGGAGTGGGGAAGCATGATGAGCGACACGAGAAATCTTCTGGCAACCCATCCGTGGGTTCCCTTTGCTCCGGGAATCGCGATCTTTGTGTCGGTTACAGTATTCAATTTACTGGGAGAGGCTGTGCGTGACTGGCTCGACCCGCACTCGGAAAGGTAGAATCTATGGCGGAAATATTGAGTTATGAACAGGTGGATATCTGCTACAACGGGGTTCCGGTGGTGAAGGATGTCAGCTTCGCTCTGCAGAAGAGTGAGATCCTTGTGATTGCCGGTGAGAGCGGCAGCGGTAAATCTACGCTGATCCGGGCGGCTATGGGTCTTCTGGGAAAGCAGGGGCAGGTCACCCGCGGGGATATCTGGTATCAAGGGAGGAATCTTCCAGATCTTTCGCGGCGGGAGCTGCGCAGGATCTGCGGAGCGAAGATCGGTATGATCTTTCAGAATGCGGGGGCTTCGTTCTGTCCGAATCGTACGGTGGGAAAGCAATTGTATGAGAGTCTGAAGGCGCACGAGCCGATCACGAAGGAGGCATTTTACAGGAAAGCGGAAGTACAGATGAAGAAGCTGGGCTTTTCGGATGCGAAGGGCATTCTGGATAGTTACCCCTTCGAACTGTCCGGGGGGATGCAGCAGCGCGTAGGAATCGCAGCGGCGATGTTGCCGGAGCCGGAGATTCTGCTGGCGGATGAGCCCACTTCCGCACTGGATGTATATATTCAGAAGCAGGTCGTGGAGGAACTTCTGATGATTCGCAGAGAGTATGGCACATCCATGATTCTGGTCACGCATAACCTGGCGGTGGCCCGGCGGATAGCGGACCGGATGCTGATTATGAAGGATGGACAGATTGTGGAGCAGGGGAGTGTAGCACAGATCTTTGCGCATCCGGCATGCGCATATACGAGACAGCTGCTGGCGGCAGTGCCCGAGCTTCGGAGGTGAGGAGCATGGAGACAGTTCTGGAAGTAAGAAATCTAACGAAAACATTTCCGAAGAGAGGAAGCAGGGAGGCACTGGAGGCAGTCGCGGATGTCAGCTTCCGAATCGAACCAGGGGAGTGCCTGGCGGTAATCGGAGGTAGCGGAAGCGGTAAGACAACGGTTGCGAAGATGATTACCCGGCTGCTGCCGGCGGATTCCGGCCAGATCTTTCTTATGGGAGAAGAAATCACACATGCGAAGGGAAAGGCTTTGCGAACTATTTACCGGAAGATGCAGATGGTCTTTCAGACCCCGGCAGAGAGTTTTGATCCGCGCCGGACGCTGGGAGAAAGCGCAGCGGAGAGCCTGTGCAATCAGGGAATTGGAAAAGCGGAGGCTGCGTCCCGCGTGCAGGAGTTATTTCTGCGCTGCGGTCTGCCGGAGGAATATCTGATGCGATATCCTCATGAAGTGAGCGGCGGACAGTGCCAGCGTGCGGCGATTGCGCGTGCGGCGGTGCTTCATCCGGCGCTTCTGATTCTGGATGAAGCGACTTCCGCCCTGGATATGACCGTGCAGAAGGAGATCCTGGAGCTTCTCTCGGAACTTCGCCGGGAAGAAGGCATGACTTATCTGTTTATTTCTCATGATATTGCGCTGGTACAGCAGTTCTGCGACCGTGTGCTTGTCATGGATCAGGGCAGGATGATAGAAGAGGGCACGCCGGATGAAGTGATCCGTGCACCCAGACAGGAGTATACGAAAAGACTAATCGAAAGTATACTTTAAAAATACGGACAGCGGCTGCGCATAGAGGCAGCTTGCTTTTATAAAAAAGAACAGGAGAAGATGAGATGCGAAGAAAACACATTCTGGCAGGAATCATGGCGGCGGCTCTGGCGATCGGTATGCTGGGAGGCTGCGGAAGCAGTTCTTCCGATGCGAAGAACACGGAAAGCAGTACAGCGGCAGCAGAAAAGGACACAGCAACTTCCGGCACGAAGAAACTGGTAATCGGGGATACAACCTTCAACCCGGAGAATGCGGAAGCGGATGTGAATCCGCACAACGACTATTCCGGCTGGGCCTGCATCCGTTACGGGATTGGCGAAACGCTGGTACATTATTCAGATGCCATGGAGATCGAGCCGTGGCTGGCGAAGTCCTGGGAAAATGTGGATGAGCTGACCTGGAAGCTGACGATTCAGGACGGCGTGACTTTCTCCAGCGGCAGAACGATGGATGCGGAAGCGGTGAAGCAATGCCTGGAGCATCTGCTGGAGAACCATGACCGTGCGCCGTTGGATCTGAAGATTGCATCTATGGAAGCGGACGGGCAGGTTCTTACGATTCATACGTCGGAACCGCGTCCGGCGCTGTTGAACTATCTGGGTGATCCTTATGCCTGTATCATTGATGTGGATGCGGGATTCGATAATGGCATCGTAGCAGGAACCGGCCCTTACATCGCAGTGGATTGTGAATCCGGGGATCACCTGACGCTGGTGAAGAATGAGAACTATTGGAACGGTACGCCGAAGATTGACGAGCTTACGATCCGCACGATCTCGGATGGCAGCACGCTGGCGAACGCTCTACTTTCCGGCGAGATTCAGGCGGCATACGGCATGGCTTACGAGAGCTACCCGCTTTTTCAGAACGATAACTACACGATTTCTCAGATCGCGACATCTCGTGCCTTTTTCTGCTGGATGAATTACGACAGTCCGCTGGCTTCCGATCCGGCCGTTCGCAAGGCAATTGCCATGGGCATCGACAAGGAGAACTTCGTGGATGTTCTTCTGGAAGGCAATGGCTATGCGGCGCAGGGCGCTTTTCCGGAGGGGTTCGCCTTCGGAGGTGATCAGGTGACGACGGAGAGCTATGATCCAGAAGGGGCGAAGGCAGTCCTGGAAGAGGCTGGATGGACAGACAGCGATGGCGATGGTATCCGTGAGAAGGACGGCGAGAAGTTAACGATTCGCTGGCTGACGTATCCCAGCCGCCAGGAGCTCCCTCTGCTGGCGGAGGCCGTGCAGGCTACATTAAAGGACATTGGAATGGATGTGGAAGTGAATTCCACAGCGGATCACAATACGATTGTGAAGGATCGTACCGCATGGGACGTATACGCCAGTGCGCAGGTAGCCTGCCCGACCGGCGATCCGGAATATTTCTTTACCGTATGCTGCCTGGACAGCTCTACGAAGAATAAGGGAAACTTCCACAGCGACACTCTGGAAGAACTGGAGCAGCAGATGGCAGTGGAGTTTGATACAGGAAAGCGCGCGGAGCTGGCCGTGCAGATGCAGCAGGCCATCCTGGACGATAATGGCTATGTATTCTGCTCCTTCCTGAAAATGAGCCAGATCTCGCAGGCGAATGTGATTGGTTATACGGCGCATGCCAGTGACTATTACCAGGTAACGGCGGAGCTGGATATCGAGTAAAGCGCGGAATCATTGCAGTAATTTTTCATTTGCCCGGCTTGTCCGAAACTTTTACGCTTCCCTTTCCCGCTGTGTCCGGTTATAATAGGGAAAGAGACCGGTTGTCTGCTGGCAGTCGGTCCGGGGAGAAGAATATTACAATATTCAGAACGGCAGGAGGGAGACAGTATGAAAAAATACGCATACACAAATGGGAAGATCCTGGACGGCACCCGGAATATGAAGGTGAAGGAAGGGCTCTGTGTCCTGACGGAGGGCGATAAGATTACCGGTCTGGTTCCGGCGGATAAGATTCCCGCCGGTTGTGAGATGGTCGATCTGCAGGGCGGATATCTGATGCCGGGACTCATCAATATGCATGTACATCTGGCAGGGAACGGCAAGCCGCAGAAGAAGCAGCGGGATAATGAGGCACTGACGAAGAAGCTGATGGGGAGTGCACTTTCCCGCGCGGTAACTTACCGCGTAGTGGCAGGATTTGCGAAGACGGAGCTGATGAGCGGCGTGACCACGATCCGGACAGTCGGCGGCCTGGGGGATTTTGATACCCGCCTGAGAGATGAGATTGCGGATGGAAAGCGGGTCGGTCCCCGGATTCTGGCAGCGAACCGCGGGATCTCTGTTCCCGGCGGTCATATGGCAGGATCGGTGGCGGTAGCGGCGGACAGCATCGAAGCTGCGCTGGCACAGATAGAACAGTCAGAGAAGGAGAATGTGGATCTCATCAAATTGATGATCACCGGCGGCGTGCTGGACGCGAAGGCGAAAGGCGTTCCCGGTGAGCTGAAGATGGCGCCGGAGATGGTGAAGGCTGTCTGTGAGAAGGCACACAAGAAGGGATATAAAGTTGCTGCACATGTGGAATCCCCGGAGGGGGTAAAAGTTGCGCTTGCCAATGGTGTGGACAGTATCGAGCATGGCGCGAAAGCGGACGAGGAGATGATCCGCCTCTTCCAGGAGAACAAGGCGTTTTTGTGTACGACGATTTCACCGGCGCTCCCGTACGCGCTCTTCGACCGCTCGGTAAGCAATGCTTCCGAAGTGGAGCAGTATAATGGAAATATCGTTTTCGATGGCATCATTTCCTGCGCGAAGGCTGCTCTGGAGAATGGCATTCCTGTCGTTCTTGGCAATGACGTCGGATGCCCCTGGATTACGCAGTATGATTTCTGGAGGGAGCTTTATTATTTCCAGAAATATGTGGGTGTCTCGAATTCCTTCGCGCTTTATACCGCAACCGGACGCAGTGCGGAGCTGGCCGGGATCGGCGATATCACGGGAACGATCACGCCCGGCAAGTGCGCGGACATGATCGTAACCGAGGGAAATCCGCTGGAGGATCTGCGGTATCTGCGTCGTGTGCGGATGGTCGTTGCGCGCGGCAATATGATCCGCGATCCGAAAGTAAAGATCAACGAGACCGTAGGAGCCGAGTTGGATAAGTTCATCAACTGAAGATGTACAGCTGTACAAACAGGGCGAACGGAGTTCCGGTTAGTATTTCCGGAAGATTTGTTCGATCTCATCATAGGAGTTTGTAACCGTGAGGGCCAGGGATAACAGAATCCTGGCCTTTTGCGGTGGCAGCGTATAGGAGGGAATGCAGTTCGCAGAAGCCTCAAAATGCGGATCGCGGCTGACGATGCCGTGACCAATGCGCGACGCGCGAACGACCGGGATACCGTGCGGTTCCAGTTCAGCGATTTTATTCTTCCAGGCGCTGCTGTAGTTGCCGCTGCCGGTTCCCGCAATCACGATTCCGCGGGCATGGGCGGCATAGTAATCCAACGCGTCCGCCGGAGCTCCGGCATAAAAGGAAAGAACATCAACCCGGGGAAGAGCAGTTAATTCGCTGACATCGAAGCAGCTGGCTGTCGTGTGAACCGCCAGACTCTGATTCATAAAATAACACTCCTCATCCCGCATATAGCCAAGGCAGGAGAGATCCTGCTCATTGAAGGCATCTGTCTTGTAGGTATTAACCTTCTGCACATCGCGCCCGGAATAGATACTGTCGCAGAAGCACACCAGCACGCCCTTGCCGGCGGCTTCCGGCCTGGAGGCCAGGTGAATTGCCTGGTACAGGTTCAGCGGGCCGTCTGCACTGGCGGCGGTTGAGGGGCGCATTGCGCCGGTCAGAATCACCGGTTTCTCCGTCTTCACGGTCAGGTTCAGAAAATAGGCCGTCTCATCCATGATATCCGTTCCGTGTGTGATTACGAATCCGTCGATGTCGGTACTGGCGAGCTCATTGATCCGGCGAACCAGAGAGAGCCACAGATGATCATCCACTTCATTGCTGTCAATGCTGCAGATCTGCTCCATGGATAGATGAATGTGCGGCGGCAGAGGCGGCAGTGTCTCCAGCAGACGGTCGGTAGAGAGGCTTCCGGCTTGATAGCCGCTCGTCTTGCCGACCTGTCCCTTGCCGGCAATCGTGCCTCCTGTTGTCAGAAGATGAATATGACAGGACTTTTTCATAAGTAAAATCCTTTCTGCAGTTTGGGGTAATAATTCATAGTTTTTTGTTTCTTTAAATTCGTGATTAAAAATTATGTCACTGGCGAAATTATCAATTTTGTGTTAAGCTTTGATACAGAAAGTGCGTCTTCTATTTATACATTGCGAAGACTAACACGGTGTAAGAAGTCGTATTTTTGCTGTATCGCAGGAAAACATATATGTTATCAGGATTTTATAAAAACATAATAACAATAGATAGGGTATATGTCAATAAAGCCATGAAATATAATTAACGATTTATACAAAGTGTGAGGGTAGAATGAAAATACAAAAATTATACAGAAAAAACAGAATACGTTTTACCGCGGCGGCATTATCGATATCCATGCTAGCAGCTCTGCCAGGATGCTCTGCAGGAGGCAATAAAAACGCGGAAGATGTTTCCGGTAGTGCAGCAGAGAGTATGAGTGAGACAGCAGATGAGAGTACTCCGGAGGATACTTCGAATACCACGGAGGATTCTTCTGCACAGACAACACCGGCTGTGGAAGACATTACAGAAGATACAGACACACTCGATGACACACAGCGCAATTCCATCAATATGCTCAACTACATTACTGTTCTGACACAGGAGATCAGTGACTCCAAAGAGAGCCGATTATATCTGGAATCCGTATATTCCGCGCTGATCAACAATACCTATCCGAATGCAATCGACTCGCGTACACAGGCGCAGATTACCAGTATGCTGGATACACTGGAAGCTTACCGGATGATTGCCGTAAAGAGAGATCGCATCGAATATATCTATGAGCAGAATCAGGCGCAGGCGATTCGCAGTGCAATTCCGAATCCCATCGGCCTTCTAAGTGCGGTTAAATCGGGAAATGCGCTGCAGGCGCTTGCTTCCGTGGCTTATATGGCAGTTGATTCCGTGACTAGCTATGAAGCGGCATCTACAGAGACAGAGCTGCAATATTTGCAGAGCGGATGGGAACTGGACGATTCGGAAGCGGCGGAACTGCATACTAGCAGAGAAAATGCCTTCAATTACATGGTTAACATGGTAAGAGAGAATAACTTGCCGGGTGATTATTCGCTGAATGAAGAATCCGTGCAGGCCTTCGTATCCTGGAAAAATAACACGAACCTGGTTCGGAAGATTGCCTGGCTGGAGACAAACCAGTCCGTATACAGTCAGTTTGGTCCTTACTGGCTGACGATGGCCAGATGTTATTATGATTCCGGTGAATATGAAAAGTGCCTGGAATCCGTAGATCAGTACGAGTCCATCGCAACCAGAATTTTCCGGAAAGATACTGACTATGCAGAAATTCTTCCCATTGCAATTTTGTCGGCAAAAAAGGTGATGAGTGAGGCGCAATATGCAGAGACAGCGGAAAAATATCTGACGGCGATCATGGATAACACCAAGGATTCCCACTGGGCTCTGCGATACTTTGCGGCACAGACTTATCTGGACCTTTATGCGCTGACATCAAATCCGGAAGATCTGTATAGCGCTTACCAGATTGCATTTGACAATGTTAACGTTCTTGTTGATAAGCAGAAGACACTGAACGCGGAGTACCTTGCCGATATTCAGGAACAGAAAGCTGCCGATGGGGCGACTGATCGTGAAAAAGAGGAAATCGATCAGTATAATAAGCTTCGCAGAGAAGAGCGGAAGACCGAGATGCCTCCCAAAAGCGAAGCGTTGTATGTGAACTGTGAGCTCCTCTTCGCGCTGGCAGAAGAACGAAACATATCGGAAGCGGAGCAGACGAAGATCGAGGCCGTATTGCATGAGAACGGAGAGCCGCTCTTCCTGTCCGAGCCATTGGATCGTCATTTCTGGTTCCATGAAAATCAGAAAAATGATACGGAAGAAATCGCTGTGGAATTTGACGGGGAGAATCTGACCCTTCCGGCATCCTGCCTTATGGAAAAGTCTTCTATAACTGTAAGTATATCCGGAAAGGACAGCCTGTCAGACTGGATCATTTCCGAAGTGAAACGGCCCGGGGACAGCACGGATTGTTCTGAATTTATGGCCGTGTTTACCAGTGAAACGGGAAAGAATTATGAATACGAGGATGGTGATATCATAACCATTCAGGTCATTCCGGACCCGGATCGCCCGGAAGAGACCATGACCTTCACCTACAAGGCTGCGGCGGTAAAACAGTTTCTGCTCTTTGACAGCATCAACTTTGAAAGGGTTGAGAGCAAATGAGAAAACGTTTATGGGCATCCTCTCTTGCGTTAAGTCTTCTGCTGCCTTCTTCCGGAGTCGCTCTTGCCTGTGATGAAAATCAAAGCGACACTTACCAATCATGGCTTATATCCCCATGCCTGAAGGCAGGGACTTTACGCCATGATTGGTAATCAGTAAAGAAGAATTCAACAAATTTGAGATGTTTTCTGAAAAAATGTTATTTGGGAGTATAGGAATTTTATGGAAAAAGAGATTGATATCGTTGCTCTTGGCGAGTTGCTGATTGACTTTACCGAGGCGGGAAGAAGCAGTTCTGGGAAAAAACTATTTGAACAGAATCCTGGCGGAGCACCAGCGAATCTTCTGGCTGTGGCAGCACATATGGGATACCGGACAGAGTTTATAGGAAAAGTTGGCACAGATATGCATGGTGATTTCCTGAAAAAGACTTTAAAAGGGGAAGGAATTGGGATCAGGCATCTCATCCAGGACGAAAGATATTTTACCACACTTGCATTTGTGGAAATTGATGAAAAAGGAGAACGTCGGTTTTCATTTTCCAGAAAAATGAGCGCGGATACACAGCTATGCGAAAGTGAATTGGATTGGGAACTGTTGAAAAAATGTAAGATTTTTCATTTTGGTTCCTTATCCCTGGCGGATGAACCTGCGAGAACAGCTACCATAGCGGCAGTAAAAGCGGCAAAGGCGGCGGGAGCCGTGATCTCTTATGATCCGAATTATCGGGCATCTTTATGGAGAAATGAAAAAAGTGCGGTTGAGCAGATGAAATCGGTGATTCCATTTGTTGATATGATGAAAGTTTCGGAGGAAGAGCTTGTCCTGCTGACAGAAATGGAAGACTACCATCAGGCGGCTGCGCAGATTCTTGCGTGGGGACCGAAATTACTCGCAGTGACGCTTGGAAGCGAGGGGGTTCTTATCGCAATGGCGCAGGAGCAGGAAAAAATCGCAGGATTTAAAGTGCAGGTAGTAGATACAACAGGTGCGGGAGATTCCTTCTGGGGCGGCCTCTTAAGCGAATATTTAAGGAAGAGCAAGAATTTACAGGAACTTACCTGGGATGAAGTAAAGAGCTGCGCTATTTATGGAAATGCAACTGCCGCATTATGTGTGCAGAAAAGAGGCGGAATTCCAGCAGTTCCACAAAAAGGAGAAGTAGAACTGTTTATAAAAACACGGGATAAATGACAATATGGAGATTTCACAAAAAGTTCACAGAAAATTAGCACTCAACTCTTGACAGTGCTAACAAAAAGGTGTATACCATAAACAGAACGAAGGAAGAGAAGCAAGAGGCTCGCCAGAGTTCATAAGAAGATAAAAGAAAATAAAAAAGAAAGAACCGGCGCAGAAGCCGATCCGATAAGGAGGAGTTAATTATGTATATGCCGAGTATTTTTGGAACACACTTTTTTGATGATTTTATGAATGATTCTGTGAATGAGACAGAGAAGACTCTGTATGGCAAGCATGCGGCACACCTGATGAGTACTGACCTGAAGGAGACGGCAGATGGCTATGAGCTGTATATTGACCTTCCGGGCTTCAAGAAAGAAGAGATCAGCGCACATCTGAAGAAAGGTTATCTGACGGTAGCTGCCCAGAAGGGTCTGGAGAAGGATGAAGAAGCGAAGAATGGCAAATACCTGCACCAGGAGCGTTACACCGGCAGCATGAACCGCAGTTATTATGTCGGTGAAGGACTGACTGAAGAAGATATTCACGCGAAGTATGAGAATGGTATCCTTACGGTAAAGATTCCGAAGGTGGAGAACCGTGTATCGGAACAGAAGAAATATATTTCGATTGAAGGCTGATTTTCATATCCCGTTATGAGAATCAGGAAGAATGATTTTCTGGCGAGATGATTTCATATAGGAATCGGAATCGTTTCAATGATTTGCGGAAGCATGGTTCCGGGATCACATGGAAAACTCCGGGAAAACCGGTTTACATAGATGAACAGAAAAATGGGCTGCACAGGTGTGCGGCCCATTTTTCTGCTTCTGGCATCGGATTTTCTTCAGTCCGTTCTAATTTTCGTTTCATTTCTTAATATTTCCATAGGAATTTTTCCGGAAGCATTGTGCTTTTGAATCAGACGAAGTATAATAGGAAAGCCTTTAACATTGATTTAACTGTAGCTTTATGGCATTTTAACACAACGATTCTGGAGCTGGTATGTATATTTGGTGGCTGTTGTTGTACGGTTTTATCTATAGCGTGTCCGGGACGCTGGCTCGACGATTGGATCAGCCGTACATTTTTTTTGCCCTTTTTATTTCAGCGTACTGGGTGATTCTTCTTCATTTTCTGTTTAGAAGAAAACGTTGCCGGATCTATGGCATTTGCCTGCCGGAAGAGGATGCTGCCTGTGGAAAGCTGATACTGGCGGCGCTTTCGTTCGCAGCGGTAAATCTGATGCTGTATGGCTGCAGCGGGCAGTGGCCTGTCGGATGGCATAGCCTTCCACTGACGACACTGGCGGGCGAGTGTGTCCTGACAGTGATGGCAGTATGGGGGGAGGAAGTCTTTTTCCGTGGCGTCCTGCCGGAGAAGCTGTCGGAGCACATGGGGCGAACGGCAGCCGGCTGGATTTCCGTCCTGCTTTTTGCAGTGCTGCATTTTGTAAATCTGTGGCAGTTGGGTTCGGTGTGTTATGTGCTGGTGCAGACTCTCTGTGCGGCGGCGCTTGGCATGATATTGCTTCGATTGCGCCTGCAGAGCGGGAGCCTGATTCCGGGAACTGCAGTACATGCGCTGATTAATCTCACAGCAGTACCTGCAGAACTTTTGTTTCCAGCAGGACGAAACGATCTTACGGGAAAGAAGGCACTGCTGTATCTTGCATCGGCAGTCATCTGTGTGATTGTCTGTGCATCGGAAGAGAGAAGAAGAGCCGGGATGCGGAAGCCGGAGACAGAGAAAGCAGAAAAAAAGACGTAACAGAAAGAAAAAAGTAACAGAAAGAAAAAAGTAACAGAATGATAGATACAGAAAGAAGAGGAGAAGAAAAGTATGAAGTTCTACATTGACCCGGGTACGGGCAGTATGCTGTTCGCTATTTTGATTGGCATCATCGGCGCCCTGAATTACCTGCTTAAGACCTGGCTGGTGAAGCTGCGCTTTATTCTGAGCGGCGGCAAGAAAGTGGAGGAGGATTCCGAGAAGCTTTCGCTCGTTATATTCGCAGATGACAAGCGCTACTGGAATGTCTTCCGGCCGCTTTGCCGTGAATTCGATCAGAGAGGCGTGGACGTCACTTACATGACAGCGTCTTCGGATGATCCGGCTTTGAGCTGTGAGTATCCGCATATTCACGGAGAATTTATCGGTGAGGGCAACAAGGCGTTCGCAAAGCTGAATTTTCTTGAGGCGAAGCTTTTGCTTTCCACGACACCGGGGTTGGATGTATACCAGTGGAAACGTTCGAAAGGCGTAGGTTGCTATGTGCATATTCCGCATACGGCGAGTGACGTGACGCTGTATCGTATGTTCGGTATTGATTACTACGATGCTATCATGCTTTCCGGTGAGTATCAGGCAGAGGATATCCGAGCTCTGGAGAAGATGAGAAATCTTCCTTCCAAGGATCTGGTGAAGATCGGTATTCCTTACATGGATGACATGCTGGCCCGCCTGCAGGCGGATGTGTCCGCACCGGAGCACCCCCGCACCGTGCTGCTGGCTCCTTCGTGGGGGGAGAGCGCGATTCTGAAGAAATACGGAGAGAAGATCATCGAAGTTCTTCTTCAGACTGGTTACCATGTGATTGTTCGTCCTCATCCGCAGTCCTTCCGTTCCGAGACGGAGATGATCGAGAGAATCATGAAGGCGTATCCGGATTCGGATCAGCTGGAATGGAACCGGGATAATGATAATTATGAAGTCCTGAAGCGTTCGGATATCCTGATCTCCGATTTCTCCGGTGTTATCTTCGATTTCACACTGATCTTCGACAAGCCGGTGATCTATGCGGACACGAAGTTCGATACGAGCCCTTATGATGCCTGGTGGCTGGATAAGGAATGTTGGACCTTCAGTGTTCTGCCCCGGATCGGCCATGTGCTGACGCCTGAAAATATGAATGATCTGAAGGATATAATCGATACTTGCCTGGAAGATCCCCGCTATGCGAAGGGACGTGATGAGGCTCGGGCGGAGACCTGGGAGCATCCGGGAGAGGGCGCCGTACGGGCTGTGGACTACCTCATGCAGAAGCTGGAGGAGCAGACGGAAAAGGACAGGCAGAAGGCTGAGAAGCAGACGGCGAAAAAAGACGGTGAAAAGAAGCCGTCCAGAGGCAGAAAGAAGTCCGTAAGAGTAACAGGGGAAAATACAAAGGAAAAGAAAGAGGGAAAATAAGATGTCTTTTCTGGCAATTTTAAACACACTGATCCTGCAGCCGCTGCAACTGTTCTTTGAGGTGATATTTACCATCGCGAACCGGCTGATCGGCGATCCGGGGTTATCGATTATCGCACTGAGTCTTGCCATGAACTTCTTGGTACTTCCGCTGTACAAGCGCGCAGATGCCATGCAGGAGGAAGAACGCGAGACAGAGCTGCGCCTGCACAAGGGTGTGACTCATATCAAGAAGACCTTCAAGGGCGATGAACGCATGATGATGCTGCAGACGTTCTATCGTCAGAATAACTACAAGCCTACGTACGTTCTGAAGGGCGCAACGTCTCTGTTCCTGGAGATTCCGTTCTTCATCGCGGCCTATAAGTTCCTGTCAGGCCTGCAGCTGCTGAACGGCGTCAGTTTCGGACCGATCGCGGATCTGGGGCGCCCGGACGGGCTCCTTGTGATCGGCGGCATGCACATAAATCTGCTTCCGATTATTATGACGGCGATCAACCTGGTGTCCTGCGTGATTTTCACGAAGGGAAGCCTGCTGAAGACGAAGATCCAGCTGTATTCCATGGCGATCTTCTTCCTTGTGTTCCTGTATACTTCGCCGGCCGGCCTGGTATTCTACTGGACGTTAAACAACACGTTCTCTTTGGTGAAGACGATTTTCTACAAGCTGAAGAATCCGGGAAAGGTGCTTTCCATCCTTGGTTCTGTGGTCGGAATTGTGCTGTTTGTATACGGCGTATTCTTCTATCCGATGCCGACCGTGAAGCGCACGGCTCTCTTTGTCGGACTGGCGCTGCTGCTTCAGGTTCCGATTGTTGTGCGCGTACTTCGCAGTAAAGTTCCGGCAAAGGCGGAAAAAGCAGCGCGAACCGGGAACCGGAAGATGTTCTTATCCGGCGCACTGTTCCTGTCCGTGCTGACCGGTCTTCTGATTCCATCGGCGGTTATCAACTCTTCCGCACAGGAATTCGTGGATGCCGGTATGTTCTACCACCCGAACTGGTTCCTGGTAAGCTCGTTCTGTATGGCGCTCGGTATCTTTGTCGTGTGGATGGGGATCTTCTACGGCCTGGCAAAACCGACGTCCCGTGTGTTCTTTGACTACGCGGTCTGGATTGCCAGCGGCATGGCAGTCGTCAACTATATGTTCTTTGGCAAGGATCTCGGCGTGCTTTCCGCTGCGCTTCGCTATGAGGGCGGTCTGAGCTTTACGAAGACTCAGCAGCTGCTGAATCTGCTGTTAATGGCGGTGCTTGTAGTTGTGCTGTGGTTTATCGCTTCCCGCTGGCAGAAGCATGTTCCAGAGATTCTGATGATTGGAACAGCGGCGATCTTCTGCATGTCGATCTTCAATGCCGTCGGCATCTCGGATTCGGTCGAGGTTGTTAAGGAGCAGGCAGAAGCTACGAAGAATGACGCGCCGACTTTTACTTTAAGCAAGACAGGGCAGAACGTCATTGTGCTGATGATGGATCGTGGTATGAATGCGTATGTTCCGTATATTTTTAATGAAAAACCGGAATTGAAGGAGCAGTTCTCCGGATTTACGTATTATCCGAATGCGATCTCCTTCGGCAGATCCACCAATATCGGCACTCCGGCACTGCTTGGTGGTTATGAATATACACCCGCTTCCATGAATAAGAGAAGTGACGAGGCACTGGTGACGAAGCACAACGAGGCGCTGAAGGTGATGCCGGTTCTGTTCGATCAGAATGGATTTGATGTAACGGTCTTCGATCCGGTTTATGCGAACTATCAGTGGACGCCGGATCTTTCCATATTCGATGATTACCCGGATATCAGTACCTACATCACGAAAGGTACTTTCACGGATACCGTAACGCGCGGGGAACTGATCCGAAGCAGTAAGAGAAACTTCTTCTGCTTTGGTGTGCTGAAATCGGTTCCGCTGGCTCTGCAGGAGACTTTGTACGACGAAGGCAATTATAATCAGGCAGATGCTGTCAGCGGCGATATCGCGGGAAGACAGCTGATGACGAGCCTGTATACGGCGGATGGAGTGGCCACTGCTTTCACGAATCCCTATAATGTGCTTAGAAATATGACGACGATGATGCAGACGAGTGAGGATAGTACAAATACGTTCCTGCTGATGACGAATGATACAACGCACGAGCCGATTATGCTGCAGGAGCCGGAGTATGAACCGGCACAGCATGTGAACAATACCGAATATGAGAAAGCGCATGCGGACCGCTTTACGGTGGATGGCAAGACACTGAAGATGGAGAATCCGGTGGATATGGCGCATTACCAGACGAATATGGCAGCTATGATTCAGCTGGGACGCTGGTTCGATGCCATGAAAGCTGCCGGCGTCTATGATAACACGAAGATTATCATCATCGCGGATCACGGCAGACAGCTGGGGGAGGTCGAGGGGCTCTTCCTGAAGGATGGTTATGACATGGAAGCCAACTACCCGCTGTTCATGGTGAAGGATTTCAACAGTACCGGATTTAACGTATCGGATGAGTTCATGACGACCGGCGATGTTCCTACACTGGCGACGGATAATGTGATCGAGAATCCAGTGAATCCCTTTACCGGAAATGCGATCAACAGCGATGCCAAGACGGCGCATGATCAGTATATTTTTGCCTCGGGTCAGTGGGATGTGAATAAAAATAACGGAAACACATACCTGCCCGGCGACTGGTATACGGTGCATGATAACATCTTCGATCTGAACAACTGGTCTCTGTACGCAGAGGATGCAGTTATAGACGAGGAACCGTAGAAATTTCAAGAGAAGAAAGCAGAAGAAGTTCCGGCTATAATCGTTCAGAAACAAACTATAATCGTTCGGAAACAAAGGGGAAGAAAAATCATGAGTTATAAGGTTGATAATGCGATTATCATGGCGGCCGGTGCATCCAGCCGGTTCGCCCCACTCTCCTATGAGATGCCGAAGGCGCTGATTCCTGTGCGTGGGGAAGTGCTGATCGAGAGAGAGATCCGCCAGCTGAAGGAGGCCGGTGTTCCGGAAATCATTCTGGTAGTGGGTTACCGGAAGGAGCAGTTCGCGTATCTGGCGGACAAGTTCGGCGTGAAGATCATCGAAAACCCGGATTATAACATCCGCAATAATAATTCCACGATCCACGCGGTGCGGGAGTACCTGGGAAATACCTATATCTGCTCTTCCGATAACTACTTCACGCAGAATCCCTTCGAGGCGGAGGTCTCGGAGCCCTATTACGCAGCAGTCTATGCCGATGGCAAGACGCCGGAGTGGTGCATGCAGGAGGATGCCGAGGGCTATGTCAGTGAAGTAACGATCGGCGGCAGCAACGCCTGGTATATGCTTGGGCATGTTTTCTGGGATAAGACCTTCAGCGAGAAATTCCTGCAGATTCTGGACAGGGAGTACGATCTGCCAGAGACGGCGGATCTGCTCTGGGAAGCGATCTATCGAAAGCATCTGGATGAACTGAAACTGAAGATCCGCCGTTACCCTTCGGATGTGATCTTCGAGTTCGACAGTCTGGACGAATTGCGGGAGTTCGATCCGTCCTACTGGGAGAATACACATTCTGCAATTATCCGTCGACTGGCAGCGGAATTGGGAGGAAAGGAATCTGAGCTGACCGGTTTTACCGCAGTGAAGGATGCGAACGGGATCGAAGCGATTGGTTGTTCCTTCGAATACCGGGGAAAGAAATATGAATACAGCTATGAAAATGAAAGCAGGAGGATGTTATAAATGGCAAGAGAAATTGTAGATGCAGACCGAACGGAAGTCAGAGAACTGCTAGCACAGGTGACAGGAAGATCGGAAGATGCGAAACTGGAACGTATGGGCGGACTAACAAACCGGACGTATCGTGTAATCTATCCGGACGGTATGCAGTATGTTGTGCGTATTCCGGGAGAGGGTACGGAGGAGCTGATTGTTCGCAATGATGAAAAGATCAGTACCGAGCTGGCCTGCCGGGTAGGAATTGATGCGGAACTTCTGTATTTTGGAAGCGATGGTGCAAAAGTGACAGAATATATTCCGGGAGCGGTTACGATGTCTGCGGAGCTGTTCGCAGATGAAAAACGCATGGCGCAGGCAGCGGAAATTTTCCGCAGACTGCATAACAGCGGAGAAGATACGGGAGTGCCGTTTGAAGTTTTCGATATGGCAGCCGGATACGAGAGGATTATTCATGAGAACCATGTAAGTATGTATCCGGATTATGAAGAGACAAAGGCTGTGGTTATGGCGATCAAAAAAGAAATAGACGCAGTCTGCGGAATCCATAAGGTTCCCTGTCATAATGATCCGCTCTGTGAGAACTGGGTGGTATCGGATAGCGACAGGATGTACCTGATTGACTGGGAATACGCGGGAATGAACGATCCGCTCTGGGATGTGGCGGATCTGTCGATTGAAGCGGGATTTGACGCGGAGTCAGATGCAAAGTTTCTGTGCGCATATCTGGAGAGAAAAGCAGAGCCGGCGGATTACAGACATTTCCTGGCGGAAAAACTGTACGTGGATTACCTCTGGACTTTGTGGGCGAAGACACGGGTTCCCTATGACGGTCAGCCAATGGAAGACTGGGCTTCGGAACGTTATGCGCGGTTGAAGAAAAATATTCAGGCGTTTAAGGAAATTTAACAGACTTTTGTGCGATTTGAAATCGGCAGAGTTTTGAAAAAGGAGAAAAAATATGACATATGGAATTCTGGCGGGACTTACCTGGGCACTGGAGACGATTATCCTGGGAATTGCTCTGGGGATGAGTCCTTTCGTATCGACGGAGCAGGCAGTTTTTCTGGCTCCGTTTGTAAGTACTTTTATTCACGACTTTTGTTCTGCTCTCTGGGCAATGCTTTATAACGGTGTACGTGGAAATCTGAAGAATGTATGGAAAGCTTTCTGCAAGAAAGGCGGCAAATTCGTTGCTCTGGCAGCAGTGATCGGAGGGCCGATCGGAATGACTGGCTATGTAATGGCAATCAATTATATGGGAGCTTCTATCGGCGCGGTTGCGAGTGCGATCTTCCCGGCGATCGGGTCAATTCTGGCTTACTTATTTCTCAAAGAGAAAATGCAATGGTATCGCTGGATTTTCCTGATTGCAACACTGCTTGGCGTATATGGACTGAGCTATTCCCCCGATCTGAACATTACAAATTTCTGGCTGGGAATCATCGGAGCGATGATGTGCGCGTTCGGCTGGGGAATTGAAGCCGTAATTCTGGCAAAATGTATGCAGGATCCTGAAGTAAAGGACGAGTACGCGCTTCAGATCCGTCAGACAACTTCTGCGCTGGTCTATGGTATCGTGATTATCCCGGTTTTGAAAGGATGGGGATTTACGATTCAGCTGTTTACTTCCGGAACCGGCTGGCTGATTCCGGTAATTGCGCTGGCAGCCTTCTTTGCAACGCTGTCCTACCTGTGTTACTATAAGGCGATCTCTTCGATCGGAGCGTCCAAGTCAATGGCGCTGAACGTAACGTATGCTGCCTGGTCGATTGTGTTTACGGTGGTGATTCTTCGCGATACCAGCGTTCTTACCCCGATGACAGTTCTCTGCGCAGTAGTGGTTATCATATGCGGTATCCTTGCGGCAACGGATTTCAGGGAGTTGTTTGCAAAAAATAAATAAAGCGTAGATGGATAAGATACGGGCCGCCGGTCGAAGAGACCGGTGGCCTTTTTCTTATTCATAGACTCGGTGCCTCCTTCTGTGTGCGATTGGGAAGGAGTGCCAGTTCTTTAGCCCTTTCAAATAAAAGATGACACGGGTAAGGATACAATTGAGAAAACAGGAAAGTAACCAGAGGTCCCCGGCCTGTATTTCTGTCAGGCAGGGGACCTCTGGTTTATAAATGGTTAGATAGCTTTGCTAGCCGATAAGCTTAGTATCGATTCCGTAAATACTGTAGCTATCGCTACCGTAGAAATGATTGTCATGCGCTTCTCCGGTTTCAACTTTTGCTTTTAGAGCAGAATAACTGGTGGTATGTCCATAGGAAAGATGATAATAGACACGCTTGGCATAGTAGTGGATACCATCGCTGTCACTTCCGGCAAATACACT
>ENA-UOJJ01002390-UOJJ01002390.1-human-gut-metagenome-genome-assembly--contig:-CS66-NODE-2390-length-23542-cov-156.301145_pt1 | contig 23542 bp, 16 predicted proteins | sample MGYA00242343_ERZ723890 | MGnify/ENA metagenome assembly ERZ723890
TTAGTGGCTCAAATATTGGTTCCCACTTGGCTCAAATATTCGTTGACATTCACAGGGGGTGGTGTACGGCGAGGAAACCGCGCCGCGATACGAGTATGACTACAACGCGAAGGGGCAAGTGGCACGAGTCCGCGACAATCTGCTGAATCGGACGACGCAGAGTGAGTACGATTTGGCGAATCGTCCGGTGCGCGTGAAGACCGCAGAAGCTGGTCAGCATGTGTACACGGGACAGGTCGCGTATGACAACGTGTACGGCAACCTGAGCGAATTCACGGAGAAAGTGGGTGAAAATCGACAGGAATATGGGACGAAATTCGGCTATGATGACGAAAACCGTCCGACGTCGCTGACATACAACATTGGTGCAACCACCATTGGGCAGAGCACGACGACCATTGACAAGCTGAATCGGACGACGTTCTCGGCGGTCAAGCTGGGCAGCAAGACGTTCACGAGCGAGTACCACTTCGCGGCGGGCGGCTACGGCACCGGGAGTGTGACGAACCTCGTTTCGTCGATTACCCAGCCGGGGTGCAACTGTGGCTACGGCTATGACGACAACGGGAACATTGCAAGTGCGACGCTGAACGGCAAGTGGACTGGCTACACCTACGACGAACTTGGTCAGCTGATTCAGGTCAACGACCACAGCGACACCCGTTCCGGTGAAAATGGCACGACTTGGAAGTACACCTACGACCTCGGCGGCAACATCCTGAAAAAGGAACGCTTTGCGTATGCCGACACGACGACTCCTCTGGAAACCGTTACCTATACCTACGGCGACGCGAACTGGCGCGACAAGCTCACGGCGGTCAACGGAAACGCCATTGCGTATGATGCGATTGGTAATCCGTTGAGCGACGGGACGTGGACGTACACTTGGCAGAACGGTCGGCAGCTGCAAAAGATGCAGAAATCGGGCGTGACGGCAGAATTTGTGTACAACGCGGACGGCTTGCGTGTGCAGAAAACGGTCAACGGCGTGGCGACGAAGTACACGCTGCACGGCAAGAATATTGTGCATATGACTTCCGGCGCGGATGAGCTGCACTTCTTCTACGACGCGCAGAACCGTCCGGCAGTGGTGGTGTACAATGGCACGGCGTATGCGTATGTCAGGAGCTTGCAGGGCGATATTGTTGCAATTCTGGATGAAAATGGCAATGTAGCCGTCAGCTACGGCTACGATGCGTGGGGCGCGCCGCTGTGGTGTACCGGTGAGCTGGCGGAAACGCTGGGCAAGGTGCAGCCGTTCCGCTATCGCGGGTATGTGTTCGATGAGGAGACGGGGCTGTACTATCTGCGGAGTCGGTACTATAATTCTGAATTGGGTAGATTTTTGAATGCAGATACTATTTACTACTGCAATCTATTTTGCTATTGCAAAAATTCTCCAACTCGTAGATTCGATGCTAACGGCAAAGAGGATGAGGATGTATATCTTAATGTGTATGCTGCCACCTTTGATGTTGCCTTTCGAATTAGACCGCTTAGCGTCGGTCATGTTGATATTCAAATTGGAGATACAATTTACGCTTTTGGTCGCTATGGTGAAACATGGGGGATTTTGGACATGAAAGGTATGGGGATTCTTAAAGTCGGAGATGCAGCCTCTATGATGCAGGCGCAATCGGAGTCTAATAATAAAAAAGTAATACGTGCGAAATTATCTATGTCACATGAGCAGGTTAATCAGCTGAAGGAGAATCTCAATGATATAATCAAAAACAACAGTAAATATGAAAGCACTGACACACTACCACAATATGATTATTATAGGCTAACTAATGATTATGACCTTTTTAGTAACAATTGTACCACTTTTGCAATGAACCTATTGTACGACATTTACGGAGATGAAATGGGTGGAATGCAAGATGCGTGGGCACCTTATCAGGTATACCGCTATTTAATGAGCGATAAGCGCCCTTCATTTGTTGAATTCATTTATCCGACATATGATTCGTATATAGAATAACTATAAACGAGCAAATCTGAAAATTGGTTTCTCAAAAGTTTTCTTTGCGCGCTTTGTGCAGTTTTCACCATTTGCGCATTATAGTAGAATAGGTAAGGAGAAAAAAATGAAACATTTAAAGCGCATTTTTTGTCTTGCTGTTATTGTAATTTGTGTAGCTTTTGTTATCAAAGGTATTTCACATGTTGAAGCGGTTAATCGATTACTCAATGATGTAGGTCTATCACAACTAAATGTTGATAAAGAACTGTTTTATGATTCCTTTGATATGGGGCTTGGCTATAAAGATGGGTATGAAGCTCTTGTGATACTTTTAAAAACAGATGCGAATACTGAAATTTCAAAACATATTGAACAAGAAGTCACATGGTCGCACGGCACTTTCACTTTTAGCCAGATACTGGAGCAAATTCCAAGAGGATACGATCCTGGAGTCGCAGAGAGTATTTCCCCAAAGGCATCCCAAATTACCTATTCAGCATATCGTGTAATTAAAAGCGAAGATGAGTATATTTTCTATGCGTATAGCGAATTTGATCGAATTCTATTTATATACCGAACGCATACTCTTGTTGCAAAGTGAAATTTCAGCAAAGCAAACTGTAAAATATTTTTATATTCAAGACGTGATGTGATTTTGATGCGCAAAAACATTCCAAGATTAGAAATTCTAATAATGCAAGTTCGCACATTTAGCTAATACGCCTTCCGACTAAAGCAGCACCGTTACGCTAAGTGAGAGAGCGTATAATAAAATCACAAGTCATGAACAGCGACATGGGCGAACGTGGAAATAATACAAATTACAAGCAGGCGTATATCGCAGCCCGTTCGGTGGTTTGTGCTCCTCGCACAAGCCGCCGACGGGCTGGCTTTCATTCCCCCTCCACTAAATACACAATTTTCTAACACACTACTAACAGGAGGCATTAACCATGAACGAGCTTTTCCTTTCCGGCACGATTCTCACTCTTGTCAAGACACCCACGACGGGTGACACTTCGCATATCGTCTGTCAGCTGCGGCATTCGCACCGCAACTGTCAGCAGCAGGTGATTCACGAAACTTACACGGTTCATGCGTGGAATCGCCTTGCGGACTGGGTGTCGCAGACGCTGAAACCCGGTGCGCGGGTGTATGTCAAGGGGTACCTGACGCAAAAGCTGCGCGACGATGTTACCATGACGGAAGTCACCGCCGCGCAGTTCTTTGTCCAGTCACCTGCTGTAATGGACGCGGAGAATCAGCTGGCAAGCTGAGACTTCTGTCAGCGTTTTGGCTTAAACTGGCGAAGCGCGGGAAGCTGATCAACGAAAAATTGGAGTTCCGCGGTAGAACAAGTGGCAATGCGTTGAAGTAAAGCGTTGGATTCCTGATTGTCTGTTAATGGCAGTTCATCTTCCTTGCCGACCAGCTCAGGGCAGCAGTTGTGCAGAATACTTTCTGGGCGCACGTCAAAGAGTTTGCAAAGCTGAAAGAGCCGAAGCAAACTGATTTTCTGAATGCCGCGTTCGATGTTGCCATACGAATTGACGCTCATGTGCAGAAAAGATGCAAACTGCATCTGCGAAAGAGACTTGGCTTTTCGGGCAGAACGCAAGTGTGCGCCAATTTGCGGTAGTCAATGGTTACACTAACTTCGGGTGAACATTCCATGTGTATTCCCTCCATATGAAGAATGGCCACGCGCAGACAGAAATTCTTCTGTGCTGGACATAATCCATGTTACGGGAAAGCCTATATAAGTGGAAGAAATCTATACAGTTGAGTCAATGCTATAAGGTTGTGTTTCTGAAAATTTTTATACCAAATTGAAATTAAGATGCGTATAGGCAGTAAATAAAACTTATAGTGCAACGAACGTGCAGAATATTTTACATTGCACAGGAAAAATTCTTATAGAATAGATAGTCCAATTTTCTTATGCTGAAGCAGTAAAGAATATGAAAAACAGCGGAGGAGTGAGAAAAATGGAAAGTGCGGAAGCAATATTTGCAGGGTACCGCAAAAGCCTGTCGATGATTCAGCTCTGGAAAGAAAAATCCGAGCGTATGGGGGCTTTGCAGGATACCCTGCGGGATGAAGAAATCGAAGCGATGATGCTTGCCAGACCACCGATGAAAGAATCTTCTCGGTCATCTACGTTTCACAGCCCTACGGAATGGGCTGTCTGCAAGTTGGAGAAGATGGATGCAGCCGATGAACAGATGCGGTCGCATCTGCGGATTGTTCAGCTCCACGAAGCAATCATGCGAACCTTGACCGATCCGGAAAAGTGATTTGTTACGAAGTATTATGATGAACACTATGCGCTGGCAACGCTTCCAAATCTTCCAGATAGTCCATATCGGAGGGCAGCGCGCTCGACGATGAGCAACGTGAAGAAACGGATTTTGAGCAAGGCGGATAGCTTTCTGACGGAAATGGCTACTTGCCTTCGGATATAGCGTTTCGAGCGCAGGTTGGACAAATTTGGACAAAATTGTGTTGATTTTGGCGAAAGAATGTGGTATGATATAAATGTGCCAAGGAAGGCACGAGAGCTGTTCAGCAAAAACGCTGAGCAGCTTTTTTAGAGCGACACGCCGAAATCGTGCCGCTCTTTTTGTTACCAAGAACAGGAGGATGAAGAAATGACGCGCGCTCCCCCGCGAGGCGGAAAAAGAAAAACAATCTTTGGACTGTAACATTTGCAGCCTGCTAATGGCTTATGCCATAGGAACATCTACCGCTTTTGCAAGACAGCTCCGTGATGGTTAGAGAGGAAAGTACACCATCCACCGACTTGTCTAAAAACGCGGATGCACACACTACAAAAGTGTGATAGAATCATACCATCGAAAGATACAGAGAAGCTCCCGCGCACGGCGCGAGGGGCTTTTTTCGTACCGTTCGATAGAAAAAAACGTGCGCAAGGAGCGCACAGAAAAGAAAGGAACCATATGAGTAACCAAGAAAACAATCAGAAACAGATTCAGTTCCCGGCTCAGCAGGAACTGAAACACCTCCGCACCCGATGCGGCAAGGTGTACGCGCTGGGCAACAACCGATTCCGCGCAGTGGTGCAGACCACGCCGGTTCATGAGTACGACGCGGCGACGCACCAGTGGGTGGAACTTTCTGCTGAAAAGCGTCAGCAGATGGCGGCACAGGCACACAGCCCGATTGCGACGTTCACGGATAATTCGGCGGATTCTGCCGCCGGCATCCTCGATACCTACGTCAAGGAAGGTTCGACGCAGAACTTCTCGCACGACGAGCGCCTGTGGATCAGCAACACGAACTACTACGGCAACCGCCTGACTTATCTGAAAGTCGTGGATTTGCCGCGTCTGGGCGCGAACCACTTCATCACGTCCGCAAAACTGTGCGTTCGCAATGTCTACGCACCGACGGCAGATACCGCTATCATGTGCACGGAAGTGCTGGAGGACTGGAATCCGGAGACGATCACCTATGACCACCAGCCGAATGTCAGCGGCGTGTATCAAGACTACTGCCGGGTGCTGAAAAATCAGTATTCGTGGAAGGAGTTCGATGTCACGAGCCTTGCGCGCAAGTGGTATCTGGGCGAAAATCACGGCGTTCAGCTGAGCGCGCCCGAAAGTGAAAGCAGCTTTTCGCAGCTTCATTCGAGCGAAACGGCGAATCAGCCGTACTTCGTATTGGAGTATGCGAGCCTTGCGGGTCTGGAAAGCTATCTGACTTACGACCATCAGTCTGCAGGTTTGGCAGGGACTGGCAGTGTCAGTCTTGTCAACGGCAACCTGATTTTCGCTCACGCCGATACCGCAATGAACGGCAATCGACTTCCGGTTTCCGTGAGCCATTACTACAATTCCTGCGACAGCGACAAAGACGAGTTTGGCATGGGCTACGGCTGGCGGACTTCGCTGCATCAGACGCTGCACAAGGTGCTGTACAATGGTGAAGTGGAGTTCGTGTATACGGATGGCGACGGCACGGAACACTTCTTTAAGAAGAATAAGAATGACCAAAAGAAGTATTCTGACCAGTCTGGTTTGTCTCTGACGCTGGAAGTTGGGGATGAGAACATCACGATTACCGACAAGGGCGACAACGTCATGACGTTCCCGATGGTATCTGACACGCCGACGGAGGATGCGCCGGAAACCGCGAAGGTGCTGATTCAGAAGATTCGGGATGCGATCGGCAACGAAGTCACGGTGACGGCGCTGGCAGATTCGCCGCTGAAAATCGCGTCTGTGACGGACGGCGCTGGTCGCGTTACGACGCTTCATTACACGGATGGTCGCTGCGACCGGATTCAGACACCGTGGCAGGATGCGGAGAATTGCGTCCGCTTCGACTATTATGACTATTATAATGAAGAAACTCTGTACATTACGCATGAAGATGGACGCATGAGCAAGTACGAATACGCGCTTGCGAACGGTTATCACCTGCTCGTGTCGGCATCTGCAATTGAAAAACATGTTGACCAGCAGCCGGATAAGAAGCTGGCGGACGTGACTTACGAATACAGCAACACGAACGCCATCGACGGTCTGCCGCACTGCATTACCCACGCGACCGTGACGGGTACGAAAGGCGATTCCACACTGACTGCGGCGAACGTCTCGTACACCTACGGCAACCATATGGCGCTGGTCAAGGATGAAATTTCCGGCAAGACGCTGCGCTATCACTTCAACGATGACGGCAATCAGGTCAGCGTGGATGACGAGCTGGGCTACGCGATGTACACCCGCTACGACCGCACCGACGACAACGCGAATGCGCCGATTAATCACGCGACGGAGCGCTCCCGGATGCAGCGAGTGGTGCGCAACCTTCTTCTTGACCCGATGTGCGAGGAAAACAGCAGCGTCTGGGAGAAAAGCAGCACCGGCACGATTACGCGCGACCAGTCCACGCGGCAGTTCGGTCTCGTTTCGTATCGCCTAACGATTTGGTCGAGCGACTGCGTGTATGTCCGTCAGGCGGTGACGCTCACGCCGGGCAAGTCGTACACATTGTCGGGCTATGTCCGCTCTGGCGGCCCGCGCGGTGTGATGCGCGTTGCGTACACGGTGGGTAATGAGACGTTCACGTTGGATTCCGAACCGGGCAAGGTCTGGGAAAAGACGGATAACATGCCGTATGAGCGTGTGTCGGTCTCCTTCACGCTGCCGGAGAATGCAGAACCTAAGGTTTACTGCATGGCGTACTGCGACATGCAGAACGGCTTCGCGGGCGGCAATTGCTGGTTCGATGCGATGCAGCTGGAAGAAGGGCTGACGCTGAATCATTTCAATATGGTTCAGAACAGTGACTTCTCTGTGACCGGTACGGACGGCAAGCCGAAGGCATGGACGGTTGGCAAAAACGATGCTTCTTATGTTGAAGTGCTGCCTTTGGATGCGCCGAAGGATGAATTTCACGCACCGGACTGCCTGAAACATGACAATACGCAGAAAATTCGTCTGGCAGGTCGCTATGACCGCACGGTAACATACTACCAGCAGTTCCGGCACTACGGCAAAATCGGCGACCGCTTCACGGTGGGCGGCTGGTGCAGCTCGTTCGCGAAGAAGAACGATCCGGACAATTCCGTTTACTGCCGAATTACCGTTCAGTTTACTTCCGCTGACCCTGTGACGGACAAAAGCTACTGGGCGACGGGCGGCTCTGCGGTATTCAACGCGGAAGAAGGCAACTGGCAGTTCGCGAGCGCGGGCATTGTCGCGCCCAACAACTGCACCTACATCCGTGTGGTCTTGCAGATGAATCGGCAGATGAATTTTGCGGACTTCACCGGCATCTACCTGTACCCGGAAGCGTTCGGCACGCAGTATATTTATGACAAAAACGGCAACCGCAAGACGCGGAAGATGCTCTACGGCGGTCAGGAGAAATCGGAGTTCGACGATGCGGACAACCTGACGAAGCACACCGCCGCGGGTCGCACTGTATCCAGCACGTTCTCGTATGGCGACACGGAAGCGGAGCAGAAGAAGCATCTGCTGCTGAAAAGCATTGCGCCGCTGGGCAGCGTCGGCACGTTCACTTACGATGCGTTCGGGAATCCGCTGACGAGTCAGGTGCAGAATGCAGATACGAATCCGAGCTACTTCATCCGCGGCGAAACTTCGTACACGAATGATGGCAACTATGTCACGGAGCAGAAGGACGCGCGCGGCAAGATTGTGCGCACAGAAACCGACCTGCAGCGCGGCACGACGACGAGCGTGACCGACGCGAAGGGGCAGACGGTGACGTATGACTACGACAATCTGCGGCGAATTGTAAAAACTTCTGCAAACGTGGGCGCAAAAGAAGGAATTCCGACAGTACATAACGAATATACCTATGACGCAAAGCGTGGGAATCTGGTCGAAATCCGTCACAATACGGACGAGAACGCCGCGAACGACGTGGTGTACAGCTTCGAGCAGGACGCGCTGGGTCGCCAGACGGCGGTCAAGGTCGGGAATCAGATCTTGTCGCAGAGTGCGTATCAGAACGATCCGACGAAGCCGAATTTCGGCACGCTGACCGCGACGACATACGGCAACGGGGCGAAAGTCAGCAGTCGGTACGACGATTTCAATCGCGTGACGGGGGTGGTGTACGGCGAGGAAACCGCGCCGAGATACGAGTACGACTACAACGCGAAGGGGCAGGTGGCACGAGTTCGCGACAATCTGCTGAATCGGACGACGCAGAGTGAGTACGATTTGGCGAATCGTCCGGTGCGCGTGAAGACCGCAGAAGCTGGTCAGCATGTGTACACGGGACAGGTCGCGTATGACAACGTGTACGGCAACCTGAGCGAATTTACGGAGAAAGTGGGTGAAAATCGACAGGAATTCGGGACGAAATTCGGCTATGATGACGAAAATCGTCCGACGTCGCTGACGTACAGAGTTGGTGCAACCACCATTGGGCAGAGCACGACGACCATTGACAAGCTGAATCGGACGACGTTCTCGGCGGTCAAGCTGGGCAGCAAGACATTCACGAGCGAATACCATTTCGCGGCGGGCGGCTACGGCACCGGCAGCGTGACGAATCTCGTTTCGTCGATTACCCAGCCCGGTTGCAATTGCGGCTACGGTTATGATGACAACGGGAACATTGCGAGCGCGACGCTGAACGGCAAGTGGACTGGCTACACCTACGACGAACTTGGTCAGCTGATTCAGGTCAACGACCACAGCGATACCCGTTCCGGCGAAAATGGTACGACGTGGAAGTACACCTACGACCTTGGCGGCAACATCCTGAAAAAGGAACGCTTCGTCTACAACGATACGACGACTCCTCTGGAAACTGTTAACTACGAATACGGTGACGCGAACTGGCGCGACAAGCTCACGGCGGTCAACGGGAACGCCATTGCGTATGATGCGATTGGTAATCCGCTGAATGACGGGACGTGGACGTACACTTGGCAGAACGGCCGGCAGCTGCAAAAGATGCAGAAATCGGGCGTGACGGCTGAATTTGTGTACAACGCGGACGGCTTGCGCGTGCAGAAAACGGTCAATGGCGTGGTGACGAAGTACACGCTGCACGGCAAGAATGTTGTGCATATGACTTCCGGCACGGATGAGCTGCACTTTTTCTATGATGCGCAGAATCGTCCGGCGGTTGTAGTGTACAACGGAGTTCCCTATGCGTATGTCAAGAGCTTGCAGGGCGATATTGTTGCAATTCTGGATGAGAATGGCAATACAGTCGTCAGCTACGGCTACGATGCGTGGGGCGCGCCGCTTTGGTGTACCGGTGAGCTGGCGGAAACGCTGGGCAAGGTGCAGCCGTTTAGGTATCGCGGGTATGTGTTTGACGAGGAGACGGGGCTGTACTATCTGCGGAGTCGGTACTATAATCCGGGGTGGGGGCGGTTTGTTAATGCGGATGCTTGTTTTATTGAAAAACGCTACGGTTTTGGCAATAATCTGTTCACCTATTGCAAAAATTCTCCGGTTGTTTTCTATGATAAAAATGGCCGTGAATATCGTGTTGTTGGTGCCGGAATTCAGTTGGATTTTTCAGGAAACTGTATGACTGCGGGTGGCGATGTTGGAATTGAGATAATCTGCTATTGGGATACACCGGAAGCAAGAGAGTTGAACAAGCCTATTATCGCTGTATATACGTATCTTGGAAGTAGCATTAACATTGGCGACTATTCTGATGAAATTAGTATTATTACACAGATTATTGAGGAATCAATGACAGAACTGAGAACAATGGATAGCAAAGCAATGGAGGAGTTTTTGCAGGGAAAACTGTTGAGCTTCTCTATTTCAGGTTCAGCAATGGTTATTACTGCAAATGAAAAATTCGAAAATGCATATTCTTATGAAGGAAAATTTGAGACGGGAACTGTTGGAATTTCTTATGCGAAAGCATTTAAGTCTTGGTCTGAATCTTGTGAAGTATATGGTGCAGGTGTAAGTAGCCAATGGGGGCTATATTATAGTAGGTCGAACAGCTTCTATTGGTTACTGTACACAAATGGATATGCTCGGGAAAGCAAGGAAGAAAAAGAAAAGTGAATTAAGGAAGGGGTAGGTTCTGAGTGTTTAATCATGGAGAGGTGTGCTGGCAGGATGATGCAAAAGCTGTTGCAGTTATCCTCATTATAGTTTCTATAATTCTGTGGAGTATAACATTTACATCGTTTGAAGAGTGGCTACATCCGGTTCTAAATGGTGTTCCGACTGTTTTTATACAAAACAATGAGTATTGGAGCCGGATAAATTCGCCAGTTATTGCAGAGAACCGAATGTATCTTCTATTCAATGCTTTGAGTGTTATCAAGGTCTATGATTTGCGTGGGAACTACCTGTATAGTGTTAACTTTTCTAATAGGGAGCAGCATGGTACATCTGTAATTTATGCAAAGGGAAATGAAATGTACTTTCAAAGGGAACATGGATGGTTAGAACTGTATTATTTTAAGGATGACCAATTTGTTCGGAAAATTATTGGAGATGAAGCGAAAGAAAAGTTGGAAATACTAAGCGATAGTGCCTATCATAGAAGTGTTGATGATAAAGGCAACTGCTACTTGCTTTCCGGAACGAGTGTAGTAAAGGAAAATGTTGATGGGGAACAAACAACCATACTGCACCGCAGCGTTTTGCTGAACCTATTTCAAAACAACTTAATCATATGGATTGTTGCTGCTGTATCGGCGCTTCTGATTATAGCTATAAAACTTTTCTTTGATTAAGTATAGAACGCGAACAGCAAAGAAGGAAATATGCACGTTTAGCAGTGTAATCTTTCCTTCCATGCTGTTCGCATTTCTTTTCCATACCTTGTTCCACCAACTTTCTGTGAGCCCCAAAAAATAAGCTAATGTTAGCCAGTCCGTTGCATCCTGTGCTCCTCGCACAAGCCGCCGACGAGCTGGCTTTCATTCCCCCCTTCTTTACCTACTACACATTTTCCCAACACACTACTAACAGGAGGTATTAACCATGAACGAACTTTTCCTTTCCGGCACGATTCTCACTCTCGTCAAGACGCCCACGACGGGCGACACTTCGCACGTCGTCTGCCAGCTGCGGTATTCGCACCGCAATCGGCAGCAGCAGGTGATTCACGAAACCTACACGGTTCATGTGTGGAATCACCTTGCGGACTGGGCGGTCCAGACGTTGAAACCCGGTGTGCGGGTGTATGTCAAGGGGTATCTGACGCAGAAGCTGCGCGGCGATGCTGTTATGACAGAGGTCACCGCCGCGCAGTTTTTTGTCCAGTCCCCTGCTGGGGTGGATGCGGAAAAGCAGCTGGCAAGCTGAGAAAAATCATCAGTGCCTCGTAAAGGAGGTCTGCATATATAAAAAGGAGGTCACATGCCAAACATTTCATCCTCCGAGCTGATTGCGCAGTTCCAAACGGTACTGCGCGAGGGTTGGGGGTACATCTACGGCGCGTCGGGCGAAATCTGGACGCAGGCACAGCAGAACGCCGCGAGCCGTGAACAGACAAAGAAATATGGTCAAAAGTGGGTCGGACACCGCGTGGCGGACTGCTCCGGCCTTTTTGCGTGGGCGTTTCGGCAGCTCGGCGGGTACTGCTATCACGGCAGCAACACCATGTTTCGCCGTTACAGCAGCGCATCCGGCAGCCTGTCCGCCGGGAAACGAACCGATGGCGCGCCGCTCAAACCCGGTACAGCTGTCTACAAATTCAACGCTTCGGAGGGCTATCACCACGTCGGATTGTATATTGGCGAGGGCGTAGTCATCGAAGCAAAAGGCACGGCGTATGCCTATGGCTGGCTGCCATAAATCAAGGGGCAAATATATAGTAACAGGGAGGCGAGGCAAATGACGAAGCAGAAAGCATACGTCCAGTTCAGCAAGCGGATTGTTCTTTTGGTCACTATTGCAGTGACAGTGATTTCGCTGCTGGCGGTGGTGCTGTGCTTTTTCCGCAGCGACACGGACGCGCTGGTCAGTACGGTTCGGACGTACATCAACTACGCGACGATTGTTTTCGCAGCGTACAGCGGCAACGCGGTGTTCGAGAAGTGGCTGACGCAGGGGAAGGGCAATGATACGCATGGAGATACAGAGGAAAAGTAAGGTAATAGTGAGTTTCACAAGAGGGCAGCACATCAGCTGCTGTCATGTCTAAAAACGCGGATGCACACTTTACAAAAGTGTGTTAGAATCATATCGTCGAAAGATACAGAGAAAGCTCCCGCGCACGGCGCGAGGGGCTTTTTTCGTACCGTTCGATAGAAAAAACGTGCGCGAAAGGAGCGCACAAAAAGAAAGGAAACATATGAGTAACCAAGAAACCAATCAGGAACAGATTCAGTTCCCGGCTCAGCAGGAACTGAAACACCTCCGCACCCGATGCGGCAAGGTGTACGCGCTGGGCAACAACCGATTCCGCGCGGTGGTGCAGACCACGCCGGTGCACGAGTACGACGCGGCGACGCAGCAGTGGGTGGAACTGTCCGCCGAAAAGCGCCAACAGATGGCGGCGCAGGCACACAGCCCGATTGCGACGTTCACGGATAATTCGGCGGATTCTGCCGCGGGCATCCTCGATACCTACGTCAAGGAAGGTTCTACGCAGAATTTTTCGCACGACGAGCGCTTGTGGATCAGCAACACGAATTACTACGGCAACCGTCTGACCTACTTGAAGGTCGTAGATTTGCCGCGTCTGGGTGCGAATCACTTCATCACGTCCGCGAAGCTGTGCGTTCGCAATGTCTACGCACCGACGGCAGATACCGCTATCATGTGCACGGAAGTGCTGGAGGACTGGAATCCGGAGACGATCACCTATGACCACCAGCCGGATGTCAGCGGCGTGTATCAGGACTATTGCCGCGTGCTGAAAAATCAGTATTCGTGGAAGGAGCTCGATGTCACCAGCCTTGCGCGCAAGTGGTATTTGGGCGACAATCACGGCGTTCAGCTGAGCGCGCCCGAAAGCGAAAGCAGCTTTTCGCAGCTTCATTCGAGCGAAACGGCGAATCAGCCGTATTTCGTATTGGAATATGCGAGCCTTGCGGGTCTGGAGAGCTATCTGACTTACGACCATCAGTCTGCTGGTTTGGCAGGGACTGGCAGTGTCAGCCTCGTCAATGGCAACCTGATTTTCGCTCACGCAGACACGGCAATGAACGGCAATCGCCTGCCGGTTTCCGTGACTCATTACTACAATTCCTGCGACAGCGACAAGGACGAGTTCGGCATGGGCTACGGCTGGCGGACTTCGCTGCATCAGACGCTGCACAAGGTGCTGTACAATGGTGAAGTGGAGTTCGTGTATACGGACGGCGACGGTACGGAACACTTCTTTAAGAAGAATGAGAATGACCAAAAGAAGTATTCTGACCAGTCGGGTTTGTCTCTGACGCTGGAAGTCGGGAACGAAAACATCACGATTACCGACAAGGGCGACAACGTGATGACGTTCCCGCTGGTGAGCGATACGCCGACGGAGGATGCGCCGGAAACCGCGAAGGTGCTGATTCAGAAGATTCAGGATGCGATTGGCAACGAAGTCACGGTGACGGCGCTGGCGGATTCTCCGCTGAAAATCGCATCTGTGACGGACGGCGCGAACCGAGTTACGACGCTTCATTACACGAATGGCCGCTGCGACCGGATTCAGACACCGTGGCAGGATGAAAACAGCTGCGTGCGCTTCGACTATTATAATGAAGAAACTCTGTACATTACGCATGAAGATGGGCGTATGAGCAAGTACGAATACAAAGTGGTCAACGGCTATCACCTGCTCGTGTCGGCATCTGCCATCGAAAAACATGTTGACCAGCAGCCGGATAAGAAGCTGGCGGACGTAACTTACAAGTACAGCAACACGAACGCCATCGACGGTCTGCCGCACTGCATTACCCACGCGACCGTGACGGGCACGAAAAACGGCACGACGCTGACTGCGGCGAATGTCTCGTACACCTACGGCAATCACATGGCACTGGTCAAAGATGAAATTTCCGGCAAGACGCTTCGCTACCATTTCAACGATGACGGCAATCAGGTCAGTGTGGATGACGAGCTGGGCTACGCGATGTATACCCGCTACGACCGCACTGACGACAACGCAAATGCGCCGATTAACCACGCAACGGAACGTTCCCGGATGCAGCGAGTGGTGCGCAACCTCCTGCTTGACCCGATGTGCGAAGAAAACAGCAGCGTCTGGGAGAAAAGCAGTACCGGCACGATTACGCGCGACCAGTCGACTCGGCAGTTCGGTCTCGTTTCGTATCGGCTGACGATTTGGTCGAGCGACTGCGTGTATGTTCGTCAGGCGGTGACGCTCACGCCGGGCAAGTCGTATACGCTGTCGGGATATGTCCGATCTGGCGGCCCGCGCGGTGTGATGCGCGTTGCGTATACCGTCGGCGGACAGGAAATTACGCTGGATTCCGAGCCGGGCAAGGTGTGGGAAAAGACAGACAACATGCCGTATGAGCGTGTGTCGGTCTCCTTCACGCTGCCGGAGAATGCAGAACCTAAGGTTTACTGCATGGCGTACTGCGACATGCAGAACGGCTTCGCGGGCGGCAATTGCTGGTTCGATGCGATGCAGCTGGAAGAAGGGCTGACGCTGAATCATTTCAATATGGTTCAGAACAGTGACTTCTCTGTGACCGGTACGGACGGCAAGCCGAAGGCATGGACGGTTGGCAAAAACGATGCTTCTTATGTTGAAGTGCTGCCTTTGGATGCGCCGAAGGATGAATTTCACGCACCGGACTGCCTGAAACATGACAATACGCAGAAAATTCGTCTGGCAGGTCGCTATGACCGCACGGTAACATACTACCAGCAGTTCCGGCACTACGGCAAAATCGGCGACCGCTTCACGGTGGGCGGCTGGTGCAGCTCGTTCGCGAAGAAGAACGATCCGGACAATTCCGTTTACTGCCGAATTACCGTTCAGTTTACTTCCGCTGACCCTGTGACGGACAAAAGCTACTGGGCGACGGGCGGCTCTGCGGTATTCAACGCGGAAGAAGGCAACTGGCAGTTCGCGAGCGCGGGCATTGTCGCGCCCAACAACTGCACCTACATCCGTGTGGTCTTGCAGATGAATCGGCAGATGAATTTTGCGGACTTCACCGGCATCTACCTGTACCCGGAAGCGTTCGGCACGCAGTATATTTATGACAAAAACGGCAACCGCAAGACGCGGAAGATGCTCTACGGCGGTCAGGAGAAATCGGAGTTCGACGATGCGGACAACCTGACGAAGCACACCGCCGCGGGTCGCACTGTATCCAGCACGTTCTCGTATGGCGACACGGAAGCGGAGCAGAAGAAGCATCTGCTGCTGAAAAGCATTGCGCCGCTGGGCAGCGTCGGCACGTTCACTTACGATGCGTTCGGGAATCCGCTGACGAGTCAGGTGCAGAATGCAGATACGAATCCGAGCTACTTCATCCGCGGCGAAACTTCGTACACGAATGATGGCAACTATGTCACGGAGCAGAAGGACGCGCGCGGCAAGATTGTGCGCACAGAAACCGACCTGCAGCGCGGCACGACGACGAGCGTGACCGACGCGAAGGGGCAGACGGTGACGTATGACTACGACAATCTGCGGCGAATTGTAAAAACTTCTGCAAACGTGGGCGCAAAAGAAGGAATTCCGACAGTACATAACGAATATACCTATGACGCAAAGCGTGGGAATCTGGTCGAAATCCGTCACAATACGGACGGGAACGCCGCGAACGACGTGGTGTACAGCTTCGAGCAGGACGCGCTGGGTCGTCAGACGGCGGTCAAGGTCGGGAATCAGACCTTGTCGCAGAGCCAGTATCAGAACGATCCGACGAAGCCGAATTTCGGCACGCTGACCGCGACGACTTACGGCAACGGGGCGAAAATCCGCAGTCGGTACGACGACTTCAACCGCGTGACGGGGGTGGTGTACGGCGAGGAAACCGCGCCGCGATACGAGTACGACTACAACGCGAAGGGTCAAGTGGCACGAGTCCGCGACAATCTGCTGAATCGGACGACGCAGAGCGAATACGACTTGGCGAATCGTCCGGTGCGTGTGAAGACCGCAGAAGCTGGTCAGCATGTGTACACGGGACAGGTCGCGTATGACAACGTGTACGGCAACCTGAGCGAATTCACGGAGAAAGTGGGTGAAAATCGACAGGAATATGGGACGAAATTCGGCTATGATGACGAAAATCGTCCGACGTCGCTGACGTACAGCATTGGTGCAACCACCATCGGGCAGAGCACGACGACTATTGACAAGCTGAATCGAACGACGTTCTCGGCGGTCAAGCTGGGCAGCAAAACGTTCACGAGCGAGTACCATTTCGCGGCGGGCGGCTACGGCACGGGCAGTGTGACGAATCTCGTTTCGTCGATTACCCAGCCGGGGTGCAACTGTGGCTACGGCTACGACGACAACGGGAACATCGCGAGTGCGACGCTGAACGGGAAGTGGACTGGCTACACCTACGATGCGCTTGGGCAGCTGGTGCAGGTCAACGACCACAGCGACACCCGCTCCGGCGCGAGTGGTACGACGTGGAAGTACACCTATGACCTCGGCGGCAACATCCTGAAAAAGGAACGCTTTGCGTATGCCGATACGACGACTCCTCTGGAAACCGTTACCTATACCTACGGCGACGCGAACTGGCGCGACAAGCTCACGGCGGTCAACGGGAACGCCATTCGCTACGATGCGATTGGCAATCCGCTGAGCGACGGGACGTGGACGTACACTTGGCAGAACGGCCGGCAGCTGCAAAAGATGCAGAAATCGGGCGTGACGGCGGAGTTCGTCTACAACGCGGACGGCTTGCGTGTGCAGAAAACGGTCAACGGCGTGGTGACGAAGTACACGCTGCACGGCAAGAATGTTGTACATATGACTTCCGGCACGGATGAGCTGCACTTCTTCTACGATGCGCAGAACCGTCCGGCGGTGGTGGTGTACAACGGAGTTCCCTATGCGTATGTCAAGAGCTTGCAGGGCGATGTGATTGCAATTCTCGATGCGGCGGGGAATGTCGTTGTTAGCTATGTGTATGATGCTTGGGGTGCGCCGATTGGGAAGAGCGGTTCGATGGCGGAGACGCTGGGGACTGTGCAGCCGTTCCGCTATCGTGGGTATGTGTTTGATGAGGAGACGGGGCTGCACTATCTGCAAAACAGATTTTATTCTGCAGAACTCTGTCGTTTTAGCAATCCAGATTCAATACTTGACAACAATTTGTTCTGCTACTGTGACAATTCACCAATAGCAGCACGGGACTGCAACGGTTGTAGCGCAAGTGATGTGCGATATATTATGAGCGATTTTGCCGGTAGTGGAGCAAGCACATATCTTTCGCCAAGCGAACGTCAGCCCAATGCCGTATTTGATATAAATGCCGAAGGTACGCATCGAGGACATATCCCTGTGAGCTATTTTTTAGCGTACCTTGACCAAATGTACAGAACTGGGAAATTTGTCTATCCTGAAACACCTGGTATTAGTGCGTCTAACTACACTGTAGATTGCATCGGCATGATTAGGACTGCTTTTAAACCGTATTCCTATTATCTCTTTGACAAGTGTGCAAAGGCTGTTTATGGATTGGAAAAAGCAAGTAGACAATTTGGATATCCGACAGAAGTTGTGACTGGAAATGAAGCAAATCTAATTCCAGGAATGGCGATATATTGGTACGACCCTAAAGCAGAGCGTGTGCAAGATCAGTGGCCACATGTAGGAGTATATTTAGGAGAGTATCTTGATCCTATAACTGGAATTTTCTATACAGATGCGGTGATAGAATCCGCAAGCGGTAGTTATATGCGAGTGATAGTATGTTCGCTGGCGGAGATTCAAGAGAATATAAAGAAAAGAAAGACTGGGAAGATACTGAAGTATGGAAAAATTAAATATGTCGATTATGATAATTGAGGAGAATGTAGATGAAAAAAATAGTGGTTCTGTTCTTTGCTTTCGTATTTTGTTTCACGGCAGTTCAAGCTGATGAAAATTATTATACATTGAGTATCGACACCCCAAAGGAAACAGATAAACTGATGTATACTCTTTTCCGGGAGACTGATGGAAAAGTGTATGCATCTACACCATACGAGATTTATGAAGTTTTTAGTTCTTCAGAAGGCGTGGAGGTGTATGCATGCTTTGTGGAGAACCAAGATAATCCTTTGGAGGATTGCGAAATGCTTGCAATATATCTTGCCTCGTGTGACTATTTCAGCGGCTTTATTTATCAAGATGTGCAATATTCTGAAGGGCTTATTTGTGCTTTATATCAAGACTTCTATGGATATCTTGATGTGAAGGGGAATATTGTTATCCCGTTTCAATGGGCTGCTGCCACTCCCTTTCAGGATGGAATTGCAAAAGTTGCATATAGAACGAGCTTGGGCTATGCAGATGTATGGATTAATAGGGAAGGGAAAATTATCAGTTTGGATCCAGAGTATGGCTATACAAATGAATGAGGTAACATTTATATAAAAGAACTTAAAGCCAGCCCGTTGCGTCCTGTGCCGCTCGCACAAGCCGCCGACGGGCTGGCTTTCATTCCCCCCTTCTTTACCTACTACACAATTTTCCAACACACTACTAACAGGAGGCATTAACCATGAACGAACTTTTCCTTTCCGGCACGATTCTCACTCTTGTCAAGACACCCACGACGGGCGACACTTCGCACGTCGTCTGCCAGCTGCGGTATTCGCACCGCAATCGGCAGCAGCAGGTGATTCACGAAACCTACACGGTTCATGTGTGGAATCACCTTGCGGACTGGGCGGTCCAGACGTTGAAACCCGGTGTGCGGGTGTATGTCAAGGGGTATCTGACGCAGAAGCTGCGCGGCGATGCTGTTATGACAGAGGTCACCGCCGCGCAGTTTTTTGTCCAGTCCCCTGCTGGGGTGGATGCGGAAAAGCAGCTGGCAAGCTGAGAAAAATCATCAGTGCCTCGTAAAGGAGGTCTGCATATATAAAAAGGAGGTCACATGCCAAACATTTCATCCTCCGAGCTGATTGCGCAGTTCCAAACGGTACTGCGCGAGGGTTGGGGGTACATCTACGGCGCGTCGGGCGAAATCTGGACGCAGGCACAGCAGAACGCCGCGAGCCGTGAACAGACAAAGAAATATGGTCAAAAGTGGGTCGGACACCGCGTGGCGGACTGCTCCGGCCTTTTTGCGTGGGCGTTTCGGCAGCTCGGCGGGTACTGCTACCACGGCAGCAACACCATGTTCCGCCGTTACAGCAGCGCATCCGGCAGCCTGTCCGCCGGAAAACGAACCGATGGCGAGCCGCTCAAACCCGGCACTGCCGTCTACAAATTCAACGCCTCGGAGGGGTATCACCACGTTGGATTGTACATCGGCGAGGGCAAAGTCATCGAAGCCAAAGGCACAGCGTATGGCGTTGTCACGTCGAAAATCGGCAGTGGATGGACGCATTGGGGCGAGCTGAAAGGCGTGGATTACGCCGAGAAAGGAGAACAAATTGCAATGAGTGAAACGAAATTGGCGGTCGTGACGACGGCATCCGGCAGCCTGAACATGCGCAAAACGGCAAGTAAGTCCGCCGAAGTGATTGCGAAAATCCCGCGGGGCGCAACTGTAACTGTTCTTATGGAAGCGGACGACTGGTGGCGCGTGCAGTACAAAAACAGCACCGGCTGGTGCGCGGCGGAGTTCCTTACGAAACAGGAAAACGCGGATAATCAGGCGCGGAGGAGCATCCGAATCGTCGATAGTGCCGGAAACGTGTTTGAACCTGTGGGTGATTTTACGGTGAAGGTGGCGAACGCAGATGTGGGCGATTCTTGAACAGATGCGCGACCACGCAACAACCATCGTTGGACTTGTGACGGCGCTGATGCTGATGTACAGCTGGTTCCGGAAGCCGATGAAGCAGCTGATTGCAAGGGAACAGCAGCAGGAGGAAGATCTTGCGATTCTGACATGGGCATTTTTGCAGAATGCGCATGACAACTATACGCGGCAGGGCTGGTGTACTGCGGCGGAAAAAGAACAGGTGCTGAATATGCACAAAAGTTACGCGGCGAAAGGGCGAAATCACCTGTCCGCAAGCTACGAGCAGGACATTCTTGCTCTGCCGGAAACGCCGCAGGAAGGGAGGCGAAGCAAATGACGAAGCAGAAAGCATACGTCCAGTTCAGCAAACGAATTGTTCTTTTGGTCACTATTGCAGTGACGGCGATTTCGCTGCTGGCGATGGTGCTGTGCTTTTTCCGCAGCGACACGGAAGCGCTGGTCAGCACGGTTCGGACATATATCAACTACGCGACGATTGTTTTCGCAGCGTACAGCGGCAACTCGGTGTTCGAGAAGTGGCTGACGCAGGGGAAGAGCGTTGAGGCGGCTGAAAATCCGGCGGAAACGTAAGGCAATATTCCTTGCAGCAATTCTTGCAAAATATCAAAAGTGCCCGTCGGCAGTCGTGCTATTCGCCGCCTGCTGACGGGCATTTTTGCTTAGTCCTTTTTATACTTTTCAATCAGGTACTGATGCTGCTTGCTGTCCTTGTCATAATTGATACCGACCAGCAAAATCTCGCCCGTGTAATCCAATATCGAAGCTGGATAATTCTTCTCCCTGATTTGCTGCAAAGCAGTCTGGGCATTCTGATTCCATTTCAGCTCTACAATCAATGCCGGATAGTCATTCCTGCATTCAGGCTTCGGAACGAACACGAAATCGGCAAATCCTCGACCCGTCAGTAATTCGCGGATTGGCTTGAAGTAATACTGCATCGCGCTCAAATATGCAATTGTCAACACACTGCTCAGCGAGTTTTCGTTATGATACTGGATGACAGACGTGTACTCATGATGGATTTTTTCAATCTGCGCGGCAACGGCTGCACCGTCCATGTCCAGCGTCGCATCCAGCAAGCGCTCGGATTCCTGCTGAAAGGTTATCATTTCATTCCAACGCTTGCTTTCAACCGCCATCGTCAGCTCCTGACGAATTTCTTCGTTCGGGACAAACGCTGTTTTTCGATTCTGATTATATCCAAGATAGCCCAAGTGAATCATGTAGGTTAGCACATCGTCCTTGCTTGCGATACTGGATGGATCATTCGTGAAAACTGCCGTATCCACCTTGACCTCTGTACCCGAAATTATCTTGATAATGGCGAATTGAAGCCCGTCATAATTCATGCTGATTAGCGGCACGATGGCATCGCTGGAAGCTGTTTCTGCCCAATAGTTCTTGAAATCTCCATGCAGCATCGCACTGACGATTGCTCTTGGATTATAAACCTGAGTATCTTTCAGCAGATAGCCGTCGTACCAGATTTTTACTTCACTAAAGTTTTGATGATATTTTTCGGTCAGCTTCTTGACTTCGACTTCAGTAAATCCCATGTATGGTGCCAATCTGCTCGCGCTGAGCATGGTAAACTCATCAAAGTTATTTAGCCCAGATTGTGACTTTTCCTTCCTGAGGGGAAGAATACCTGTCAGATAAGCCAGCAGAATGTACTTTGTCGGTTCGGTGCCTTTGAACATGCTTCGCAAAAAAGTAATATAGCTGTCCTGCACTTGGCTGTTTGCAGCCGGGTTTCGAATCAAGGCATCCCATTCATCGATTATAATGATGAATTTCTGCCCCGTTTTCTCTCTGATTCTCGAAAGCGCATCTGATAAATGAGACACTTCAGAAGGCAAAGCGGCTGGATAGATTTCTCGGAGCTCAGCCAGCACACTGCTTGTAATATACGCTACAACATGTGCCGCATCACCGCAGTTTGCCAAAAACCACTGAACGTCAATATGAATCACGTCGTATTTGTTTAGATGCTTCTGGAAGTCAGCAGACTTGCTGATTTCCAGTCCGGCAAACATTGCTTCCGAGTCGCAGCCGCGGCTGTAATAAGCTGTGAGCATATTCGCTGCATATGATTTTCCGAACCGCCGCGGACGGCTGTTACAAATATAACCTTGCATTGTAGCAAGAACACTATTGGTGTACGCAATCAGTTCGGTCTTGTCAACATAAATGGGCAAATTTAGTGCAACCTGAAAAGCGCTGTTATTTGGATTCACAAAGCGTCCCATTGCCTCTGCTCCTTTCCGAAGGATGTTTGCTGAGGTTTTGATTTCCGCGACTGCTCAAATGAAATCATCTCTTAGCCTGCTCTTATTTTACCATTGATTTCGGGAAATAGCAAGGAAATCGGACGACGAGCGGCAGGTTGATTTTTCGTTTCTCACAGAGGAAAGGTGGTATGCGTTCCTGCGTCTCAACACACGGCACTGCCTTGTCGCAGAAAACATGAAAATCACGTTTTGAAAGTGCAAACTTTTTCCTGTTTTGTTCTCCGACTTTCTGTCGGGTGAAATGCTAAACAAACCGAAAAAACATTTGTAATGCGGAAAGTTTTTCTGGAATTTCAGCAAAAACTATTGACGGTATCGTCGGTAGCACACGAATTTATATTTATCAAATTACAATCAATGCTTTACTTCCACTTTGTTATGATTATATACGCATTTTCGTCTAACAAATTCCGACGTTGGCGAAGGGGACTACCGCCTTTGTTAGCGTATCTAACACTTGTCTAACAGCACGGTTGGAAATTGCGGTCTTTTGCCTTCTTCTACTAACAGTCGGCAACGTAGAAATGTGCTGGTAACGCAGGAAAATCGGGCATTACAGGGCAGTGCAGTTCTCTGAAAGGGAAGCGGTGAGCATCTCTCCTAAGAAGATGATCGACGGCCGCTTTTCCAAAAGCTGAAAACGGGCGCAGAGTTCGAGGTTGGCACGGAAGCTGCTCCGTTCTCCCTCTTGACCGGTGAGTCAAATTTGCCGGGTGGGAAAATGGCCTACCGCCCAAAATTAGCAGCTGCTAACGCGAAAATGGCCCCGATGTTAGCAGAAATCGTGATGAATGCATCATCATCTAATACGCTGAAATCCTTGAAAAATAAAGGGTTTCAGCCATATGGTCCCGTAGCTCAGCAGGATAGAGCGGTCGCCTCCTAATAAGAAGCTCGCCTACCACCTTTTCGATAAATCGAAAGCGAGACTTC
>ENA-UOJJ01002394-UOJJ01002394.1-human-gut-metagenome-genome-assembly--contig:-CS66-NODE-2394-length-23508-cov-146.030273_pt1 | contig 23508 bp, 20 predicted proteins | sample MGYA00242343_ERZ723890 | MGnify/ENA metagenome assembly ERZ723890
CAAGTATTCGTTCCCTTTTTTGCCTAAGTGGCTCAAGTACAGTTTACCATTTACATGCGCATCGTAGAAGAAGTGCAGCTCGTCGTTGCCTTTGGTCATATGCACAACATTCTTTCCATGCAGGGTATAGTCTGTTACCACCCCATTTACTGTCTTTTTCACCCGCAACCCGTTTTCATTATACACAAACTGGGCGTCGGTGTCAATGCTCTGCATCCGCGCAAGCTGCCACCCGTTCTCCCATGTGTACGTCCACTTACCGTCATTCAGCGGGTTGCCAATGACACAGAAAAGGCCACCCGGCAGTGCCGGATGACCAAGGGACTTCAGTGCTTTAACTATCGATTGACGTGTTGTGTTAGTTCATTTGTTATGGGATATGCCACTTACTCCCACCATTCGCCATTCGGATCTCGAACTTGATACTCATCCAAAGTTTCAAAATGAGTGGCAGGGTTCACTGTGATAATGCTGCATTCTTCCGGAAAGGCATTGTAGCCAACAAATTGAACAGACTCAGAAAGTGTAACCTCTGTCAGCTCCCAATTGTAATAGAAAGCATACTCTCCTATATACTCAACGCCGTTCGGGATACTGATGCTTGTAAAAGCACAGTTAACGAAACAATACGCAGGTATTTGAGTGATGGTAGATGGAATAGCAAGTTCTTTTATTCCTGTTGCGTTGAAACTATACGGGCTCAAAGTGGCGAGCTTTGCAGGCAAAACTACATTTTCCAAATCAGGAAGATCATAAAAGACACAAGTGCCGATTGCAGATATGCTATCCGGTAATACAACATCGGTCTTATCAGTTAGCCAGTTATCAAGGCACTGTTCACCCAGATACATAACCGGTGGGATTGCTTCTTCTGAACTACATGGAGAGGAATACAGCAATGTTTCTGAACGTGTATCAACGAGGAATCCCTTGTTCATGACATAAAACGGATTGCCTTGAGGGAATGTAATCTCCGCTTTGACATGAAACATACTTCCTTCGGAAATTGTTTCCAGAGTGGATGGTAAGCAAATGATGCTCGCCTCGCAACAATCCGTGAATGCGCCGTCTTCGAGGAAAACAACACCTTCAGGGATGACAATTTCAAGAGGGTCAGTAATAGGCTCGCTTTGACTGGAGGCAAACGTCCCAGTGCCTATTCCAATTACTGGCTTTCCACCAAGAGTGTTGGGCACTATCAATGTAGAAAGCGGCAACTTCTCTCCTGAATTTTCCCAGTCGACCAGTACTGCACCTTCATTGGTCATGTAGTAAGAAAAATCGCCTTCTGTATAAGTTATATCTTCTGAAACTGCGGTGTTAGAAAGGAAGAACAGAATCAAAAAACTTAGAATAGTTAATTTCATTCACTACACCCCTTTTGCGCAAAATGATAAGTTGGTAAAAACAAGAATCACGGTTTACTCGTAGAAATCATCAGGTTCATCTCTGACACGCCAGAGAGTCGGATCTTCCTCCTGTGTACCGAGACCAGCTGGCCACGCGATATATTCGAAGCGGCGACAGAGTTCTTCATACGTAATGTCCTCCGAAAGAATTCCTTGCCCACGTCATATGCACAACATTCTTCCCATGCATGCAACCGCTCGTTGCTCTCGCCACGCCGCATTGTCGTAGACGAATGTCTTTGGCCGATGCGAAGCTGGCGGGCTTCGCATCGGTCAAAGTTTATTATATGCTATATTCTAAATAATACAGTACATTGTCCTCTGGAATATAAAGCGCAACGAGATAATGTGGCGTGCTATATTGAAAAGCGCTTATTCGGTCGTCTTTTTTGCCATGCTGTAACGCATCAACATCGAGATAAAGCCAGTAAGACTTCTTACTGCTATTTAATTGATACATTTCTCTTCTGAAATCCGTGTTTGACAAAATTTCCCTCGTCATTTCTTCTGGAAATAGTGAGCAATTCCAACCTTTTTGTGCAAGACTGGCTTCAAGCTCATTTACCGGGTTATTCAATTCGCACTTTATTTCATATCCGATGTCCTGAAAAGCCCAAGAGCAGTCCTTTCCAAACTCGATAGATGCCACATCAAAAGTTGCTTGACAACTTTCATTAATAAGCTGATTATAGTACTGCCTTGCTCGCTCAGGTTCACCTGCTTTATACAATTCTACGGAAGTGACAATATAAATCATCAGAATCATCAGTAGCAGAATGGATACGATAAGTTTGGAAACACCTTTTCTCTTTTCCATACTTTCCGCCTTGTTATTAAGGAACTTCAAACTCAAAAGGCACAGCATATCCTTACTTAAAGAGATACCACACAATTCGTTGGCAGCGTTGCTGATGCTCTTGTACGGTATTGTCTGAGAGCCTAATCTTATTTTACATCCGCCCTTTTTTCTATTATATATGTAATTACTTTTTCTGCATAAATCATGATGAGTTGAGTAAGACAGATGAGAATAGATGCGAGATCTCTATTTCCACCGAGCGTTTCCGCAAGACGAGCTTTCCCGTTTGACAGTATAAACCAAACAGGAAAAAGTAAAATAAATATTTCCCAACTTGCATCAACAATATACAGAAGCCTATTCTTTCGATTAGCCAAGATTTGAGACAGTAACCTTTTGATTTTCATAATTAATCGTCTCCAATCCAATCTATATCCAACAATTCCTGCATGGTCATCTCGCCAACCTTCTGTTGCGGTGTTACCGCTTATTGCTACATTGTTTGAATCTTCAGAGATGGAGTAGTTGATGTTGTGTAAATCAGTTCATCATGAGGTTAATTTCATTTCCAGTAGTATCGATATAGTATTCATAGTAATCGTCATCAATCCACTTTCCCACTTGCGCCACTCCTTCTACGAAAGGTGTTGCCCAATCGTACTGACACTCAATAACCACATGTCCAAAGCGGTCTACATATCCAAAGCCTGCATCCCTGTCTTCTACCAGAACTAATTCATTGATTCCAATACCCTCGTCAGCAATTGTAACTGAAAACCATTGTGGTTCAACAAGTTTCTTGGTTGAAATGCAAAAGAATCCCATATATTCTTCATCATCAACGCGATCGATGATAATATAGAATCCATCACTCAGACCGCCAATGTAACTGTTAGAATCTTCAAATGGCGTTGTCTCATAATATGAATGCTGATCCCAGATGCTATCGTATCGGCATGGTACGAGATATTCGCCGTTTTCATCTATAATCCCCCACTGCCCATCGGTAGAGCAAACGGCTGCGGTTCCGCCCCGATACCACCCCGCAACAGCCCACTGCGGCTGTATAACTATAGAACCAGTACGATCGGTATATCCCCACATGCCATTTTGTTCATGAGGTGTCAATACCTCAGTATATTCCTGCGACGTAGACTGATCAGCTGACACCTCAATCGGAAGGAATATCATAGGGAAGAGCAATCCAAGAACCGCACACACCGCTATAGTCAACACATGCCAGTTCGCCCCACTCATAGAAACCATGCCCAGTTTCTGGATTGTACAGCCGTTCTTCCAAATTCGCATAATGCATTCGATCTCCTTTTCCTGTGGTTTCAATAATACAATGCTCATATCCATTATGACTCCCGATGTAATATGCCATGTGCCTCTTTCCTTTCTTATCTGGAAGAGTAAATAGCACGGCACCATATGTGATTTCCTCCAAAGCAGTGGGATCAATATCTTCTAAGCGGGAAAGGTTGTTCGCTCGGATTCCACTTGCAGTCGCACGAATATTAGCATCCAAGGTTCTGCTGTTTTTGAAAAACTGTTGTCCCATGAACCTCGCACCGCCAATACAATCAACATATCCAAATCCCATATTGCTGCGATACTTCCAACCTTTTTTACCATCGACGACGTCGTTAACCATATAGTGGAGGCCATTCACGAAATAGAACACACTCATTTGCTCGCCATCAACGGCAGTTCCCCAACGAGGACTCTTCCGCAAAGGTTCAATCCAACCCTCAAGCCACTCTTCTTCTGTACCCATTGGATCAGTGCAATTAATCACGTTGTTTGAACAATATGCGAACAAATTGTTGGTAAACATAATATCAGCATTCAAGAAACGAGCGTTAGCTGATACGTAATATCTGCTTCTGAGATAATAAAGCCCCGTCTCTTCGTCGTAGACATAGCCACGATACCGGAAGGGATTGATCTTGCCCAGCGTGTTTGCCATGATGCCAGAGCAGCTGATAGGACGACCCCAAGCATCATACACATAGTTTACCACAGGCGTGCCAGTGCTGTCAAGAATGGCCACAATATCGCCCTGCAGATTCTTGATATAGCTGTACGGTATGTCGTTGTACACAACTACAGCAGGCTTGTTCTGAGCATCGTAGAAGAAGTGCAGTTCGTTGCTGCCCTGAGTCATGTGATGAATGTTCTTGCCATGCAGGGTGTAGTTGGTCGTACCAGGGAGTAAAAGAAAAGGCCACCCGGTAATGCCGGATGGCCAGTGTGAGAGTAATAGCGCTGTTCACAAAATGATTATTCCGGGATGGATATATAAAAACTTCAGCTCTATTTCGTGCTATTTTATAATTAGTGCAGGAACCCAACCACCACTACCAATATCATACTGAAGAGAAAGGACAGGCCATCTGTTTGAGTCTGATTCGATAGACAAGCTGTACTGCATATCAGTTCCATCTTCAAACATGACACATAGTACATCTGTTTGAATATTCCACGTAAATGAAAGAGGTGTACTCAAGAAAGAGGATGCAATATGTATAGGTGGTTGATCTGTTTCAACAAATTCTTCACTCAGCATGTATGAGTAACCAGAACCATTAGCGAAAAAAGATAGGACTTCTGGCGCAACGTTTCCACCTTCATACATTACCCATGATCCAATAATTTGGTCTGCATAGGGATTGGCTTGGTTGCGATGCATAGAATGTGTTGCGATTCCAAATAAAACAATTGCAGCAACTATAATGATACAAATACTTTTCATCACAAGGCTCCTTATCCTTGGTCTGCAATACATACTATTACCACCTCTTTTTCCTGATTCTCCGGGTCTTGAAACCATGCAGTCAACGAAGCGTCAAAACAATCCGTCGTATTGCCCATAAATAGAATATCATTTTCTGTTATAGCCGAAACAACTGCCACATGATAAAATTCATCTGCACCATTTCCGTTTGAAAAGAAGAGAAAATCACCAGGCTCATACTGAAACCACTCTGCCATCAGTCCAAGATCCCACCCAGAATAAAGGCGGGTTGTATTATATGCCAAGCCAGAATCCATCAAAAAGCGGTAGAAGTAATTCGTTTTCCGCCAAGACCTTGTTTGATCGTGTTCTTCCGGATTCTCTGGATCGCGCTGATTGTTTCGATAACAATGCCACTCCGGATAAACCTCGGCAATGATATCATCTCCGAGACCGGCATACAAACATTGTGAAGCAAACCGAACGCAGTTATTCCTGTATGATCTTTGGGGGTAATAAGGATCCTGTTTGTTATAGTATTGCCGCCCATATTCAATAACCTTATCCCGATCATATGCATAATCGCCTGTAGTTCCACAAACATCATGCATTGAAGCGGGAGAATTACAGCAATATGCAAAAGTATTTCCAGAATGGATGAGGCAATCCATATCAATAAATCTGCAGAGCGAAGAATTGTAGAACCGACTCCTCAGATAATACAGCCCCGTCTCTTCGTCGTACACATACCCGCGATACCTAAACGGCTGCACCTTGCCCAGCGTTTCCGCCAGCTCACCGGTACACCACAGCGGCGCACCCCATGCATCGTAGCCGTAGCTGAATCCAGAAGCGCGACAGACTTACTGGACAAGGTTCGTATTCGTCATATGGAACAGTTTTTCCTGCTTTTGGGGAGATTTTGTTGCCAGCCCGTCGGCGGCTTGTGCGAGGGGCACAGGACGCGACGGGCCGGGAAATTCAGCATTTCAATATTATTGCAGTTCAGAAAATCTCAATGCTTGTTGACTTGCTCGTACATTAATATCAGATATGCTAAACTATTTTTTATTTTCAATACATCCAGCATTGTTTTTAATAATTAAACAGCAAGCAGCAGTCTATACCCAAGCATTATTAATGAAAGCAACACAACAGGAGCATCGAAAATCATAAAACAAAGCACTATTTTCCTCCGCCTTGGGTATAGCGGCGCATTTGGAGCAGTCCTCATATACACATAAACAGTAAAAGCATATATTATCGGGCAACCAAAAGAAAACAAATCTCCAAATATATTACTAATAGGAATAGTGTAGAAGTACTCTTCAGAAAATAAAAATGCAGGCAGAAAACCCAATTGGAAAATTGGAAGTATTGCAAAAATCATTGCAACTGACATCAGCAAGGAACTTTTAGAATATGACAATTGTTTCAAGGACAATACACCTCCAAGCGCATTACTTTTTGTCAATTTTTAAATAAAGAGGCAGCGAAATTCACACGCCACCTTGAGTCTCGAACCGAACCATCGCAATAGATGTCAAGATCAATATCATAACAATTTTTCAAGCCAAACCAAATATATCCATACATATGTAAGGCAATTTCTCCCTTCATTTGCTTAATATCAATTGAATCAAAATTGATACCATAACGTTTATCAATTTCATAGGCCAACATTCGACTCAATGTAAGAAGGTCTTCATCGCTAATAACCGTTACAAGCTCGTCGTTACAGAAATCCAAGTAATTTATTATTACATGTACTTTCCCCTTCTTATTCACAGTTTCAGGAGAAGGCCATTCTCCTATATAATTTCTAAAAATAATTTCCGGAATTGTTTGACATGCGCAATTTCCAGCTACATCTTCAATCGTCGTTTCATAAAAAAAGCTATTTTCACGAGTCTGCCCATGTTTATCAGAAAAACTAACCGGCACATTGTCGCAATAAGCAAAAAGGTTATGCGATAGTAGTTTTCCTGCACCAATTAACACATCCGCATTAACAAACCGTCCCCACCCCGGATTATAGTACCGACTCCGCAGATAGTACAGCCCCGTTTCCTCATCAAACACATACCCACGATAGCGGAACGGCTGCACAGACCCCAGCGTCTCCGCCATCGAACCGCTCTTGCCAATCGGCGCACCCCATGCGTCATAAACATAGCTAACGACAACATTTCCCGCTCCGTTCAGAAGTGCTACAATGTCGCCCTGCAAGCTCTTGACATACGCATACGCCGTGCCGTTGTACACCACCACCGCCGGGCGGTTCTGGGCATCGTAGAAGAAGTGCAGCTCATCCGTGCCGGAAGTCATATGCACAACATTCTTGCCGTGCAGCGTGTACTTCGTCGCCACGCCGTTGACCGTTTTCTGCACGCGCAAGCCGTCCGCGTTGTACACAAATTCAGCCGTCACGCCCGATTTCTGCATCTTTTGCAGCTGCCGGCCGTTCTGCCAAGTGTACGTCCACGTCCCGTCGCTCAGCGGATTGCCAATCGCATCGTAGCGAATCGCATTTCCGTTGACTGCCGTGAGCTTGTCGCGCCAGTTCGCGTCACCGTAGGTATAGGTAACAGTTTCCAGAGGAGTCGTCGTATCGGCATACGCAAAGCGTTCCTTTTTCAGGATGTTGCCGCCGAGGTCATAGCTGTACGTCCACGTCGTACCATTTTCGCCGGAACGGGTATCGCTGTGGTCGTTGACCTGAATCAGCTGCCCCAGCGCGTCGTAGGTGTAGCCCGTCCACTTGCCGTTCAGCGTCGCACTCGCAATGTTGCCATTGTCGTCGTAGCCGTAGCCGCAATTGCAACCGGGCTGGGTAATCGACGCGACGAGATTCGTCACGCTGCCCGTGCCGTAGCCGCCCGCCGCGAAGTGGTATTCGTTCGTGAACGTCTTGCTGCCCAGCTTGACCGCCGAGAACGTCGTCCGATTCAGCTTGTCAATGGTCGTCGTGCTCTGCCCGATTTTCTTGCCGCTCGCACTGTATGTCAGCGACGTCGGACGATTTTCGTCATCATAGCCGAATTTCGTCCCAAATTCCTGTCGATTTTCACCCACTTTCTCCGTGAATTCACTCAGGTTGCCGTACACGTTGTCGTATGCGACCTGTCCCGTGTACACATGCTGACCAGCTTCCGCGGTCTTCACGCGCACCGGGCGATTCGCCAAATCGTATTCGCTCTGCGTCGTCCGATTCAGCAGATTGTCGCGGACTCGTGCCACTTGACCCTTCGCGTTGTAGTCGTATTCGTATCGCGGCGCGGTTTCCTCGCCGTACACCACCCCCGTCACGCGGTTGAAGTCGTCGTACCGACTGCGGATTTTCGCCCCGTTGCCGTAAGTCGTCGCGGTCAGCGTGCCGAAATTCGGCTTCGTCGGATCGTTCTGATACGCACTCTGCGACAAGATCTGATTCCCGACCTTGACCGCCGTCTGGCGACCCAGCGCGTCCTGCTCGAAGCTGTACACCACGTCATTCGCGGCGTTCCCGTCCGTATTGTGACGGATTTCGACCAGATTCCCGCGCTGCTCGTCGTAGGTATATTCGTTATGTACTGTCGGAATTCCTTCTTTTGCGCCCACGTTTGCAGAAGTTTTTACAATTCGCCGCAGATTGTCGTAGTCATACGTCACCGTCTGCCCCTTCGCGTCGGTCACGCTCGTCGTCGTGCCGCGCTGCAGGTCGGTTTCTGTGCGCACAATCTTGCCGCGCGCGTCCTTCTGCTCCGTGACATAGTTGCCATCATTCGTGTACGAAGTTTCGCCGCGGATGAAGTAGCTCGGATTCGTATCTGCATTCTGCACCTGACTCGTCAGCGGATTCCCGAACGCATCGTAAGTGAACGTGCCGACGCTGCCCAGCGGCGCAATGCTTTTCAGCAGCAGATGCTTCTTCTGCTCCGCTTCCGTGTCGCCATACGAGAACGTGCTGGATACAGTGCGACCCGCGGCGGTGTGCTTCGTCAGGTTGTCCGCATCGTCGAACTCCGATTTCTCCTGACCGCCGTAGAGCATCTTCCGCGTCTTGCGGTTGCCGTTTTTGTCATAAATATACTGCGTGCCGAACGCTTCCGGGTACAGGTAGATGCCGGTGAAGTCCGCAAAATTCATCTGCCGATTCATCTGCAAGACCACACGGATGTAGGTGCAGTTGTTGGGCGCGACAATGCCCGCGCTCGCGAACTGCCAGTTGCCTTCTTCCGCGTTGAATACCGCAGAGCCGCCCGTCGCCCAGTAGCTTTTGTCCGTCACAGGGTCAGCGGAAGTAAACTGAACGGTAATTCGGCAGTAAACGGAATTGTCCGGATCGTTCTTCTTCGCGAACGAGCTGCACCAGCCGCCCACCGTGAAGCGGTCGCCGATTTTGCCGTAGTGCCGGAACTGCTGGTAGTATGTTACCGTGCGGTCATAGCGACCTGCCAGACGAATTTTCTGCGTATTGTCATGTTTCAGGCAGTCCGGTGCGTGAAATTCATCCTTCGGCGCATCCAAAGGCAGCACTTCAACATAAGAAGCATCGTTTTTGCCAACCGTCCATGCCTTCGGCTTGCCGTCCGTACCGGTCACAGAGAAGTCACTGTTCTGAACCATATTGAAATGATTCAGCGTCAGCCCTTCTTCCAGCTGCATCGCATCGAACCAGCAATTGCCGCCCGCGAAGCCGTTCTGCATGTCGCAGTACGCCATGCAGTAAACCTTAGGTTCTGCATTCTCCGGCAGCGTGAAGGAGACCGACACACGCTCATACGGCATGTTATCCGTCTTTTCCCAGACCTTGCCCGGTTCGGAATCCAACGTGAACGTCTCATTACCCACCGTGTACGCAACGCGCATCACACCGCGCGGGCCGCCAGAGCGGACATAGCCCGACAATGTGTACGACTTGCCCGGCGTGAGCGTCACCGCCTGACGGACATACACGCAGTCGCTCGACCAAATCGTTAGGCGATACGAAACGAGACCGAACTGCCGCGTGGACTGGTCGCGCGTAATCGTGCCGGTGCTGCTTTTCTCCCAGACGCTGCTGTTTTCCTCGCACATCGGGTCAAGAAGAAGGTTGCGCACCACTCGCTGCATCCGGGAGCGCTCCGTCGCGTGATTAATCGGCGCATTCGCGTTGTCGTCGGTGCGGTCGTAGCGGGTATACATCGCGTAGCCCAGCTCATCGTCCACGCTGGTTTGGTTGCCATCATCGTTGAAATGGTAGCGCAGCATCTTGCCGGAAATTTCATCCTTGACCAGTGCCATATGATTGCCGTAGGTGTACGAGACGTTTGCCGCAGTCAGCGTCGTGCCGTTCTTCGTGCCCGTTACGGTCGCGTGGGTGATGCAGTGCGGCAGTCCGTCGATGGCGTTCGTGTTGCTGTATTCGTAAGTCACGTCCGTCAGCTTCTTATCCGGCTGCTGGTCAACATGCTTTTCAATGGCAGATGCCGACATAAGCAGATGGTAGCCGTTTGCAAGCGCGTATTCGTACTTGCTCATGCGACCATCTTCATGCGTAATGTACAGCGTTTCTTCATTATAATAGTTGAAGCGGACGCAGCTGTTTTCATTCTGCCACGGTGTCTGAATCCGGTCGCACCGACCATTCGTGTAATGGAACGTCGTAACGCGACCCGCGCCGTCCGTCACAGACGCGATTTTCAGCGGCGAATCCGCCACCGCCGTCACCGTAACTTCATTGCCGACCGCATCCTGAATCTTCTGAATCAGCACCTTCGCGGTTTCCGGCGCATCTTCCGTCGGGTTCTCGGATACAAGCGGGAACGTCATCACGTTGTCGCCCTTGTCGGTAATCGTGATGTTTTCGTCCCCGACTTCCAGCGTCAGAGACAAACCCGACTGGTCGGAATACTTCTTTTGGTTATTCTTTTCCTGCTTGAAGAAGTGTTCCGTGCCGTCGCCATCCGTATACACGAACTCCACTTCGCCATTGTACAGCACCTTGTGCAGCGTCTGATGCAGCGAAGTCCGCCAGCCATAGCCCATGCCGAACTCGTCCTTGTCGCTGTCGCAGGAATTGTAATAGTGCGTAATCGAGACCGGCAGGCGATTGCCGTTCATTGCCGTGTCCGCGTGAGCGAAAATCAGGTTGCCGTTGACAAGGCTGACGCTGCCAGTCCCTGCCAGCCCAGCAGACTGATGGTCGTAAGTCAGATAGCTTTCCAGACCCGCGAGACTTGCATATTCCAGCACGAAGTACGGCTGGTTCGCCGTTTCGCTCGAATGAAGCTGCGAAAAGCTGCTTTCACTTTCGGGCGCGCTCAGCTGAACACCGTGATTTTCGCCCAAATACCACTTGCGCGCAAGGCTGGTGACATCGAACTCCTTCCACGAATACTGGTTTTTCAGCACACGGCAATAGTCCTGATACACGCCGCTAACTTTGGGCTGCGTCGCGTAAGTAATCGTCTCCGGATCCCAGTCCTTCAGCACTTCTTTGCACATGATGGCGGTATCCGCTGACGGTGCGTAGACGTTGCGAACGCACAACTTTGCGGACGTGATGAAGTGATTCGCGCCCAGACGCGGCAAATCCACAACTTTCAGATAAGTCAGGCGGTTGCCGTAGTAATTCGTGTTGCTGATCCACAGCCGCTCGTCGTGCGAGAAGTTCTGCGTCGAACCCTCCTTGACGTAGGTATCGAGGATGCCCGCGGCGTTTTCCGCGCTATTTGCGCTGTCCGCGAACGTCGCAATCGGACTTTGAGCCTGCGCCGCCATCTGCTGGCGCTTTTCGGCGGACAGTTCCACCCACTGGCGCGTCGCCGCGTCGTACTCATGAACCGGCGTGGTCTGTACCACTGCGCGGAATCGGTTGTTGCCCAGCGCGTACACCTTGCCGCATCGGGTGCGGAGGTGTTTCAGTTCCTGCTGAGCCGGGAACTGAATCTGTTCCTGATTGGTTTCTTGGTTACTCATATGTTTCCTTTCTTTTCTGTGCGCTCCTTGCGCACGTTTTTTTCTATCGAACGGTACGAAAAAAGCCCCTCGCGCCGTGCGCGGGAGCCTCTCTGCATCTTTCGATGGTATGATTTTAGCACACTTTTGTGCGGCTCGCATCCGCGATTTTGGACAGGGCAGTGATGATTGTGCTTATATCATACCACATCCTTTCGCCAAAATCAACACAATTTTGTCCAAATTTGTCCAAGTTTGTCCAACCTGCGCTCAAAAGCACTGCACCCGCAAGCAAATTTCCATCGCATCAGGAAGCTATCCGTTTTGTGCAGCGTTCTTTTTCATGCTGCTCCTTGCGATACAACTTGATACAGATTTTATGATTTTCAAAGCTGCACAGCTCCGTAAATCAGTCATCCGCTTGATTTTCAAGTTCAACCGACCGTTTACAAGTACATTATACCCGATTAAACGAACAATGTCAACGGAGTTCGGAATAATGTCACTTCAAAGCAGCACATTGCTATTTTCTTTGACAAAAGCTGCAAACAGATTATTCGAACAGCTTTCTATTAGAGTTAATGACATCATCCAGTTCATCCATGAACATACAGGCAATGATGCACTGATACCGCAAATACCGCGTCATCACTGCCGTACCGAACCCCGCATACTATTTCCAGATGAAAATGCGCCAAGATGCGCAGTGGATTTTTGCATTCTGGCTAACGCGAATGAAACGCAGCGTAGCAGCGCTACGCTAAGTGGAATGAGCGGACGCCAGAATCAAAAAAACACAAGCAGATGGCGCAGGTAAATCTGGAAATAGTATTGATTCCATAAATGCGGCGGACAGCAGCGGCGGCATATGCAGGCTGATTACGATGCGCGTAATCTGACGAATATCATACCGAAAGTTGTCATCGCTGCACATTCTGCTGATGGTTGCTTCACTGATTCCCGACCGCAAGGACAGCTCCTTGCTTGCTGGTATGGATCATGATTTTAGTTTTTGTATCACTTCTTCTTTATACAGGGTTAAAGAATAAATTTTCCCTAAGTTGTTAAGAATAAATGATTTACCGTGATTCACAGGTGGGAGAATCTCTTCCTCGAACGCCCTCTCAAAATATGGCCGCAATTCTTCTTCCGTATATTCCTCGTATTCAACTTGAACAGTCATAAATTGCTTCCCTTGAAAAGTTTGCTTTCTAGACATTACAGCAATCCTTCCCTGGATATCGCTTTCGTAGTGGGTTGGATAATCTGTAATATTTTTAAACTCTCCTATAAAATAGTAATAATTAACGTAGTAAACATCACCATAATTGGATTTTTGCAAATCAATTCCACACAAAAGATCGTGTCCAGTCAAATAAAACACGTTTCTTTGTTTTTTAAATCCTCGTGCTTTAAATTCATTTTTGCAAAATTCCTTAAATTGTTTTTTATCCATATATTAACCTCAATATAACTCTAATCTCAAGTTAAAGCCTCCGCCTAGATCTTTATTATATTTTTGCAGCTGACGAATACCACTTCTAACTCCTCTTGGATACAGATTTTTATTTGTCAGCCCCATAGGGGTAGCAGTTAGAACATCCGTTGTATCTGGGGAAATAAACCGACCAATCTCAGGATCGTAATAACGGCTGGATACATAATAGAATCCCGTCTCCTCGTCAAACACATACCCGCGATACCGAAACGGCTGCACCTTGCCCAGCGTTTCCGCCAGCTCGCCGGTACACCACAGCGGCGCACCCCACGCATCGTAGCCGTAGCTGACAACAGTATTGCCATTCCCATCCAGAATTGCAACAATATCGCCCTGCAAACTCTTGACATACGCATACGCCGTGCCGTTGTACACCACCACCGACAGACGGTTCTGCGCATCGTAGAAGAAGTGCAGTTCATCCGTGCCGGAAGTCATATGCACAATATTCTTGCCGTGCAGCGTGTATTTCGTCGCTACGCCGTTGACCGTTTTCTGAATCCACAACCCGTTTTCATTATACACAAACTGGGCGTCGGTGTCAATGCTCTGCATTCGCGCAAGTTGCCGCCCGTTTTTCCACGTGTACTGCCACTTGCCATCGTTCAGCGGGTTGCAATGCTACGCAAGGACTCCTTAACAATGTTGCGTAGCCCAAGAGCACACTATAACTCTTACCATTCGCCATTTGGATCCCGTAATTGATACTCTTCCAGTGATTCAAAATGAGTATTAGGATTCAATGCAGAGATGTTGCATCCTTCAGGAAATGCATTATACCCAACAAATTGAACTGAAAATGGCAGCTCTACATTGGCTAATGCCCCTCTATTCCAATAGAATGCGTATTCTCCAATGTACTGGGTTCCTTCGGAAATGACTACTGAATCAAGATAGCATTCAACAAAACAGTAGGCAGGAACTGAAAGTATTGATGCTGGAAGGACTATCGAATTGACGCCGCTACTGTAAAATGCCAACTTTTCCACATTCTTCACACTGTTCGGGAGAAGGACAGACTCAAGCCAGGGAAAGTCATAGAATACATAGCTGCTGATGCCTTCCAGTGTAAGCGGCAATATGATCTCGGTAGTGTCTTCGTCTATCCAGTTGTCAAGACATCGCGAGGCCAATTGCTTAACTGGCGGCAATGGAAAATCCCCACTTGACTTGCTTGTATACAGCAAAGTGTTCGTGCGATTATCAATCAAAAAACCATTTTCAGCTGTGAAATAAGGGTTCCCATTAGGAAATACGATTTCAGCTGTAACATGAATAAAGCTCCCCTCTGGGATCGTCTCCAATGTTGACGGCAGCGAAATGACCGTGGCTTGGTTGCAACACTGAAAAGCTCCTTTTTCCAGAAAAGTAATTCCTTCCGGGAGAATCAACTGAAACTGCGTAGAAGGTCCTTCGTTGCAGGTATCAAAAGCGTCAAATCCTATTCCAACAACCGGAATCCCACCAAGAGTAGGTGGCACATATAGTGTGGCATCAAGGACATCCGGTAATTGATTATTCCAGTCGATAATAACGGCACCTTCACCAGTAATGATATAGGACATATTGCCTTCCGACTGGATAGCAGATTCCCCCATGCACAACACAGGAAAAGATAGAACAATCAGCAATAACAGTAGCATACGTTTCAAAATTACACCCCCAATAGTGTTTTACAATATATGATTATATCCATTTTGCAACTGTCTGTCTATGAGTTTCTGCCGCAAACATTCTCATTTTCCAACTTGAAGAGGTGGATTGTAGAAGAAATGCAGCTCGTCCGCACCAGAAGTCATATGCACAACGTTCTTCCCGTGCAGCACATAGTCCGTCACAACGCCGTTAACAATTTTCTGCACACGCAGCCCGTCTGCGTTGTAAACGAACTTCGCGTCCACGTTGGCACTTTGCATTCGCGCAAGTTATTATCACTACTCCTGAAAAAGGAAAGGGTATACCTTTTGCATAATGCTATAGCAATCTTGAATGATATACTGCGAAGGATGAAGGTTGATGGATATTACCGGATAGGGACTTTCTGCGTTTCCTTGCTCAGGTAAATAGATGCCGTCGGAGTCAAGGCAAACATTCAGTTCGACAACGATATCAGGAGTTAATTCGTCAATGAGGTCATCAGAAACTTCCATGTAACTGTCATATTCTTGGAGCAGATTGATGATTCCCGTCATATCCGCAACTAACTGAAAGTCTTCTTGGAATTCATAATTCAGGACAGCGGTCAACCGTTTGTTTTCAGGGATTTTCCTTCGCAAGGCTGCCAATTTTTCCACTTCTAATTGAAACTGATTACATAATTCGGTTGCTTTTTGCTCTTGGTGGGTAACATTTCCTAAAGTGAATATAGATTCGATGATTTCTGAAACTGTTTCAGGTTGCTTCATAAACACAACGGGTATTTCGGCCTTAGACAAGTTCGGAAAAATCGCATCATAGTCGCCGGATAATTCATCGGGACAAATAATCAAATCAGGCGAAAGCTTCAGTATCTCCGAATCATCGGTCTCTTGCCATATGGATCCGCAAATTTCCTTCGTATCTTTCATGGTCGGCCAGTATGTCTCGGCCTCCTCCAAATAAGGATGCCCTACCCGCACGATGCAATCTGTGTCAACTAATTCAAGCAGAATTTCCTCAGCCCAAACAGGAAACACAACAATGTGGTTGGGAGTTTTACTATTTTCCGCATAAGCCACTGTGTTTGAGTACACGATACCGACACCGATAATCGCTATTAATGTGATAATTCGCATGTAAAATCGCATCGTTTTCCACAAAAAGCCATTTTGTAAGAACATTCGTAGCATACCCTCCTATTCTAACTGGTAATTTCCAAATCTACGGATGCCATGGATATGATAGTTTTCTGGCATCCGTAGAATGACTATATGATGATGTTAGTCCAGAATCACTCCTTTCCCATATCTATATCCGCATTAAGAAACCTGCACCGTTCCGCATTATAATACCGACTCCTGAGGTAGTACAGCCCCGTTTCCTCATCAAACACATACCCGCGATAGCGGAACGGCTGCACCTTGCCCAGCGTTTCCGCCAGCTCACCGGTACACCACAACGGCGCGCCCCACGCATCGTAGCCGTAGCTGACGACGGCGTTGCCATTCTCATCCAGAATTGCAACAATATCGCCCTGCAAGCTCTTGACATACGCATACGCCGTGCCATTGTACACCACCACTGCCGGACGGTTCTGTGCATCATTCTAAATTCAGCAAGCATCAACCGTTACTTTTTTCCATATATCTTTCAGCAAATATCCATCAATCCGTGCATTCTCGAACAATGCACGAGCAGATAAAAAACTCTGAGTATTTCCTTGTTCATCACTCAAATACGTTTGCCCATCATGTGCATAAGCAATCCAGTAGTACTTGTTCTGATAGCAAAAGTGAATTTCCTGATGATAAACAATTACTTGATGTCTAACAGCCTCATAAGATTCCCAAGCAGGATCGTTCCACTCAGGAATTTCAATCTCAGCAAACGCTGCAGATAAACGAATTCCGTCAGAAATATACACCTGATCGCATAATTTCTCCAATGAATCTCGTTGTTGAGGGATCATGTCTGTACCCACCAAAATATACACAGGTCTGGATAAAAGATTCTTTTTCCTGAGCGAATAATACTCAGAGTTATATCTGAATACTACTGAAGAATGATCTTTCAAGCAGCTGCTAATGCTATCTATCGTCATGTTTGTCACTCCAAATATCTCAAATTTATTGGATCTCCGCAACCATTAGGGCCCCAAATATGTAAGTGTGGATTGCTATGTATGGGGGATTTGTGTCAGCGATAATTAATGCCATATACAAACTGAAGAACATAATTATGCACACTGTTGTCAGACACACAAATGCTCCTACTATGAATTTTGAAATCTTTCTCATTTTATCTCCACTCTATAGTTTCTACTACCTCGTATGCCATATTGCAAGCACTTTCCCATCTATGGTAATAAGCGCATACGGAACACCACCTCCTTTTAATTCCCTCATAGAACCTTTAATTAACCATATTTTGTTTGTTTCATCATAAGAAACTATAAACGGTCTCACCGTTTCAATATCATAATCGAATACAACATTCCATAATTGCCCAGCAGCTTTCGCTGCTTCTTCAACACTGTTAACAGGTGCGATACTATCACCTTGCCACTGAAACGAATATAATTCTTCTTTATATTGAGATATATCAAAGTCCGGCCCTTTCTCATATGGTTTATTTGAACTTTCTATACGAACCGTGATTGTTTTCACAGTAAGCGGTTTATTAGTTTGCGCCACAAAATCACTTCCTGAGAATAAGCATATCATAATCGCAATTGAAATAACCAGCATAAAAACAATATACCAGCGTTTTCTCGGCTTCTGCTTTCCCAATTTCCTTATTTCCCCTTTCTATTCTTTATATATGGGTCATTTTCATCAAAAGGTATATCTGATGAAACAAGAGTAACTTCATCTGCTGTAATATCATATTTCCAGAGATGTCCGCTGCATGTCGCTAAATACGAGTAAACTGCTTTTTCGTTCTCAAATAACAAATTCGCCACTTTGTAATCATCATCGGAAAATTCATAATTTTCATATTCGCGCATATAAGCTCCGTGAGAATGGACCCAACCCACAAGTTGGCAATCAGGATCATCAGGATAGCTTATCTCAGCGGTCTCGCACTCAGTTCCGCTTGAAGGCTCAAGATATGCGTAATATTCTATTGTTCCGATCGGTATTATGTTCCATCCCAAAATATTTATTAGATATTTTGTTTCCGTTCGCTTATAAATTGTCGATGCGTATTCAACGTTTTGCGATATTGACAACGCATTGTAGCATTCTGCAAAGTCAATTGCCGCTTCGTCAGGGCTCGAAAAAGCATCTCCCGGCTCTCTTCCATTATAATCCACAAGGTTTACTGGATTATTGTTACAGTAAGCATTTATATTCTTCTCAATAATATTTTTACTACAGCCTATTTGCTTATCCCCATTAACAAACCTGCACCGCTCCGCGTTATAATATCTACTTCTTAGATAGTACAGCCCCGTCTCCTCGTCAAACACATACCCGCGATAGCGGAACGGCTGCACCTTGCCCAGCGTCTCCGCCAGTTCACCGGTACACCACAGCGGCGCACCCCACGCATCGTAGCCGTAGCTGACGACGGCATTGCCATTCTCATCCAGAATCGCAACAATATCGCTGGGCAAGGATAGTGTTCGCTATATGAAGAGGTTTTTCCTGCTTTTGCAAGAAATTTTCCTACAAGCCTTTCCAGACCGCCTGAATTTCAGTTTCTGAAACGCGAAAATGAAGAAAATTTTCAGGCATAGAAAAAGGCGGAGCTTCTTTTCGAAGCTCCGCCAGGGAAAATTTATACACTATTCTGTTTCACAGGCATGTTCCCAGAAGTTTTCCATTCTGTGAGTGCAGCATATACCTTCTCGCTCAGGTGGTGATATTTATACTTCTCCCAGTTATCAAGAAGATATTGCTTGCCTCCACATAATGCTGGATACAACCAATCTCTAACACCCTTTATTATGCCTTCTTGAATTTCCTCCGCTGTGTTGCGTTCAAGATCAACAGAATATCCATGTGTAGCAGTTGGATCATATTTCAGATGCACTTTTAAGGGAAACTGAAAGCGAGTTGAGATATCAACATCGTGATATTTGGGGAATGGGAACGCTTCATTATATCCATGAATTGCAATTCCACATTCGACATAGTAAACTGATCCGTAACTAGACTTTCGCAAATATACTGCACCAACTAACTCGGATCCGTGGATAAGATAATATGCACCACCCTTTTTAATGAAACCGATTCCTTTCAATGTCGAATCGCAGATAGTAAGAAACTCTTTCTTTTCCACCTTTTTTACCTCAACAATGATAACTAAGAACATTAGTACACTTCGAGTACCATCTTATACCCGCCATCCAGTTTCTGGTTATATTTCTCAAGCTGGCGAACGCCTTGCTTAACTGAACGCGGGTTAAAAGGTTTTAATTCATAGATTACCTTATTATCCATATCAAGATAGTCGATACGAATACCTTTGATTTTGTCATACTCTTTACCAGGCATACCGACTTTATATCCCTTATGGATTTGAGTGCCAGCGCTGCGAGTGGACTTTGTAAAACCCGAACTGCGGTCTAACCCCTTAATGATATCAGCAGCATCATCCGTAAAGTCTGCTGCCTTCTGAATGGTCAACACGTCACCGGCTTTATTTGCAGCTTTTACAGCACGGGTGACCTCGCCGACACCTGTAACAAAGGGCACAAGGTCAACAACATCGCCAGCCAAACCCGCCCACGCCCAAGGGTCGGTCGGGTTTGCGATTACTTCACACACGCTAACCGCAAGAGAAACGATATCAAAGAAGGTATCCCAAAATGCACCATCAATATCCTTTCGCATAACTGGATTATTATCGCAGTACGCGAACAGATTCTTTTCAGTTAGCGATTTAAGGGATGCCGTGAGGACACCGGTCGTATCAGCAGTAATGAAGCGCGCAATGGAAGGATTATAGAAACGACTCTGGTTGTAGTAGAGTTCCGTTTCTTCATCGAGGGCATACCCACGATACCTGAAGGGCTGAATCGTACCCAGTGTGCTGGCGAGCGTACCAGTCTTGCTGAGCATCTTACCCCAAGCATCGTAAGTATATGATACCATTTGGGTGCCGTTGTTGTCAACCAGACCAATGACGTCGCCCTGCAGGTCGTACAGGTAGGCATAGGCAATACCATTGAAGATCACCACAGCAGGCTTGTTCTGCGCATCGTAGAAGAAGTGCAGCTCATCCGTGCCGGAAGTCATATGCACAATATTCTTGCCGTGCAGCGTGTACTTCGTCGCCACGCCGTTGACCGTTTTCTGCACGCGCAAGCCGTCCGCGTTGTAGACGAACTCCGCCGTCACGCCCGATTTCTGCATCTTTTGCAGCTGCCGGCCGTTCTGCCAAGTGTACGTCCACGTCCCGTCGCTCAGCGGATTGCCAATCGCATCGTAGCGAATCGCATTTCCGTTGACTGCCGTGAGCTTGTCGCGCCAGTTCGCGTCACCGTAGGTATAGGTAACAGTTTCCAGCGGATTCGTCGTGTCGGCATACGCAAAGCGTTCCTTTTTCAGGATGTTACCGCCAAGGTCGTAGGTATACTTCCACGTCGTACCATTTTCACCGGAACGGGTGTCGCTGTGGTCGTTGACCTGAATCAGCTGACCAAGTTCGTCGTAGGTGTAGCCAGTCCACTTGCCGTTCAGCGTCGCACTCGCGATGTTCCCGTTGTCGTCGTAGCCGTAGCCGCAATTGCACCCCGGCTGGGTAATCGACGAAACGAGGTTCGTCACACTGCCTGTGCCGTAGCCGCCCGCCGCGAAATGGTACTCGCTCGTGAACGTTTTGCTGCCCAGCTTGACCGCCGAGAACGTCGTCCGATTCAGCTTGTCAATGGTCGTCGTACTCTGCCCGATGGTGGTCGCACCAATGCTGTACGTCAGCGACGTCGGACGATTTTCGTCATCATAACCGAATTTCGTTCCAAATTCCTGTCGATTTTCACCCACTTTCTCCGTGAATTCGCTCAAGTTGCCGTACACATTGTCGTATGCGACCTGTCCCGTGTACACATGCTGACCAGCTTCTGCGGTCTTTACGCGCACCGGACGATTCGCCAAGTCGTACTCGCTCTGCGTCGTCCGATTCAGCAGATTGTCGCGGATTCGTGCTACTTGCCCCTTTGCGTTGTAGTCGTATTCGTATCGCGGCGCGGTTTCCTCGCCGTACACCACCCCCGTCACGCGGTTGAAATCATCGTACCGACTGCTGATTTTCGCCCCGTTGCCGTATGTCGTCGCGGTCAGCGTGCCGAAATTCGGCTTCGTCGGATCGTTCTGATACTGGCTCTGCGACAAGGTCTGATTCCCGACCTTGACCGCCGTCTGACGACCCAGCGCGTCCTGCTCGAAGCTGTACACCACGTCGTTCGCGGCGTTCCCGTCCGTATTGTGACGGATTTCGACCAGATTCCCACGCTTTGCGTCATAGGTATATTCGTTATGTACTGTCGGAATTCCTTCTTTTGCGCCCACGTTTGCAGAAGTTTTTACAATTCGCCGCAGATTGTCGTAGTCATACGTCACCGTCTGCCCCTTCGCGTCGGTCACGCTCGTCGTCGTGCCGCGCTGCAGGTCGGTTTCTGTGCGCACAATCTTGCCGCGCGCGTCCTTCTGCTCCGTGACATAGTTGCCATCATTCGTGTACGAAGTTTCGCCGCGGATGAAGTAGCTCGGATTCGTATCTGCATTCTGCACCTGACTCGTCAGCGGATTCCCGAACGCATCGTAAGTAAACGTGCTGACGCTGCCCAGCGGCGCAATGCTTTTCAGCAGCAGATGCTTCTTTTGCTCCGCTTCCGTGTCGCCGTAATGGAAGATGCTGGACACCGTGCGGCCCGCAGCGGTGTGCTTCGTCAGGTTGTCCGCATCGTCGAACTCGGATTTCTCCTGACCGCCGTAGAGCATCTTCCGCGTCTTGCGGTTGCCGTTTTTGTCATAAATATACTGCGTGCCGAACGCTTCCGGGTACAGGTAGATGCCGGTGAAGTCCGCAAAATTCATCTGCCGATTCATCTGCAAGACCACACGGATGTAGGTGCAGTTGTTGGGCGCGACAATGCCCGCGCTCGCGAACTGCCAGTTGCCTTCTTCCGCGTTGAATACCGCAGAGCCGCCCGTCGCCCAGTAGCTTTTGTCCGTCACAGGGTCAGCGGAAGTAAACTGAACGGTAATTCGGCAGTAAACGGAATTGTCCGGATCGTTCTTCTTCGCGAACGAGCTGCACCAGCCGCCCACCGTGAAGCGGTCGCCGATTTTGCCGTAGTGCCGGAACTGCTGGTAGTATGTTACCGTGCGGTCATAGCGACCTGCCAGACGAATTTTCTGCGTATTGTCATGTTTCAGGCAGTCCGGTGCGTGAAATTCATCCTTCGGCGCATCCAAAGGCAGCACTTCAACATAAGAAGCATCGTTTTTGCCAACCGTCCATGCCTTCGGCTTGCCGTCCGTACCGGTCACAGAGAAGTCACTGTTCTGAACCATATTGAAATGATTCAGCGTCAGCCCTTCTTCCAGCTGCATCGCATCGAACCAGCAATTGCCGCCCGCGAAGCCGTTCTGCATGTCGCAGTACGCCATGCAGTAAACCTTAGGTTCTGCATTCTCCGGCAGCGTGAAGGAGACCGACACACGCTCATACGGCATGTTATCCGTCTTTTCCCAGACCTTGCCCGGTTCGGAATCCAACGTGAACGTCTCATTACCCACCGTGTACGCAACGCGCATCACACCGCGCGGGCCGCCAGAGCGGACATAGCCCGACAGCGTATACGACTTGCCCGGCGTGAGCTTCACTGCCTGACGGACATACACGCAGTCGCTCGACCAAATCGTCAGCCGATACGAAACGAGACCGAACTGCCGCGTGGACTGGTCGCGCGTAATCGTGCCCGTGCTGCTCTTTTCCCAGACGCTGCTGTTTTCCTCGCACATCGGGTCGAGAAGCAAATTCCTGACAACCCGCTGCATCCGGGAACGTTCCGTCGCGTGGTTAATCGGCGCATTTGCGTTGTCGTCGGTGCGGTCATAGCGGGTGTACATCGCGTAGCCCAGCTCGTCATCGACACTCACTTGATTGCCATCATCGTTGAAATGGTAGCGCAGCGTCTTGCCCGAAATTTCATCCTTGACCAGCGTCATGTGATTGCCGTAGGTGTACGAGACGTTCGCAGCAGTCAGCGTCGTGTCATTCTTCGTGCCCGTCACGGTCGCGTGGATGATGCAGTGCGGCAGTCCGTCGATGGCGTTCGTGTTGCTGTATTCGTAAGTCACGTCCGCCAGCTTCTTATCTTCCTGATTCTTGACATGCGGTTCAATAGCAGATGCCGACACAAGCAGGTGATAGCCATTTGCAAGCGCGTATTCGTACTTGCTCATGCGACCATCTTCGTGCGTAATATACAGTGTTTCTTCATTATAATAGTTGAAGCGTACGCAGCTGTTTTCATCCTGCCACGGTG
>ENA-UOJJ01002406-UOJJ01002406.1-human-gut-metagenome-genome-assembly--contig:-CS66-NODE-2406-length-23405-cov-5.957259_pt1 | contig 23405 bp, 20 predicted proteins | sample MGYA00242343_ERZ723890 | MGnify/ENA metagenome assembly ERZ723890
GGTATCATAGGGGTCTCCAAAACCTTTGGTGGGAGTTCGATTCTCTCCACCCCTGTTATAATTTTATATAAGTTAGAAGATAGTTTTTGCATTAGGAGATAATGTAAAAGCTTTTTTTATTTTAATTAAGTATCTTATGAAATAAAGTTTATCAGCTTATTGTCAAAGCAACTTATGCGATATGACTAAAAGATAAAGCTATTTATTAAACTTATGTAAATCATAATTATAAATATTGCGTCAGAAATAATATAATGTTATCATTAAGAAGATATGTATATAATCAATTATTATAGCATAATTAATAATATATTCAGGAGCGTATATGGTAGACAGCAGCTATTTTAAGAATAATAAGAACAATCGTAATAGAGCGGGCGGTAAGAATAACGGCAAATTAATGGACAGGTTAAAGCAGCATAAGTGGATACCACTTGTTGTAATTATAGTATTAGCACTTGCAATGATTGCAATTCAGTATTTTATGTTAGATGTACTTCAATATACAAGACAGATGGCAGAACAGCAGAAAGAGGGATTTATTAATATATATCCTATAATCAATAATTTGCTTTAAAGAACATTTAGAATTTTAAAATAGAAAAATTTAAAATTCTAAAGTTTTAAAATATTCAAAGCTTAGAAGGTCATAATAAAGAAGGTCTTAAAAGTCAAAATACGCAAATTCCCACCTAGAATGGAGGAGAATTATGCAGTTTTTGATTTTTAAGACCTTATTTATTTGATTTTAATTGTTCCCCAATATTAAATTGTATGTGTTTAAGTTTACGTTTTATTAGAAATAGAAATTAAGACTTATAAGACAAGATAGATTTATAAGATAAGATAGATTTATAGGACAAAATGTGTTGATAGAAACCGTCCTCAGACCTTTAATTTCAATGGCTGAGGGCGGTTTAATCTTTTTTGAAATAACTTTGATGGTGGTTAAAATATATTGATAAAAAACTTATATTCAATTTCAGATAAAGGAGATAATTAACAAATGTAAGAAAATAGATAATACATATTGACTTTATAAATAATATGCTTTACTATTTAGATAGATTTCTAATTAGATAATTTTCTAAATAGAATGAAATTATAATACAGCGCTGAATGGAACAATAATTAGACAAAGTTAGGAAGTGATATGTTTGGCATTTGCAGATACTTTTAAGGCATTATCTGACCCGGCAAGGAGGGATATTTTAGAGATGTTAAAGAATAAGCCTCTTTCGGCGGGAGAGATTGCTAAACAGTTCGATATGACACAAGCCACAGTATCATATCATTTGAAAGTATTAAAAAAGGCAGATTTAATAAGAGAAAATAGAAAAAAGAATTTTATTTACTATGAATTAAATCTCACAGTACTAGAGGAACTGATGATGTGGTTATCTGATTTAAAGAATAAAGAAAATTAGGAGGAAAAGTATCTATGAAAGATAATAATACTGATTATCAAAATGATAATAGCTGTAATAATTCTAATATAAGCCTTTCAATGGCAGTAATATCGGTTATCGCTACATTGCTACCAATTATTATAGGATTGGCGTTATGGAATAAGCTTCCCGATGAATTGCCTGTTCATTGGGGAATTAAAGGCAATGTAGACAGATTGGCGACTAAGGCTGAGGGAATATTTATAATGCCTTGTCTGTGTGCAATTATCCAGATTGGTGTACTTATTAAATTATATATTGACCCAAGAAAAGAGCAGATTCATCATAAACCTGTACTTGTATCAATATGGATTGTTCCATTGATTACCATTTTAATTAATGTACTTATATATATAATAGCACTTGGTGGTAAAGTAAGTATGACAATGGCAGTATTTTTTATCATTGGTGTTATGTTTATAGGGCTTGGTAATTATATGCCAAAGTTGAAACAGAATTATACAATAGGAATTAAAGTTCCGTGGACATTAAATAGCGAAGAGAATTGGAATATGACACATAGAATGGCAGGTAAGCTATATGTTGTAGCAGGTGTTATTTCAATAATAATTGCATTGCTTAATAATGTATTAAGTGATGAAGTGACAATTATTATATTTATGGTTGTATTTCTTGTGACAGGCATAGGAAGTGTTGCTTATTCATTCTGGCTTTATAAGGTCAAGGGCCTTTAATAAATTGTATTATATCAAGATGTCCCCAGCCCTGCTGATTGGTGGCAAGATTGACTTTGTGACAGCATTTTTTAAGCCGTTGGCGGATTTCGTCAGGAGTATAATCGTGATTATTAAGAACACGGGCGATTGCACCGCTTACAATTGGTGCAGACATGGATGTTCCGCTTTTGGTGGAATATCCATTTTTTTTATTACTGCACGCTGTGATATTAGAGCCAGTGACAACAAGTTCGGGCTTAAGAATGCCATCAAGAGTAGGACCGCGGCCGGAATTAAATGTCTTATCATCAATAGAGCCAACGGTAATGACAAGGCGGCTTGTGCCGGGTGCGGTTATGCTGTGGGACTTTGGACCGCTATTACCGGCAGCGGCAACAACAATAATGCCTTCATTCCACATATTTTCCACATTTTTTATTAGTTCAGAAGTATTGGAGGGGTTGTGGGTAGTGCCAAAGGAAATATTTACTATTTTTATATTGTAAATATCTTTATTATTGATTATCCATTTAGTGCCTTTAATAACATTTTCTATATTGCCATTGCCGTTGGAGTCAAGCACCTTAACAGATATAATCTGGCTCATAGGGGCTATTCCTTTGAATCGGCCGTGACTTGCATAGCCATCGCCTGCGATTATGCCTGAAACGTGCGTGCCGTGACCGCTGTCATCATATGGAAATACTCTATTATTAATAAAATCTTTAAATGCGATTATCCGGTTTCCAAAATCTATATGCTTATATATGCCTGTATCAAGTACAGCAACACCTATATTATTATTCATATCTATCCTCAGTTATGCTCTATATAAATATTTTATTCATAATAATTGTGATTGGTGCGTTGATTATTGATGTCTTATATTTGCTTTTTGTATTAAAATCTTATATAATATTCAAATACATAATACATTTAAGTAATTGGAATTGCTTTTATCTGAGATTTTCGAGTAGAAAGTTTTTATGTAAGATTAAAGGCATTGATAATATGTATAATATTCGTGAAAAGTGAGAGGTTGCGTTATGGACAAGAAAAGAATTGTTGTTGCATTAGGAAGAAATGCTTTCGGAGAAACATTCCCAGAACAGCAGGCAAATGTTAAGAAAGCAGCTAAGGCTATTGCAGATTTAGTAGAAGCTAAGTATCAGATAGTAATTACACACAGCAATGGTCCTCAGGTTGGTATGATTCAGACAGCTATGACAGAATTTGCAAGACTTGAGCCAGAAGACAGGACTGTTGCTCCTATGTCAGTATGTGGTGCTATGAGTGAAGGCTATATAGGTTATGATTTACAGAATGCAATCAGGGAGGAGCTTCTTAACAGAGGTATCTATAAGACAGTTTCAACAATTATAACTCAGGTAAGAGTTGATCCTTTTGATATAGCATTTTCTGAGCCTTCTAAGATAATCGGAAGATATATGACTAAGGAAGAAGCTGAAGCAGAGGAAGAAAAGGGTAACTATGTAGTTGAAGAAGAACCAGGCAGGTTCAGAAGAATAATTGCAGCTCCAATGCCTATTGATATATATGAGATTGATGCTGTTAAGGCACTTCTTGATGCAGATCAGATTGTTATTGCTGCCGGTGGTGGTGGAATTCCAGTATTACAGCAAGGTTCACACCTTAAGGGTGCATCAGCTATTATAGAGAAGGATTACACAGCAGCTAAGCTTGCAGAACTTGTCGGAGCAGATACATTATTATTCCTTACAGCTTATGATAAGCTAACAATTGGCAAGGGAACAGCTGACGAGAAGGTATTTGACAATGTATCAGCAGCAGATCTTCACCAGTATATTAAAGCTGGACATTTCCCAGCTAAGACAACATTCCCTAAGGTAGATGCATCAATTAGATTTGTTGCAGCTGATTCAGACAGAAAGGCAGTTATTGCTAATCTTGAGCAGGCTAAAGAAGGCTTAGACGGAAAGGCAGGAACTACAATAACAGCTTAACTGGGTGACATATAATGGAACCTGCACAACAATAAGTGGTTCAATTACAACATATATTTGATGAATTACAACATCTCTCGATAATATATATAATTATGTGGTAGAATATGGTTATAATAATTATCAGGAGGTGTTGTTTTGCTTTTAATGGGGATGCAAAAGAAGAATTCAGATATGGATAGTCTGATGGAACATTTAGAATTTAAGGGTATTAATGTATTGAATGTATTTGAGGAAGGGAGGGTTAATAATCTGCTGTGGCAGATGAATACAAGAAAGAATAATGAACTGTTTATTAAGCACAGGTATGTTGTGTTATTTATATCATATGAAATGCTTAATGACATTAAAGGAGTATATTATCTGGAGCTTGTTAAGAAATTATCAGAACAGGGGAAGATTAAATTATATGTAGTCAACAACCATATTAAGATTAAGAATTTGCCCAAAAGAGGTGGCTGGCTTGAAAGTATTATATGTGATTGTGAGGAGTGCGAGGACAATTATGAGATGAATTGTAAGATGTATCAGCTTGCTGATGATATTGTGTGTAATGTTGTCAATGATATATTCAATCAGAATACTTGCAATTAATCCCAATTCCATCTATAATTGTAATGTTTAACATTACTGGAGGTTATGATTAATGATTAGTGCAAACAATGTAACACTTCGTATAGGTAAAAAGGCCCTTTTTGAAGATGTAAATATTAAGTTTACAGAAGGTAACTGCTATGGTCTTATCGGTGCTAATGGTGCAGGTAAGTCAACATTTTTAAAAATACTTACTGGTCAGATTGAACCAAGTAAGGGAGATGTATCTATTACACCAGGTCAGAGATTATCATTCCTTGAACAGGACCACTTCAAGTATGATGAGTACACTGTATTAGATACTGTTATTATGGGTAACACACGCCTTTATGAAATAATGAAAGAAAAAGAAGCAATATATGCTAAAGAAGATTTCACAGAGGAAGATGGTAATAAGGCAAGTGAGCTTGAAGCAGAGTTCGCTGATATGAATGGCTGGGAAGCAGAATCAGATGCTGCACAGCTTCTTAACGGGCTTGGAATTACTACAGATCTTCATTATAAGCTTATGTCAGAACTTAATGGTAGTGAGAAGGTTAAGGTTCTTCTTGCAAAGGCTTTATTTGGTAATCCTGATATTCTTTTATTAGATGAGCCTACTAACCACCTTGATCTTGATGCTATTGCGTGGCTTGAAGAATTCCTTATTAATTTTGATAATACTGTTATCGTTGTATCACACGACAGATATTTCCTTAATAAGGTATGTACACAGATTGCAGATATTGATTATGCCAAAATTCAGCTTTATGCTGGTAACTATGATTTTTGGTATGAATCAAGCCAGCTTATTATTAAGCAGATGAAGGAAGCTAATAAGAAGAAGGAAGAAAAGATTAAGGAACTTCAGGATTTTATTCAGAGATTCTCAGCTAATGCGTCTAAGTCTAAGCAGGCTACTTCAAGAAAGAGAGCATTAGAGAAGATTGAACTTGATGAAATCAGACCATCAAGCAGAAAGTATCCTTATATAGATTTCAGACCAGCAAGAGAGATTGGTAATGAAGTACTTCAGGTTGAAGGTATTTCTAAGACAATTGATGGTGTTAAGGTGCTTGATAATATATCATTTATTGTTAATAAAGATGACAAGATTGCATTTGTTGGTTCTAATGAATTAGCAACTACAACTTTATTTAATATTCTTACAGGTAATATGGAGCCAGATGAGGGTTCATACAAATGGGGTGTAACAACTTCACAGGCATATTTCCCTAAGGATAGTGCGGCAGAGTTCAACAGAGAGGATACAATTGTTGAATGGCTTACACAGTATTCACCAGATCCAGATCCTACATATGTAAGAGGTTTCCTTGGACGTATGTTATTTGCTGGAGATGATGGTGTTAAGAAGGTTAAGGTACTTTCCGGTGGAGAGAAGGTTAGATGTCTTATATCCAAGATGATGATTATGGGTTCTAATGTACTTATATTTGATGACCCTACTAACCACCTTGATATGGAGTCTATTACAGCACTTAATAATGGACTGATTAAGTTCCCAGGTGTGGCACTTTTCACATCACACGATCATCAGTTCATTCAGACTACAGCTAACAGAATTATGGAAATCGTTCCATCAGGGCAGCTTATTGATAAGATTACAACTTACGATGAGTATCTTGAGAGCGATGAGATGGCAAGAAAACGTCAGGGATTTGCAGAAGCTGCAAGTGATGATGAAGATTAATTATTAATGCTTAGGATGGGGTTGTCACGAATGTGGCATCCCCATATATTAGTATTAGTCAGGTGTTGATAGCTTATGTATGCAATATAAGTGTGTATACACAAGCTGTTATTACCTAATTTTAATAGTAGTATATGGAGGAGTTAGATATATGGCTTCAGGCAGAAGTAAAAGTACAGGCAAGAAGACCAGCAGTACCAAAAGAAAGACGACGTCTAACAGCAAATCAGGTAAAACTTCATATTCAGGAAATAGCAATACAACTAAGAAAAGCTCTAATTCCAAAGGAAATGGCACGAAAAGCTCTAATACAAGAGGTTCTGGTTCGAGAAGTTCATCTTCAAGGAATACAGGAAGCAATTCATCGCAGATGAATAACCAGCTAAGGGATGAGATAGTTCTTTTAATAGCTTTAGCGTGTACAATTATCCTCCTGCTCAGTAATTTTAATATGGCAGGAATTGTTGGGCGTTCAATTAAATGGTTTATGTTTGGACTATTTGGAATTGCTGCTTATATAGTTCCGGTAATTATAGCTGTAAGTATTATGTTTATGCTTGCCAATAAAGATATTATCGGAGTTATGAAGATTAAAGCAGCTATGGCATATGTATTGTCGGTTATTGCGGCAGCTTTGTGGCAGAGAGTTACTAATGTGCCGGATATAAAAGAGCCGGTTGGTACATATTTTACATATTGTTCAGAGTATAAGACTGGAGGCGGCCTGTTTGGAGGGATATTATGTAAGATGTTAAATCCACTGGGTATGGCAGGTTCTTTAGTTATACTTATAATTCTTGCTATTATCTGTATAATTGTTATTACAGAGAAATCATTTATCAAAGGTATCCGTAATAGCGGAGAGAGGATAGTAAGTGAGGCAAGAAAAGATTATTCAGAATATAAGGAACATTCCAATCGTGTAAGAATGGCACAGAAAGAAGCAAGAGAAGAAGCCTCTGCTAATGCACGTATGAATAATGTTGTTAGGGGTGTTACTAATGACCTTACAATATATGATGATAACAGGAATGAAGGTTCAGATATAGATATAACAGAGATAGAGGCCGTGGATAATGAAGATGATATGTATAGTGATGATATATATGATCCGTTGATTACACCTATGCCTCGTATAAGCAGAGAGCCAGTATGGGAGCTGCATACAGATAGTGCATCAGAAGAAAATGAAAGCGAACATCGGGACGAGATGGTTGATTTGGACGAGTCATATGACATACCTGATAAAGATGATAATATGTCAGAAGATGTATCAGATATGACTGATATATCAGGTATGGCTAATGTATCAGGTATGGCTAATGTATCAGGTATGGCTAATGTAACAGATATGACTGATATATCAGGTGTGGCTAATATATCAGGTATGGCTAATGTATCAGATATGACTAATACATCAGATACGGATAATACGTCAGATGTGTCTAATCCATCTGAGACAGAGGATATGCAGGTTAAAGAAAATACAGCTGATTCATCGGCTGAAAGTTCTAAGCAGTATAAGTTCCCGCCAGTCAGCCTGCTTAACCGCAATACTAATTCGAAAGCTTCTAATCTTGAGCGTGAGAACAGGGATACAGCAATCACATTAAAGCAGACATTGCAGAACTTTGGTGTTAAGGTCGATATTACAGATATAAGCTGCGGACCATCAGTAACAAGATACGAATTAAAGCCTGAGCTTGGTGTTAAGGTAAGCAGGATAGTATCTTTAGCAGATGATATTAAGTTAAGCCTTGCGGCAGCAGATATAAGAATAGAAGCACCTATTCCAGGCAAATCAGCCATAGGAATAGAAGTTCCTAATAAAGAGGCAGGCAGTGTATTCTTAAGAGAGCTAATAGAAACTGATACATTTAAGAATACTTCGTCAAAGATTGCATTTGCAGCAGGTAAGGATATAGCAGGAAAGACCATTGTTGCAGATATAGCAAGAATGCCTCACCTTCTTATTGCAGGAGCTACTGGTTCAGGTAAATCAGTATGTATTAACACAATTATAATGAGTATTTTATATAAGGCACGCCCTGATGAAGTAAAGCTTATTATGGTTGACCCTAAGGTTGTTGAGTTAAGCATATATAATGGAATACCACATTTGCTGCTTCCGGTTGTGACAGAGCCTAAGAAGGCGGCAGGTGCTCTTAACTGGGCAGTCAATGAGATGAATACAAGATATAAGAAGTTTGCAGGTGTTGGTGCACGTAATCTTAAGGGCTATAATGACATAGCTGCAAAGATGGAATTCAAAGAAGGAGAAATTCCTGTTGAAAAGCTGCCAGAGATAGTTATAATTATTGATGAGCTTGCAGATCTTATGATGGTAGCACCAGGAGAGGTCGAAGATGCAATATGCAGGCTTGCACAGCTTGCAAGAGCGGCAGGTATCCATATGGTTATAGCAACACAGCGTCCATCGGTTAATGTAATAACTGGACTTATTAAGGCAAATGTACCGTCAAGAATAGCATTTTCCGTGTCATCGGGTGTTGACTCAAGAACTATACTTGATATGAATGGTGCAGAAAAGCTGTTAGGTAAAGGCGATATGTTATACTTCCCATCTAATATACCTAAGCCAATCAGGGTTCAGGGAGCATTTGTGTCAGATGAAGAAGTGTCAAAGGTTGTGCAGTTCCTTAAAGATAATATGTCAGGCGAGGTTAATTACGATGAGAGCATAACTGAGACTGCCATAGCTTCAAAAGCCGGTGGACAGGCAGCAGAACAGCAGGATGACAGAGATTCATTATTTGCAGATGCAGGACGTTTTGTTATTGAGAAAGAGAGAGGTTCAATTGGAATGTTACAAAGACAGTTTAAGATTGGCTTCAACAGGGCAGGACGAATAATGGACCAGTTAGCAGATGCCGGTGTTGTAGGACCAGAGATTGGCACTAAGCCAAGGAAGGTGCTTATGACAGCAGAGGAATTTGAAGAATTTATTAAAAATATATAATGAATATATGTACAAAATAGATTATATATGATATATGTAGTAGCATAAGTATCATAGTCAGGGCATTAGTCCTGTCATTATAATTACGCTGCGGGAAAGGATGAAATTATGGAAATTAAGAGCGATATTCAGATAGCACAGGAAGCACATTTAGAGAATATTAAAGATGTTGCGGCAAAGGTTGGAGTAACAGAAGACGAACTTGAAATGTATGGAAAGTATAAGGCTAAGTTATCAGATGAGCTTATCCACAGAGTAGAGAATAACGAAGATGGAAAGCTTGTTCTTATTACAGCTATCAATCCAACTCCGGCAGGTGAGGGAAAGACTACAATAAGTCTTGGACTCACAGAAGCACTTAACCAGAAAGGAATAAGTGCAATTGCTGCATTAAGAGAACCATCATTAGGACCTTGCTTTGGCATAAAGGGAGGAGCTGCCGGCGGCGGATACGCACAGGCTGTTCCTATGGAAGATCTTAATTTGCATTTTACTGGTGATTTCCACGCGATAACATCAGCTAACAACCTTCTTGCAGCAATGCTTGATAATCATATACATCAGGGTAATGCTCTTGGAATAGATACTAAGAGGATTGTATGGAAGAGATGTATGGATATGAATGATAGAACTCTTAGGAATATCGTAATCGGACTTGGTGACAAGCCTAATGGTGTTACAAGAGAAGATCATTTTATAATTACAGTAGCCTCAGAGATTATGGCTATACTCTGTCTTGCTGAGGATATGAAAGATTTAAAGGAAAGAATTGACAAGATAATTGTTGCATATAATTATGCAGGAGATCCTGTTACAGCCAAGGATTTAAAGGCAACAGGAGCTATGGCAGCTTTATTAAAAGATGCAATAAAGCCTAATATGATTCAGACACTAGAGAATACACCTGTGCTTGTACACGGTGGACCATTTGCCAATATTGCACACGGATGTAATTCTGTAAGAGCAACAAAGCTTGCTTTAAAGCTGGCAGATATTGCTGTTACTGAGGCTGGTTTCGGTGCAGATCTTGGAGCTGAGAAGTTCTTTGATATTAAGTGCAGAAAGGCTGGACTTAAGCCTGATGCAGTTGTTATTGTAGCTACTGTTAAGGCATTAAAATATAATGGTGGAGTTCCTAAGCAGGAATTATCAAAGCCAGATATGGAAGCTTTAAAGAATGGTATAGTAAACCTTGATAAACATATTGAGAATATTCACAAGTATGGTGTACCTGTAGTTGTTACACTCAACTCATTTGTGACAGATACAGAGGAAGAATATGAATTCATAAAGAAGCACTGTGAAGAATTAGGCTGTGAATTTGCATTATCTAATGTATGGGCAGACGGCGGAGCAGGCGGAATAGAACTTGCAGATAAGGTGCTTGCTTCATTTGATAAGAAGAGCGATTTTAAGCCTTTATATGAAGATGAACTTCCATTAGAGGATAAGATTATGACAATAGCTAAAGAAATATATGGAGCAGATGGTGTTACATATGATTCTAAGGCTAAGAAGGAACTTGACCATATTACACAGATGGGCTTTGGAAATCTTCCTGTATGTATGGCTAAGACACAGTATTCTTTGTCTGATGATGCATCTAAGTTAGGAAGACCAGAAGGTTTTACAATTAATATTAGAGAAGTGTATGTTGATGCTGGTGCAGGCTTTGTTGTAGCACTTACAGGAAAAGTTCTTACTATGCCAGGACTTCCTAAAGTGCCAGCGGCAGAAGGCATTGATTATGATGAAGAGAATGAGAAGATAACAGGATTATTCTAGGTGTCTTGAAAAGAAAGGAGCAGTTATGCAGTTAAAAGATATTTTGGATATATGCAGAGCTAATGAAGTAGAACATTTTGAATATACAGTTGTTAATGGTGATATTAATACAACTGTTACAGGTATTGCTTCTGACTCAAGAAAAGTAACAGACGGAGGTATCTTTGTCTGCATAGTTGGTTCGGTAAGCGATGGACATAAATATATAGAGCAGGTTAAGGATAAGGCGGCTGTAATAGTTGTACAGAAGGGATCACAGTATAATACAGAGAAGATACCGGCAGCAGTTATAGAATGTGATAATACAAGACTTGCCCTTGCACTTATGTCAGCAGCATTTTACGGCAATCCTGATAAGAAGTTGTTTACAATTGGAATTACAGGAACTAAGGGTAAGACAACTACAACTTATATGATAAAGAATGTTCTTTGTGCGTGTGGAATAAAGACAGGTCTTATCGGAACTATCGAGACAGTTATAGGAGATGAGGCTGTTCCGTCCTGCAATACAACACCTGAGTCAATACAGATTCATAAAACCTTCAGGAAAATGGTTGATGAGGGATGTAAGGCAGTAGTTATGGAGGTATCCTCACAGGGCTTAAAGCTTGACAGAACTGCAGGTATTGTATTTGACATCGGAGTATTTACTAATCTTGAGCCTGATCATATCGGTCCTAATGAGCACGCTTCATTTGAGGAGTACCTTGAATGTAAGGCTAAGCTTTTTAAGCAGTGCAAGACAGGAATAGTCAATGCAGATGATAAGCATACAGCTGATATATTAAGAGACTCTGTATGCAGTGTTGAGAAGTATGGCATATCAGAAGATGCAGACATAAAGGCAAGTGATATCAAGTTGTTCCATGAGAGAGGAAAGATAGGTCTTACTTATAAGTGTAGTGGTCTTGTCAATATGGATGTGGAACTTTCACTTCCGGGAATGTTCTCAGTATATAATTCATTGTGTGCAATAGCTGTTACAAGACATTTTAATGTAGATAATGCTATTGTTGAAAATGTATTGAAAGATGTAAAGGTTAAAGGAAGAATAGAGCTTGTTCCAGTATCTGATAAGTTTACTCTTATGATTGATTATGCTCATAATGCGATGTCCTTAGAGAGTATTTTAAAGACACTTAAAGAGTACAATCCACATAGACTTGTATGCCTGTTTGGCTGTGGTGGCAACCGCTCTAAAGAGAGAAGATTTGAGATGGGTGAAGTGTCTGGAAGATTAGCAGACCTTACGATTATAACATCTGATAATCCAAGATTTGAAGAGCCTCTTGCTATTATGGAAGATATTAAGACTGGAATTAACAGGACTACAGGTAAGCATATTGATATTGCAGACAGAAAAGAAGCTATTAAATATGCTATTGAGAATGGTGAACCTGGAGATATTATCGTGCTTGCAGGTAAGGGACACGAAGATTATCAGGAGATAAAAGGCGTTAAATATCCTATGGACGAACGTGTTCTTATATCAGAAGTTCTTGAAGAATTAAAGGAGAAAAATGTACGCTGATATAATAATAGATATTTCACACGAACAGCTTGATAAGACATTCCAATATGCTGTGCCTGATGATATGGATGGTAGTGTTGATATCGGAACATCTGTAAGAGTGCCTTTTGGAAAAGGTAACAGAATTATAACAGGATATGTAATTGGTTTAACTGATAAGCCATCATATCCTGTTGATAAGATAAAGAGCATTGACAGTGTTGTTACAGGAAAAGTAAATGTCGCTAAAAGTATGATAAAGCTTGCAGCGTGGCTGAAACGGCATTATGGCTGTACTATGAATCAGGCATTAAAGACGGTTATTCCTGTTAAGGACGAGGTCGGACATAAGCAGAAAAAGTCTGTCTGCCTTTTGGTTGATACTAAAAAGGCACAAGAACTTATAAGCATATATGAGAAAAAAGCGAAAGCTAAGTACAGGCTTATGTGTGCACTTATTGATGAACCTGTTATTGATATGGAGATAGTAAAAGACAAGCTTAATATTTCGCCAGCAACAGTAAAGGCACTTGAAGCAGACGGAATTATAAATGTCAAGGTTGAAAGTTACTATAGAAATCCTGTGTCTGATAAGCACATTTTTAATAAAAAGGTTGTGCTTAACGAGGAACAGCAAAGAGCCGTTGATACAATAGTGGAGGATTATGATAATAGAGCGTTCAATACATATCTTATACGAGGAGTAACCGGAAGCGGAAAGACAGAAGTGTATCTTGATGTTATTGAACATACTATTAATTCCGGACGGCAGGTTATAATGCTTATACCTGAGATAGCACTTACATTTCAGACTGTTCAGAGATTTTATCACAGATTTGGGGATAAAGTGTCTATTATTAATTCAAGAATGTCAAAAGGTGAGAGATATGACCAGTTCGTAAGAGCACTTAAAGGTGAAATAAGTATTATGATAGGTCCAAGATCGGCATTGTTTACACAGTTTCCTAATCTTGGACTTATTGTTATAGATGAGGAACACGAGGGTGCGTATATATCAGAGCAAGTCCCAAGATATCACGCCAAAGACCTTGCAATACATATTGCAAAGGAGGTGGGAGCTTCTGTTATACTAGGCTCTGCAACACCGTCAATTGACAGCTATTACAGGGCAGAAGCAGGCGAGTATAAGCTTATAGAGCTTAATAACAGGGCAGGAGAGGCAAGCCTGCCACAGGTATATATAGCTGATATGAGACAGGAGTTAAAGACAGGTAACAGGACAATATTTTCAAGAAAGCTGTATGAGCTTATCAGTGACAGGCTTAATAAACACGAACAGATAATGCTGTTTCTTAATAAAAGGGGAACTGCCGGATTTGTTTCGTGCAGATCGTGCGGCTATGTTATGAAATGTCCGCATTGTGATGTATCTATGACACTTCACAGGAATGGAAAGCTTGTATGTCATTATTGTGGATACGAGACTCCTAATGTATCGTTATGCCCTGAATGTGGTTCTAAGTATATTCTTGGCTTTAAGGCAGGAACAGAGGCTGTAGAGGATGCAGTTAAGAAGATGTTTCCTGCGGCAAGGGTATTAAGAATGGATATGGATACAACCAAAGGCAAAGACGGACACGAGAATATATTAAGTGCATTTGCGACAGAACAGGCAGATATACTTATAGGCACGCAGATGATAGTAAAGGGACACGATTTCCCAAAGGTTACTCTTGTCGGAGTCGTAGCGGCAGATATATCCTTGTATGCAAGTGATTATAAGGCTGTTGAGCGTACATTCCAGCTTATAACACAGGCGGCAGGAAGAGCTGGACGAGGAGAAAGAAAGGGTGAAGTTGTAATACAGACATATTCACCTGATAATTATGGCTTGTTATGTGCGGCGGAGCAGAATTATAAGAGTTTTTATGAGCAGGAAATGTCTTACAGGAAGCTGCTTTCATATCCACCTGTTAATAATATGGTAAAGATTAACATAAGCAGTATTAATGAGAAGCTGTTATCAGAGCGGGCAGGAAATATTAAAGCTTTGATACAGCAGTATATTCAGGATAACAATACTGTTAAAGATGACAAGATTATAGTACTTGGTCCATCAAATGCTTCTATATACAAGATTAAAGATATATACACGAAGCAGATATATTTAAGAAGTTCAAGCTTTAAAGCACTTGAACTAATTATGGATATGCTGGATAATAATATTAATGGCAGTTCAGATTACAAGAATATTAACATTGCATATGATGTTAATTAAACATACGCATATGTTATTTGATTATGGAGGAAGTTATGGCAATCAGAAATATAAGAACATTAGGTGATGAGATATTAAGAAAAGAAGCAAAAGAAATAACTGAGATGACACCTAGAATACAGGAACTTATTGATGATATGTTTGAAACAATGTATGAGGCTAATGGAGTTGGACTTGCAGCTCCACAGGTAGGAATAAGAAAGAGATTAGTAGTAATTGACTGTGGTGATGATCCAATAGTGCTTATTAACCCTGTAGTTCTTGAGACAAGTGGTTCACAGACAGGACAGGAGGGCTGTCTTAGTGTTCCGGGTAAGGTTGGTATCGTGACAAGACCATCTTATGCCAAGGTTAAGGCACTTAATGAAGATATGGAAGAGATTATCGTTGAGGGTGAAGAACTTCTTGCAAGATGTCTTTTACACGAGATTGATCATCTTGACGGAGTAATGTATGTTGATAAGGCAGAAGGTCCACTTATGGAAACTGAAACGGAGGAAGATTAATATTGAAGGTTGTATTTATGGGAACTCCTGACTTTGCAGTTGGGACATTAAAGGAACTTATTGATAACCAGTATGATGTAGTGGCTGTTGTGACACAGCCGGACAAGCCAAAGGGAAGAAGCAAGGAGCTTGTATTTTCACCTGTTAAGGAAGAAGCTGTTAAGAATAATATACAGGTTCTTCAGCCAGAAAGAGCAAGAGATGAAGCATTTGTTGAAGAATTAAGAAAATATAATGCAGATGTGTTTGTTGTTGTTGCATTTGGACAGCTATTGCCTAAGAGTATTATTGATATGCCACGTCTTGGATGTATTAATGTACACGCTTCACTGCTTCCTAAGTACAGGGGAGCCTCTCCAATCCAGTGGGCAGTAATAGACGGATGTGAGTATTCCGGTGTTACGACTATGAAGATGGATGAGGGGCTTGATACAGGAGATATTCTTTTGGTAGATAAGGTTAAACTTGATAAGAAAGAGACAGGCGGAAGCCTTTTTGACAGATTAAGCATAGTTGGTGCTAAGCTTCTTATTAAGACACTTGAAGGACTTGAGACTGGAAGCATTATACCAGAAAAGCAGAACGAAGCTGAAAGCTCATATGTCAAAATGCTTAAAAAGTCAATGGGAGAGCTTGATTTTACTAAGAGTGCCAGACAGATTGAGTGCCTTATAAGAGGACTTAATCCCTGGCCAAGTGCATTTACACATCTTAATGGCAAAATGTTAAAAATATGGGATGCAGATGTTGTGAATGACAGTGATGATATTATAAATAACAATAATGTTTCAAAGGAATGTGAAGCTGGAACAGTATGTTATGTAGATAAGAAGACATTTATTATAAAATGCGGAAAAGATTATCTTAAGGTTAATGAACTTCAGCTTGAGGGTAAGAAGAGAATGTCAACAGATGCCTTTCTTCTTGGAAGCCACGTTGAAGAAGGGACTGCATTAGGGTAATTAGTTATATTATAATGGAGAATAATCTGTATGGAAGTTAATTTAAGAGCGGTTGTACTCGATATTTTGGAAGAAATAGAGAGTAACAATGAATTTTCACATATAATAATCAACAATGCACTTTTAAAGTACCAGTATCTTGATAAGAGTAAAAGATCATTTATCAATAAGCTGTCTTTAGGCATTATAGAGAGCCAGATAGAATTAGATTATATTATTAACAAGTATTCAAAGACACCAGTTAAGAAGATGAAGCCTGTTATAAGAAGAATTGTAAGAATGGGTGTATATCAGATAATATATATGGATAATGTGCCTGATAGTGCAGCTTGTAATGAGGCTGTCAAGCTTGCTGTAAAGAGGGGATTTGCGGGGCTTAAGGGTTTTGTTAATGGTGTGTTAAGAAATATATCACGCAATAAAGACAATATTGAATATCCAGATTATAATAAAAGTCCATATGAATATCTGTCTGTTAAGTATTCTATGCCAATGTGGATAATTGAGCTGTGGTCAGGGCAGATGTCAATAGATACTGTTAAATCCGTGCTTGAGGGTATGAAGTGTGAGAAGAAGACATATATAAGATGTAATACATCAAAGGCTTCCAGGGAACAGATTAAAGAACTTCTTCAGCGTGAGAATGTGACAGTAAAAGAAGTAGAGAATATACCATATGCGTATGAGATATCCGATTATGATTATATCGCAGGGCTTAAAAGCTTTCAGGATGGTATGTATCAGATTCAGGATATCAGCTCAATGCTTGCAGGTGAATACACAGCACCAAAAGCGGGAGATACAATAGTTGACGTATGCGGTGCACCGGGCGGAAAGTCAATTAATGCCGCACTTAAGATGTCAGAACAGGGGGATTGCGGCAGGGTAATCGCCAGAGATTTGTCAGATTACAAGGTTGCACTTATTGATGAGAATATTAAGAGGCTTAATATCACTAATATACAGACACAGGTATATGATGCACTTGATTGTGATGAAAGTCTGATTAATAAAGCTGATATTGTTATAGCTGACCTTCCTTGTTCAGGTCTTGGGATAATAGGAAGAAAGCCGGATATAAAATATAATGCTTCGCCTGAAAAATTGCAGTCACTTGTAGATCTTCAAAGAGATATTTTAAAGGTTGTATCACGCTATGTTAAGAGTGGTGGAGTGTTAATGTATAGCACTTGTACAATTAACAGGGCAGAAAATGAGGATAATGCCGACTGGATATGTAAAGAATTAGGCTTTACGAAAGACGGAGAGTATCATCAGCTGCTTCCTGCCAATAATTCAGGAATGGACGGTTTCTTTGTCGCTCGTCTTATTAAGAATTAAACAGGGGAATGTAAATATATTTAAGAAATAACAGATAAATGGAATGGAGTATGGCTATGCCACATAAGACTGATATAAAATCATTGAATTACAATGAACTTGTACAATATGTCGAGAGTATTAATGAAAAGAAATTCAGAGCTGCCCAGTTATATTCGTGGATGCACGAGAAACTGGCAGAAAGTTATGATGAGATGACCAATATTTCCGATAAGCTTAAGGATACTTTAAAGGAAGATACCTTGTATACAAGTCTTAAGATTGTAAAAATGCAGGAGTCAAGGATAGACGGCACTAGAAAGTACCTTTTTGAGCTTTATGACGGCAATCTTATAGAAAGTGTATTTATGAAGTATCATCACGGCAATTCGGTATGTATTTCATCACAGGTGGGCTGCAAAATGGGCTGTCGTTTCTGCGCATCAACTCTTAATGGATGTGTAAGAAATCTTTCACCATCAGAAATGCTTGACCAGATATACAGAATAAGCAGGGATACTAATGAGAGAGTAAGCAATGTTGTTATAATGGGTTCTGGTGAGCCTATGGATAATTACGATAATGTTATTAAATTCATAGAACTGCTTAACAGTGAAAGAGGACTTAATATAAGCCAGAGAAATATAACAGTATCAACCTGTGGAATTGTGCCTAAGATAAAAGAACTGGCAGATCTTAAGTTACAGATAACACTTGCAATATCGCTTCACGCACCTAATGATGAGTTAAGAAAGACTATGATGCCTATTGCTAATAAATACAGCATAGCAGAGATTATGGATGCGTGCAGGTATTATCTTGATAAGACAGGACGAAGAATATCATTTGAATATAGTCTGGTTAAGGGCGTTAATGATACTAAAGAATGTGCCAATGAGCTTATAGAGCTTGTAAAAGGGCTTAACTGTCATATTAATCTGATACCGGTTAATCCGATTAAGGAAAGAGATTATGAGCAGTCAGAGAAGAATTCTATAAAGAATTTTAGGGATATGCTTGAAAGAAAAGGAATTAATGCGACTGTCAGACGTGAGATGGGGCGCGATATAGACGGTGCCTGTGGACAGTTGAGGCAGAATCATATAGATGAGAATTCTGCCATATAGAGCCAGCTGCATAAAAAGTGGCTGAAATATGTCGCATTTTTATAGCTGGTATGATAATATATATTGATATGGGATACTATTCATTAATAGTAAAACTGATACATTAAAGAATGGATGGAGAATGAAATGAACGCATTTGCAACAACAGATGTAGGAATTGAAAGAAATGTCAATCAGGACTATGTCTATGCAAAGCTTGATGATATAGGGTGTCTGCCTAATCTGTTTATTGTGGCAGACGGTATGGGAGGACATAAAGCTGGTGACACAGCGTCAAGATATACAGTTGAAACGCTTGTTGAATTATTAAAAGAGTCAGAAGGCAAAGATCCTTTAGCAACAATAGATAATAACATTAAGCTTGTCAACACACTGCTTCTTAGAAAGGCAGGCGAGTCGGAAGAATATAATGGAATGGGAACTACATTAGTGGTAGCCAGCATATTTGACAATACTTTAAGAGTAGCCAATGTGGGTGACAGCAGATTGTATGTAATCGGAGAAGATATAATCCAGATTACAAGAGACCATTCGTGGGTGGAAGAAATGGTACAGCGGGGCGAAATTGACAGAAAAGCTGCAAGAACCCATGAGAAAAAGAATGTTATCACAAGGGCAATAGGTGGCTATGACACCGTCGAAGCCGAGATGTTTTCAGTTGATCTTAAAAAGGAAGATATGATACTTATGTGTTCTGATGGATTGACTAATATGTTAGAAGACCAGGAGATATTTCATATAATAAAGAGCAGCCACGATATCAGGGAAGCCGCAGAAAGGCTTGTAAGCAGGGCCAATGATAATGGTGGCAGAGATAACATATCAGTGATTTTAATTGAACCATAGGCAGAGAGGTAATTTAATGATGTTAAGAGAAGGAATGTTTTTAGCTGACAGATATGAGATAATTGAACAGATTGGTACAGGCGGAATGGCAGATGTATACAAAGCCAAATGCCACAAGCTTAACAGATATGTTGCAATTAAAGTTATGAAGTCAGAATTTAGCCAGGATAAGACATTTGTAAGCAAATTCTGGGCTGAGGCCCAGTCAGCTGCCGGACTTACTAATCCTAATGTTGTAAATGTGTATGATGTCGGTGTTGAGAATGGCATATATTACATAGTTATGGAACTTGTTGAGGGAGTTACCCTTAAGAAGTATATTGAAAAGAGAGGCAAACTTCCATATAAAGAGGCTGTAAGCATTGCTATACAGGTAGCTAATGGTATGGATGCAGCTCATAAACATAATATTGTCCATAGGGATATTAAGCCACAGAATATAATTATATCTAAAGAGGGCAAGGTTAAGGTTACTGATTTCGGTATTGCCAAGGTAGCTTCAACAGCAACAATTAATACATCAGCTTCTATGGGGTCTGTACATTATATATCACCAGAACAGGCAAGAGGCGGCTATTCGGATGAGAGAAGTGATATATATTCACTTGGTATTACATTATTTGAGATGCTCACTGGAACAGTTCCATTTGACGGAGATACAGCAGTATCAGTAGCTGTACAGCATATTCAGGATACAATACCAGCACCATCTCAGCTTGTTGAGGGAATACCAGTAAGTGTTGATAAGATAGTTCTTAAATGTACACAGAAGAAGACAGACAGGCGTTATCAGTCTGCCTATGACCTTATAGTAGATTTAAAGAAGTCACTTGTTATGCCGGAGGACGATTTTGTAAAGCTTGCTCCTATGTATGATACATCAGTTAATGATAACTATGCACAGACTGATTCAGATGATGAGGATATAGATGAGCAGGAAGAAGATGACGGCTTATTAGGTGAGGATACATTTGCAGATATTGATGATAATATAGATGAGGAAGAAGATGATAACGATATTGATGATGAGAGTAATGATAAGTTAGAGCTTATTATGAAATGTATCGGTATAGGAATTGCAGTTATAATTCTTATTATCACAATATTTGTTGTTGTAAAGCTTATAGGAAGCGGCAAGAGTTCATCTAACAATAACAGTCAGGCTTCTAATCAGGTTACAACTGCTGTGTCTGGCAATTCAAAGGCATCAGATATGGTTACAGTACCATATGTAGTTGGAATGACTAAGGACGATGCAATAAGTGCACTTAATAAAGTTGGTCTTGGCTATAAAGCCGTGACACAGAGTTCAGATACAGTTGCAGAGAACAGTGTAATAAACCAGGGCAATGTAGGTGGTTCTAAGGTTGAGAAGAACTCACAGATTGTTCTTACAATAAGCAGTGGCAGGGAAACTAAGAATGTCACAGTTCCTAATGTAAAGGGTAAGACAGAAGAAGAAGCAAAAGAGCTTATTGAAAATGTTAATCTTGTCGTCTCTGTTGATTATGTATACAGCAGTACAGTAGAAGCCGGAAAGGTTGTTAAATACAGCCCATCTGGAACAGTAACAGAAGGTACAACAGTTACAATAGAAGTAAGCCGTGGAAAGCAGGTAACTAAAGCCACAGTTCCTAATGTAATAGGAATGACAGAAAGCCTTGCCAATCAGTCTATCGAGGCAGCCGGGCTTAAGGTATCAGTAAAATATGAGACTTCATCTAAGGCAGCATATGGTACTGTTACTTCACAGACACCTTACTCTGGTGGTGACACTGTAGAGTCTGGAACAACTATAACTATATATGTAAGCCACTATACAAGCTCAACAACTTCTACTACAGCATCAGGTTCAGGCAGCAGTAATAGTAACAGCAATAACAACAGTAACGGCAATAATAGTGGTTCTAACACATCGGGCAATAGCAGTGGAAGCAATACATCAAGTGGCAATGGCAGTTCTAATACAGGAACGGGCAATACAAGCAATTAGAGTATAGGAAGTCTTATGCAGGGAAAGATAATAAAGGGAATTGCAGGATTTTATTATGTCCATATAGAATCCTGTGGTATATATGAATGTAAGGCAAAAGGAATATTCAGGAATAAAAAGATAAAGCCGCTTGTCGGGGATAATGTTATTATAGATATAATAGATAACGATAAGATGACAGGTAATATCATACAGATACTTCCAAGAAAGAATGAGCTTATAAGACCAGCTTCTGCGAATATAGATCAGGCTATGGTAATATTTGCTGTAAAATCACCAGAACCTAATTATAATCTTTTGGACAGATTTATAATGATGATGGATTATCAGAATGTGCCTACAGTTGTAGTGTTTAACAAAATAGATCTGGCAGAAGATGACACATTAGAAGAGCTTTCTGACATATATGAAAAATGTGGCTGTAAAGTCATATTTATAAGTACTTATGATAATAAAGGAATAGACATAGTTCTTAAGACGCTTGAGAAAAAGACGACAATATTAGCTGGACCCTCGGGTGTTGGCAAGTCGTCACTTACCAATCTTATACTTCCGCAGGAAGTGAGTGCAACTGGTGATGTGAGCAGGATTGGAAGAGGAAGGCATACAACAAGACATTCGGAGATATTTAATGTGAGCGATGCTACATATATATGCGACACGCCGGGCTTTACATCTCTTAATATTCCAGAACTTGAAAAGGAACAGATAAGATTTTATTTTGAGGAATTCAGTGAATATGAAGGGCAGTGCAGATTTAATGGCTGTGTTCATATTAATGAGCCTGACTGCAGGGTTAAGGAAGCGGTTGAGGCAGGATTAATAAGCAGAAGACGTTATACAAGTTATGTAGAGATATATGACGAGGTAAAGAACAAGAAGAAATATTAATTATAGATTAGCGATAATTGATTATCTATATGCCAGGGCTGGCTGTATAGGTTAAATAATATTAATTACACAGAAATGAGGAATATAATGACTATATTATCACCTTCAATATTATCAGCAGATTTTAAAAATCTTGAGAAAGATATTAAAGCAATTGATGAAGCAGGAGCAGAGTATATACATATTGATGTCATGGACGGCAGGTTTGTTCCAAGCATTTCCTATGGTATGCCTGTTATCAAATCAATAAGAAGCTGTACAAGCAGAGTATTTGATGTTCATCTTATGATCGAAGAACCAATCCGTTATATAGAAGAATTTGTAAAATGTGGTGCGGATATAATAACTGTCCACGTTGAGGCGTGCGAAGATGTTGTTGCCACAATTGAAAAGATACGGGAATGTGGTGTCAAAGCAGCTATTACACTTAATCCAGAGACACCAGTAAAGGCTATTGAGCCTTATCTTTCATTGGTGGATATGGTGCTTGTTATGAGCGTTCATCCTGGCTTTGGCGGACAGAAGTTCATACCGGAGTCATTAGAAAAGGTTAAGCAGATTAAAGCAAAACTTATAGAAAAAGGTCTTGATAACGTAGATATTGAGATAGATGGTGGAATTAATATAGAAAATCTTGTATCAGTGCTTGAAGCTGGAGCTAATGTAATAGTTGCAGGTTCGGCTGTGTTCAAGAATGATGCAGGAGCTAATGTTAAGAGATTTAAGGAGATAATGAGCACATATTAAAATTATGTCCTGTAGATAAAAAGATGGTGACGCGTTAATTCGTGCCACCATCTTTTATATAATTCTTTGTCAGAAGTTCAGAAGTTGGAACAAATCCTATATTAT